>Ga0335078_10015655_pt1 | contig 11259 bp, 9 predicted proteins | sample Lox_Sample_32_FD_206711 | JGI IMG/M metagenome (GOLD analysis project Ga0335078, IMG submission 206711) | Soil microbial communities from Loxahatchee National Wildlife Refuge, Florida, United States - Lox_Sample_3.2 | ecosystem: Environmental > Terrestrial > Soil > Wetlands | place: USA: Florida...
TGTTCAACAACGTCCCTGCCGGGCTGAACCTGTATTATTTCGTCTTCAATATTCTTTCGATAGGCCAGCAGTTCCTGATGAATAAGAAGCCGCAGGAGGAACTTTTGGCTAAGCCGGTACCTGTAAAGAAAGGGAAGATCAGACCGCCGAGGCCTCCGATGGGCAACAGGTTTATGAGAAGAAATATGTGAGCGGTGGGGCCTTAGAGCGCCGGCGTTTGGATTCCAGACCTTCGCAAGGCTGCGTTTAGTTTCCTCTAATCGTTGTCCGTTACGCACCCTTCAGACGCAGAAGAAACATTCTTGACATATTTGTAAAGCATACCGCTCTTGAATTTGAGAGCCGGAGCCTTCCACTTCTTCCTCCGTGTGGCAAATTCTCTCTTTGAAACTTCAAGTGTTATGGTGTTTCTCTCCGCGTCGATGGTTATCCGATCTCCGTTTTTCACGAAGGCGATGCCGCCGCCCATCTGTGCTTCTGGGGATACGTGTCCGACCACGAAGCCGTGTGTGCCGCCTGAGAATCGCCCGTCGGTAATCAGCGCGACGCTCTTTCCGAGTCCTGCGCCCATGATGGCCGAAGTGACCGTCAACATCTCGCGCATACCGGGTCCCCCTTTTGGACCTTCGTACCTGATCACGACCACATCTCCTGTTTTGATCTTCTTCTGTTCAAGCGCCGTGAGCGTCTCCTCCTCGGAGTTGAATACTTTTGCAGGTCCGGAAAATTTTAATCCCTCCATGCCGGTAATTTTTGCGACAGCGCCGTCCTCTGCAAGATTGCCATACAAGATTTGAATGTGTCCGGTTTTCTTGATCGGATCGGAAAGAGGGTGAATTATGTTTTGTCCTGCGGCAAGGTCCGAAACTTTTTCTATATTCTCGCCGAGAGTTCTTCCGGTTACCGTCATGCAGTTTCCGTCGAGAAGCTCTTCCTTGAGCAGCATCTTCTGAACGGCCGGAATACCCCCGATATCATTTACATCTTCCATGACAAATTTTCCGCTGGGCTTCAGTTCGGCGATGTAGGGGACTCGATCGCTCACTTTCTGGAAATCATCTATCGTGAGTTTTACGCCTACCGATTTTGCAATTGCGATAAGATGGAGCACCGCATTTGTGGAACCGCCGAGAGCCGTTACCATCGCGATGGCATTCAGAAACGACTGTTTTGTCATGATATCTCTCGGTTTGAGATTTTTCTCCAGCAAATTCAAGATGGCCTTTCCTGCGGCGAGACATTCCTTCCTCTTGCCGTCGCTGTCTGCCGGAAGAGAAGAGCTATAGGGGAGCGACATTCCGAGAGTTTCAATCGCGGTTCCCATCGTATTAGCGGTGTACATTCCGCCGCAAGCGCCCGGACCAGGGCAGGCGTGTTTGATTACTTCTTTGAATTCTGTTTCTTTCAGGTTGCCCGTAATGTATTCGCCATAAGATTCAAAAACCGAGACTATATCCAACTTTCTGCCGTTCCAGTGGCCTGCCCTAATTGTACCACCATAGATCATCAAGCTGGGACGATTGAGCCTTCCCATGGCGATAACAGAGCCCGGCATGTTTTTATCACACCCGGGGATGGAGACGTTTGCATCGTACCACTCGGCTCGCATGACGGCTTCGATCGAATCTGCGATTATTTCTCTCGACGGGAGAGAAGACTTCATTCCTTCGGTTCCCATTGCGATCCCGTCGCTGACGCCAATTGTGTGAAAAACTAATCCTACAAGCCCGGCCTCTTGGATCCCCTGCTTGACTATTTTCGCAAGATCGTTCAGGTGCATGTTGCAGGTATTGCCCTCCCATCCCATGCTTGCTATCCCGACCTGGGGTTTGTTCATGTCTTCCTCTTTCAAGCCTGTACCGTACAACATCGCTTGGGAGGCTGCTTGAGAAAGCTTTTGAGTCAACTGAGAGCTGTATTTATTCAAACCAGGGTTCATTTTGTTCTCCGAAAAAGTTATCGATTCACGATTCAATATAAAGAAATAAGCTTAAAAATTAGAAGCCGGATGCCTATAGCAAAGGAAAAAAATAAAAGCCGGGAGTCTGATTTCTCGTTTGGAAATTCCGAGGAATTATATGCTTCCGTCATAGGGTCGCAGCTGCTGAAGGAAACCGCGAGGACTTGAAGTTGATAGAGTGCGAGTGGAATTAGGCATGCAATTTCGGGAAATAACATAATCATGACTGCGATAATCTTTTCAGCATCGTATGGCTTTCGCACGCTTTCTGAATAGCACCGACCACCATTGAGACGTTTAGAACAACTAAACGAGACTGGTGTCGAACATACCTTGAGTAAACCGATTTTCTTTCTTACTATTATAAAATTTCAACAAGCGTTGGTGACATGAAAAAGATATCTTTGTTAGGTCTTATTTATTGCATATTAACAGGAACCTTGCAAGCGCAGCTCCTTCCACAGCAGCAGCAGCAGCAACAGACGTCTTCGACAAATATTTTTCAATCGCCATTTTCGCAGGGATCGCAGTCTACCTCCACATCCCTTGGTACTAACATGTTTACCTCAAGTTCGGAATTTTACCGCAGCCTTCAAACACAAGGAGCAATCCTGCCTCCACCGCCCTACGATATGCCGGTAGACACTAACAAATATGTCCTGGGCCCGGGAGATATCTTGAATGTAGGTATGTGGGGACCTACGCCGATCTCCTTGAACCTGAGCATCAATCCTGAGGGGACACTTATTATTCCGACATATGGCGAACTGGAAGTGGGGGGAATGACGCTTGCAAAAGCTAAAGAATGTGCGAGGAAACAACTTGGAGAGCAATTTAAAAAATCAAACATCACTCTCACCCTGGTTTATCCGAGGACATTCTATGTTGTCGTTGCAGGCAAAGTGAAAACACCTGCGAGGTATATCGCGACGGCTTTTGATCGCATCGACCGCGTATTTACGCTTTCTAACTTACCGATAAATAGTAACGATACAACCTCACCCCCGCATTTTTCCCTTAGAAAAATTAAGCTGGTACACTCCAACGGGAAAAGTCAGAACGTTGATCTGCTAAAGTTTTACCAGACAGGAGATTATTCGGATGATCCTTGCGTAAATGAAGGGGATGCCGTCGTTGTGCCCGAAGAAAATTTTATGACAGGGAACGTAAGCATTTCAGGCGCGGTTAAAATGCCGGGAACTTACGAATATGTTGAGGGAGATCGAATTAAAGATTTGTTGGAAATTTCACAGGGGTTAACGTCACTGGCAGATTCATCACATATTGAGATCTTTTCATGGAACGGAGGCAGTTATACCGAGAGCACGTTGGACATGAATGATTCATCGGCGCTTGATTTACCCTTATCTGTGGATTCGCGAGTGGTCGTTCCTACCGACCGCAATAAGATTCACAATTACTACGTCTGGGTAAACGGAGAAGTTGGATCGCCGGGAATATATCCTATCCTGCAGGATTCAACGAAGCTGAGCGACATAATAAAAATGGCCGGCGGATTTACAAAGTGGGCGTTGCTGCCGGGAGCGGTGATTTTCAGAGTAAGACAGCTCGACGCGTTAGCCGCACCGCCGCGGTTAGATCTTAATTCTTACGTCTCGCGTGCCTCCGGTTTAACCCAGGAAGATCTTTCATACGCATCGCAGGAACTTTCCATGCGCACAAACAAGGAAATCGTTTCCACGAGTTTTGTGAGATTATTTGTAGATAAAAATGAAAGTTACGATCGCACGCTCCGCAGCGGCGATAGTATTTACATTCCTAGAACACGGTTTGCAATTTATGTCTTTGGTCAGGTGAAATATCCTGGTTATGTTGACTTTAGAGACGGCTGGTCATATTCTGATTACGTTAATGCAGCGGGTGGATTCACTGAAGGTGCCGAACAGGGAACGATGAAAATATTAAAACATGGAACATATCAGTGGTACAATGTTGGCGACGCGACCATTGAACCGGGAGACATGCTATTTGTGTCAAAGGTTTCAATTAAGGATGAATCATATGGCTGGAATATGTTCAAAGATGTACTCGGTACCGTGGGTTCATTAGCGTCAATCGTCCTTACTGCGGTCTTAGTCATTAGAACTGCTGAGGGAAAGTAAAGCCGGTTCCACTGGCGCTTTTTGACATTGCGGATTTGTTTCAAAAAGTTCTAGAATCACGCAACAGATTTATTTTTCTGGCACCACTTCCAAAATTGTAAATGAGTTTGCCTTTATCGTTGGCCTTGGGTGCGGATTTTCTGCAGTCGGCGCCGGCGGTGGATTGAACTCCGCGGTCGGCAAGTACAGACGATGAGTTGTATTATCGAGTGTAACTGTTCTTGCGCCGAGCTGAGTCTCGAGGTTTTGGATAACCTTGAAGCTGTCCGGGGTCACTTCCTGGACTATAGTCAAAGTACCGGCGCCGTTTGAGCTGAAGGCTCGCATCAAATCCGGATCGAACGCCGCTCCATCTACTCGCGCATCGATCGGGAGAGTCGTTATTACTTTCCCGGTCTGACCGTTGACCACAGCCATCTCCTTATTATGGCACACAGAAAAAAGGATGTGATTCTTTGCGTCGATCGCCAATCCGCTCGGACTCTCCGCCGGGGCTAACGGCCAGACGTTTAATAATTTCATCGCTTTGGGATCAATTTCATCTATCTCGCTCTTATCTTCGATGTTGATATAAATTCTTCCCTGGCCATCCGTAACGGAAAACTCAGGGCCGCCGGATAACGGGATCGTTCCAATCACTTTACATGATCTCGCATCTATAACGGTCGAGTTCGATGTCCTGCCGTTGCATGTAAAAACCCTTTCTGTGTAGGGATCATACAGTATTGCATCGGGATCTCGTCCTGTCACGGTAATCTTCGTTATGGTGTTGAGAGTCTTCAAATCGAAGATGGTAACGGACGAGTCCCTTCCGTCGCTTATGAAACCCTTACCGAGATCTTCTGCCAATGCGATACCATGGACGCCTTCCGTGTTCGGAATAGTGCCAATGAGCGTATCCTCATTTAAATCGACGACCTGTACCATGGTGCCACGCGAAACGAATAATCTTCCCGTGGAGGGCTCGACGGTCAGATAATCCCATCCGGTCTCGCCTGGCAGAGAGATCTTTTTGACTACTTCATATTCGCCTGAAGACGACTGAGCTTTAGAAGTAGTTGAAAGGGTGGAAACGGCAAGGACCGCCAAAATTGAAATCATTCTATTCATTTCAAATCTCCAGTGTCATGTCTCGAGCTGCAACCTCTATTGAGATTGATCGTATAGAAAATATAAGGTCTGCATTTGACGCGGTCAAGTATTTGGGAGTCGCGCGTAAACACGATCATATCGAGTCATTACACCGCGCAAGGAACATGGCCGAGTCTAATGAAAACATTTTCATACTGATTTAATTGTCGTTTCACGGACCAGAGATGATATTTCTTCCGGATGAAACGAGTTAACCATCCTTTATGAGCCCATGGTAATGGTACTAAAATTGTTCATGACAAATTCGATGAGGTTTTATATCTTGTTATCTGATACGAGGAAAGCAGATCAGAACGTTTTCGAATCGTCGGCAAAAGGGAAGTTAGATTTTTGACCCCGCTTCTGAACCTAAACTAACAACCATCAATGAGGTTTCAAATTGGATATCACAGCACTGAATGAGAAGATCAAGCAGGAAAGCGCATTCGTCGATCTTTTGATGAACGAAATCGGCAAAGTCATCGTAGGACAAAAGGCGATGGAAGAAAGATTGGTCATAGGCCTTCTCAGTAACGGCCATGTACTATTGGAAGGCGTTCCGGGATTGGCAAAGACTCTTGCCATAAAGACGCTTTCATCGGCGATGAAAGCAAAGTTCCAGCGAATACAATTCACTCCTGATTTGCTTCCGGCCGATCTTGTCGGTACTCAGATATACAACCAAAAAGACGGCAATTTTCTGATCCGTAAAGGACCGATCTTCTCAAACTTTATTCTCGCTGACGAGATAAATCGCGCACCGGCCAAAGTGCAAAGCGCACTCCTGGAAGCAATGCAGGAGAGACAGGTCACGATCGGCGAGCAGACATTCAAACTCGACGAGCCTTTTCTCGTGCTTGCTACTCAGAATCCGATCGAACAGGAAGGAACTTACCCGCTGCCCGAAGCTCAGGTAGACAGGTTCATGCTGAAGGTGAAGATAACTTATCCATCGAGAGACGAAGAGCTGAAGATCATGCGGCAGAATGTCGGCATGGTCGACGGCGTGGTACAGCAAGTCGTTACCACAAAAGATATTTTAAAAGCAAGAGAGCTGGTCCGCGAAGTCTACATCGATGAAAAGGTCGAGAAATATATTCTCGACATCGTGCAGGCGACCCGTTTCCCGAAGGATTTCTACTTGGACAAGATGGTAGATCTCGTCACATATGGCGCGTCTCCGAGGGCGTCGATCAATCTGGCGCTCGGTGCGAAGGCAATGGCATTTATCCGGAGACGTGGCTACGTCATACCGGAGGACGTGAGAGCAATCTGCTTCGACGTTCTCCGCCACCGCATTGCCGTAAGCTACGAAGCCGAAGCGGAGGAAATAACGACGGAAGATGTCATCAGGGAAATTTTGAACAAGGTGGAAGTACCATAACAGCTCAAAGTTCACGGCTCACAGCAGACGAATGCTGTAAGCTGTGTGCCGTCGGCTATAAGCTATTGCCATGCTTACCAAAGAACTCCTAAAGCAAGTCAGACAAATAGAAATCCGAACCAAGGGATTGGTCAATCAGGTTTTCTCCGGGGAGTACCATTCGGTCTTCAAAGGAAGAGGAATGGAATTCTCTGAGGTGAGAGAATATCAATTCGGGGACGATATCAGGAATATAGATTGGAATGTTACCGCAAGATTCGGCCATCCGTTCATCAAAGTATTCGAAGAGGAACGTGAGCTGACGGTGATATTGATGGTTGACTTGAGCGGGTCGCTGATCTTCGGCTCGGTCGAAAAGACAAAGCAGGAAATTGCCGCCGAGATCAGCGCGATCCTCGCATTCTCCGCGTTGAAGAACAACGACAAGGTCGGCCTAATTTTATTTACCGACAAAATCGAAAAGTTCGTTCCACCAAGGAAAGGGAGGAAGCACGTCCTGCGGATCATTCGCGAGGTCCTCTCTTTCGAGCCAAAAGGTAAGTCGACGGATCTCAAAGCCGCGCTTGAATACATGAACAATGCGATCAAGAGGCGAAGCATCGTATTCCTTCTCTCGGATTTCATGGACGCAGGCTACGAGAAGATACTGCGGATAGTCGGCAAGCGGCACGACCTCATCGGGATGGTATTGAACGACAAGCGGGAAGATGAAATACCCGATATGGGATTGGTAAAGTTCACGGATGCGGAATCCGGGATCGAGAGATGGATAGACACCGGAGACAAGAGAACAAGATTTCTATTCAAAGAGATGAGGAAAAGAGACAAAGAGAATCTGAAGTCATTATTTCTCTCCGGCCGGCTGGACAGCATCGAGATCGACACGGGACAAAACTATATAAAGCCGCTCGTTCAATTTTTTAGGATGAGGGAGAGAAGGTGGTGAAGAGTTGCCATGACAGCCGTCCCGTTCCACGGCAAGAAATATACTTGAGAACGCGACTTGAAATTCGCGGCCGTCGCATTCTCTCATTTTCAACGACGGCTTTTTTTCTTGTCCTGATTCTTTTTTCACAATCATTTTCTCAGGAAATTACCGCAAAAGCATCAACGGATAAATCGGAATATCTCGTCGGCGATTACATTAATTATACGATCAATGTGAGTTGTAGCGAGGGATTCAAGATCTATCCGCCGGCATTCGTTGTCGATAGCCTCAGAAATATTTCCTTGATAGAGACCGAAAAACCCGATGAAGCGGAAGAGAACGGGAAGGTAAGTGTAGCGTTCAGATATATCCTGTCTGGCTATGATTCGACCGGCGTGACCATTCCCCCGATTGCTGTTCCATATCAGTCATCCGGAGATTCGACGACTCGTTTTGCTTTCACAAACGGAGTCGGCTTCACGATTCAGAAGCTCAAGGTCAACGCTCAGGGGGAAATAAAAGATGTCAAGCCACCCATGAAAGTTCCTCTCGACTGGAGGTGGATTTTGCTCTGGACGCTTATCGGCATCCTGGTTGCTGGAATTGTCATTTATTTTTACCTGTTGCACAGAAAAAGAAAAGCGGGATCGCAGCCCGACAAAGCGGAAATTGTTCTTTCGTCCCATGTCATAGCTCTTAATGCCTTGCGCGAATTAGAGGGCAGGAAACTCTGGCAAAAGGGAATGATCAAGGAATACCACTCGACGATCACGGAAATCATAAGAAAATATTTCGAAACCAGGTTTGATTTGCCCGCGATGGAGCTTCCAACTTCGGAGGCGATCGAGTCGTTGAGGCAGAATCCAGAGAGCGAACCTATCCTCGGAACGACATACAGCTTTCTTTCCAATGCGGACCTGGTGAAGTTTGCCAAGTTCACGCCGCTCGACTCGGTTAACGAAGAGATGATGGAACAGGCTTACGATATTGTGAACAAAACGATTCCGGCGGCGGAAACCGGGACGAACGTCTCGACCGACGCGCTCCATGAAGTAGACTCTGAGAGGATCCAATCTGACAATGCCAGGTGATGTGACGTTTGCATACCCGTGGATGCTTCTTTTCCTGCTGATTATCCCGGCAATGGTCTTCTGGTACTGGAAAGTCGGCAGGGTAAAACAGCCATCGATAACCTATTCGTCGTTGAAAATATTTCAAAAGATACCGCTCTCATGGAAAGAAAGACTCCGTCACGCACCGATCGTCCTGCGGTCCGTGGCGGTTGGTCTCCTGATCGTTGCACTTGCAAGGCCGCAGAGCTTCGCTTCTGGTCAGAATGTGACGACCGAAGGGATCGATATCGTAATCGCCCTCGATATTTCCGGAAGCATGATTTCGCAGGACTTCAAGCCGAATCGCGTCGAGGCGGCAAAGGAAGTGGCTGAGAAATTCATCGACGGCAGGCCGAACGACAGGATAGGTCTGGTTGTCTTCGCACGCGAAGCTTTCACTCAGTGTCCCATAACGATCGATCACCGAGTGCTTGAGAATTTGCTCCAGAAAGTCGAGCCCGGAATGGTGCCTGACGGTACGGCTATCGGGAACGGACTCGCCGATGCCGTAGGAAGGCTAAAAGACGGGAATGCGAAAAGCAAAGTGATCATCCTCCTTACGGACGGGGCAAACAACGCGGGAGAAATCGATCCGCTGACCGCCGCAGAAATTGCGAAGACTTACGGCATAAGAGTTTACACTATCTGCATAGGCACCGGCGCTGAGGCTCCTTATCCGATCCAGACGCCTTACGGAGTCCGCTACCAGATGATTCCCTTTCCCATCGATGAGAATCTTCTGAAAAACATCGCCGATGTCACAGGCGGCCAATCATTCGTTGCCTCGAACACGAGGGCACTGGAAGACATCTACAATAAAATCGACCAACTCGAAAGGACGAGAATTAAGGTTACTTCATACAGGAATGCCGCCGAGCTCTTTTCAGGCTGGCTAGATGCCGGGTTGATTCTGCTTTTGCTCGAGCTGGGCTTAACTAAAACCGTTTTGAGAAAAATTCCATGACGGAAAACATAGCCGATTTGCTTTTGATATTTGAGTTCGGATTTTTGAATTAAGATTATGTTTCGATTTGCAAATCCGGAATATTTGTACGGGCTTTATCTTTTGCCGCTTATTATATTTGCGTTCTGGTACGCCACGCGAACTAAACATCAACTGCTGAACAAGTTCGCAGATAAAAAGCTGCAGCCGATTCTCCTTCCCGCATACAGCAAGCTAAAGGGGATTACTCGATTCGGAGTAATTCTTCTTGCGATCGTATTTCTTCTCGTCGCGGCGGCAGATCCGCAAATCGGAACGAAGATCGAGAATGTTAAAGAAACCGGAATCGATATTTATATTCTCCTCGACGTTTCGTTGAGCATGCAGGCGCAAGACATTAAACCTAGCCGGCTTGAAAAAGCAAAGCTGGAGATTTCGAATCTCATACAAAAGCTTAGCGGCGATAGGATCGGCCTGATCGTTTTTGCCGGAGAACCGTTTATACAGTTCCCGCTCACTTCTGATTACTCTGCCGCAAACCTGTTTCTCTCCGCCGCCTCCGTAAACAGCGTGCCTGACCAGGGTACCGCAATTGCAGCGGCGATAGAGCTGGCAACCAAATCGTTCGAGTACTCGTCTAAGACAGAGAGGGTGATCGTAATCTTCACCGACGGAGAAGACCACGAGGGAAATATTCAGGAAGCGATCGATAAGGCAAAGGAAAACAGTATTAAGATATACACTATTGGACTCGGTTCCCCCGACGGCGTCCCGATTCCAGTTTACAATGGTCAAGGACAGCAGACCGGTTTCAAGACGGACATAAAGGGAAATATCGTGTTGACGAAATTAGACGAGAGCGCATTGAAGGATATTGCAGATGGCACGGGCGGGCAGTATCTGAGAGGAACGAACGATAGGGACGAGCTTGATATCATTTATCAGGACTTGTCGAAAATAAAGAAAACAGAGTTCGGTGAAAAAAGAGTCACTGACTACGAGGACAGATTTTATTATTTTTTGGCACCGGCGATTATTTTGCTGCTGATCGAATTTTTTATGTCCGAAAGGAAATCTCGTATCTTCGATAAAATGAACAGAGCATTGGGAATCGCAAAGTGAAAAGCTATTTGTCTCTCACTTCCCGATTTTGTCGGGAGTCTTCTCGAATATTCTTTGGGGCGGCATGCCTCATGGTTCCGTTCGTGATCATTCTGAGAGTGGGTGACGCCGACGCCCAGAGCACACGGTCGTCGGTAAACAAAGGCGTTGATCTGTACCACGAAGGGAAGTACATCGACTCCGAAGTGGAGTTCAAAAAGGGACTGGAGAAATCTCCCGATAATCTTCAAGGAAACTTCGACCTTGGCGATTCATTTTACAAGGAGGGCAAGTTTGAGGATGCGCTGAGGTCTTACAATGCGGCGCTGTCAAAAGCCGGCGACAACGATTTGAAGGCAAAAATTTATCACAATATGGGAAATGCACTGCTGAAAGATCAGAAGATCAAGGAGAGCATCGGTGCTTATATCCATTCGCTCAGGCTGAATCCGAATGATGAATCGACGAAGTATAATCTATCCTATGCCCTCGACATGCTGAAGAATCAAAACAATCAGAACAAGAATAACGATAAGAACAAAAATAACCAAAATCAGAACAAGAACGACCAGAATAA
>Ga0335078_10015656_pt1 | contig 11259 bp, 8 predicted proteins | sample Lox_Sample_32_FD_206711 | JGI IMG/M metagenome (GOLD analysis project Ga0335078, IMG submission 206711) | Soil microbial communities from Loxahatchee National Wildlife Refuge, Florida, United States - Lox_Sample_3.2 | ecosystem: Environmental > Terrestrial > Soil > Wetlands | place: USA: Florida...
CTTGTACTGAAGGAGCTCCGCGGAAACCCTCTCCTTGCCCTTGATCATGCGGGAAAGCATGTCGGCAATGGAGAAAACGCTCATCCTCAGGAAGAGGATGGGGAACACGATGTTGCGCCCGAAAAGGTAGATCAGGAAGACGGATGCGTACATGAAGAGCGCGGCAATGACGAAGACCTTCACCTGCGTGCGGAAGTACGGTTCGTAGATCACGTCCCGCGCATAATCGACCATGACGAAGCCAATGAAGACGTTGCTGAGGAGAACCGGCGCCTGGAACACCCAGACCTGTTTTTCAGAATCGTAGAACCGGGTGGGCTGCGTGAGCGGCTGGGTCAGCGTCATCCTCTGGCCGACCTTGCTGGGGTCCGTGCCCGACCACAGCACAAAGTCCCCGGCCTTCACATCCCTGCGGTAGAAGGAGAGCGTGTTGAATCGAAACGCGCTTCCTGCCGCCTGCTTGTTCTTCTGGGCGGCACCCTGGAAGTAGTCGTCCAGGCCGATGCGGTCGGTCGGGTTGGCTTTGACCTGTGTTGCGGCGCTTTCCGTGACGCTTTCCGCGTTTGCAAAGACGGCGCTTTCAATGGTGCCCTTGAAGTTCCCAAGGAGGACCACGGAGAGAACGACAATGATGAAAAGGATGAGCGGGACAAACGTGAGGATGAGGCGGCGCTGGATGCCCTGCCGGGGAACCACGGAAAGAATGCCTTCTCCGCGCCCGTTGGTGGTGCTGTCACCGCCGCGGCGGAACGTCAGGTATTCCTGGTAGAAAGGGTCCCGCTTGCTGATGCTCATGATGAGCGCCACGATGGAAAATGCGTCGAAACCGAGGGAAAGGATCAGGATGGCGTAGGTTACCGGGTGGAATGCCTCGAAGTAGCGGGCGCTGGCGGCAAAGGAAATGATGTGAATGACAAGCAGCGCAATGACGAGCCCGCTGGAAACGACGTTGATGAGGATGGCGAGAGATACCCGGGGATCCGTGATGAACTGGAGCCGTTCCCGAAGGAACACGGCTGCGATCTTCCAGAGGCAGAGCACGGGGATGATCCAGGTGATGACCGTGACCGCAAGCCACGCGCCCGGCTGGCGCGGAGGGGAGCCGTAGAGGGTGGTTGCCAGGAGCAGCGGGTTGTAGCCTCCTACGGAGGGAGAAAGGTAGGGAAGCACATACCAGGCAATGACAATGACCGAATACGCTATCTCCGCGGCTTGGTACCCAAGCCTCGACCTGTCTTTCATCACGTTCCTCTCTTTTGGGGAGCACCCGCTCCCCATGAGTTCCCGCGGATTCTGCTCCGCGGAACGCCTCCGCCCTGGAGGGAGGAGCGTTCACGACGCTCTTGGTACGGTGCTAGAACTGTTCCAGCAGCTTCTGCTTTGACCGCGCCTTATCAAGATAGTCCGAGGCCTGTTCGTAGTCCACCTGGATGGAAACGACGGTCTGCAGAAGATCTATTGCCGTCTTGAAATCCTCATTTCGATAGGCGTCCACGCCCTTGTCATAGATATCCTTCAGGCTCGAAAGGATCTTCTCGTTCCTGCTGTCCAGCTGCTGCATGTTGGAGGGGTCCCGGGTCATCTTGGCCAGCGAATCCACCTTGCGGTGAGCGGCCAGGAGCTCCCCGGTGGAGATCAGGTTGTCAATATCCTGCAGGGAAACGTCGAAGGAGACAGCGGTTGCCGTGGGCTGCGTGTTCTTGTCCGCAAGCTTCCTCCGGAGGACCCGCGCCTCATCCGTCTTCATGGCGGCCAGCGCGGCTTCGTTCTTGACTTCCGCGGTGGTGTAGTCCTTCTTGTTGTACAGGCTGACCGCCCACTGGTAGTTCAAAGAGTAGGTGACCTGCCGAATGTCCGTGTCAAAGCTGTTGTCAGCGCGCCGGTTCAGGTCACTTACCGCGCTGACCTGGGTGCGGGCGTCGCCGAAGTTGCCGGCCGCAATTGCCTTCTGGGCGGCTGCAATGCGGTGCGCGACGAGCTTGGCAAGCTCGGACTTCGCTGAGTCATGCTGGCTCTGCGCGCCGGAGCTCCTGGGATCGACATCCAGAGCCAGACCGGATTGCTGGTACGCTTCCGCGTACTGCTTCTCCCTGACCGCGTCCGGACTCTTGGCATCCAGTTTTGCCGTGGCGGCCTTCGCCTTGGCCAGGTACGAGTTGACCAGGGCGGAACGCACGGAGGCGGTGTCATTCAGCATCTTCTGGGCGTCGGCGTTCCCCGGGTCCAGCTTGATGGCCGTCTGCAGCGCCACGAAAATGGTGTAGTTGTCGTTGTCGGTGCGCTTTGCATTCTTGAGGCCCCGGGAGGCGGTCTTGAGATTCCTCTGCAGCTGGGCGTTCTTGAAGCCATCCACAAGAGTCAAGTACTGCTGCGCGCGTGAATTGGCGGAATCGTACTTCAGCGCAACGACGAAGTAGTTCCTCACTTCCGCGATCTTGTCGAACTCCGCCTGGCGGATCAGGTGGATGTCGTATTCTTCCACCCCCGCGTCGGTCAGGGCCCGCGACTTGGCCTGGTCATCCAGGCTCTGCAGGAGAAATGAATCATTCGGACTGGTGGTTGTGCATGCCAGGAGCCCTCCCGCAACAAGGCACGCAAGGAGAATGAATCTCTTCATACGAACCTCTGATCTTTTCCAGTATAGTCTCATTCCGGTAACCCGACAAGAGAAACCCGGGTAACGCTAATGGAATGAAATATATACTTCCGCTGCGGACTTTTCATTCCTTTTCCGTCCCTGTCATTTCGAATCCCCTCCCTGTCATTTCGAGGCCGTCGCGCGCGCGGAAAGCAGCGTATTGTACAGGAGCATCGTGATGGTCATGGGTCCCACGCCGCCGGGAACAGGGGTGATGGCTCCAGCCTTTCGGCATACTTCATCGAATTTCACGTCTCCCACCATGCGCTGGCCCTTGGGGTGCGAAGGATCGGCTATCCGGTTGATGCCCACGTCGATCACCGTGGCTCCTTCCCGCACCATGTCTGCGGTGACGAACTCGGGGCGCCCGATGGCCGCAATGAGGATATCCGCCTGCCGCGTGATATCCGGAAGATCGCGGGTCCGGGAGTGGCAGATCGTAACCGTGGCGTCCGCATCCTGCTCCTTCTGCATGAGCATGTTTGCAATGGGCTTGCCTACGATGTTGCTCCTGCCCACAACCACGACATGGCTGCCGGCAATCCTGACGCCGGAATACGAAAGGAGCTTCTGGATACCCAGCGGCGTGCACGGCCGGAAACCCTTCTGCCCCGTCATGATCCTGCCAAGGCTGATGGGGTGAAAACCGTCCACATCCTTGTCCGGATGGATTGCAGTAATGACTTTCTGCTCATCGATCTGGGAAGGGAGCGGCAGCTGCACAAGGATTCCGTGAATCCTGGGGTCACTGTTCAGCTTCTCCACAAGAGCCAGGAGCTCGGCTTCCGTGATGCCTGCAGCCAGTGTGTGCTGCTCGGAGTACATGCCAATTTCATGCGCCGCCTTGTTCTTCCCCCGCACGTAGCTTCGGGACGCCGGGTCATCCCCCACCAGGACCACTGCAAGGCCGGGCGTTACGTTCCTTTCGCGCTTGAGCTTCTCCGTGTCCGCCGCAATCTCAGCGCGGATCCTTCCCGCAATCTCTGTGCCATCAATGATTCGAGCACCCATGCGCGCCTCCTATCCCATGCCTTCCAGCCGGCCGTCGCGCTCCGCGGTGATGTAGCCCATGCAGAACTGGTCCTTACCCGCAAGCGCCTCGGCAGCAAAAATGTTCGCCATCAGGCGCGGATCCAGGGGATCAACGATGGCGCTGTCCATCCCTTTTGCCACGGCCATTGCGATAAAGACCTGGTTGAGTAGCTTGCGCCGGGGGAGGCCGTAGGAGACGTTTGACAGGCCGCAGACCCGGTGGACCTCGGGATGCCTTTCGCTGATCTCAGCCACCACCTCCAGGGCTCCCATGCCGTAGTCCGGGTTGGTGCTCACCGGCCGGATCAGGGGGTCCACAAAGATGTGGTCCGGCGGCACGCCATCGTCCTCCAGCCTCTTGATGAGGCCGTCGGCCACCTGGCGCACCCTGGCCATGTCGTCGGTCATCCCGCCGTCGTCCATGCTCAGGGCTACGACGCGGGCTTTGTACTTCTTGAGAAGGGGGATCAGCGTCCGGTAGCGGTCGGACTCCGCGGAAATGGAGTTCAGGAAAGGCTCGACGCCCGCCGCGGCAAGGCCTGCTTCCACGGCCTGCGGACGCGGAGAGTCGATGCAGAGGGGAACTTCCGTCACCTCCCGGATGGCGGAAATCAGCCACAGGAGCTTCTCCACCTCGTCGTTGGCGAACGCGCCCGCGTTCACATCCACCCAGCGCGCCCCGGCCTCCGCCTGCCGTCGCGCCAGGTCCTGAATGTACGCGCTGTCCCTCTTCTCCATGGCTGCGCGGATCTGCTTTCGCGTGGAGTTGATCAGCTCGCCGATGATGAGCATGGTTGTCCTTCCTTGTTTTTTTTCCGTCTGCTTTTCGCGCCGAGCGCGGCTTTTCAGTCCGCCGAGTCGAAAGAGTAGGCCACGTTCTGAAAGTGCGAACGCATTTCCTTGACTTCGTCCCCCACAAACTTCTTCTCCATGAGGCAGCGCTTGAACAGCTCTGCAATCCTCTCCATGTCGGGCTCTTTCATTCCCACGCGCGTCATCTCCTGCACGCCGATCCTGATTCCCGCGGGGCTGGTGGCATGATCCAGGGGCTCAAACGGGAGGAGGTTCATGTTGACGATGATGTGGTTGTCCTTCAGGTCGCGCGCCGCGGTTTCACCGCCTCCGAGGTCCGACATGTCGATGGCCACCTGGTGGCTCTCCGTGAATCCGAACTTTTCCGCCTGAACCCTGAAGCCAAAGTCAAAGAGCTTGTGGGCCAGGTGCCTGGCGTTGGCAATGGTCTGCCGTGCGTACTCTGCCCCGAACTCCAGCATCTCGTACGTCGACACGGCCAGCGCAACCAGCGTTTCCAGGTGGTGATTGGACGAGGATCCGGGAAAAGCGCCCTTATCGATCTTTCGCCATTCTTCGTCGTCCACGTTGGAAAGGATGACCCCGCGCTGCGATCCAAAGAACGTCTTGTGCGTGCTCCCCGTGACAATCGTGGCCCCGTCTCCGAGGGGATCCTGGAACTGGCGGCCTGCGACAAGGCCAAGGACGTGCGCCGCGTCGTAGATGAGGTGAATTCCCTTCTTGCGGCAGTACGGGGCAATCTCTTTCACCGGCTCGGGAAAGAGAAACAGGCTCTTTCCCATGATCATGATCCTGGGCTCGAAAGCCTTCATGAGATCCAGTGTATGATCGACGTCGATGTGGTACCCGTCAGCTGTGAGAGGGAAGTTGACGATGTTTTTCGTGTACTTGCCGACGGACCCCGCCTTGTGATGGCTGATGTGCCCGCCGGCGGGAGTGGAGTTGACGAATGCAATGTCCCCCCAGCGGATGTAGCGGCTGAAGACAGCGTCATTTGCAATGGTGCCGCTGATGGGTCTCACGTCGGCGTGCTTGCAGTGGAAAAGCCCTTTGATGTGCTGCTTGAGAAGACTCTCGATCTCGTCAATGATTTCCGTTCCCTGGTAGTAGCGCTCCCCCGGATGGCCTTCCGCGTAGCGGTGAGCGAAATCCGAGCCCATGATGCTGCGGACCTTGCGGCTGGTCACGTTTTCGCTTGCGATCAGGTTGATGCAGCTGTCACGCCAGGCGCCTTGATCCCTCACGAGGTCCTGGATGTGGGCCACGTTTCTCTCGTACATCATCCGTCCTTTCCGGGGGCTAGTGCTTGAAGCTCCTCTGGCCCGTGAAGACCATTGCCACCCCGCTCTCATTGCACGCCTCAATGGACTCGAAATCGCGCTCCGAACCCCCGGGCTGAATGATGGCAGTCACACCTTCCTTGATCCCGACATCCACTCCATCACGGAATGGGAAGAATCCGTCAGAAACCATGCAGGAGCCGGCAATCCCGCCCTTCTGCCGGGCCACCTCGCGGTCGATCTCCTGGCGGGCCTGGGGCTTCTCCAGGGAGGCATACGGCGCCTGGAAAGTCTCCCAAGCAAGCCGGTCTGCCAGCTTTCGGTACGCCTTGTCCCGGGCGATTTCCGCTACGCCCACCCGGTCCTGCTCTCCGGTTCCAATCCCCACGGTGGCGCCGTCCTTGACGTACAAGACGGAGTTGCTTGAGACCCCCGCCTCCACCAGCCAGCCGAAAAGGAGATCCTCCGATTCCTTCGGAGTAGGGAGTCTCTGAACGCGATACTCCCTTCCCTTGTGCGTTGCCTGGGCGGGGAGAAAATCCGCTGCCGTCAGTGTGCGGGGGACGAATGCAGTCTGGGCGATAATCCCGCCGTCAATCAAGCTCTTGAAGTCCACGTACTGCCGGCCGACAAAACTTTCCAGTCCGGCCATGTTGGAGATCCTCATGACGCGGAGGTTCTTCCACTTTGCAAATATGTCCAGCACTCCGGGAGCGAACTCGGGAGCAACCACCACCTCCGCGTAGGAAGCTGCAATCACCTCCGCCGTCTCTACGTCCACCTCCCGGTTCAGCGCAATGGCCCCGCCGAAGGCGGCAATGCGGTCCGCCATGAGCGCGCGGTGATACGCGTCGGGGAGCGTTGATGCCCGGGCAACGCCGCAAGGATTGTTGTGCTTGACAATGACGGCGCACGGGGAAGCGGACATGTAGCGAAGTATATTGAGAGCATTGTCCGCATCCGTGATGTTGATCTTGCCGGGATGCTTTCCCGACTGCAGAAGCTCGACATCAGAGGCCAGGTAGCGGCCCGGACGGATGGTCACAGCCTCCCCGAGAGAGAGGTTTCCGTTCACAAGCTTGAAGAGCGCCGCCTCCTGCCCCGGGTTTTCCCCGTAGCGAAGGCCTTTTTCCTCCCCCTGGATCACCCAGGTGGCCTTTTCATAAAACAACGTCTGGCGGCCCGTCTCAGTGATGAAGCTTATCTCCATGCGGTCTGGAAAGTGATCTTCCATCATCCGCCGATAGGCGCTCTTCAGGTCCGGGGCAGGCATCCTGTCAGCCCCCCCGCTTCACGTCGTAATCCGCAAGCACCTGCTCGAAGCCCACCCGCGCAAGGTGGGCGGAGATTGCCGCATCGTAGGAGGCCGTTACGGAGAACGCCTTCTGGGCCAGCCGCCACCGCGTTGCCAGGGAAAGGGACCCGCCGGAGGCAGCGAGCTCGCGGACAACCGGATCGTAGTCGGCGGGATCCGTCAGCACCGCCACGCGGTGGAAGTTCTTGGCCGCGGCGCGAACCATGCACGGGCCGCCGATATCGATGTTGGAACGGGCCGTTTCCGGCGTTACATCCGCGCTGGCAACCGCGGCGGAGAAGGGATAGAGGTTCACTACAACCAGGTCGATGGGAACAGCGCCGCTCCGCGCCAGATCCTGGCGGTGTGCCGGGTTGTAGGTTTCCGAGAGCAACCCCAGGTACACCTTGAAATCCAGCGTCTTCACAAGACCGCCCTGCATCTCGGGCTGCCCCGTGTACTCGGAGATCTGGGAGAGCCTCTGGGCGGAGGAAGGTCCGAGGATCTGACCAATTGCGGAGTGCGTTCCCCCCGTGGAAATGATCTTCACGCCCGGAGAGGCGTGAATGAGCCCGCTTACAAGAAGATCCAGGCCTGATTTGTCCCAGACGCTGACCAGCGCGGTTTTCACTGGCACCTGGTCATCAATCATCTGGACTCTGTTCAGGGCCATCGAACCTCCGTGGCCATGCTATTCATTTTGACCGCGAGGTGCAAGCCCGGCCTCCTTCGCGTTGCATGTTTCACGGGGCCTTGATAGAATCCGCACCCGATGCAAGGTTCTGCGCGCCGGTATCTCTTCGGGTCTCTCGTCTATGCGGGGGCCGCGCTCCTCCTTCTCTGCCTGGCGGTGCTGGCGGGCAGCTTTTCCCAGACCATGGGTGACGCGCGCATCTCCGGCAGGTTCTCTCCCTTCCCCCTTTTCAACCGGAGCCAGCTGGAAGCGCTGACGGTTTCCTGGAACGGCCTTTCGTTGAGCTTTTCCCGCGCGTCGGATCCCGGGCTGATCAGGATGCAGGCAGCCGGCGGGGCAGAGGACATCGTGTTTGCGGACAACGAAAGGCTTCGCCTCTCCCCGGCAGAAGGCGCCGGCCCTGCGCTGCTGCTGTCACGGGTCCAGGACGGCGGCTCGGAAGGCAATGCCTTGAGAATCCCTTTCCGGATCTCCGGGATACTCCGCCCGGACGCGGAAGCCGGCGCCATCTCCTGGACGCAAGGGGCAGGCTTGTTCCAGCTCTCCCTTCCTCCCAACGCGGCAGTGGACTACGAGACGCGCCTCATCACGCTGCCGGCCGCGGCTGGGAGCGCGGAAGAGATCAGATTTGTTTCCCTGTCTCCCCAGACAACGCATGAAGCCTCGCCCGCGGTGTCCCGGCCGCAGGCCCCGCGCCTGCCGGAGGAGAAATCGCTGCCAACCCCGGATCAGCTGGCCGCGTCGCTTTCCCGGTGGTCTGACGCCGCATACCTGGGCTGGAGCTCTGCCCGGTACTCGCAGGCAGGCGGAACCTGGAAGATGCCGGATGGAAAGCAGGTTTTCTCGGAAAGCATCGGAACCGGCCTTCTGGCGGAAGCCTTGGCCAGGGGCAGCTTTCCAGCGGCCGTTCAGGAATGGAATGACGCGCTCACCAACCAGCTCACCGCGGCCGGCGCGGCCCAGCTCAGCTTTGCCAACTGCGTATACGCGGGGAGAGTCAAGGACTTTGCGGCAGCCTCCGCGGGCGGCGCTGAGCTGGAGCGCATCAAGGGCCTGGCCGCCAAGGGAGACTCTTCTCTCGCCGCCACGCCCGGGGTGCTGCTCTTTGCCCTGGACAGGGGCGGCCCTGCCCTTGCCAGGTCCGTGCTTTCCGCCATGCGCTCCCTTGATCAGTCAAAGCTCCCGGAAAGCCAGCTTCTGACCGTTCTTGAGTCCTTCGAAGATTATGCCCAATACGAGGGAGATGACGCTGGCGCTCCGAACGATGCGCGCACGCTGATCACGGATCGGCTCCTGCCCTCGCTCACGGCCTCAAGCGACGGAGCCGTGTTCCTTTCCGACAGTGACGGCGCCGTTGACGTGAAACAATCGCTGCGCTGCGGTTCCCTCCTGGTCAGGGCGGGCGCGCTCCTTTCATCAACCCAGCTCGCTGGACTTGGACGGGCCCTCATCGTCTCGGCCCTTTCGTTCTCCGAGGACAACGGGTTTTTGCCTGCCACGCTGTCGGTGTCGTCCGGGCGCGCGGCGCCGCAGGCGGGGACCATCGCTCCTGAGTCCGTCTATGCGTTGCTTCCCCTGGGACGATACCTGCCGCACGGGGTCCCCCTCTTCCAGGTCATGGGACCGGCGTGCTGGGTCTGGACAGCGGCAAGCCTCGTTTCTGCCGTTCAGGCTGACGGTGAGATCCGGCTGGTCTTTGCCTACCCGGCGGGGGTGCCCCAGCATCTTGTTTTCCAGGGGGTTCGGCCGTTCAAGCAGCTGCGTCTCCACGGGATCCCCTGGCATTCCGATCCCTCCTACGCCAAGTACTCAGACGGGTGGGACTACAATGTGGCTACCGGGACTCTCTCCATGAAGATCACAGGCAAGCAGGACAAGGAAGAGGTGGACTTCACGTTCTAAGGGCAGATAGCTGCTCATACAACGAATACACGGTACGCTCAAGCTCCGCCTTCAAGCGTTTCTTTTCCACGGAGAACGGCTTCTGCCCGTCGAAACGGATCGGCACGCCGATCTGGATAGCGCCGATCTTGCGGTTCACCGCGACGGGGAGGAACTGGATGGCCCGTCGCGTTCTCTGGTAGTACAACCGGGCGACGTGGATGAAGCCGGTGCAGAACTCGCACATCGTGTCGTTGATCTTGCGGGTTGAGTCTTCTGCGAAGACGAGGAGACTCTTCCCCTGCTCCAGGAGAGAGAGACTCTGCATGACGGTGAGCGCTATTTTCTTGCTTTTCTGATAGACGGGGACGGCCCCGATGTCTTTCATGATTGCCACGCAGATCCTGCCCACCACCTTGCCCAGCCAAACGCTGAGCGGCGGCCGCAAGTGGAGCTCCTGCTCCAGGAACTCCTGCTGGATCCGGGAAGCCACAGTTTTCAGGTCGGTTACCTCGTAGGCCACCCACGGGTACATGCGAACGGGCATTGAGGTGATAAGGGAAACGGGGCCGAAGGAGCCAACGTGGTTGGAAACCATGATGATCGGCCCTTCGGAGCGCAGGTTCTTCCTGCCGTGGATGCTGGCTCTGAAGAAGAGGAAGCGGACCGCTTTGAAGAAAGGGCGGGCAACCATTCGCGCTGCCTCCGCAGTCCATTACATAGACTATCTATGTAAATACTAATTCGCTGATCAGGGACCGTCAAGGCGAGGGGCGCGGGCTCTCGGGAAGACTTGCGGCAAAATGGATATCCGCCTCCCTTCCCACCCTGCGAAGGAGAAGCGGGCTGGTAAGGAAGGCAAAGAGCGCCAGGGACAGGAGGAGCAGCTCAAAGAGCCCGGCAAGGCCCCAGAAGCTCCTGAGCACGGCGGCCCCGCCCACAATCCCCACGGCAAGAATGGACCCCGCTTTGAGAGCCCTCTGGCGCACACGGATGAAAAGCACGGATGCAACGCCCAGGGTGGCACAGAAGTACGCCATTGCCGTGTCCCAGCGGCTGAAACGGACTTCGAAGCTCTGCAGCATGTTGAGGACAAAGCCGTGGGAGTGGCTGATCGTGATGAGCCAGATAGCCAGGACGGGAAGCGGCAAAAGCATCAGGGATGCCAGGATCCAGTCCCGGCGCGCGGTCTTCACCGTCGTTGAGGCAACCAGCCAGATGCTGAACACGCAGAGGGCGCCGAGGAGCACCAGTTGCCACAAGGGCGCCGGCGCGCCCGTTCCCCGGGTGACATAGGTCACAGTGCGGACCACGGGGTCCCAGGACATGCTGGTGAGGATGAGGAACGGTACGGCGGCGTAGCCCATCCAGGAGCACGCCCACGTCGGCGTTCCCCGGCGGCTGGCCAGCACGGCAATGAAAAGGATGGCGGCAAGCGCGGCTGCCACCATGACCGGCTGCCGCCAGACGTGCGTGGCAAAAAGCGCCGCCACGATCATGTGAGGCTGGCAGCTGATGAGCGCTTCCATCCAGCTGCCCCGGCTGTACGCCTCATACGTAAGCCGCGCGATGGACCGCGCCCCCCCGAACGATGCCAGCGCTTCCCGCGTGGCCTCCTGCTCCGAAG
>Ga0335078_10015657_pt1 | contig 11259 bp, 9 predicted proteins | sample Lox_Sample_32_FD_206711 | JGI IMG/M metagenome (GOLD analysis project Ga0335078, IMG submission 206711) | Soil microbial communities from Loxahatchee National Wildlife Refuge, Florida, United States - Lox_Sample_3.2 | ecosystem: Environmental > Terrestrial > Soil > Wetlands | place: USA: Florida...
GCTGGCCGGGCACCTGGCCGCGGCGACGTGCCGGTTCCTGGTCCTGCTCGCCGATTTCGACGCCCGGCGGGGCTGGGCCAGCTGGGAGATGGGGTCGTGCGCGCAGTGGCTGTCGTGGAAGTGCCAGCTGTCGTCGGGCACGGCGCGCGAGCATGTCCGGGTGGCGCGGGCGCTGCGGGAGCTGCCGGTGATCCGGGCCCGGTTCGCCGCCGGGCGGCTGTCGTACGCCAAGGTCCGCGCGCTGACCCGGATCGCGACCCCGGCGGCCGAGGCGGGCCTGGCCGCGCTGGCCGGCCCGATGACCGCGAACCAGCTGGAGCGGTTCGCCCGGGCCCACCGCCAGGTCACCCAGGCTGATGATGCGAGCACCCAGGTCCGGCGCCGGCTGGCGTGGCGGTTCGAGGAGGACGGGTCGCTGTCCGGCACGTTCCGCCTGCCGCCGCTGGCCGGCGCGGTGCTGCTGAAGGCTTTGCGCGCGGCCTGCGCCGACTTGGCCGGTGACCGGCCCGGCGGTCCGGGCGGAGACGTTCCCGCGGAAACGCCCGCCGCCCACGCGCCCGCCGCCGGCACGCCGACCGCGGATGGGCCGTCTGCGTCCTCCACCCCGGCGGTCCGGACGTCCTCGGAGCTGGCGGACGGCCTGGCCGTGGTGGCCGAGTCGTTCCTGGCCGGAAAGGTGGCCGGGGCCGATGACGCGGAGGTGTACCAGGTCGTGGTTCACGCCGGCGTGAACGCCCTGGCCGGCGAGCCGGCGCCCGGCGCGGAGCCCGCCGGCGTTCCCGCGGAAACGCCCCCCGCCCCGGCCCGGGTCCCCGGCGACCCGGCGGACCCGGCCCGCTGTCATGTCGAGGACGGCCCGGCGGTCAGCGTGTCCACCGCGCAGATGCTCGCCTGCACCGCGGCGCTGTCCTGGATGACCCACGGCGACGCCGGCGCCGTGCTGGCCCTGGGCCGACGCCGCCGGCGCCCCAGCTCCGCGATCCGCCGCGCCGCCCGGGAACGAGACCACGGCCGGTGCCGGTTCCCCGGGTGCGAGTCCCGCCGGGCCGACCTGCACCACATCCAGCACTGGATCAACGGCGGCCCAACCGACCTGGACAACCTGATCAGCTTGTGCCCCCGGCACCACAAGATCGTCCACGACCGCGGCTACACCATCGCCGTCCGGCCCGGCGGCACCTTCGCGTTCTACCGCCCGGACGGCGCCCCGCTGCCGGCCAGCCCGCCGTTGCCCGAGCCCGGCGGCGGCATCGGCGAAACCCACGACGCGGACATCACCCCGGACACCATCATCCCGCCCTGGTACGGCGAGCGCCTCGACCTGCACCACGCCATCTGGACCTGCCTCGCCAACGCCCGCACCAGCGAGCAACAACAAGCCGGCGGCGACCAGGACGGCGATCCCGCGACCCTGCACCGCGTCCAGGTCTTCGAGCCGGAGGACTGGCCCGAGCGGATCCGCCGGTACGAGGACGAGTACCCCGCCGGGCCGCGTCGCCCCCTAGTAGTCCCCATACCGCTGTTAGGCTGCGCCCATGCTTGATCACATCGGCCTGCAGGTCCAGGACGTGGAGCAGTCGCTCGCCTTCTACCTCGGCATCTTCGGCCCGATCGGGATGCGCGAGATCATGCGCTTTCCGGCCGGCGAGACCATCGTGGCCGGCCTGGGCGGCGCCGACGGCCAGCCGGTGTTCTGGCTGGGGCCGCCCACCGGCGCCGAAACCAGGGAACTCCACGTCGCCTTCAGGGCCCCCGACCGTGCCGCGGTGGACGCGGTCCACCGGGCGGCGGTGGCGGCCGGCGTGGAGGTACTGCACGCCCCGCGTGAGTTCCCGGAGTACCACCCGGGCTACTACGGGGTGTTCCTGCGCGATCCGGACGGCCACAACGTCGAGGCCGTCCACCACGGCTAGCGGCGGCCCGCGTCCGATAGGCCCGTGGCCGGCGCCTCCGCCGGAGCCGGGAGCAGGGCATGCCCGAGGCGGAACATGTTGGCCAGGTCCCAGCCCTGCTTGATGTCGAGCAGGCGGGCGCGGGTCTGGCCCGGCCAGGCGGCCTGAACCTCGGCGGGGGTAGAGCTGCGGCCGAGGAAGTTCGGGAAGTTGACCGGTGACCGCCACGGCCTGACCGCCTCGAGCAGCGATGCGACGGCCCGGGGCCCGGCCTCGGCGAGCGGCGGGATGTCCAGGGCGATCGCGAACAGGACGAAGGGTGCTGACCGGCCGGGGACGGCGCTCGGGATGGCCGGCGGTCGGGCGATGGCCCCGCCGAGCTGCCGGATCTCCGCCAGCATGAGCGGGCTGCCGGGCGCGGAGACTTCCCGTACCACGGCATCGATGGTCTCCGGGGTCAGCTGGTCGAGCAGGCTGCCTCGCTCGTGGGTGGGGGTTGGCGCGGGCGGGTCCTGGTGGACGAGATCGAGCGAGGTCGTCGGCAGGTCACCGAGCGCGTCGAGCAGCACCGGTGCGGCGGAGCGGATGCTGCGGGCGAGCCGTGCTCCCTCCCCGCTGTCGCCGGCGTGCGCTATCCGCAGGTGGACGACGTACCGGCCACGGATGGGCTCCGGCACGGCGGGATCGGGCGGCAGGTGCAGCAGCGCCACGGAGGTGGAGGTCTGCTCGGTGAGGTCGGTGATCCAGTGTCGGTAGGCGTGCAGAACTTCCGCGGCATGTGCGCCGTCGAAAAAGATGCCGCCGCCGTAGAAAGCGGAGAGGCGTACCAGGGTGGTCCGGTAGGAGGTGACGACGCCGAAGTTGCCTTTGCCGCCGCGCAATGCCCAGAACAGCTCGGGATGGCGATCCGCGTCGACCGTGCGCAGCCGGCCGTCGGAGGTGACGACATCGATGCTCAGCACGCGGTCCGCGGCCAGGCCGAACCGGCGGCTCATGACGCCGAGGCCACCGCCGAGGGTGAACCCGGCGGCTCCGGCCGATCCGGACGAGCCCTGGACGGGCGCGAGGCCGTAGCGGGCGGCGGCCGCGGTGACGTCGCCCATCCGCGCCCCGGCCCCGACGGTGGCGGTCGCGTGGCCCGGGTCGATGGTGATCTGCGACAGGCGGCGGGTGTTGATCAGCAGGGCGCCGTCGGCGTTGGGGACCGCCCCGTGACCGGTGGCGTTCACCCCGACGGCCAGGCCGAGGCGGGCGGCCCACCGCGCGGCGGCCACCACGTCACCGGCGGTACGGGCGCCCACCACCAGGGCCGGCCGCAGGCGGACCGCGAGGTTCCAGGTCGCGACCTCCTCCTCGTACGGGTCCTCGCCGGGGACGCTCACGGCGCCCTGGCAGGCGGACCGCAAGCTGGCCAGCTGGCCGGGGCTAAACGGGTCGTTGGTCGTGATGGTCATGGCAGTCCTCCGGAAGGTTGGGTGGTTCAGGTGAAGACGGCGGGATGCGGTCGGCGCGCTGCCCGTCACGGCCCGCGCTGCGGCCGGGGTGAGCCCGGCGGGCGGACGATCTCGTACAGGGTCCGCAGCACGCCGAGTGCGGGCCGGCCGGCCCGGCCGCCGGCAATCATCGGCGCGGTGCCGATCGTGGCCGGATCGTCCAGGCAGCGCAGGACCAGATCGGCGACGTCGGCGTTGACCACGCTGCTCCACGGGCCGATGGCCAGCGCCCCGACCCGCGCGGTGCCGGTACTCTCGCCGTGGGTGATGCGCGGCGTCCGGACCACGGTCCAGTCCAGGCCGCTGGTCCGAACGGCCGTGGCCATCGCCCGTGAATCGGCGATGAGGGTCCGGCTCCCGAGGCGCAGCATCGGCAGGATCAGCTTGCGACCGAGATTGCCCGGGTCTCCGGGGAAGTCCAGGTGAAAGCCCTGCACGATGACCAGGCGCCGCAGCCCGGCATCGCCCATCGCGGCGGTGACCAACGCCGTGCCGATGCGGATGCTGTCTGGATCGGCGAATCCGCCCAGCATGCTCACCACCGCGTCGGTGCCGGCCACCGTGCGCCGTACCGCGGCGGGATCCTTCGCGTTCCCGGCGATCACCGTCAGCCGGGGATCCGTGCCGGTGAGCTTGGCCGGCGTGCGGGCCAGCACCCGCAGTTCGTGTCCTGCCGCGAGCGCCTTGCCGACCAGTGCCGAACCAACCGTCCCTGTGGCACCAAACATTGCCAATTTCATGGCCTGGAATCTATGAACCGCGGCCGGGGTCCCGGTATCCCATCCATCTGGTATCTCTGCAGCCTTCCGTCAGGGCCCCGGACGGGCTACCAGTTATCTGGTATGGCAGCGGCCGGGGACGCTCCTTACGCTGGTGGCATGGTGACCGCGGACCTGCTGCGACGGTCGGTCGACAAGATCGCCCGGCTGAGCGGCGAGCCGCGCGACCTGGCCGGTTACTGGCGGGAGTGCACCGACGTGGTCGGGTCGGTCATCCCGCATTACTGGACGCCCTGCTGGTACACCCTCGATCCGGCGTCGCTGCTGGCCACCAGCCATTTCCACGAGGGGATGGCGGAATTCCCCGCCGAGTGGCTGGCGAACGAGTATTACGGCGACGACGTGAACCAGATGGCCCACATCGCCAGATCGCCGACCGGGATCTCTACCCTCCACGAGGCCACCGGTGGCGACCCTGCGCGCAGTCGCCGCTGGAGCTTCAACCAGGCCATGGGCAGCGATCAGGAGATGATCGCCCGGCTGCAGGCACCGTCCGGCGAGGTCTGGGGAATGCTCGGTCTCTACCGCGAGCCCGGCCAGCCCATGTTCGACGCCACCGACAAGCGCTTCCTGAGCGCCGTCTCCGAGCATCTCGCCGAGGGAGCCCGGCGGGCGCTGCTCGTGGGCGAGGCCACCGATCCCGCTGGCCCTCATCCCGACGCCCCCGGCCTGATCATTGTCTCGGAGCGATGGGAACTGCAGTCCGCCACCCCGGCGTTGACCGCTGGCTCGCCGAACTCCCCGGTGGAGACGGTGCCGGCGGCCAGCTCCCGCCGCGGTCGTGGCCGTCGCCGCCCGGGCCCGGCGCAACGCCGAGCAACCTGGCCGGCCCTCGGGCCTCACCGTCTCCCGGATCAGGTCCCGCAGCGGCACCTGGGTCGTCCTGCACGGCGCGTGCCTCGTCGAAGGCGGCTCACGCCGCATCGCCGTCATCGTCGAGCCCGCCCATCCCGCCCGTCTCTACCCGCTGCTCGAGGCCGCCTACCAGCTCACCCCGCGCGAACGCGACGTCACGCGGCTCGTCCTGCAGGGCGCTTCCACCAGCCAGATCGCCGAGCAGCTCGTCGTCTCACCGCACACCGTGCAGCAGCACATGAAGAACATCTTCGACAAGACCGGCGTGCGGAGCCGGCGTGATCTCGTCGGCAAGATCTTCTTCACTCACTACGAACCCGGCTTCCGCGACAACGAGCGCCGCGTGATCGACGGGCAGCCGATGCGCGGCGGACCCCGCGACTAGCGGTCTTACCCGCGCCTGGCCCTGACCCGGGACGCGGTCCGCCTGGCCCGCACCCGCATGGCGTTCCGGTTCGGCCGCCGCCGCGGCCCGGTCGCCGACGAATCCGCCGCATGTGCCGCCGGATCCGGGTGCCACTCGTCGTGATGCCGCTCGCCGCGGCGCCGCTCCCGCCGTACCTGCAGCGCCTTCAGCGGCGGGGCCAGCAGCGGCGTCTTGGCCTGGGCCGGGTCCGGCAGGTGCGAGGGCTCCAGCTCGGAGCGCAGCCGGTCCACGTGGGCGAGGATCTCGCCGCGCAGCTGCCATCCCTCCGGCTGGCCGGCCGGGTTGGTGGAGAGCAGGTCGGCGAGCTGGTCCTGCTGCCGCTGGGCCTCCTCGAGGTGGTCTTCGAGCGCCTCGGTGATCGGCTCGGCTGCGAACGCGGCATGCTCGGGCGAGGTCGGTTCGGCCTCGAGCAGCTGGCCGTAGGCCCGCACCGCGGCGGAAAGCTCCGCGATGACGGCCGCCAGCCGGGCCCGGGTATCGGCTTCCCTGACCGGGCTGTGCTCGCTGTCGATCCGCGCGCTGTCGGCCACCGAACGGGCCAGCACCCGCACGTCCGTCGCGGCCCGCTCCAGCGTGTCGACACCGTCCCGCAGGCCGGCTGCCAGGTCGCCGGACCGGAGCCGGCGGGGGTTCAGCCGGACGCTCTCCTCGGCCTGGCCCAGCGCGTCGTCTACCCGCTCGATCTCGCCGCGCAGCGCCCGGGTCCGGTCCAGCCACTCCGCCGCGCGCCGCGGATCGGGCGTCACGGCCAGGCCCTCGGCCATCTGCCCGAGCAGGTCGGCCATCTGGCGGCTCAGCTCGCCGACCGCCTCCCTGGCCGTCTGCACCCGCAGCGGGGCGAACACCAGGCCGGCCGCCAGCCCGGCGGCCGCGCCGACCAGCGTCTCGGTGATCCGGCCGGCAGCGGCCGAATGCGAGGGGACCGAGAAGATCAGCATGGCGCTGATCGGCACCTCGAGGATCTCCTCGCGCAGCCGCAGCACGATGCCGAGCACCAGCGTTCCCGCGACGAGCAAGCCGAGCACCCACCAGCTGAACGGCACGTAAGCGGCGACCGCGACCGCGGCGAGCACGCCGGCCGTGACCGCCGCCACCCGCCGGATGGCGCTGCCGATGGTGTGGAACAAGGTGGCCTGCACCACCAGCAGCGCGGTCAGCGGGGCCAGCACGGAGCGCGGCGACCCGCCGGGCAGCTGCAGCGCGAGCAGGTAGGCGAAGACGGCCGTGACGGTGAGCCTGGCGATATACACCGCCGACGGCTGGGCCCGGCGGCGGACCAGGGTCAACTGCTCGGCCTGGCGCCTGGCAACCGCCCTGGCCGCCACGCCAACGTTCTCGACAGGTACGGGACGGACGGGAAAACCCTTCATGAGCTTCATACCGAGGTCTAGTGGACGGCGGGATCCTAGAGATAGCTCTACCCGAGAGCAAAATCTCTTACCAGGGGCCAACGCACACCAGGCGGAGCTATTCCCGTCTATTGAATCAGTGACGCAGTTAATCTCCGGGAGTGCACCAGGTCACTCCCGGAGATCAACCCTCATGGCGAGCCGCGGTGATGCGCGTCACACACCGATCTTCTGCGGACCGGGCTGGGCCGGCTTGGCCGCGGCAGGCTCGCGCCGCCAGCGGCCGGTGAAGGCGAGGCCGACCAGGATGAGGCCGATCACGCCCAGGCCGATCGGGATCCACATCCTGACGATCGTCAGCAGGTTGGCGTTGTGCCCGGCCTGTCCCGCCGTCTCAGTCACCGAGGCCGGAGTCTGATGGAAGGTCAGCGCGTAGAGCGGCTGGGCCGGAGCGGCGGTCAGCTTCTTGCTGCCGGCGGCCAGCGGGGCGACGGCCAGGTTGGTCGGGTGAGCGGCCAGCATGGGCGCCAGCCCGGCCGCGAACGGCGCGAGGTACGGGCGGACCGAATAGGACCTGACGGCCGTGAGCGTGTCCACGATCGTGCCGCTGGCCGGCTCGACCAGCAGCTTGATGGTGATGGCGTAGAAGTACTGCAGCGGGATCGGCTTGGCGGTCAGCGCCGCGAGGCTGGTCTTCTCCGCCGCGGTCAACGACCCCGACAGCACCTTCAACCCGAGGGCCAGGTCAGTGCCCTGGGCCTTGAGCTGGGCCTCGAAGTCCGCGAACGACATCGTGGCCGGCAGGTGCATGGCACTCACGAACGAGGCGGCCATCGGGGTGGCCGGCAGCTTCAGCTGCCACTCCTGCACGGCCACGCCGTGCACGGTCTGGGTGGCGTTCGCGTAGGTGATCGGGACGGTCTTGCCGATCTCGTCGACCCACATGGGGTAGGCCTTCGCGGTGTCAGCGCCGGGCGGCGGCCCGAGACTGTAACTGCCGGTCCGGTTCACCACGTTGCCGGGAACCAGTGCATAGGCGTGCGGGCTCTTGACGTTCTCCGCCGTCGAGCGGTCCAGCACATACTGCAGAATCTGCGGAGTCTTGTCCGGCCCGATCACCACGGTCGAGGCGTCGTTGACCACCAGCTCGGACGAGGTGCTCTGGGCCGGCACCGCCTTGACCTGCCGGTCGATGGATAGCGGCAGGCTCAGCGGCGCGGCCAGCCGCGCGCCCGTGGACGGATTCACAGACCCTTTGTAGGTGCCCGTGAACTGGTATTTGATGTCCAGGCTGGTCGGCAGCTTGGTTAGCTGCGGTGCCACCACCGGTCTCCAGAGGCCGGCCACCACCAGCACAATGATGCCGGTCACCAACAGCACGATCTTGGAAGTTCGCATCGATCTTCCCCTCCTTAGCTTCCCGCGGAGCGCCCTTCACACCCGAGCTTGATCGTCCGCTACACAGAAGATGCACGTCAGGAGCCAAATGTCCCGTCGTACGGGACCTTGGTCCCGCGGCACCCGTTACCCGCGCACCATCAGCGCCGCCACCGCGGCCTGGTACAACTCGATCAGGCCGGACGCTACCCCCGGCGATCCGAAATGCGAGCTCCAGACCAGTTCGGCCAGCGAGTCGCTGATCACGAAGGCCGACGCGAGCCGCAGCCCGCGGACCTTCGCCACGGCGAACAGGGCGGCCGCCTCCATCTCCACGCAGAGCACGCCCTCGGCCTGATAGTGGCGCACCTCGTCGAGGGTCTCCCGGTAGGGGGTGTCGATCGTCCAGGACGTTCCGGTCCGGAATTGGTGGCCCGCCTCGCGCATGGCCGCGCCAAGCGCCGCGGTCGCCTCCGCCGGAGCGGTGGCCAGCCGGCCAGGCGGCAGGTAGTGGTGCGAGACCCCTTCGTCCCTGATCGCGGCGTCGCACAGGATCAGGTCGCCGGGCTTCAGGTCACGCTGCAGGCTGCCCGCGGTGCCGACGGAGACGACGGCGGAGGTGCCCAGGGCGGCCAGTTCCTCCAGCGCCGCGGTCGCGGCGGGTGCCCCGATGCCGAAGCCGCCGAGCAGGCCCACCCGGCCGCCGGTGCTCGGCAGCGCCACCGGGAGGCCCCGCCGTGACCGCTCGATGCCCTCGGTCCGCAGCACGTGCTGGTACAGCGAGCGCTGGTAGCAGAGCACCACTCCGGCCGGTCCCGGCGTGTCGTCCCGCGCGCCCACCCGTCGCAGGTAGGCGAGGAAGTCGGCCGCGGTGAACAACGCCTCCCCGGCGTGCTTGCCCGCGAAGTTCGGATAGCTGGACTCGGACACGAGCTGTGATCTTACGCCCGCTCACCCGCCCCCGCCCCGTCCCCGACCTCGCCGTCGGCCCGCCCTGGCCCGGCGACCAGCAGCACGGCCACCGGCACCAGCACCAGACCGGCCAGCGCCCAGCTCAGTCCGAACGACTGTGCCATCAGCCCCACCGCCAGCGGCCCTAGCCCCCCGGCCAGCCCAGCCGCGCTGCTCAGCGTCACCGCCACCGAACTCCGCCCGGGCAGGCTGCCGTACAACCGGGCCTGGAGCACCGGGTACCACGGCGCCGTGGCCGCGCTCAGCACGGCCAGCACGGCCAGCTTCGGCACCACGCCGTGGACGAGCAGGAAGGCCGGGTAGAGCAGCGCGGCCGCGACCGCGCTGACGCGCAGTACGGTCAGGTCGCTGGCCCGTTCCAGGATCACGATCAGCGCGGCGTCCCCGGCCAGCGCGGCACCGAGCCTGACCGCGATGGCCAGCGCGGCGAATGCGGGCGTCAGGTGCGCGACGTCCACCAGGTACAGCGCCAGGAAGCCGGTGAACACGTCCACCAGCAGGTCAGCCACCTCGATCAGGAGCAGCCAGCGCAACGTTCCCCAATCCCGCAGCGCGATGCCGATCTCCCCCGACCGCCCCGCCCCCGCCGCAGCCCCCGCCGCGTCCCCCGTCCCCGCCGCCGCGTCCGCTGCCCCCGCCGCCGCGTCCGTCCGGCCCTCCGGCCGCGTCCGTCCCCGCAGCAGCGCGCCGAGCCAGATCAGCGCGCTGATCCCGGCCAGCACCAGGTATCCGGCCCGCCAGCCCTCTCCGCTGGCCAGCACCGCGGTGAGCAGCAGCGGCCCGGCCACCGCGCCGGCCGCCCCGGCCAGGTCCCAGCGCGCCATGACCTGGGCCTGCCGGTCCGGCCAGGTGTCCATGATCTCGGCCTGGGTCAGAGATACGAATGCGCCGGACGCCGGGTAGAACGCGACGAAGGCGGCCAGCAGCACGGCGAACGAGCGAGCCGAAGCCACCGCCAGCAAGGTGATCACGAAGACGATGCCGCCGCCGAGGATGACCAGCCGGCGACGCCGGCCCTGCCCGGCCAGCACGCCCATGGGCAGCTCAAGAAAGCCGCCGACCAGCAGCGGGACGGAAGCCAGCAGCCCGACCTGCCCGTAACTCAGCCCCAGGTCGTGCCGGATGAGCGGAAGCGCCGCCCCCTTGGCCCCGTCAACCAGCTCATCGGCGAGCGCGATCGCGAGCGCGACGGCGAGAACGGAAAGCGAAGGCCTTCAACGTCAAGTGAAACCCATGGGGCCATGGTAAGGCCCCGTGAGTCCGCTCGTCACGGCGGTTTTTCGCGACCGTGTCACGCCCGTCAGCAGCCAGTGATGTTTACCGATTCACGACGCGCCAGACTAGCCGCAGGCCAGACCAGTCGTCGTCGATGGCGGCCACCTTGACGTCGACCAGCCCGATAGGCAGCGCCTGATCCCGGATAAAGTTCTCCGTGATGTCGCTGCGATGCCCGCCCGCCCGCCGTGGCCAGGCCACCCACAGCGCCCCGGCCGGGTATATCAGGCGGCCGAGCCCGCCGATCTGCGCGGCGATGTCGCCCGCCTCGGTGAAGAATGCCACGATGACGTCGGCCTGCCCGTCCGGGCCGGGCCCGGCCAGCCCGTCCGGCGGGTCGGCGAGCGCCCAGTCCCGCGGCGGCTGGTGCAGGCTGACCCGCTGTCCCGGCTTCAGGCCCAGCTTGGCCGCCTGCGGCCGCCCCGAGTACCCCGGCGCCGTCACCGGATCCGCGGCCACGCCGATGAATGGCCAGACCCGGGCGCGTCTATCCCCCTGATGCATCTCATAGATAGGAGCATGGCATGTTCACGAATACCGAGGCGTTCAGCGGGTTCGCCGTCGACGATCTCGAGGCGGCGAACAAGTTCTACGGCGAGACGCTGGGCATTCGCACGTCCGAGCAGTACGGGCTGCTGACGCTGCACCTGGCCGGCGGCCGGGACACCCTGGTCTACCCGAAGCCCGGCCACGTGCCCGCTACCTACACGATCCTCAACTTCCGGGTGGACGACATCGACGCGGCAGTGGCCGAACTGGTCCGCCGCGGCGTCACCCTGGAGCGGTACCACGGCATGGGCCAGGACGCCAGCGGCATCAACCGGGCCGGCGGCCCGTACA
>Ga0335078_10015658_pt1 | contig 11259 bp, 11 predicted proteins | sample Lox_Sample_32_FD_206711 | JGI IMG/M metagenome (GOLD analysis project Ga0335078, IMG submission 206711) | Soil microbial communities from Loxahatchee National Wildlife Refuge, Florida, United States - Lox_Sample_3.2 | ecosystem: Environmental > Terrestrial > Soil > Wetlands | place: USA...
AAAGCCTAACTTATTGATTATAAAGTAAATATCTTGGCGGGATGGGCCGATTTACAATCGACCTTCAGGTTAACAACCTGCCCCACGGGGGAGCACTTCGTCTAGGGTGCTGGCGTCCAGTAAACGCTCGCTCAGATCTTCAAGTTCGGAGGCCGGCATGGCCGCCAGTTTCTCGCCGGCCCAACTTGGGAGAGCGCCGAAACGTCTCTCGATCAGCCGCCGCAGGACGGTGAGTTCGCCCGCTTGCAGGCCTTCCTGGCGGCCTTCTTGCCGGCCTTTCTGCTCCGCCTTTATGATTATGGGACCCAAGACTTCGTGGTCCCGAATATCGAGATCTATCGGCATATTCCGTGCCTCCTGTTCCACCGCCCCCGCCAAGTGCCTCAATCCGGCCAGGATCATCAACTGGGCCAGGGCGGTTTCTCTCTCCGCCATCGCCAGACCGGCGATGCGCTCCACAATCCTATGGACCGCCTCTTTATCGTCCCGCAAACACGCCAGGATCGCAATTACATTGTCGCCGACCTGGTCGCTTTCGAGCAGGCGTTCACCATCCACCGTCCGGATGTCGATCAGACTGTATTGGTATGACAAGCCCGGGCCGCGCAGTTCGTTTTCCATGCGCATGGGCGCCTCGCCAACGTAAAGCAAGACTTGCCGCGGAAACTGCCCGAAGATCCGTTGAATGCCGAGGCAGTATTCGATCATCCGGAAGGGCATCGCCGCGTCATTGCCGCTTTGCAGCTCAATGTGGATGAGTTGGCCGCCGGCAGTCTGGCCGCCCAGGTCCAGGCGCAGGTTCTGGGCTTTCTGCGTCTTTGGCAGTTCCACGTCCAACCAGTTGACAACCTGGGTGCCAGGTAAGCACGCGGACGGTGAGCGCGGCTGAACTTTTTAACAGCATCTTCAAGGCTACGTCGTATTCCTGCATGGGGCGACCGCTTCACGCGCTCTTATAGATAAGGTGAAACAGCGGCGCCTTTGTCTCATCCGAGGCGGGAGATTAGCGCGCGGACTGGGGGGCGATGCGATTCACCAGGTAGCGGATCTGGTTGGGTTTGTCGAACTCCCCGCGAGCGTAATCATGATCGAGCCGGCCCGCGGCGCGCAGTTGGGCGTGGACCCACTCGAACATCGAACTGGTGCCGATCTGGCGCAAGCCGAGTTGGCCTGTGAGGTGGTAGTAGATTTCCAGGTGATCACGCCTGGCGGCACGCTCTTGAGCAACGTGGCCTTCCAGGTTCGTCCGTGATTTCGATGCTTTATGGGCTGTGATCGTCAACAACGGAAGGCAGATCATGGCGACCAGTGCGGCTCTGCATCTCGCCGGTGTTACTGGCCCTCGACCGGCGGCAGACCCGCCAGCGCCATGGCGATCTCCTCGTCGGGATAGTCGTAGTTCTGAAGCTTGCCCGCGGTGTAATCGATATAGGCCTGCATGTCGAAGTGGCCGTGACCGCAGAGATTGAACAGGATGGTGCGCGAAACGCCCTCCTGCTTGCACTTGAGGGCTTCCGCCAGCGCGCCGGCCACGGCGTGATTGGCCTCCGGCGCGGGGATGATGCCCTCGGCGCGGCCGAACCCGACGCCCGCGGCGAAGGCGTCCAACTGCTGCACGTTCATGGCCTCCATCGCGCCGATGTCGAGCAGGTGGCTCACCAGCGGGGCCATGCCGTGATAGCGCAGGCCGCCGGCATGGATGCCGGGCGGGATGAAGGAACTGCCGAGCGTGTGCATTTTCACCAGCGGGGTGAGGCGGGCGGTGTCGCCGAAGTCGTAGGCGAAGCGTCCGCGGGTGAGGCTGGGGCAGGCGGAGGGTTCCACCGCGACGACCCGCGTGGAGGCCTGGCCACGCAGGTTGCGCCCGATGAAGGGGAAGGCGATGCCCGCGAAGTTGGAGCCGCCGCCGGTGCAACCGACCAGCACGTCGGGATAATCGCCGGCCATCTGCATCTGCTCGAGGGCTTCCTGTCCGATCACGGTCTGGTGCAGGAGCACATGGTTGAGCACGCTGCCGAGAGAATACTTGGTGGCGGGATCTTTGGCGGCCACTTCGACGGCCTCGGAAATAGCGATGCCCAGCGATCCGCGGGAGTCGGGATGCTTGGCCAAAATGGCGCGGCCGGCCTCGGTTTCGTAGCTGGGGCTGGCGGTCACCGAGGCGCCGAAGGTTTCCATAAGGGCGCGGCGGTAGGGCTTCTGGTTGTAACTGACGCGCACCATGTAGACCTTGCACTCCAGCCCGAAGAAGTTGCAGGCCATGGCGAGCGCGGAGCCCCACTGGCCGGCGCCGGTCTCGGTGGCCAGGCGTTTGGTGCCGGCCTCCTTGTTGTAGAATGCCTGGGCCACGGCGGTGTTGGGCTTGTGCGAGCCGGCCGGGCTGACGCCCTCGTACTTGTAGTAAATACGCGCCGGCGTATCGAGCATCTTTTCCCAGCGGCGGGCGCGGTAAAGCGGGGTGGGGCGCCACAGGCGGTAGATGTCGCGCACCGGCGTGGGGATCTCGATCTCGCGCTCCTGGCTCACCTCTTGCAGGATGAGGCTCATGGGGAAGATCGGCGAAAGATCGTCGGGGCCGATGGGCTGGAGCGTGCCCGGATGCAGCGGCGGCGCGGGCGGCTTGGGAAGATCGGAGACCAGGTTGTACCAGACCTTGGGGATGCGGGACTCGTCGAGCTGATATTTCAGGGTATCCATGGGGATGACATATTCTATCGCATCTCCCGGGAAGGCCGATTTGCAATCGGCCTGCAGGTTGGCAACCTGCCCCACACGATTTGACAACGCTTCCCCGGCGTATTTAGAATGTTGTTTCACACGCTCATCCGCTCTGGTTGTGCGCGTCCTTCAAATGACCATCGTTTTTGTCTTGTCTGGAATCAAACTATGATCAAAGTACAGAGCTTGACCAAGCGATACGCCCGCAATGTGGCTGTCGACAACATCTCCTTCGAGGTCGAAAAGGGCCAAATCGTGGGTTTTCTGGGGCCTAACGGCGCCGGTAAGACGACCACCATGCGGGTTCTCACCTGCTTCCTCCCGCCCACTGCCGGCACCGCGACCGTGGCCGGCTTCGATGTACTGGAAAATCCGCACGAGGTCAAGAAACACATCGGCTATCTGCCAGAAACGCCTCCGCTGTATCCCGAAATGGAGGTCACGGAATACCTGACCTTCGTGGGCAGGCTCAAGGGCATCTCCAGCGCGGATATCGATCGCCGCGTAGGCGAAGTGACCGAGCGGTGCGCGGTCGGCGATGTGCGCACGAAGTTGATCGGCAAGCTCTCCAAAGGCTACCGCCAGCGCGTGGGCCTGGCACAAGCCATCATTCATAACCCGGACGTGCTGGTGCTCGACGAACCCACGGCCGGTCTGGACCCCAAACAGATCATCGAGACCCGAGAGTTGATCAAGCACCTGGCGGGCGACCACACCATCATTCTGAGCACCCACATCCTTTCAGAAGTCGAACACTCGTGTCAGCGCGTGGTCATCATCAATAAGGGCAAGCTGGTGGCGACGGACTCGGTGGAGAACCTGACCAACCGCTTGCGCGGCGCCGAGGCTGTGGCGCTGGAGGTGGCCTCCTCCAACGGGCCGCTCGACCCGGCCATGGTCCAGCAGCGGCTGGAACAGGTGGCCGGCGTCAGCCGCGTGCTCCCGCGGGAAGCCAAGGAAGGACGGCTGGCTTTCGAGGTCGAGAGCCTGCAGGGCCGCCACGTGCGCGCCGACTTGGCGCGCGCCGTGGTCAACGCCGGCTGGAACCTGAACGAACTGCGCGCCGTCGGACTCAGCCTGGAAGACATCTTCCTGCAACTGACCGGCGCCGAAAAAACTACCGCACCCAAAGAAGGATAACCATGAAGAACGTCTGGATTATCTGCCGGAAAGAACTCAAGAGTTACTTCGCCTCGCCGATCGCCTATTTGCTGATGGCGTTCTTCGCGCTGATCTTCGGATTCGGCTTCTTCACCGCCACGCGCGATTTCGTGCGCTTCGGTTTCATGGCCCAAATGCAGGGCCGTAACATGCCGATGAACGTGAACGAGCAAGTGATCCGGCCCCTGCTGGGATTCGCCAGCACAGTGGCACTCTTCCTCATCCCCATGATCACCATGCGTCTGTTCGCCGAAGAGAAGAAGACCGGCACCATCGAGCTGTTGATGACATCGCCGGTGTGGGATTGGGAAATCATCCTGGGTAAGTGGCTGGGCGCGCTGCTCCTGTACTTATGCGTGCTGGCTATGTCCGGCATCAACATCGCCCTGCTGTTCGCGTTCGGCAAGCCCGACTGGAAGCCCATCCTGATCGGATATCTGGGGTTGATTTTGCAAGGCGGCACGCTGCTGGCCATCGGCGCGTTCATCTCCACCACCACCAAGAACCAGATCATCGCCGGCGGCGTCACTTTCTTTGTATGCCTGCTGCTCTGGCTGCTGAGCTGGTTTACCGCCTTCGACAGCACCGGATACGGGTCCGTGGTGAATTACCTGTCTATCGTGACGCACTTTGAAGGATTCGCTAAAGGCCTACTCGACTCAAAGGACGTAATCTTCTATCTTTCGATGATATTCTTCTCACTGTTCATTACGTCGCGCTCCATGGAGTCGCTGCGCTGGAGAGCCTAAATGAAAGCAGACTGGATTAAAGCAAGACAAACGAAGTACTCGGCCTATGTCACCGTTTATATCCTGGTGATTATAGCGGTGCTGGGTGTGATTAACTTCCTGGCCAACCGCTACGATAAGTCGTACGATTCCACGGCCAACAAGCAGTTCAGCCTTTCCGATCAGACCGTCAAGGCTGTAAAAGGCCTGAAGAAGGATGTCACTGTCACTTACTTCGGTGAGACGACGCAGTTTCCGCAAGCCCGCGACCTGCTGGGCCGTTATGCCAACCTGTCTTCCAAGCTGAAGGTCGATTACATCGATCCGGTGAAGAAGCCGCAGTTGGCGCGCGCCGCGGGGGTCACGCAGTTAGGCACCATCGTGGTGGATACCGGAGAGCGCAAGGAAGACGCCAAGTCTCTCGATGAACAAGACATCACCGGCGCGCTGATCCGCGCGGAAAAAGGCGGCGAGCGCAATGCCTGTTTCCTTTCGGGCTCGGGCGAGCACAGCCTGGACGACACGGCCGGCGGCGGCTTTTCCACGTTGAAAGAGTCCCTGGAGCACAACAATTACAAGACGCGCTCGGTCAACCTGGCGCAGCCGGCGGCGCCCTTACCGGCGGGCGCAGCGCCGGTGATCGGCCAGGCGCAACCGGCCAAAGTGGAGATCCCCAAGGATTGCACCGTGCTGGTCTCCGGTGGTCCCAAGTTGGCCTATTCTCCCGCGGAAGCAGCCGCGATCAAAGCATACGTCGAGGGCGGCGGCAGCGCGCTGTTCCTGATGGACACGCCGCTGCGCATCGGCGCGCAAGAGGGCACGGAGAACCCGGAAGTGGTGAAGATGCTGGCCGGTTGGGGCATCACCATGAATAACGATCTGGCGCTCGACACCAGCGGCGTGGGCCAGATCTTCGGCCTCGGCCCGGAAGTGGTAATGGTGACCAATTACGAGTCGCAACCTATTGTGCGCGATTTCAAGGAAGGCGTGCCGACGGCCATTCCGCTTTCCCGCACGTTGAAGATCGAAGGCAATACCAAGGTGACTGACGACAAGCTGATCTCCACCGGCGATAACAGTTTTGCGACGGCCAGTGTAACCGGACCGATCGATCCTAAGAAGGGCGTCAAGGGGCCGTTGGTGCTGGCCGCTGCCGGAACCTACAACAACGGCAAACCGGGCAGTTCCGGCCGCTTCGTGGTCTTCGGCTCGTCGCAATGGGCAGCCAATAACTTCCTCGGTTCGCGCCAAATCGCCAACCGCGACCTAGCGCTGAACACATTCAACTGGCTCTCATCCGACGAAGACTTGATTTCGATCCGTCCGAAAGAGACCGAGGACCGGCGCCTGGAGATCAGCGGCAACCGCATGAACATGATCTTCTGGTGGAGTGTGGTGCTGCTCCCGCTGACCGTAGTCGGCGCGGGGCTGATGGTCTGGTGGCGCAGGAGGTAGCCCATGAAACCACGCGGACTGCTTGCGGCGGTGATCGTGCTGGCGGCCTTGGGCGGCGCGCTCTACTGGTCCAACCGGAAACAGAAGGCCATCGCCGATAAGCCCGTCGCCGATACCACCACCAAGATCCTGGCGATCCCCGAGGATCAAATCAAGGAAGTCACACTGAAGAAGGCCGGCGGGGAGCCCACCGTGCTGCAGATGGGCGCGGACGGCAAATGGCAACTTACCGGGCCTAAGCCGCTGCGCGCAGATCAAGACACGGCCAAGTCGCTGATCAGTTCGCTCGGGACGTTGAATGCGGACAAAGTGGTGGAAGACAAAGCCGCGGACCTGGCGCCCTACGGCCTGAACGCGCCCACGCTCGACGTCACAGTGCTGAAGAAGGATGGCAAGTCGCAGGAGTTGCTGGTGGGCGACGACACCCCGACCGGCGGCGGCGCCTACGCCAAACTGGCCGGCGATGCGCACGTCTACACCATCGCCAGCTACGTCAAGACCAGCATCGACAAGACTCCCAACGATCTGCGCGACAAGCGCCTGCTGACCTTCGATCAGGACAAGCTGACCCGCGTGGATCTGCAGCCGGCGAAGGGAGAGACTATCGAATTCGGCAAGAACAATCAGAACGACTGGCAGATCCTGAAGCCCAAGCCGCTGCGCGCCGACGGTTCCCAGGTGGAGGAATTGATCCGCAAGCTAAAAGACGCGAAGATGGACGCCACCATCTCCGACGAGGACGCCAAGAAGGCCGCGGCCGCGTTCGCCTCCGGAACCAAGGTGGCCGTGGCGAGTGTGACGGACGCGAGCGGCACGGAAACACTGGACGTCCGCAAAGACAAGGACAAGAACTACTACGCCAAGTCGAGCGCGGTGGACGGCATCTACAAAGTCACCGCCGACCTGGGCGACGGCCTAGACAAAAAGGTGGACGATTTCCGCAACAAGAAGCTATTCGATTTCGGCTGGACCGATCCCAACAAGGTGGAAGTCGGCAAGGCCGTTTTCGAAAAGAACGGCGACAAGTGGATGAGCGGCGCCAAGCAGATGGACGCGCCTTCGGTGCAGAGCGTGGTCGATAAGCTGCGCGACCTGACAGCCACCAAATTTGTGGACACTGGCGGCGGAGCTCCGGTGCTGGAAATTACGGTCAGCTCCAACAACGGCAAGCGGGTGGAAAAAGTTTCCATCACCAAGCAGGGCGACACATATTTCGCGAAGCGCGAGAATGAGCCGAGCATCTATGAATTAGACAGCAAAGCGGTGGAAGACCTGCAAAAGGCCGCCAACGAGGTCAAGGAATTCCAGCCTCCCAAGAAGAAGTAACCGCTTGCTGACGCGCGCGGCTCGGTACTGAGCGGAATTGAGCACTTCGTGAATGGCCTTCTAACCGACCTCTACGAGCTAACCATGGCCGCCGGCTACTACGAGGCCGGCAAGGTCACTCAGAAGGCCACCTTCGAGCTCACCATCCGGCGTCTCCCCGCGCATCGCAATTTCGTGATTACGGCGGGGCTCCCACAGGCCATCGATTACCTGCTGAACCTGAGCTTCGGCGCGGAAGAAATCGACTACCTGCGGGGGCTGCCCTCCTTCGCGCGCGTCTCCGCGGGCTTCTTCGAATATCTGCGCGCCTTCCGATTCACGGGCGATGTTTTCGCGGTGCCCGAGGGCACGCCGCTATTCGCCGGCGAGCCGATGATGGTGGTGCGCGCGCCCATCGTGGAAGCGCAAATTCCGGAAACCTACCTGCTGTCCGCGCTCACTTTCCAGACCCTCATCGCCAGCAAGGCCACGCGCATGGTGGAGGCCGCCGCCGGCCGCGCGGTGGTGGAGTTCGGCACGCGCCGCGCCCACACTCCCGAAGCCGGCGTGCTGGCGGGCCGTGCGGCGTATCTGGGCGGCTGCGTGGGCACCAGCAATACGCTGGCCGGATTCCGATATGGCGTGCCCGTATACGGCACGGCGGCGCATTCCTGGGTCCTGTCGTTTTGCGGCGAGAACGAGGCCTTCCGGAAATTGCAGCAGATCCTGGGTCCGGCCACCGTGCAACTGGTGGATACCTACAACACCATCGAAGGCGTCAAGAAGGTGGCTGCGTTGGGGCAGCCGTTGTGGGGCATCCGGCTGGATAGCGGAGACTTCCAGAGCCTCTCGCGGGAAGCGCGCGCGGTTCTCGACCAGGCCGGATTGCCGGACGCCAAGATCATGCTGAGCGGCGACCTGGATGAGTACGCCATCCGGGAATTGGTCTCCTCCGGCGCGCCCGTGGACGCTTTCGGGGTCGGCACCCAACTGGCCACCTCCGCCGACGCGCCCGCCATGGGCGCGATTTACAAGCTCGTGGAACTCGACGTGGGCTGCGGCATCAAGCGCTTCACCGCGAAACTGAGCCCGGACAAGGCCACCCTCCCGGGCGCCAAGCAGCTTTTCCGTTTCGAAGGTCACGACATCCTGGCGCGCTCCGGCGAATGCAGCAATGGCCAGGCGATGCTGCGACCGGTGCTGCTCGGCGGAAAACTGATCGAGCCGCTGCCGGACCTGAACGCCGCGCGCGACCGGGCGGCTGTGTCGCTGGCCAAACTGCCCGCCGCGCTGCGCAGCCTCGACGACGCCGAACCATGGCCCGTCAGGTACAGTAAGGACCTGGCCGCCCTGATCGAGCGGACCCGGAGCAACGCCGTATGAATACCGTATTCGTGGACGTCGATACCCAGATCGACTTTGTGTTTCCCGCGGGCGCCCTCTACGTGCCGGGCGCGGCACGTTTACTGCCCGCCATCGCCCGCCTGAACCATTTCGCCGCCGCGCACGGTATCCCGCTGATCTCGACCACAGACGCGCACAGCGAGGAAGATCCCGAATTCCGCCAGTGGCCGCCGCACTGCGTCGCCGGAACCACCGGCCAGTTGAAGCCCGCCGAGACACTGGTTGGCGCGGGACAGATCATCGTCGAAAAACAGGTACTGGATGTCTTTAGTAATCCGGATTTCCCGGTCCTACTCGAATCCCTGGCAGCCGAGCGCTATGTAGTGTACGGCGTCGCCACGGAATACTGCGTGCGATGCGCGATCACCGGTCTGGCGGCCACCGGCAAGGCGGTCACTCTAGTGACCGACGCCATCGCCGCTGTAAATCCAAAGGACGGCGCACGTACTCTCACCGAATTCGCCGCCCGCGGCGGTACACTCACTACGGTGAGCCAACTGGAGACGGAATGGCTAAGTTCGAGGGTCAGGTAGCTCTCATCACTGGCGCATCCTCCGGCATCGGCGCGGCGCTGGCCCGCGCGTTCGCTCACGAAGGAGCGCACACCATCCTCATGGCTCGCCGCGCCGATCGCATCGAGGCCCTGGCCCGCGAGCTGACGGATGGGAAGCGCCGGTCGATCGCGGTGACTGGAGACGTGACCCGCGATGGCGACCTGGAGCGCGCCGTCGATCGAGCCCGCGGCGAATTCGGCCGCCTGGATATTGCCGTCGCCAATGCGGGCTTCTCGGTAGCCGGCCGCCTGGTCGATCTCACGCTGGACGATTACCGGCGGCAGTTGGAGACCAATGTCTTCGGCGTCCTGCGCACGGTGTTCGCGGCGCTGCCCGAACTCCGCAAGACCAAGGGCCGCATCGTGTTGTTGGGCAGCCTGGCCGGGGCCATCTCGCTGCCCGGCGGCACGGCCTACTCCATGAGCAAGTTTGCGCTGGCGGGACTGGCCGATGGCCTCTCCCACGAACTGGCGCCCGACGGAGTGAGCGTCACGCACATCATGGCCGGATTCGTGAACACCGAGATCTACCAGTTGGACAACCAGGGCGTCCCCAGGAAGGATCCGAATGCCCGCTGGCCGCCCGGGCGCATCACGCTGTCGCCGGATCGCGCGGCGCGCCAGATACTCTCCGCCGCCTACCGCCGGAAGCGACTGCAGATCGTCACCGGGCATGCCAAGGCCAGCATTTTTTTCCAGCGCCTCGTTCCAGGGGTTGTCTACTTCACGATCTCCCGCGGGGTACGCAAGATCGGCTACGCGCGCCAGAAGTGACTCAGGCGGCGGCAGACAAATGGCCGCCCGTGCCCAGGCTAAACGCTGACCACGGGACACGGCGACTGCCGGATGATGGCGTAGGCGTTGGTCCGCAGCCTGCCAAAAACGCCCGCCGCCGAACCGCGTCCAATCACCAGCAACCCCGCGCGGCGCTTCTCCGCCATCTCGCAAACTACCTTCGGCGGATCGCCCGCCTCCACCACCAGCTCCGCGTGCATGCCCAGGCGTTGCTGCAGACGAGCCAGGTCGTCCCGCGCCGCCAGCTCCATTTCCCGCGCGCGGGCGTCCTCCTGGCCGGCCGCCGGCGAGACCGCCATGGCATGCACCACGGTGAGCTCGGCGCCGAACTCCTTCTGCATGGCCGCGGCCCACTCCAGCGCCTTGCAACTCTGCGGTCCCAGGTCGATGGCGCACAGAATGTTCCGGAACGGCATCGGCTCGGTCTGCGGCGCCTCTTCCAGGTGCACGCCGGTCCACACCGGACAATCCGCGTCGTGCAGCACCTTGGCGGTGATGGATCCCAGAATAAACTGCCGGAATGGCCCGTACCCGTGGGTGGGCATCACAATCAGGCCAACCTTCTCCTGGTGCGCATATTCCACGATCTGCCGCGCCGGGTCGCCCTCCAGCACCACCCGGGTGGCCTGGACGCCCGCCAGTTCGCCGGCCAGAAACGTCTCCAGCTCCTTCTCGACCTGAGCGGCGCGATTGGTGTACAACTCGGTCAGCATGGAGCCGCCGATCTCCAACGCGCCAAATTCATAGTGCGGCGGAGTCAAAACATGCAACAAAGTCAGCTCAGAGTGGAAATGATCCGCCAGCGTCTTGGCGTACCGCGCCGCGCCCAGCGACCGTTCCGAAAAATCCACCGGCAATAAGATCTTACTTAAAGACTTCATGGCAACCTCCTACGCATCGCCGCGCCGACGTGTCGCCGCGCCGCCGCGCCGCCTTTACTTCTGTCCCTTGCTCTCCACGACGCCCAAGTCCGTGAGGATCTTAGGCGCCGCATCTTCCATCGCCAACAGGTTATGACAGGCGCCGCAGTCCTGCGTCACCTTCCGTCCATCGGCGCTCGAATGGCTGTCGTCGTGACAGCGGAAGCACCCCGGAAAATCCGTGTGCCCGATGTTGTTCGGATATGTGCCCCAAGTGACT
>Ga0335078_10015659_pt1 | contig 11259 bp, 8 predicted proteins | sample Lox_Sample_32_FD_206711 | JGI IMG/M metagenome (GOLD analysis project Ga0335078, IMG submission 206711) | Soil microbial communities from Loxahatchee National Wildlife Refuge, Florida, United States - Lox_Sample_3.2 | ecosystem: Environmental > Terrestrial > Soil > Wetlands | place: USA: Florida...
GAACGCGACTGGAAGCCAGAAGATAAGGAGGCTCGTCGGACGATCGAGTGGTATCCGCGCGACAAGTATCGAGATGCCGCCGAAGAGGTCCGACGTATCCAGCCGTGGTACTGGTTGCAAATTCACGAAGCGGCCGAGGATGGGCATGCCCCAATACAGGGCGGCCATTGCTGCCATTACCTGTTCAAGAATAACGAACAGCACCCTCTTGATTGGTGTGGTCCGCGAAAAGGCCGCGTAGAGCTGGGTTAGTAGCATCGGCCCAACATAGTAAGCGGCGAAAATCTGATCCGAGAGCGTGGTCATGAAGATCACGAGAACAGCGATTACTCTCTTCATGCGAAGACGTGAGGGGCCTGTCGAGGCGGTCAGCACGTCACCGAGGACGTCCAACAGTGCAATTGAGATCAAAAAGGCACTAAAGTGAGTTGCGAACGCATATCTGTAGATGACCAGCTCTTCGGACGGATCGCTTGAGACGATAAGTCTTATTAAGGCTTCGCCTATCAGAACAAGCGTCGCGCATTGCGCGAAAGGCAGGCGAGTGACCTTTGAGATGGTAAGCCCGCCCAGGCAGGTCCACGACAGGAAGGAGATTGCGGAGGTCACGAAGATAGAGACTGGCGGGTTGTGGAAGATGGTCTCGATTGCAGAGAATGCGATGAGATCCGGGAAGATGTAGGGAGCGCGGCTCAATTGCCATGTGCGGAGCTGCTCGATCCCCCGATTTGTCAAATCCCAGTAAATACTGGGCAGCGCCAGCTGGTCGGAATTCAGATCGAAATTGATCAAAGCCGGACTGTACGCCGCGATAGCCGACAAGAGAAGGGAAGCGGCGATCAAAGCGATTGCCGTGCCGACCCTCCGAAATATCGTTCCGTCGTGTGGCTGCTCGTCATGTGACTGCGCATTCCGGCCCATGATCACTGCAGGCGCCCACGGAATGTCGGATTGAGTTTCCGGAGTATTGGCATTCTCACCCTACTTCGAGGTAGTCCGCCCAAATTCCCGCTAGGCCGGGCGAATCTGCCAGTCTTGGCCGATGCTTGCCGGTCGACAGCACCCTTTGATACACTAATATTATGTTGGATTCCCAGCCCCTGGCTGACGACCACTCACTGACTTTCTCTGGCCGACGCGCCAAGCTGTTCGGGAGGGATGGGCAAAGCTACGGGACCTTCGTGAGCGGACTGCGTCCGCGGTATTGGATGGTCTATCGAGACATTGGTTTGGGTTATTTGTTCCTCGCCTCATCGTATGGCCTGATTGTCGCTGCGCCAGGATGGGGCGCGCCGCGTTTGGCGGTGGGCATTCTCGGCGCGATTCCCATTGGCTATGGCATCGCGTACCTGCAGCTTTTTCTGCACGAGGGGGCGCATTACAATCTAGCCCCGACCAAAACTCAAAATGACTGGCTCTGCAACATGCTCGTCGCTTGGCTGGTCGGTACGACCGCGGCTGCTTATCGCCCGACGCATTTCCAACACCATCGAGATCTCGGCACCACGACAGACACCGAGTTCACATACTTCTTTCCGCTCAATGGCCGTTTCCTGATAAAGGCGGCCTTCGGGATACGGGCGCTCGAAATCATGTTGAGCCACACGACCGCTCCCCGGCCCCAGTTACCAGCGCAGATGCGCGCGTCCGGCAGGATCGCGCTCCTGGCCGGTGCGGCCATCTATGCCGCAGTCGCTGCTGGCAGCTTGCTCTTCGGATGGTGGTGGGCGGCGATGGGCTTGGTCTTTGGAGTGACCATGGCGTTTCCCTTTTTTGGAGCGCTGCGACAGTTGCTGGAGCATAGGTGCGATGGGGCAATTTCGACCATCGACTATCGGAAGCAAGATCATGGGGCTTGCACGCGAATCTTCCCCGACGATCTATTTTCGAGGACGTTTGGGGGAGCGGGATTCAATCGGCATCTGCTGCACCACTGGGAGCCGCAGGTTTCGTATACGAATTTGCCGGAGCTTGAGGCGTTCCTCAACGAGACGGAAATGAAATCCATCATGGATCGGCGGCGAGCCACCTATCTAAGGGTCTTCCGCAGCTTGTTCCTGCAGCCATGATTCTTTGATGTCTGATCGCTGTCCTCTCTGCCAGAACACGCGGACGACCCTGCACGCGATCGCGGAGGATATCGAGTATTTCACTTCCGCAGAGAGGTTCCGCTTCTATCATTGCGAGGCCTGCGACGTTCTTTTCATGTCGCCGATGCTTTATGATCGCCTTAGTGAAATCTATCCAGCCAACTATTACTCGTTCAAATCCCGCGCAGCAGGTTTTATCCAGCGAGCGAAAGAGGCCCTGGACCGGCGGATGTTCCGCGCCATCCTGCAGAAGATACCGGCTCCGGCTCCCGCGGTTCTCGACGTCGGAGGTGGCACGGGTTGGCTGCTCAATTCCGTCAAGACATGCGACGCAAGAGAAATGTCGACGCAGATCGTGGATATAGATCCGGGCGCGAAGGAGGAGGCCGAGAATGCGGGGCATCGCTACTTCCTCGGACCGATCGAGGAGTTCGAGAGCGAAACGAAATTCGACCTGATCTTGATGCTCAATTTGATCGAGCACGTAAGGCGGCCCGACGAGATCCTGGCCAAGGCGCGCAGCCTGCTCTCGACGAACGGCCTATTGCTTATCAAAACGCCGAATTTCCTATCTTTAGACGCGCGGATATTTCGGCATCGGTCATGGGGCGGCTATCATGCGCCGAGGCATTTTGTGCTCTTCAATCGGAGTAGCTTTGCGCGCGTGGCGCAGGCGCGGGGCCTGGAGGTCGTCTCTTTTGCGTATACGCAAGGCGCGCCATTCTGGAGCATATCGGTGCTGAATGAGTTGCGCCTGCTCGGTCTGGTAAGGGCGTCTCGCGACCAGCCGTTGACCTATCACCACTTGCTGCCGTTCTTCCAATTTCTCTTCGCGGGATTGGACTTCATGCGACGTCCGGTCGCGAGGTTGTCGCAAATGTTCTTTATCTTGAAGCGAGACGCTCAGTAATGGCTCCCAGGAATGTTTTGTCGGACGGGGGCCGGGGCGGCACGCTGCGGCTTATTACTCCGGACGGCAGTCACATTCGATCAAAGGTTTTGACACCCCAGGCGGTTCCTGCATATTGGCTCTTCATAACAGTGTTGTAGGGCAGACGAATTGCCAGCCTCGAACCGTGTGATGACCGGCGCATATGGACGTTAAGCGTGTGTTGGATGGCCAGCTCGCCGTGAGGTCCGTCGACATCTCGGTGGTCATCCCCGTGTACAGGGAGGAGCAGAATATCGCTCCGTGCCTCGCGCGGTTGATCCCGATCCTGGAGCGGATTGGTCGTTATGAGATCTTGTTCTGTCTCGATCCCTCACCTGACAAGACGGAAGAAGTGATCCGCAGGCATATCGCGACGAACGGAAACATCGGCCTTATGGTGTTTAGTCGTCGCTATGGCCAGCCGGCGGCGACAATGGCCGGTATCCTGAACTGTAGCGGCGATACCTGCGTCGTGATCGACGTGGATCTACAAGATCCTCCCGAACTCATCGACAGCCTCTATGCCAAGTTGCGCGAAGGCAACGATGTGGTCTATGCGCAACGGCGCAGCCGGGTAGGCGAGACTTGGTTTAAGAAGACGATATCGAGTCTCGGCTACAAAGTGATTAACGCCATTTCTGACTGCGCCATTCCCACCAATACCGGTGATTTCCGCATCATGAATCGCCGCGTGATCGAGGAGCTTCGGTTTTTGTCGGAGAGCCACGGTTTTCTGCGTGGGCTGGTGGCGCTAGTGGGATACCGGCAAGCTGCTGTGCTGTATGACCGGGATGCTCGCCATGCCGGCGCCGGCAATTACAACCGCTACCTGGGGTCGCTGAAGATCGGCCTCAATGGGGTGATCGGATTCTCTACTGTGCCCCTCTCGTTTCTGCTCTGGCTTGGCCTGGCTATAGCCGGATTGAGCATGGTGCTCATTGTCGTGATGGGGTTCGCCAAGTTCGTTTTGGGTGCGGGCTATCCCCTCGGTATTCCAACGATTACCGTGCTCGTGCTCTTCCTCGGTGGCGTGCAGTTGGTCGGAATTGGCGTGTTGGGCGAATATCTGGGGCGGGTGTACGAGGAGGTGCGCCGGCGGCCGCGCTACATAATCGATCGCATTTGCAATATCACCGTCCGCGACGATGGTCATTCTCACGGGGGCACGGCCCACGCGGGAGCAGGCAGCTACACGGTCGTCAGGGCAGAAGATTCCGTTTTGGACTCGGTGACCAAGGGCGCGGGCACTGAGGGCAGGTAACGCTCGTGGGTCCTTCCGACGATAGCGCTCGGATGCTGCCCGAAGGCCGGGACGGTTGAGGCCGCCCGCTCGTTTCTCCCTCAGCACCGCAAGGGAACAGATCCTAAAGCTCGTCCGATTCGGAGCCGTCGGTGCCTTAAGCACCGTTCTCTATCTAATAGCGACGAGCTTCACGATTGGCTGGCTGTCGTGGCCGCCGCTGCGTGCCAGCACAGCGGGTTATTTGATCGCCATGTGTGGGTCGTACTTTGGCCATAAGATCCTGACCTTCCGTTCGGATGCTCCGCACCAGCGAGCAATACCACGCTTCCTTATCCAAGCCGCCATTGGATACGCCATTACGCAGGGAATCATCTACGGCTCAGGCAAGCTCGGTCTGACGCAAACGGTCGGTGTTGGAGTTGCGTCCGTGGCATTGCCGATTCTGAATTTCCTGGTGCTGCAGTTTTGGGTTTTCGCGACCGGGTCTCGGCACCATCTGGAACGACTTTAAGGGAACAGGGTTATGCGGGCGACCGTTTGGTGTACTATTGCTCACCGGGCATTGCCGTCGCTTCGCGCGGTCCGCATTGATTGAACGGATCCAGGTTGCCTAAATGCGTTGCTTCGTTACCGGAGGGGCGGGATTCATCGGGAGCACTCTCACCGATCGGCTCCTTGCAGAGGGCCATGAGGTTGTTGCCTATGACAACCTTTCAACCGGTTTGATCCGATTTCTCGACGGCGCGCGACAGAATGCGCGGTTCCGTTTCGTCGAAGGTGACCTCCTCCACGAGCCGACGTTGGCTCAGCATATGGCCGGCGCGGATTTCGTCTTTCACCTCGCCGCGAACGCCGACGTCCGGTTCGGCACCGAGCATCCGCGACGGGACCTCGAGCAGAATACCATCGCCACCTTCAACGTGCTGGAAGCGATGCGGGCCAATGGGGTCAAGCGACTCGCCTTCACCTCCACCGGCTCGGTCTATGGTGAGACCGATGTCTTTCCGACGCCGGAGGATGCACCGTTCCCGATCCAGACTTCGCTCTACGCGGCGTCCAAGGTCGCCGGCGAGGGGATGATCTCGGCCTATTGCGAGGGCTTCGGATTCCAGGCGACGATCTTCCGCTTCGTCTCCATCCTGGGGCCGCGCTACACCCACGGCCATGTCTTCGATTTCTACAAGAAGCTGCTGGCGGACCCCGCCCATCTGCCGGTACTCGGCAACGGCAAGCAGCGGAAATCCTACCTCCATGTCGACGACGCCATCGAGGCGATGCTGCTGGCGACCGGCAAGCCGGAGAGCAAGCTGCAGATCTTCAATCTTGGCACTCAGGAGTATTGCCAGGTTGTGGATTCGATCGGCTGGATCGCCGGTCATCTGGGCCTGACGCCAATGCTCGCTTTCGCCGGCGGCGAGCGCGGCTGGGTCGGCGATAGCCCGTTTATCTTTCTCGACACCGCCAGGATCCGTGCCCTCGGCTGGAAGCCGCGTTACACCATCCGTGAGGGCGTGCTGAGTACGCTTGCTTGGCTTATGGAGAACCGCTGGGTGCTGGAGCAGCGTCGATGAAGGTCTGCGTCTACGGCCTCTGGCACCTGGGCTCGGTAACCGCTGCTTGCCTGGCCAAGGCGGGTTTCGAGACCCTCGGTCTCGACCCTGACCCGCAGACGATTGCCAGGCTCTCCGGGGGGTGGCCGCCGCTGTTCGAGCCAGGACTCGAGGCGCTGACGCGCGACGGTCTGGCTTCAGGAAAGCTGCGCTTCGCCGCCGATCCCGCGTGCGTTGCCGAAGCCGACATTATCTGGGTCACTTTCGATACGCCGGTCGACGAGGAGGATCGGGCCGATGACGGCATGGTCGCCCGCGCGGTTGAGCGCCTGTTCCCGCATCTGAGAGACGGCGCGGTTGTGCTGATCTCGTCGCAGCTGCCGGTGGGCAGCACGCGGAAGCTGGAGCGGGCTTTCGCGGTAGCGCAGGGGCGCTGCGTGTCGTTCGCGTGCTCGCCGGAGAACCTTCGGCTCGGCAAGGCCATCGAGGTCTTCACGCATCCCGAGCGGATCGTCGTCGGCATCCGCGATTCGCACGCTCGCATCGTGTTGGAGCCGCTGCTGGCACGGTTTTGCGAGACCCTGATCTGGATGTCGGTCGAATCGGCCGAGATGACCAAGCACGCGCTGAACGCCTTCCTGGCGACCTCCGTCACCTTCATGAACGAGATTGCGACCGTCTGCGAGCGCGTCGGGGCGGATGCGGCCGAGGTCGAGTGGGCGTTGCGGTCGGAGCCGCGCGTCGGACAGCGCGCCTATATCCGTCCCGGCGCCGCTTTCGCCGGCGGAACGCTCGCCCGCGACGTCATGTTCCTGACCGAGATCGCGCGCCAGCACGACCTCACCCTGCCAATGCTCTCGGGCGTCGTTCCCAGCAACAAGAATCACCGCCGGTGGCCGGTCAATCAGGTCTTGGCGCGGCTCGGCGGCCTCAGGGGACGCCGCGTTGCCATTCTCGGGCTCACCTACAAGCCTGGAACCGATTCACTGCGGCGGTCCCCCGGCGTTGAGTTCTGCCGGGAGTTGGTTGCGGCGGGCGCGGCGGTATCCGCACATGACCCTGCCGCCGAGGCGCTGCCTGCCGATCTGGCGGCGCGCCTCACGCGAACCGAGACAGCTATGGCCGCTCTCGAAGGGGCCGAGGCGGCGGTGATCGCCACCGAGTGGCCGGATTATCGCGCCCTGGTGCCGGAGGAGCTGTTGAAGACGATGGTGCGTCCACTGATCCTGGACCAGGGGCGTCTTCTTGCGGATCGGCTCGCAGGCGACGGCCGTTTCCAATACATTACCGTTGGTACGCCGCTATGAAGCTCGAGAGCCGCTACGCCATCATCACCGGAGCAGGGCAGGGGCTGGGTGTCGCCATAGCGGAGACCTTCGTGGCTGAAGGAGCGTCCGTGCTTCTCTGCGCGCGCACGGAGCGTCATCTGCGCGATGTGCAGCAGCGGCTTAAGAGCCGAGCCGCGCCGGGCCAGCAGGTGCTGATCCAGGCCGCCGACGTCGCATCGTTTGCCGATGTCGACGCGCTGGTGGGGATGGCGCTCTCGCGCTTTCCGCATATCGACATCCTCGTGAACAATGCTGGCGTCTATGGACCGATCGGCAACATCGAGGATGTCGATTGGCAGGATTGGACCGAGGCCATCTCGATCAATCTGATGGGGACGGTCTATCCCTGCCGCGCGGTCATTCCGCATTTCAAGGCGCGCAAATACGGTAAGATCGTCAATCTGTCGGGCGGGGGAGCAACGAATCCCCTGCCGAGGGTCAGCGCTTACGCCGCGTCGAAGGCCGCCGTGGTGCGGTTCACTGAGACGCTCGCCGGCGAGGTCGCGGGCTTCGCCGTCGACGTCAATGCGATCGCGCCGGGCGCCCTGGCGACTCGGCTGATGGATCAGCTCATCGAGGCCGGCCCGGAGCGCGCCGGCCTCGAGTTCCATGCGCGTATGACCAAGATCCGGGACGAGGGCGGGACGCCGCTGGAGAAGGGGGCGGCGCTCGCTGTCTATCTGGCCTCGGCGGCGAGCGATGGTATCACCGGTCGCCTGATCAGCGCTGTCTGGGACCCATGGGCCGATCTCCAAGCCCGTCGCGAAGAGCTCAGGGGCAGCGATATCTATACGCTGAGGAGGATCGTTCCGAAAGATCGCGGCCGCGACTGGGGCGACGGCTGATGCGGATCGGGATCATCGGCTGCGGGCTGATCGGCTGCAAGCGGGCCGACGCGGCGCGCGGCCATCAGGTGGCCATGGTCTACGACCGTGATCCCGCCGCAGCCACGGCTCTGGCAGGGCGGGCTGGCGCAACCGTTGCTCCGACCGCCGAAGCGCTCATCGGCGCCGAGCTCGATGCCATCGTCGTCGCGACGGCGCATGATGCGCTCTCGGCCTATGCGGCGCGCGCGGTTGCCGCCGGCAAGCATGTGCTGGTGGAGAAGCCTGCTGGCCGGAATGCCGCCGAGGTCGCTGTGCTCGCAGAGGCGGCGGCGTGGCATCGCCGCGTCGTCAAAGTCGGATTCAATCACCGATTCCATCCTGGTATGCAGCGGGCGCACGAGATTGTCGCGGCCGGCGAGGCGGGACCGCTGCTCTATATCCGCGGCCGCTACGGCCACGGCGGCCGGCCCGGGTATGAGAAGGAATGGCGCTGTCAGCCGGAGATCTCCGGCGGTGGCGAGCTTCTCGACCAGGGCTCGCATCTCATTGACCTCTCGCGCTGGTTCCTGGGCGAGCTCACGCTCGACTACGCGGCAACGCCGACCTATTTCTGGAACATGCCCGTCGACGACAATGCCTTTCTCGCGCTTCGGGGCGAGGCCGGCCGCATGGCGTGGCTCCACGCGAGCTGGACCGAATGGAAGAATACGTTCTCGCTGGAGATCTATGGTCGGACGGGAAAGCTGGTGGTCGAGGGGCTCGGCGGTAGCTATGGTACCGAGCGGCTCACCTTCTATCGGATGCTGCCGGGCATGGGGCCGCCGGAGACTACGAGCTGGGAGTATCCTTTTCCGGATCGGTCCTGGGATCTCGAGTTCGCGGATTTCGCTGCCGCAATAGCCGAGGGACGCCGGCCCTGCGGCGACATCACGGATGCTCTCGCGATACATCGGCTCGTCGACAAAGCGTATGGACGGGGAAGCTGATGATCATCGTTCGCAGCCCATTGCGCATCACCCTTGGCGGCGGTGGAACTGATCTGCCCTCGTACTATCGCGATCACGAGGGGTTCCTGATCTCGGCGGCGATCGACAAATACGTCTACATCACGCTGCACCAGACTTTTGTCGAGGATCTCATCGTCAAGTATTCCAAGCTCGAGCGAGTGCGGTCGCTCGCGGATCTGGAGCATCCGATCATCCGCGAGGCGTTCCGGCTGGTGGGGCTCGACGGAAGCTATCTCGAAGTCACTAGCATGGCGGACATTCCCGCTGGCACTGGTCTCGGCTCTTCCGGCAGCTTTACTACCGCCTTGCTGAAGGTGCTGCATACGTTCCGGCGCAATGTCCTCACTCCCGGCGAGCTCGCCGAGCAGGCCTGCTATATCGAGATCGATCTCCTGGGCGAGCCCATCGGCAAGCAGGATCAGTACATCGCAGCCTACGGAGGCGTTACCTGCTTCAACTTCGGGCGCGACGGCGGCGTGAAGGCGGTGCCGCTCAAACTCGACATCGAGACGCTGCACAACCTTGAGGACGGATTGATGCTGTTCTTCACGGGCTTCTCGCGCCGCGCGGGCGCCATCCTGCAGGAGCAGGATACGAAGACCAAGCAGCACGATCAGCGGATGGTGGACAATCTGCACTACGTCAAGGAACTCGGCTATCGGACGCATGAGGTCCTGCTCGCGGGCGATCTGCATCGGTTCGGCCGCATCATGCACGAGCATTGGGAGCACAAGAAGCAGCGCTCCGGAGGCATGTCGAATCCTGGGATCGATCGCTGGTACGCCCTCGCGCTGGAGAACGGCGCGATCGGCGGCAAGCTGATCGGCGCCGGCGGCGGCGGGTTCCTCATGTTTTATACCGAGGACAAACGGCGCCTGCGTCATGCATTGACGCAGGCCGGCATGCGCGAGGTGCGGTTCGATTTCGATTTTAGCGGCACGCAGGTCATCACCTGATCCGCTGATGGCGCGTTCACCTGCACCTGTGTCAGTTCGCCAGATGCCGGCGGTTGCTATTCTCGCGGGCGGTTTAGCAACGCGGATGCGGCCGCTCACCGAGAAGGTCCCGAAATCACTTCTCAAGGTGGCAGGCACTCCGTTCATCGAACATCAGCTCCGGCTGCTTGCGCGGGAGGGTGTAAAGCATGTCGTGCTGTGTCTCGGCTTCCTGGGCGAGGAGGTCGAGGCGTTCGTCGGAGATGGCCGTCGCTTCGGTCTCGATGTCGACTATTCCTACGACGGAGATCGACTGCTTGGCACCGGCGGCGCCTTGCGCAAGGCGCTGCCGCTTCTCGGCGATCCGTTCATAGTGCTCTACGGCGACAGCTATCTCGATATCGCCTATGCGCCGGTTGTCGATATCTTCTATGCCTCCGGCGCGCGCGGCTTGATGACCGTCTACCGGAACGAAGGACGTTTCGATACCAGCAACGTCGTTTTCGACGAGGGCCGCATCCGCTTCTACAGCAAGAGAGAGCGGCGGCCGGACATGCATTTCATCGACTATGGCCTTGGCATGCTGCGGGCGGTGGCGCTCGATTCGTTCCATGATCGGGTTGACTTCGACCTCTCGGAAGTCTACGAGGACTTGGTCGCCAGCAATCAAATGGCGGGTTTTGAAGTCGATCATAGATTTTACGAGATCGGCTCCGCTCAAGGGCTTTTAGAGACACAGAATTACATAATGGGAACGGCTGTGACGATTTCACCCTATACCGAACTTTATCTGAAGGAAGTCGTGGAAGTCGTGGGCGGCATCGATCGCGTTGAGGTCGACAAGATGGTGCGCGTCATCGCCGAAGCGCGTCAGCGCGGCGACCGCCTCTTCTTTGTTGGTGTCGGTGGTGGTGCCGGCAATGCCGGCCACGCGGTCAATGACTTTCGCAAGATCTGCGGCGTCGAGGCCTACGCACCGACCGACAATGTCTCCGAGCTGACGGCGCGGGTGAACGACGACGGCTGGAGCGGCGTGTTCTCCGCGTGGCTCAAGGTAAGCCGCCTGCGCAAGGGCGACGTGATCTTCGTGTTCTCGGTCGGCGGCGGCAATCTTGTGAAAAATGTAAGTGCCAACATCGTGGAGGCACTGAAGCTCGCCAAGGATGTGGGGGCCAAGGTGGTCGGCGTCGTCGGCCGCGACGGCGGTTACACGAGGGAGGTGGCAGATGCTTGCGTCGTCATTCCCACCGTCAATCCCGAGACGGTGACGCCTCACACGGAGGCGTTCCAGGCGGTGATCTGGCATCTCATCGTCAGCCATCCCGAGCTCAAGATGAACGAGATGAAG
>Ga0335078_10015660_pt1 | contig 11259 bp, 8 predicted proteins | sample Lox_Sample_32_FD_206711 | JGI IMG/M metagenome (GOLD analysis project Ga0335078, IMG submission 206711) | Soil microbial communities from Loxahatchee National Wildlife Refuge, Florida, United States - Lox_Sample_3.2 | ecosystem: Environmental > Terrestrial > Soil > Wetlands | place: USA: Florida...
GCAGCACCACGCGACATCTGTCGGCCGAGGACATCTACCGCATGCTGCTCGAGTCGAACGAGGACATCGGGCTCGCCACGGTGTATCGCGTGCTCACCCAGTTCGAGGCCGCAGGCCTCGTCACCCGCCACCACTTCGAGGACGGCATGGCGGTGTTCGAGCTCAACCAGGGGACGCACCACGACCATATCGTGTGTCTGGACTGCGGCCGGGTGGAGGAGTTCATGGACTCGGGGATCGAGGCGCGCCAGACCGCCGTCGCCACCCAGCTCGGCTTCACGATCCGCGACCATTCGCTGATCCTCTACGGGCACTGCCAGCGCCCGAACTGCCCGCACCGCAAGCACAAGGCGAGCTGACCTTACCCCCTGGGACCGGTCGGTTGTGCTGATACGCTGCGCGCGTGAACGTCAGCGCCGCAGCGTTAGTGAAGTATTCACTTCACTGTGCGTGCGGAAGGCCTTCCCTGAGGCCCGAACGAGTCATGGTGAAGCTGTCACTTCACTGGGCGTGCGGAGGGCCTTCCTTGGGGCCCGAACGAGTCATGGTGAAGCTGTCACTTCACTGACGATGTTGAGGCTCTCCAGAGGGCCGCAAGCCGCGGCCAACACACCACCCTGACGTGCGGGCTTCACCAGCAGCGAGGGGACCCTCCGCGCACGCGGTCAGGCCCTGCAGGGCTCAGGCTAGCTACGCTTGGCTGAGGGCGGTCGCGGCACCTTGACGGTGTCGCCGGACTCCGCGGCCCGGTCCGACTTGCCGCGCGCGGCCGCGCCGCTCGCCGCGTTCAGCATGTCGCGCGCATGCGCGCGCGCCTTGTCGGTCACCTCGACTCCGCCCAGCATGCGTGCCAGCTCCTCGATGCGCTCATCCGCGGTCAGCTCGGCGAGCGTGGTGCGCGTGGTGCGCCCGTCGCTCAGCTTGGTGACGCGCAGCTGATGGTGCGCCTGGCAGGCGACCTGCGGCAGGTGGGTGACACACAGCACCTGGCCGCGCTCACCGAGCTTGCGCAGCTCGCGGCCGACGATCTCCGCCACCGCGCCGCCGATCCCCGAGTCCACCTCGTCGAACACCATGCAGTGCAGGTCCTGCGCGGCGCACGACACCTGCACCGCGAGCGACAGGCGCGACAGCTCCCCGCCCGAGGCCACCTTGGCGAGCGCACGGGGCGGTGAGCCCGGGTTGGCGCTGACGCGGAATTCGATGGCGTCGATGCCGTGCTGGGTGGGCTCGCTGCTGCCCTCCTGGGTGACGTCGGCCTCGAAGCGGCCGCCCGTCATGCCGAGCGTCTGCATGCGCGCCGTGATGTCCTTGGCGAGCGTGCGCGCCACGCGCACGCGCTTGCCCGAGAGCTCCTGCGCCTGGGTGCGGTAGGCATCGAGCGCCGTGGCGAGCTCCTTGCGCAGCTGCGCGAGATCGAGGTCGGCGCGCTCGAGCGACTCGAACTCGGCGCGCAGCGCCCGGGCCCGATCCGGCAGCTCGGCATTGGTCACGCGGTGCTTGCGCGCGAGCTCTTCGATCGCCGCGAGGCGCTTCTCCACCTCGTCCTGGCGCGTGGCATCGACGTCGAGCGTCTCGCCGTAGCGCTCGAGCTCGCGCGCCGCCTCGCGGATCGCCACCGAGGCCTCTTCCAGCAGCGGCAGCACGGGGGTGAGCTTGGTATCGAGCGCCACCAGCCCGCGCAGCGCCGTAAGCGCGCGGCTCACCCCGGCGTGAGCGCTCGCGGCATCGTTGTCGTAGAGCTCGCCGAGCGCCACTTGCGCTCCCGTGGCGAGGCGGCCGCGGTTGGCGAGGCGTGCACTCTCCTCGGTGAGGCTCGCGAGCTCCCCGTCCTTCATCTGCAGCCCCTCGAGCTCCTGCACCTGGTAGCGCAGGAACTCGAGCTTCGCGTCGCGGTCGCGCGCCTTGCTCTCGAGGTCGAGGGTGCGATTGAGGAGACCGAGCCAGACGCGGTGGGCGATGCCGACCTGGCTGGTGAGGGCGGTGAGCGAGCCGTAGGCATCGAGCAGGGCGCGCTGCGCGGCGGCGCGCGTCAGCGACTGAAACTCGTGCTGCCCGTGGATGTCGATGAGGATGTTGCCGGCGTCGCGCAGCGACTGCACCGGCACCGACTGACCGTTGAGATAGGCGCGCGAACGGCCGTCGGTGCCGACCACGCGGCGCATCACCAGCTCGGTGCCGGAGCCGACCGACTGCTCCTCGAGCCACTGCTTGAGCTCGCGCGGCGCCTGCGCGAGATCGAAGGTGCCGGCGACCTCGGCGCGCTCGGCGCCGTGGCGCACCACCTCGGCGCCGGCGCGGCCGCCGGCGAGCAGCTGCAGCGCGTCCACCACGATCGACTTGCCGGCACCGGTCTCGCCGGTGAGCACCGTGAGACCCGAGCGCAGCTCGAGCTCCACGGCGTCGATGATGGCGAAGTCGCGGATTTGCAGGTGTGTGAGCATGTCGCCCCTTCAGCGCTCGAAGCTGCCGCGTCCCCAATGGAGCTTGGAGCGCAGCAGCTTGTAGTAGTCGTGTCCGGACGGATGCAGCAGCGTCACCCGCTCGGCAGCCGAGCGCACCTCGAGCCGGTCGCCGGCGGTGAGCGCGCCGAGCATCATGCCGTCGCAGGCGACGTTCGCCTGGGTGTCGGGGCGCTCGAGCAGCAGCACCTCGATCACCGAGCGCGAGGAGACCACGATCGGCCGGTCGGAGAGGGTGTGCGCGCAGATCGGGGCGATCACCAGCGCCTCGAGGTGCGGCTCGATGATCGGCCCGCCGCAGGAGAGCGCGTAGGCGGTCGAGCCGGTGGCGCTCGCGACGATGATGCCATCGCCGTCGTGCGTGTTGACATATCGCTGGTCGATGCGGGTCTCGAAATCGAGCGTGCGGCCGGTGTCGTGCTTCTGCATGACCACGTCGTTGAGGGCGAGCGCCTGCGCGACGCGGCCATCGGCGGCGGTCAGTTGCGCGGCCAGGAGCGGCCGCTCATCGGCCTGCAGGCTGCCGGTCAGCGCTGCATCGACCGAGGGCAGCAGGTCCTTGGGGCTGACATCCGTGAGGAAGCCGAGGCGCCCGCGGTTCACCCCGAGGAGCGGCACGCCGTGGCGGGCCACCAGCCGTGCCGCATAGAGGAGGGTGCCGTCGCCGCCGACGGCGATCACCAGGTCAGCGCGCTCGCCGATCGCGGCCTCGGGCACGCGCGTGACTCCCGCGGCGTCGAGCCCGGGCGCGGCCGCGGACAACAGCACCTCGACGCCGCGGCCCTTCAGGTGCGGCAGCAGGGCGCTCACGGTCTCGGCGACGCGCGCGTCGGTGAAGCGGCCGACGAGCGCGCAGACACGAACGGGAAAGGCCATCAGCCAAGCCCTGGGAATGACACCTCGCCAGCATCGCGAGGCGTGCTTTTGTAACACGGTGATGCCGCCCCCGGCCAATGGCGCAGATCACATTCGCGGGGGGCTGGCGTTGCGCCGCCGGCTGTGCATCATTGGGTGTCTATGGCACCGGAAGTACGGGACGAGGGTCTGGGCGAGCGTGCCCAGCAGCTGCTGCGCACCCTCATCGAGACCTACATCCGCGAGGGCCAGCCGGTGGGCTCGCGCGCGCTGTCGCGCGAGTCCGGGCTGCAGCTCTCCTCGGCCACCATCCGCAACGTCATGGCGGACCTCGAGGAGCTCGGCTTCGTGGCCTCGCCCCACACCTCGGCGGGGCGTATCCCGACCGATAAGGGCTACCGTTTCTTCGTCGATACGCTGCTGCAGCTGCGGCCGCTCGATGAGGCGGCGACCGCCGAGATCCGCCGCCAGGTCGAGGCGAGCCGCGACAGCTCGACCGAGCTGATCGCCGCCGTGTCGCAGTTCCTCTCCAGCGCCACCCAGCTCGCCGGGGTGGTGACCGTGCCGCGCAGCCGCCACCCCTCGATCAGCCACATCGAGTTCGTCGCGCTGTCCGAGAACCGCGTGCTGGTAGTGCTGGTGTACAACGACCGCGAGGTGCAGAACCGCATCATCCAGCTCGAGCGGCGCTACTCCCCCGATGAGCTGAAGCGCGCCTCGAACTTTCTCAACGAGGAGATCCGCGGCCGAACCCTGCGCGAGGCGCGCCAGGAGATCCTGCGCCAGCTCTCCGAGGCGCACGCCCACATGAACGAGATCATGCTGGAGGCGATCTCGGTCGCGCAGCAGGTGTTCGAGGGCGGGAGTGAAGAGGGGCGGCTCGAGTACGTCATCAAGGGTGAGACCAACCTCATGGGCGCGGCCGAGCTCACCAGCGTCGAGAAGCTGCGCCGGCTATTCGAGGCTTTCAACGAGAAACGCGACTTCCTGCACCTGCTCGATCACAGCCTCAAGGCCGAAGGGGTGCAGATCTTCATCGGCCACGAGTCCGGCTACCAGATCCTCGATGACTGCAGCGTCGTCACGGCCCCTTATGCGGCCGGGGATTCCGTGGTGGGGGTGCTCGGGGTCATCGGTCCGACGCGCATGGCCTACGAGCGGGTCATCCCGATCGTCGACATGACGGCCAAGCTCCTCGGCGCCGCCTTGAATTCGCGCCGCTGAGCCCCACGCTGAGCCGCTGACCGGTGCTGCCCCGGAGGGGCGGCCACCGCTATGATCCACCGCGGGAGGAAGCCATCAAGATGACTGCTAACGAGTCCCGGAGCGACATCGGCGGAGCGGCCGAGCCCACGACCGTGCTGCCGGAGACGGCCGCGGGCCTCGTCAAGCTCGAGCAGCTGCAGCGCGCGCTCGCCGAGTCGGAGGAGCGCGCGCGCAACCACTGGGACCAGTACCTGCGCGCGGTGGCGGACCTCGAGAACGTCCGCAAGCGCGCCGCCCGCGACGTCGAGGCGGCCAACCGCTACGGGCTGGAGAAGTTCGCCGCCGAGCTCCTGCCGGTGCGCGACAGCCTCGAGCTCGCGGTGCAGAACGCCGGCCGGGCGGATGCCGCGAGCCTCGCCGAGGGTCAGGAGGCGACCCTGAAGCTCCTCAGCAAGGCCCTCGAGAAGCTCGGGGTCACCGTTATCGACCCCCTGGGCGAGCCCTTCGACCCGGCCCGGCACGAGGCGATGATGACCCAGCCCTCGGCCAGCGCGGAGCCCGATTCGGTGCTGCAGGTGGTGCAACCGGGCTATGAGCTGAACGGGCGGCTGCTGCGCCCGGCGCGGGTGATCGTCGCCCGGGCACCTTGAAAGGCGAGGCAGCCACCCCTAGGAAGTGACACTGGACTATCCCTCTTTCTACTGAGATTTCCCTTCGGAGTGACCCCATGGCAAAGGTAATCGGCATCGACCTCGGCACGACCAACTCGTGCGTGGCCATCATGGAGGGCGGTAAGCCCCGCGTGATCGAGAACAGTGAGGGCGACCGCACCACCCCCTCGATCGTGGCCTTCTCGAAGGACGGTGAGGTGCTCGTGGGCCAGCCCGCCAAGCGCCAGGCGGTCACCAATCCGCAGAACACGCTGTTCGCGATCAAGCGCCTCATCGGACGCAAGTTCGATGACGAGGTGGTGCAGCGCGACATCAAGATGGTGCCCTACAAGATCACCCGTGCCGACAACGGCGACGCCTGGGTGGAGGTGCAGGGCAAGAAGATGGCGCCGCAGGAAATCTCGGCGCGCGTGCTCATGAAGATGAAGAAGACCGCCGAGGACTATCTCGGCGAGCCGGTGACCGAGGCGGTCATCACGGTGCCGGCGTACTTCAACGACTCGCAGCGCCAGGCCACCAAGGACGCCGGCCGCATCGCCGGCCTCGAGGTGAAGCGCATCATCAATGAGCCGACCGCGGGAGCCCTCGCCTATGGCCTCGACAAGCAGGGGGGCGATCGCAAGATCGCCGTCTATGACCTGGGCGGCGGCACCTTCGACATCTCGATCATCGAGATCGCCGAGGTCGATGGCGAGCGCCAGTTCGAGGTGCTCTCGACCAACGGCGACACCTTCCTCGGAGGCGAGGACTTCGACCTGCGCATCATCAATTTCCTGGCCGAGCAGTTCCTCAAGGAGTCGGGGGTCGATGTGCGCAAGGACCCGCTCGCCATGCAGCGCCTGAAGGAGGCCGCCGAGAAAGCCAAGATCGAGCTGTCCTCGACCCAGCAGAGCGACATCAATCTGCCGTACATCACGGCCGATGCCTCCGGGCCGAAGCACCTCAACATCAAGCTGACGCGCGCCAAGCTCGAGTCGCTGGTGGAGGACCTGGTGCAGAAGACCGTGGGTCCGTGCACCACCGCGCTCAAGGACGCGGGCGTCTCGGCGAGTGATGTGTCGGAAGTCATCCTGGTCGGCGGCCAGACCCGCATGCCGCTGGTCCAGAAATACGTCAAGGACCTCTTCGGCAAGGAGCCGCGCAAGGACGTGAACCCCGACGAGGCGGTCGCGGTCGGTGCGGCCATCCAGGCGGGCGTGCTCGCCGGCGAGGTGAAGGACGTGCTGCTGCTCGATGTGACGCCGCTGTCGCTCGGTATCGAGACGCTCGGCGGCATCATGACCAAGCTCATCGAGAAGAACACCACCATCCCGACCAAGGCGTCCAACACCTTCTCGACGGCGGACGACAACCAGACGGCCGTGACCATTCACGTGCTGCAGGGCGAGCGCGACCGCGCGGCCGACAACAAGTCGCTCGGCAAGTTCGACCTGTCGGAGATCGCGCCGGCGCCGCGCGGCATGCCGCAGATCGAGGTGTCCTTCGACATCGACGCCAACGGCATCCTCAACGTGTCGGCCAAGGACAAGGCCACCGGCAAGGAGCAGAAGATCGTCATCAAGGCCTCGAGCGGCCTCACCGAGGACGAGATCAAGCGCATGGTACGCGACGCCGAGGCGCATGCGGCGGAGGACAAGCGCTTCCGCGAGCTGGTCGAGACGCGCAACAAGGCGGACGGGCTGATTCATGCGGTGGAGAAGTCCCTCACCAGCCTCGGTGACAAGGCGGACGCGGCCGAGCGTGCCAAGGTCGAGTCGGCGGTGTCGGACCTGCGCACCGCGCTCAAGGGCGATGACCGCGGTGTGATCGAGAAGAAGACCGAGGCGCTGGCGCAGGCCTCCGCTGCGATCGCGCAGCGCGCCTACGCCGAGCAGCAGGGCAGCGCAGCCGGCGCCGGCAGCGCTGGCGCTGGCGATGCCTCAGGCCAGGCCGGTGGCGCTGGCGCGGCGAAGGACGACGTCGTGGATGCGGAATTCGAAGAGGTGAAGGACAAGGGACGCAAGGCGTCTTGATCATTGGGCAAAATCGCCTTTGGCGATTTTGCCGGACATTACTTCGTCGACCGCAGGCAAAGAGCGTGGTCTTTGCCTGCTGCCGCGGCGGGTCAGGCGCTCGATAACAACATAGATGTCTAAGCGCGATTACTACAAGGTACTCGACGTACCGCGCAACGCGACCGAGGCGCAGATCAAGCAGGCGTACCGGCGCCTGGCGATGAAGTATCACCCCGATCGCAATCCCAACGACGGCGAAGCCGAGGAGCGCTTCAAGGAGGCCAAGGAGGCCTCCGAGGTGCTCACCGACACCCACAAGCGCGCGCTCTACGACCAGCACGGCCACGCGGGGCTCGAGGCGGCGTCACGGGGCGGCGGCCGCGGACCGTTTGCCGGCGGCGATGCCTTCAGCGATATCTTCGGCGATGTATTCGGCGACATCTTCGGCGCCGCGCGCCGCGGCGGCCGTTCGCAGGTGTTCCGCGGTGCGGATCTGCGCTACGAGCTCGAGCTCGACCTCCATCAGGCGGTCTTCGGTACGACCTCCGAGATCGAGGTGGCGAAGCTCAGCGAGTGCGGCGTGTGCCACGGGAGCGGGGCGGCCAAGGGCAGCCAGCCGGTGACCTGTGAGAGCTGCGGCGGCGCAGGCCAGGTGCGCATTTCCCAGGGTTTCTTCCAGCTGCAGCAGACCTGCCCGCGCTGCCGCGGCTCGGGCACCATCATCCGCAACCCCTGCGACACCTGCCTCGGCCAAGGGCGCGTTCGCCAGACCCGGACGCTGTCGGTAAAAGTGCCGGCGGGCGTCGACAACGGCGACCGTGTACGTCTTTCCGGCGAAGGGGAGGCCGGGCGCAACGGCGGCCCGCCCGGCGACCTGTACGTCGAGATCCATGTGCGCGAGCACGCGATTTTCGAGCGCGACGGCGAGCACCTCTCGTGCGAGGTCCCGGTGAGCTTCGCGACCGCGGTCCTCGGCGGCTCGGTCGCGGTGCCGACGCTCGATGGCGATGTGACTCTCAAGGTTCCGGCGGAGACCCAGTCGGGACGGGTATTTCGCCTGCGCGACAAGGGCGTGAAGCCGGTGCGCGGCGGCGCGCGCGGCGATCTGTTCTGCCGCGTCGTCGTCGAGACGCCGGTGCATCTCTCGGGCGAGCAGAAGGAGCTGATTCGCAAGCTCGAGGAGTCGCTCAGGGCGCATCCCGGCAAGCACGCCCCGCGCGAGAAGAGCTTTCTCGAGGGAGTGAAGCGCTTCTTCGGCGGCGACGAGTAAGCACCCGTGGCAAGCGAGGCACGTGCAGCGCCCCTCACCCGGATCTGTGTCATCGGCGTCACGGGCCGCATGGGTCAGGCGCTGCTGCGCACCGCGCCGCTCTTCCCGCAGCTGCTCATCACCGGCGCGGTAGCCTCGCGCGCGAGTCTCGCGCTCGGGCGCGATGCGGGTGAGGTGGCGGGCCTCGGCTCCGCCAATCTTCTCGTGACGGACGATCTGCCGCGTGCGCTCGCTGCGGCGGACGTGGCGGTCGATTTCAGCAACGCCGCCGCGACGCGCGCCAACCTCGCGGCCTGCCGCGCAGCGCGCAAGCCGCTGCTCCTCGGCACCACCGGGCACGAGGCCGGGCTCGAGGCGGCGCTCGCAGCGAGCGCGCTCGAGATCGCGCTGCTCGTGGCGCCGAACACCAGCATCGCGGTCGCGCTGCTCACGGAGCTGGTGCGCGTCAGTGCCCGCTCGCTCCCGGAGAGCTTCGACATCGACATCCTGGAGGTCCACCACCGTGCCAAGCGCGATGCGCCTTCGGGTACCGCGCTCGCACTGCAGGCGGCGGCGGCCACCGGCCGCGGCGTCGCCGTGTCGGCCGGGCCGGCAGGCGGAGGAGCCGGGTCCGCAGGACCTCGCCGGGAGGGGCAGATCGGGATCGCGAGCCTTCGGGCCGGGGACATCGTCGGGGAGCACACGGTGCTCTTTTCCGGGCCCGGAGAGCAGCTCGCCCTCAGGCACCACGCCAGCGACCGGGCGATCTTCGCCCGCGGCGCCCTGACGGCTGCGCTCTGGCTGGCGTCACGGCCGCCGGGGCGCTACACGATGCAGGATTTATTGACGTGAAAACATTGTCTTAGGAGTCTATTGGCGAACCGACTTGAGCTTCATCGTGGCCCCTTCGGGAGGGGAATTTTCCATGGACACCACGGCGCCGTAACCCGTAGAATTTCTGCCTAATCCGTGTACGGGTTAGTCCATGCAAGGCGGGAGGATGTTCGATGAGAACTCCTCCCGCTTTGTATATGTGCGTCAAGGGGAAGTGATTCGGTGAGCGTACCTGCGGTGCTCGCACTGGCCGACGGAACCATCTTCCGCGGACAGTCGATCGGAGCCAAAGGCAACACCACGGGCGAAGTCGTTTTCAACACCGCCCTCACCGGATATCAGGAAATCCTCACCGACCCGTCCTACGCCCGCCAGATCGTCACGCTCACCTGCCCGCACATCGGCAACACCGGCACGACGCCCGAGGATCTCGAGGCGAGCCAGGTGTTTGCCGCGGGCCTCATCATCCGCGACCTGCCGCTGCTCGAGAGCAACTGGCGCTCGAATGAGTCGCTGCCGGAGTTCCTCGAGCGCGGACGCCTCGTGGCGATCGCCGGACTCGACACGCGCAAGCTCACGCGGCTGCTGCGCGAGAAGGGTGCGCAGCCCGGCTGCATCATGACGGGCGAGAAGGCGGACGAGGCCGCCGCCATCAAGGCGGCGCGCAAATTCCCGGGATTGAAGGGCATGGATCTCGCCAAGGTGGTGAGCACCAAGCGCTCCTTCCAGTGGAACGACGGCAGCATCTGGCCCGATCCGGTGCGCGCGCCGATCCGCTCCGCGCAGCGCCTGCACGTGGTCGCCTACGACTTCGGCATCAAGCGCAACATTCTCAGGCTGCTCGGCGATTTCGGCTGCCGCATGACGGTGGTGCCGGCGCAGACTCCGGCCGCGGAAGTGCTGGCGCTCGAGCCGGACGGCGTGTTCCTCTCCAACGGCCCGGGCGATCCCGAGCCGTGCTCGTACGCGATCGCGGCGACGCGCAAGTTCCTCGAGACCGACCTGCCGGTATTCGGCATCTGCCTCGGACACCAGATCCTCGGATTGGCCGCGGGGGCGAGGACCGTGAAGATGAAGTTCGGCCATCACGGGGCCAATCACCCGGTGCAGGACCTCGAGTCGGGCCGGGTGTTCATCACCAGCCAGAATCACGGCTTCGCGGTCGATGAGTCGACGCTGCCGGCGACCGTCAAGGCGACGCATCGCTCGCTCTTCGACGGCTCGCTCCAGGGACTCGCCTTCACCGACCGGCCGGCCTTCGGCTTCCAGGGACACCCCGAGGCGAGCCCCGGCCCGCACGACATGCGCGCGCTCTTCGAGCGCTTCAATCACCTCATGCTGCGGCGGCTGCAGGCGCAGCTGAAGCTCGCCGAGGACACCCTGCGCCGCCAGCAGGCCGGCGGACGCTGAAGCGTGCCGAAGCGCACCGACATCGAGAGCATCCTGATCATCGGCGCCGGCCCGATCATCATCGGGCAGGCGTGCGAGTTCGATTACTCGGGCGCCCAGGCGTGCAAGGCGCTGCGCGAGGAGGGCTACCGGGTGATCCTGGTGAACTCCAACCCCGCGACCATCATGACGGATCCTGAGATGGCGGACGCCATCTACATCGAGCCGGTGAACGCGCGCACCGTGGCGCGCATCATCGAGAAGGAGCGCCCCGATGCGCTGCTGCCGACGATGGGCGGGCAGACCGCGCTCAACACCGCGCTCGACCTGGTGCGCGAGGGCGTGCTGGAGAAGTACGAGGTGGAGCTGATCGCAGCGTCCCGCGCCGCCATCGACATGGCCGAGGACCGCGAGCTGTTCCGCAACGCCATGCGCGAGATCGGGCTCGAGACCCCGCAGTCGCAGATCGCCCGCAGCCTCGATGAGGCGCTCGCCATCGCCGGCGAGATCGGCTACCCGGTGGTGGTGCGGCCGTCGTTCACCCTCGGCGGCACGGGCGGGGGCATCGGCTACAACCGCGAAGAGCTCGAGGACATCGT
>Ga0335078_10015662_pt1 | contig 11258 bp, 7 predicted proteins | sample Lox_Sample_32_FD_206711 | JGI IMG/M metagenome (GOLD analysis project Ga0335078, IMG submission 206711) | Soil microbial communities from Loxahatchee National Wildlife Refuge, Florida, United States - Lox_Sample_3.2 | ecosystem: Environmental > Terrestrial > Soil > Wetlands | place: USA: Florida...
CTGCTCCGGTCGGTTTCGTCCGGGCTGATGACGATGGCGGCGACTCCTGCCGGTACCTCCGAACGCCCATTGGGCCAGACGTTGTTGGGGAATGGGCCGCCGACCACCACGACCGCGTCGGGGTCATAGCTGGCGATCTGGCTCGCAACGCCGTCCGCCTCTCCAAAGCTCAGGTTGCCGCACCAGGATGGATGGCTGCGGTCGAAAAGGGTGCCCGGTGCATAGCAGGCGACGGCATGGGCCCCAGTTAGGCTTGCCAGCTTTTCGGCTGCTTTCCTGGCGCCAGGCGAGCGCCCAACCTCCTGATTGAGCACGAGGACGGGCCGCTGCTTGTTCACCAGCAGCTCTGCTGCCTGAAGTATCGCCGCCTCCGTCTCCGCCGTCGGGGTCTCGGAGTTCGATGTGCCCTTCAACGGAGGTGTCGCTACCTGAGCAGGAGCGATATCCACAATGGTGTTCAGGACGTCCTCGTCGAGAATGACCGCGACGGAGCCGTAAGGCTCACTCATCACCGCCGTCATGGCCGCCTGAACTGCCGGCACGAGCCCCTTTGGGCCCTCTTCTTCGACCGGGAAATGGACGCTCTTGACCCCGAGCTGCCTGAGCAGCCCCGGATAATCGGGGACAGAGTTGTGCCCGCCATACCGCCGGGCCAGTTTTCCCGCATCACCGATGAGCAGAAGGCATGGCTGGCGCTGACGAACCAGGAAGTCGAGTCCGGCGGCTCCGTACTTCACACCGACTTGTGCGTGCAGCACCAGAACCGGGATCGTCTTCGTTCCCTCATCGGCGGCGGCGTTCGCCAAGACATCGAACCCCGAGGCCATGCAGAAAGCGATGAACTCGGTGGCACCGTGAACCAGGCCCTTCAATCCCGTGACGTCCTGTATGGCCTGCCATATCGGTCCCTCGTTGCTGCCCGCGTTGCCACTCAGGAAGTGGAAGCCGGTGCCGTCTCCGAATGCGGGATGCTGGATGAGCGTCCGAATGACGGCTTCGGCAGCAGTGCCTCGGCCGCCAGCGGTAAAGGCATCCGGGTTCCGGCCCGGCGTGTGGGTGATCAGTGATTCCGCAGGCTTGCTGAGAACGAGTCCGCTGCTCATGGGTGCTTGTACCCCGTATCTATTCCGTGAAGTCGACAAGGCTCTGAAACGGCCGGCCTTCCGGGGCGCCGTGGGTGCCGAGCAAGACCTCAATATCCAGGTTGAGCGCCTCGACCTGGCGCCGGAAATCTTGGGAGAAGGTCAACCAATATGGTGGGGGGGGGACACCAGGCGGAACGAGACCCGGGTTGAATAGGTCCCCGTTGAACAGCAGCCTGGCGCACGCGACGTACACGATCAGGTTTTCGGCTGAGTGGGGCGATGAGATCCGGTAGATTTCAATGGCGCCGCCGCCCAGGCTGAGGCTGGTGCCGGCGACGGTTCGTATCGTCGGTCGAGTCCCCGTCGCGGCCAGCGTGTCGGGGCGAATTGTATGCGGCCGGGCCAGGCACTGAGTCACGAAATTGCGATCGCCTTGCGTCACGATGAGCTCGGCACCGATGGCGGCGTAGGCCCTGATTCCGCCGCTGTGGTCGTGGTGGTGGTGGGTCAGGATCAAATGCGTGATCGGCTTGTCCGGCCACCTTGCGGTGACGGCTTTGATGACCGCGAGGGAGCGATCTTCATTTTGTGCGGGATCGACTACAACCACCCCCGAGTCGAGGGCCACAGCCAATGAATGGTGGATACCGCCTCCCATTGTCACGACATCGGGAGTAATGGGCACGGATACCACCTCGCCGGCATCGAGGGAGATCGGCGCCCCCATGGCCAAGGCGCGGTGAATCCACTGCTCGTTGATCAAGCCGCGCTCTGCCCCCTTCGGATCGAAGGGCCGAGTGCCGGGCAGGACAAAGGTGTCTTGGTCGAGCCGCGGATCCACCTCGATACGCTGGCGGGTTTCGCGGTGTACAACCACTCCCTCCCAGCTCAGCTCAACCTGGTAGGGCACGGCGAGTCCGTCGTGGCGGCGCCAGTCCGAGAACGCCACGGCGATTTGGACATCGCCGCAGGGATAGTCGTTTTCTTGAGTGACAAGGCGGGATACCTGATTGGAGTCGAGAGCCATAAACAGGCGGATCGGCCGGGGCAATGCGGCGATTTCAACGACCCGATGAGGAGCGCCGTCGAGCTCCTGGCGGCCGACATATCGAATGACTTGCTGCCCGGTGTCGCGCTGTCGGCGGAGAGCATCCCCCACGAGCAGCTGTGGGTTGAGCAAGTATTGTTGGCGACGAACAGCGGCCAAGCGATCGGATGTCATGGGACGAGCCGGCTGCGGGTGCAGGGCTAGGTCAGCGCCCGTGATATATCCTTCGTTGCCAGCCACAATTTCGTCGTAGACGACGCTGTCGGTCAGCGGCTCCAAGATGGCCCGCTGCCAAGATAGACGCATCCGGTCGCGGGCCAGGTCGTGGACAGCGACGACGCTAAAGTCTGAAGGCCGAAGTGGGGGACCTTCAGGCCGTAGAGCCTGAAGCGGCTCCGATCGGGTTCCCTGCGCCTTTATGCGAAAGCTGACCGACCGGGCGTCCAGCGAATGCAGAGTTTCGGCGATTCCGCTGTCGATATCGTCGTCCTGTACGGACGGCCCCAGTGAAAATGACATGGCTGCGTCTCTCCTGATGAAGTTACTCCTCTTCGGAGAGTGCTTCTTCGAATTCCTTGACCAGATCCTTGCTCAGGTCAATACCGGCCAGTGCGGCACCATCTTCGGGCAGGATCACAAAGTGGTTGCTGCAGATGTCGATAGCACAGGTGCCCCGGTCCATGACAAACGCCAGGACATGGCCGCCCTGCGTCTTGTCGTCCGACAGGAAGTGCAGATGATACCCCGGGTCGTTAATTCCCTTGACGTATGGCGGAGCCCGAAACCCGACGATCGTCCCAGACACATCCTTCATTTCAAACTGCGCGCAGGCTTTTACCACTTCCGCGGTCGGCGGGTACGGCTTGCTCTGCATCCGCAGGGCTTGCGTCTTCATGTAAGAAAAGGAGCCTTCCACGCGAATGCCGCAAAACACGTTCTGGTTCGACGCTTTTTCGTCGATCAGTTTCTCCATGGCTTCGAGCTTGATGGGATTACTGAGCGTCCATGTCTCGTCCGGACGGAAACGGCAGACCGTCGCAAACGGTGTGCGGTTGTCAGGGTCAGGCGAATAGACCTTGCCGTCGGCCTTGACCTGGTAGATGCTGCCGCCCACAACAACCATTTCCCCGTCCATCCGGTCAAAGGTGCCAATACCGAGGTCGCCGTGCTCCAGCAGTTCCCGGCACGGCAGACACCCGTCAAACTGGCCGGCAAGCAGGGCGTCGAGGATGGACACCTGGGTTACGGTGTCCGTCATCCAATGGTTCTCCATGTCCTTGATCCCTTTCCGCTATACTCCACAGGCAACTTGTGCCTGGGGAGTACTTCTGTTTCCTGCGGATCAAACTCTCGATGCCGTTTGGATGCCATCTGGTAGGCCCTCGTTATTCTTTTCCATCCCTTTCCCAGACTTCGCTTTCCAACCCGACCCGGCAGAACTCGATGCGGTAGGCTCGGACGATGACGACGCCGTATTCCGGGTCGTCCGGGCCCTCGAAGAGGGCGCTGAGCCTGTCGTTCCAGAAGGCGTGCCGGGCTTCGCGGTCTGTCGTGAACTCCGCGCGTCCCTGGATCTGGAGATACGGCCCCATGTCCGGCCCCATGTTCGTCGGGTCTGTGATGCCGCACGTCAGGTGCACCTCGGGGTTGCGCTCGATCTGAGCGATCTTGCGCGCGTTGCGAAACGAGGCACACCGGAACGTGAGGTCGTCCGAAGCCTCGGTCATCACGTAGCGGACCCACGGCTTGCCGTCCGTCGTGGTCGTAGCAAGACCTGCCAGGCACGGGGCCTTGACGACGTCCAGAATGCGTTCTGTGAGGTTCGGCATGGTGGGAGTTTTTCCCTTCTGAACAGGGGGGAGCGTGGCCTCGACGGTTTGCACCGCATTAGCACCAACCGCATTAGCCTCCGCTATTCAGCACATGATCGACGAGTGCCTCGGTCATGCGTCTGAACTGCGGAAGCTTCCTCAAAATGCCCGGTTTGTCCTGGTTCTGCCCGCACCCTTTGGGTGCGGGCCTCAGGAGGCGTTTTCGCACGTCAGACATGCTTTATCGTCGAGATCCTGACGAATCGAGGTTAGTAACGAACCGCATTAGGAACAATCGTATACTACACCCTGATGGATAAGGGATTCAAGGTCGCATACCACGGAAATGCCATGCATTGTCAGCTGATCCGCAGGTCCAAGGCCGGAGAGCATCATCGGCTTCGGTGTCTGGAAGGCGCCACAGCATAGGACGGCTTTGCGTTCGGCCCTGATGGTCGCTACGCCGTCGGTGCCGACGTACTCGACGCCCCGGATCTGGTCCTGCTCAAGGCGAAAGTACGCTCACTTCCAGGATGCGACTGCGGGGAAATCAACCGTGAACCTGATATCGACACATTCTTCGACCCGCTGCCACATGTCAAGTGGACCGGTCATCTCCGCAGAACCGCTTAAACTGGGCCCGCACACGTCCCCCATGGAGCGGAAGGCGGCGCCAAGCTTGTCGCCAAACTGGTAAATTCCATGGCACGGTTGAAGGTCCCCACAAGATCGGCGACATCGGTAAAGCCGCACTCGTCCTCCCCCGCGTTGAGCTACTCTCGTTGCAGTATGAGCAGCGAGTTAGCCGGCACGTTTACCGTGAGGACGCCGCCGGTTGAGGTGATCGAACCATCGTTCCGCAGGTCCGAGCCGCCGTAGGCGGCGGCGTCGCTGTTGAAGATCTCCCGCCATTGGCCGTCCGCGATGTGCGAGTCCTGCAAGTTGTACCCGTCGCGGAACGCCCGGTTGTTCAGGCTGCCGATCACGACCACATCCTCCCCCAAGCCCCAGCGGCGGAAGGCGCAGATGCGGTTGCCGTCGTTCGTGTGGACGAGCTCGCAGGTGCGTGAACGCAGCGCCGGGTGCGCCAACCGGAGCCTGATCAGATCGGAATAGAAGCGGAACAGGCCGGCCCCGTTACCGGCGCGCAGGGCCTTGAGGTCCTCGCGGGTCTCCCGCCCGGCAAGGACGTCGTCGTAGCGATCCGGCACCGTGGCGCCAACCTCCTCACCCATGAAAAACATCGGTATACCGGGTGCGGTCAGCGTCATGCCCGCAGCGAAGTGCACGCGTGCCTCGGCGTAGCGCCGGGTGCCGCCGGTCAGGGGCGCACCGTTCACAGCGAGCACGATGGTCCGCATCGAGCCCGGGGCGTTCCCCGCTTCGTCGTGTGATTCGACATAGACGACGTGCGAATCGGCGCTCGCGACGAGTGTGTCCCCGAACCAGCGCATGTGCAGCGGCTCGTCGCCGCCGTAGCCGGCCAGGCGGATCAGGCGGGCGCGGCTCGGGTCGTTCTGCGAGTCGCCGTTCAGGTGGTGGTAGAAGTCGGCGTACCAGGTGGCATCGAAGCCGAGCCCGGCCTGATCGGTCGGCTGGACCACAGCCCGCCAGCCGGTGTGATCCTCGGCGATCAAGAACACGTTCGGGCGGATTAATCTGAGGGTGTTCGACCATTCGCGCAGGAACTTCTGGCCGAAGATGTTCGCGTCCGGTATGGGGCGCCCGTCGGCGTGGCGGACGTTGTCTCGATGCAGGGCCTGGGTCAGATCGACGCGGAAGCCGTCGAAATGGAACTCGGCCAGCACGGCGGCGGCGCTGGAGGTCAGCATGCGGCGCACCATGCTCTCCGACCAGCGCGGCGCCCACCCACTCGAGCCGTTGTCGACATACCCGCCATCTGGCGAGGAGTAGTCGACGGCGCGGCCTTCGTACCAGTAGTAGATGTTGTTCTCGGGCCGGGGGGAATCGTAGCCGAATTCCGCCCGTTCCGCATCGAATGTATAGTGGTTGTAGACGACATCGAGGATGACGGCGATACCGTTTCGGTGACACTCTCGCACGAAATGCTTAAATTTATCCCGCCCGCCTCCGGCGTATTCGATGGCGAAGTAGTGCGAGGTACTGTAGCCCCAGCCACCACGATCCTGGAATTCCGACATGGGCATGAGTTCGACGGCGTTCACGCCGAGATCGCGCAGGTACGGGATCAAGTCCACCGCATCCTGAAGCGTCCCCACGGGGACTCGGCCGAGCCCTAGGCAGTCGACGTGCAGCTCGTAGATGACCAGATCGTCGAGCCGCTCTGGTACCGGCCGATCCACACGGTATTCGTCTCGCCAGAACTCTTCTTCGGACAACCATCGCGTCTCCGGCCACACCCCTTCGTCGAACAGCTCGCATACCCGTTCGGGGTTGATGACCACGGAGCAGCTCTTGGAGCCGTCAAGGTCAGTTCGGGTGCCATCCCACGGCGCTTCCCCCGGTCGTGGGGCTTCCGGGTTCTTGCCGCCGCTGCCTATCTGGCAGCGGGAGTAGAGGTCGGTGCGGTATGTGAGCGACCCATCCTCACGAGTCACTCTGTACATGTACGGCCGGTGATCGAAGTCGTGGTACGACGTCAACTCCACCGCATCGGCGATATCGGTCTCCCATACGCCCTCAGCGCCGCGGTGCATCGGGTAGCGGACCGCGATGCCGTCGCCCGCGCTCGAAATGTAACCGCTGTTGCCCGCACCCATGACCAGCTCGACGTTCTGGGCGTTGGGTGCCCAGCAGGCAAAGCGAATGGCATCAGGCTGATTCTCGCGGACCACCTTGTTTGCGCCCAGCCTTCGGCAGGTCGTCAGATAGTAGGTCTCGGTTTGGCCGCCGGGGCGCAGAACAAAGTTCTGGAAACGGTCGACGGACGTGGTGGAATTGACTTCGGCAATGATGCCCCAGGTCTCCGCGTGTTCGGCGGTCGATACCGCTACGCCCCAGTGGAACGACTCACCAACCTGGCTGTCGTCAAGCTGGATCGTGGCGTAAAAGGCGGGGCAGCCGTCGTCGGCGACGAACGGCTTCATCGGGACAGGTGCCGACCACTGCTCGGTCCGCAGCCCTTTCCCGTTCCACGAACCGGACAGCCGGGCAGCCTCGAGGAGAGACCGGCGGAGGCCGGTACGATATACGAACTCTACAGGTATTGTCGGCATCCCTATCACCCCAACCCCGCGTTCGGCAGCGCGTAGCGGCTGGCGGGTCGGAAGTTGCCTAGCTTGCACATATCCATGTCCCCGGATCTTCCTCACTGGTGGCCCGGTCGGCCCTCTGCCTTGATGAAATCCGCTGCCCGTTCACCGATCATCGTGATGGTGTAAGCGTATTGGCTTCTTCAGCACTACCGGGATTGCCGCATATCGTGTCGATGCCGTCGGCTTCCAGCTGCTCCAGGCGCTTTCGATGCCCCCGTTCCGTGGGCATGACTACCAACCCCAGCGACGCAGCGGAGGCTGCCCGTCGAGGACTTCGATCAACTTCTGGCCGGTCAGGACGCTGTCCGGCGTGGAGCGGCCGGTGATGAACGGGTAGTCGACTATCACGCTGGTGGGGTGCCCGAAGTTCCCGTGGTAGCCGCCGTCCGGGCCTGTCGCGTCGCGCAGCAGGAACTCCAGCGGATACGGTGGCGGCCCCATGTTGAAGTCGAGGAACTCGTTCCGTGCTCGCACAAACGCAGTTCCGTCCTGGTAGTCGTATTCCAGGCAGTGTCCGGTCACGTGCTTGCCTCGAATGATGCTCTGCCGAAGGTTCATGTCGCGCGCGAAGACGAGGCAGGTAACGCCGTAGCACTCCGCGCCGATCGGCTTGCCGGCCGCGAGGAACGCCAGGATCAGGTCGTGCACCCGCTGATTGTTGGCGAGGTCGACGACGGGCCCCGACCCCCCGACAATCAGTATGGAGTCGTACTTATCGATCTCTCGATCAGCACGTTCCCTCTCTCGGTTGTAGTTTTCCAGGAGCCGGACGAACTGCGGCGCCGCGAAATAGGGTCGCTGTGGGTACCAATCCGCAAGACTGATCGGGTTGTCGAGGCGCTTGCCTTGCGGCGTCGACGGATCGTCGATCTCCCGGGTCCGGGCCGCCATCTCCTGTGAGGTCACCGAGCGCTGAAGCGGTGGGTCGAAGAATTCGGGATCCATGCTCACCGGGATGGCGTTCGGTCGCCGCCCGTTCGGGGTACAGAAGTCGACCTGATAGCCGGCCCGGTCCAATTCTTGGAGCGGGCCGACCAGCTCCTCGCCCCAGTACCCCCACTCCGACAGCAGAATGAGGATGCGGCGCCCGCCCCCCATCTCTGCCGGGGTGGTCTCGGCAGGACCGGCGGCCGGCCGCGGCGGGGTCTTGTCGACGTCGAGTATGGCGTCGCGGATCGCGTCGACCAGCCGCTCGGTGCCGGCCGGCTCTTCGTTGTGCACCGCGGACATGCTGGTGACCAGGTCCCGGTCGATGACGACGTGCTCCCACCAGTTGGTGGCCGCCGGCGCCGGGACGTACTGAGCTCCGGCGTTGAGCACGTCAGCCAGGACCACCGGGTTGCAGGTGACGCGCCTTCCGGCGAGGTAGTCCGGGGAAGGGGTCAGCAGCCAGAGCGCGTGACACGGCGCACCCTTGATGATCCGCGGGTTGAGCGCCAGGCGCCGGAAGAGGTTTACCGCAGGTGCGCGCCGGGCGGCCTCCGACGCCTGCCCGGTGGTTGTTGCGGCTTCATTCCATCGAAGCCGGACGCTGGTGTAGTTCGCAGCCATAATGACCGCGGCGTAGTCGTCGGGGTTGATCGCGGCGAGATCGAGACTGACGTCGAGCGTCTCCGGGGTGCGTCCGGCCACCTCGACCTCGCTGACGAACGTCTGCGTCGGCTGCCCCCAGAGATTCGAGACCAGGTGCACCTCCGCCCCGTAGGACGCGAAGCGTTCCTGGTAGCACCTGATCTCCGCGGGAATGTACTGACTCTCTACGAGGACTGCGATCTTCTTGCCGGACAGCGTCGTGTCGGCCATCTGAGCCTCCTGAACCGGTAGATATCACGGCTGAACCGGGCGGGTCTGGAACTCAACGACGATCTCGACGGTCCCGCTCTGCGGGTCCGCGGTCATCGCCTCCGTCGGAATTTGATACTCCGCCAGATTGGCTGGATCCAGTGAATCGGTGACGTTTCGCCCGTTGGCGCGCACGGAACTGATCCGCACCCGGCCGGGCGGCATGAAGTCGGGTAGCACGTTGATCGATCGCTGGGGCTCCATGGAGTCGATCTTGAAGTAGAGACAGAAGCTGTTGTCCGTGCCGTCGCCGGCCGTGATGTGTGCACGGGTATAGAGGTGAGCGAGATAGGCCAACTCGAAGGCGTGGTAGCCGATGGCGTGGCTGCTCTTCATCCCGTACTGACCCTCGAGGATCGGCAGACCGTTTTCGGTGGTGCGGAAGAAGTAGCCCTGCCGCTCGCGATCCAGGAAGAACAGGTTCCAGAAGGCGGACGATTCCCGTGCCAGCTGCAGGTACCGCAGATCGTGGGTCGCGCCGTAGAGGATCAGGTAGGCAAGGATTCCCTGTTCCTGCTGCCAGAAGTCTTTAGTGGGGCCCCAGGGGAACTGGGTCGGCATGCCGCCGTTCGGATTGCGCTCGACGCAGTCGAAGATGCCGCCACGGATCTTGTCCAGGCCGACCTCCGCCATCCGGTCGGCCTGCCGCGTGGCGACCTCGAGGCAGCGCTGCGCCCTCTCCTCGCAGCCAGTGGCATCCTGCTCCCGACCCTGGTCACGGAGTCGTTGGGCACGCATCCGGAAGTAGTTGGCACACCGGGTCAGGTTCCAGGCGATCTTCAGGTTGTGCCCCACCACCGCACGGTTCTGCTGCCAGCGATAGGACAGGTCCGGCGTCCAATCCGCGTGGAACCGCTCGTTCACGTAGTCCGAGTTCGGGTCAGGGAACTTCTCGCAGATCAGGGAGCTCGTCTCCTCGAGGATATCGATGCAGACCTTCAGCAGGGACTCGAACTGCTGCCGCACCGGCCCCTGGGGCAATGGCTCGATCGTCAGGATGAGGTTGATGAGGTATGCCGGAATATGGTCACCCGTGGAGTTCCAGTTCTTCCGCGAGCGGTTCTCTTCTGGCGTCACCGTGTCCGGACGCATGGTCGCCGGGTCGAGGTGCGAGTAGTAACCACCGGCACCCGCGAACCCCTTTTCCTTTGCCGAGGGGGGATCCCAGAAGAAGTCCTGGAAACTGTTGATGGTCCGGCGGATGTCCTCCAGCACCTCCCAGTCGAGGGTGATCCGGTAGAACTGGGTGAGGCCCGCGAGTGCATAGATCTGCTCGTAGAGCGGAATGGTCCCCACGTCGTCCGGCCCCAGCGAGGCGAAGAGCAGAAACTCCCCCCGCTCACCCTGCAGATTACGCCGGCGGCCGTAGGCCCAGAAGCAGTGCCGGCCATCATGGCTGAGGCTGCGGAAGGCTTCCCGCAGGTAGTTCGCCGCCGCCCTCGCCGCCATCAGGTAGCGCTCGGCGCCAGTCATGAGGTAGACCGACGACAGGTCGTAGAGCAGGCGTGACAGCACCGCGCATTCCTGGATCGTGTCGTCGGTCGATTGGCCGACGATGTTGAGGGTGGTCCGGTACAGCTCCGAGAAGTCATCGATCGAATAGCTTCGCTTGACGTCGAACAGATGGTCAAGGATGCGGTCGGCCATCTGCGTCGCCTGGTTCGGCCACCACTGCGTCTCCTCGAACAGGTAGAGTGTCGGATCCGAATGGAGGAGGCGGACGCCGCGCGCCTCGAAGCGCCGCACACCGTCATTCTCCTGGTAAACGCCGGTGGTGAATACGTGACGACCCACCGACATGTACTTGCGGACCATGTAGGCGCTGTCGGATTCCGATTCCTGGCGGGGTGGGTCCGGGACGCGATCGCGCCCGAGATTGTCGAGATTCCTCATCACTTGATAGCTCGTCTCCGGCCCGGCCACCGCCTCGAACTGATCACCACTACGTGTGGCAACGGTGAAGGACGGGACGCTCAGATCGATGCTGGCGACCTCACCGGCAATGGTCAGGGTCTGATTGAAACTATGCATAGGCATAATAATGTCTCCCGGACAGGCATCATCATCCGAGCCGCTCGGATGAGTTGACAAACCTCGGACGAGCCTGAAACGCAGCTGCTCGCCACCGACTGAGGCCACCGGGTCCCTAAAGCCGGGGCCACGAGGCAGTCTTCGCCAGCCAGCGGGACAAGTCCTTCGACACGGTCCTCGGCCTGGTCACCGTGACGCGTGCCTG
>Ga0335078_10015663_pt1 | contig 11258 bp, 10 predicted proteins | sample Lox_Sample_32_FD_206711 | JGI IMG/M metagenome (GOLD analysis project Ga0335078, IMG submission 206711) | Soil microbial communities from Loxahatchee National Wildlife Refuge, Florida, United States - Lox_Sample_3.2 | ecosystem: Environmental > Terrestrial > Soil > Wetlands | place: USA...
CGGTTTCGTCCGCGCCTCCGTGTCTCGGCGGTTGATGTTGGATCTTCGTCAATACGAGTCGCTGGGAGCGGCACTGCGCGATGCGCTCGGCCGCTGGCCGAATGAAGTGTGCCTGATCGAGGCCGACCGCGATCGCGAAACCTGCCGCCTCACCTACAGCGACTTCAAACAGATGGCGCTGCCGCTGGCGCGGGCCTTGCAGGACGCGGGCTTCGGCGAAGGCGATCGCGCCGCCATCATCATGACCAACCAGTCGAAGTGGCTCGTGTCCGCCTATGCCATCTTCTATTGCGGCGGCGTGCTGGTCCCGCTCGACTACAAGCTCAGCGCGCGCGAACACCTGGAACTGCTGGCCCACTCGAGGGCCAAGGTGCTGGTGATCGAGCATCATCTGTGGCGAGCGATCGTCGGCGCACCGGAATTCAAGAACATCAAGCCACAGACGGTGCTAGTGACCGAAGCTCCCGCCAGCGCGGATCTCGCCCCTGCCAAACGCTGGGAGAAGTTTGAAACCGAAGCTGAGCCCCGCTTCGTGCCGCGGCAGCGCCGGGATGCGGCATGCATCGTCTATTCATCGGGCACGGGTGGCCGTCCCAAAGGCTGTGTGCTCACGCACGAAAATTATCTGGAGCAGTGCATCTCGCTGACGGCGCTGTACCCGTTCTGGCCGGGCGTGCGCTACCTGAGCATTCTGCCCACCAACCACGCGATTGATTTTATGGTCGGCTTCGTCGGGCCATTCACCTGCGGCGCCGCCGTAGTGCACCTGCGCACGCTGCGCCCGGAATACGTCCGCGATGCCTTTCCGCGTTACAAGATTACCTACATGTCCCTGGTACCCATGGTGCTCAAGAACCTGGAAAAGGGCCTGCGAACGCGCTTCGCCGAGCTGCCGGCGCATCGCCGCTGGCTCTTCCATCGGCTGGTCGGCCTCAACAAAGGACTCACCCGCAAGCGGCCTAATCTGAGAATCAGCCGTGCGTTACTCAGTCAGGTTCACCAGGCATTTGGAGGAGAGCTGCGCGCGCTATTCGTGGGCGGAGCGTTTACCGAACCGGCAACCCTGCAGTTCTTCTACGATCTTGGCATCCCGGTCGCCAACGGATATGGGCTCACCGAAGCCGGCACTGCCGTCACGCTCAACGATTTCAACCCCTTTCGCCCGGACACAGTCGGCAGGCCGCTTCCGGGAATGGAGGTGAGAATCGTCGATCCGAGCAACGAGGGTATCGGCGAGGTGGCGGTGCGCAGCAAAACGGTGATGTCCCATTATCTCGACGATCCCGAGATGACCGCGGAAACCATCGTGGACGGCTGGCTCATGACCGGCGATCTCGGCCGCATGGACGGGAGCGGCCACCTGCAGCTCTTCGGACGCAAAAAGAACATGATCGTAACCGCCGGCGGCAAGAACATTTATCCCGAGGATATCGAGGCCGCCTTCGAAGGCCTGCCGGTGAAGGAATTCTGCGTTTTCGCAGCCAATTACCTGTGGCGCGGCAACTCGACAAGCGGCGAGATGCTAGTGATCGTCCTACGCTTGGAGCCCGGGCACGAGTTCGGCCAGGCGCTGCAGCGCGAACTGGCGGAGCGCAACCGCCGATTGCCCGACTTCAAGCGCGTTCGCGGCTATCTCATCTGGGAGCTCGATTTTCCTCGCACCGCCTCACTTAAGATCAAGCGTATCGAGCTGGCAGAGCAGCTTCGCACCGCAAAAGAACGCTCAGCGGTGAGCGAACTGTGAGCCAGCCGTTCTTCGCCGTCGTGAACCCTGCCGCGGGCGGCGGCCGCTGCGGCAAGCTTGCAGGGCCGGCGCTCGATCGCCTGCGCGCAGCCGGAGTTCCGATTGAAGCGCACGAGACGCGCAGACCGGGCGACGGAATTAAGCTCGCGCGCGACGCCTACGGATCCGGCTATCGGCGATTCCTGGCCGTCGGTGGCGATGGCACTTCTTACGAAATCATTAACGGCCTGTTCCCGGAAGCGCTCGCTGGCGAGCGTCCTCAGCTTGCGTTTTTGCCGCTGGGTACCGGGAACTCTTTCCTGCGCGACTTCAGCACCCGCGGCGCCGACCATGCCGCTGCAGCGTTGATTGCCGGCCGCAGCAGCGGCTGCGACGTGCTGCGCATGACTCACGAAGACGGCGTGATCTACTACATCAACCTGCTAAGCGTTGGATTCGCCGCTGACGTGGCTTTCCTTCGCCATCAGCGTTTCCAGGGATATGGCGAACTCGGCTACGTGTTGGCGTTGTTTACCTGTCTGGCGAAGCTGGATCGCAGGCCGTTCCCGCTGCGCGTGGACGATCAGACTGAGTTCGACCGCCGTCCTTGTCTGTTTCTTACCTTCAACAACAGCAAGTTCACCGGCGGCAAGATGATGATCGCGCCTGACGCCGATCCTGCCGACGGCTTGATCGAGTACGTCCGCTGGGGACCGATCAGCCGCTTTGGGCTGATCGCCAACCTTCACACACTTTACATTGGCACTCATGTCAACCATCCGTTGGCCTCGAGGCAAGCCGCTCGGCAAGTCCAGTTCGATCTCGACGGGCCCGTCAACGTAATGGTTGATGGCGAAGTGCTGAAGCTTCAATGCCAGAAGCTCGAAGTGCTGCCGGGCGCGCTTGACGTCATAGTTTGAGGTTTGTCCTGTAGAATTCAGCCGGAGGTGAGGAGATGTCGGACGTAGTTTACGTATCAAACTCGCGCATCGAGCGGGTGGCCGGGCCGGTCCGCCTGGCGTGGTTGCCGGGCGAAAAGGATCCGGTCACCTTCAGCGTTCACGGCGCGATCGCAGAGCACTACAAGATTCCCAAAGAAAAACTGGGCGAATCCCACGCCGCCACCATCGATTACGTCATCGCCGCAACTGCCGGTTGAATGCTGGGCACCTTCGGAGGCGCGCTGGAGGCGCGCAAAATCGATGCCAGCAACGGCCGCCTGATAGGCAACGTCCGGGGTGAGGTCGAAACCGAGGAGAATGTCCTGGTGATCAAGCGCATCCACGTAGAGTTCCACCTGGTGGCGCCTGAGGATGCCCGCGAGACCGTGGAGCGCGTGCACGGCATGTATGCCATGCGTTGCCCGCTCTATCGCACGCTGCACGGTGCCATCCAGCTCAACTCCAGTTACGTGCTGGCGCAGTCAGTTTCTGGTTGAAATCAATCGATCCGCAGCACGCCCGCGCTTTCGACGCGGCTGTGCTTCATATCGGTGATGGCGCGATTGGCTTCTTCGAGCGAATAGAGTGTGACCGCGGTGCGCACCGGCACTTCAGCCGCAAGCTCGAGCAGTTCGCGCGCGTCCTGGCGCGTGCTGTTAGCGACGCTGCGCACCACGCGCTCGCCGTAGATCAAGGAATAATCCATCTCTGGAATCGCCGTCATGGTGATGCCTGCCAGCGCGACAATCCCGCCTTTGCGCAAAGCACGCAGAGCGTCAAGCACAATCGGACCCGCTGGTGCGAAGACGATAGCGGCGTCGAGCTCGTGCGGCGGGTTTTCTTTCGCATCGCCGACCCACGCCGCGCCCAGCCTCGTCGCAAGCTCGCGATGCGCTGCGGCCCGTGTGAACACGTACACTTCGCATCCCATGTGGCGCGCGATCTGCAGCACGATGTGCGCGCTGGCGCCAAATCCGTAGAGGCCGAGGCGGTCGGATCTGGCAGCGCCACTCAGCTTCAGCGAACGAGATCCAATCACGCCCGCGCACAGCAGCGGAGCGGCATTTTCGTCGGAGAAGGCTTTCGGGATCTGATAGGCGAAGTCCGCGGGGACGATGACTGCTTCGGCGTATCCGCCATTTACGTCGTAGCCGGTGAACTTGGCATTGACGCACAGATTCTCCGAGTTGCGGCAGCAATATTCGCAGCTTCCGTCCGTCGAGTGCAGCCAGATCACGCCGGCACGATCACCTTCTTTGAATCCCTTGGCGCCGGGCCCGACCGCGTCCACAATGCCGACCACCTGATGTCCCGGCACAACCGGCAGCTTGTGCATGGGCAGCTCGCCTTGCACGATGTGCAGGTCGGTGTGGCAGACACCGCAAACGCGCACCCGAACACGAATCTCTCCTGCCCCCGGAGTGGGCTCCGGGATGTCTCGGACTTGGAGCGGTCCCTCTTCGGCAGGCCGCGGATGTTCGAGAACCATAGCGCGCATAAGCGGAGTCTATAGGAAGAACTAGAGGGTGCCCCACCCAACCCGGTTTTGGTTGGGTGGGAGTTTTTAGGATTATCGGGAATGAACCGTCTGCAACGGTTCGAGCTGCGCCGTGAAGTGACGCAGGAACGGAGCTCCTTCCATCAGCTTCAGTCCCACGATCCGATCGCGCCGCTTCCAAACTTCCAGAATCACTTCGATGACGTAATCGACGTGGCTCTGCGTGTAAACCCGTCGCGGGATCGCCAGCCGCACTAGGTCCATTCTGGCCGCGGCGCCGAACATCAGGGTTCCGATCTCCACGGAACGGATGCCGCCTTCCAGATACAGCTCATTCGCCAGCGCCACGCCGGGAAACTCGGCCGGCGGAACGTGCGGCAGAAACGCGCGCGCGTCGATGTAGATCGCGTGCCCGCCCGGGGGCTGCACGATGGGAACGCCGTGCTCCGAGATGTGCCTGCCGAGATACGCAGTCGAGGTGATGCGATATCGCAGGTAATCCTCGTCGAGCGCTTCGTTAAGGCCGACGGCAATCGCTTCCAGGTCGCGCCCCGCCATGCCGCCGTAGGTGGGATAACCCTCGGTGAGGATCAGCAGGTTGGTCTCCTGGGCGGCCAGCACATCGTTGTTAGTACAGAGGAAGCCGCCGATGTTCGCCATGCCGTCTTTCTTGGCGGACATGGTGCAGCCATCGCCCAGCGCGAACATCTCCTGCGCGATGTGCTTCGGAGTCTTGGACTCATAGCCCTTCTCGCGCAGCTTGATGAAATAGGAATTCTCGGCGAAGCGGCAGGCGTCGAAGTAGAGCGGGATGCGATGGCGCCGGCAAACCGCGCTCACCGCGCGCGCGTTCTCCATGGAGACCGGCTGGCCTCCGCCGGAATTGTTCGTGATCGTCAGCATCACCAGCGGGATGCGCTCGCGGCCCACGCGCTGCATCAGTTCTTCCAGCGCCGCCACATCCATGTTGCCTTTGAAGGGATGCACCAGCGCCGGCTGCTTGCCTTCTGCGATGGGCAGGTCCACCGCTTCGGCGCCCACGAACTCGATGTTGGCGCGCGTGGTGTCGAAGTGCGTGTTGTTGGGGACCACGTCCCCCTTCTTGCACATCACGCTGAACAGGATGCGCTCGGCGGCGCGGCCCTGGTGCGTGGGGATCACGTGGCTGTAGCCGAAGATCTCCTGCACCGAGGCGCGGAAGCGGTCGAAACTGCGGCTGCCGGCGTAGCTCTCGTCGCCTTCCATGATCGCCGCCCACTGGTGCGTGGACATGGCGCCGGTGCCGGAATCGGTCAGCAGATCGATCAGGACATCGTCGGCCAAGACCAGAAACAGGTTGTAGTGCGCCGCGCGCAGCAGGGCCTCGCGATCGGCGCGGCTCGTCCAGCGGATCGGCTCCACGCTCTTGATGCGGAATGGCTCGATGATGGTCTTCATGGGCAACGACACCTTGGTTCAATACTTTACCAGTACGGCCCAGGTGAAACCTGCTTTGAGACTCTGGCTGCATTGATGGGCTTTGCGCAATACAATGTCGTGAGCCATGCGGACGGACGAAATCATGATTGCTGTTTGCTTTGTTCTGTTTTCCGCACTGGCTCTTGTTACAGAGGTAATGCGTCGCCAAGTCCATGAAGCCCGCCACCCGAACCAACAGATCAACCCTTGGGACCGCCGCTTCGTGAACAGCTTACTTTTATTAAATGGAATATGGACTTCCCACAAGCAGCTCTATCCACAAAGCAGCCTTAGATCATGTTTTTCTGCGGTACTCGCCGCATTATTGATCTGTTCGGCTCTGAGTGTTTACATTTATCTACATGCTCATCGGTAGTTGTCATGTCGAACGACCTGAATGATGTTCCGACGAGGAGCGCGGAGTGACGATTCGCATCGGCATCCTGGGTGACTTCAATCCGGAGACTCCCGCACACACCACCATCGACCCGAGCCTGCAGCATGCCGGACGCGCGCTGGGGGTAGAGGTCGAGTCGCAGTGGCTGCCGACGCCTTCGCTGGTGGGAGCAGAGGGCGAGCGGCTGATGGCGGGATTCGACGGGCTGTGGGCGGCGCCGGCGAGTCCGTACCAGAGCATGGAGGGCATGCTGCACGGCATCGAGTTCGCGCGGCGGCGCGACTGGCCGTTCGTCGGCACTTGAGGGGGCTTCCAATATGCTCTGGTAGAGTATGCGCGCAACGTCATGAGGCTGGCCGACGCCGATACGGCGGAGAACGGTTCCGATTCCAAACACATCGTCATCACACCCGTGCTGTGCGCGGTGCCGAACCGCAATCCGGGCGATCCCAAGCTGGTCGGTCCGATTGCGGGCATCCGCATGGAGCCGGGGACGGCGCTCTATTCGATCTACGGCGGCGCCGAGGCCATCGAAGAGCACTTCTGCAATTATGAAGTGAATTCTGAATACGTCGAGCGCTTCAGGCGCGCGGGAATGCAACTCTCCGCCTGGGGACCGCAGGGCGAGCTGAAAGCATTCGAACTTCCGAGCCATCGCTTTTTTGTGGCCATGCTGTTCCAGCCCCAGCGCGCGCTGACGCAGCCGCACCCGGTGGTGGTGACGTTTGTTAAGGCGGCGGCGGCGTTTGCCAAGAGCAATGCCGCAGACCGAGCCAAGGCGTAGAACGCTTCTACACATTTTAGGAATTGTCATCCTGAGGGAGCGCTTCCTCGCCCGCCGCGGCGGGCGAGGAAGCGCGACCGAAGGACCTGCTTTCGGAGGGCAAAGCAGGTCCTTCGCTTGCCCTCATTCGCTGCGCTCGTTCGGGCGGCTCTCAGGATGACAAATTTATTGCTTCTTGCCGGCGCGGCTGGAAGCCGCGCCCCTTCAAACACTACGCGCTTGCCGCAGAGCCCGTGCAGGTCTACCATAGCCGGTTCCCATGCCCAAGGTTTCTCTGTTCATCCCGTGCTTCGTGGACCAGCTCAACCCGCAGGTGGGTATGGACGTTGTCCGTGTGCTCCGCCGCATCGGGTATGAAGTGGACTTCCCTGAAGCCCAGACATGTTGCGGCCAGCCGGCCTTCAACACCGGATACTGGGATGAAGCGCGGCCGCTGGCCGAACGCTTCGTGCGCATCTTCGGTTCAGCCGAAGTGGTGGTGTCGCCTTCGGGCTCATGCACCACCATGGTAAAGGCCTATTATCCGGAGCTGCTGGCGGGAACTCCGCTGCACGATGATGCCGTCAAGCTGGGCGAGCGCGTCTACGAATTCACCCAGTTTCTGGTGAAGGTTGCCAAGGTGACCGACGTGGGCGCCAGCTTCCCGCACAAAGTTACGTTTCACGATTCCTGCCACGGTCTGCGCGAACTTCACATCAAGCAGGAGCCCCGCGAACTGCTGAAAAACGTCCGCGGGCTGGAGCTGGTCGATCTGCCCTACGGCGAAGAGTGTTGCGGTTTCGGCGGCGCCTTCTCCGTCAAGTACGCCATGATCTCCGCCGCCATGGGCGACACCAAGGCGGGGAACATCGAGAAGTCCGGCGCCGAGTATGTAACCGCGGCAGATCCAAGTTGCCTGATGCACATCGAAGGCATCCTGCGCCGGAAGAAGTCGCAGGCGCGCACCATTCATGTAGCCAGCATCCTGGCGCAGACGGCCGCTGCCGGCGAACAGGCGTCTGCCGCGGGGGCGAAGCGATGAGCACTGCCGCCCAGGAGTTTGAGCGCAAGGCGGCCGAGAAGTCGGCCGACCTGGTGCATCGCGGCATCGTCCGCTGGAACATCGACCAGTACGACACCGGTGTCGGCCGCGGCAAGACGCGCTTCGCTGACTGGGAAGCCGCCCGCCAGCGCTGCCACGACATCAAATGGGAAGGCGTCAACCACCTCGACAAATACCTGCTCCAGTTCGAGCAGAAGGTGAAGGAAAACGGCGGGCACGTCTTCTGGGCGGAGAACGGCGAAGAAGCGTGTAAGTATATCTGCGATGTAGCAGCGCGCGGCGGCGTGAAGAAGGTGGTGAAGTCGAAATCGATGGTCAGCGAGGAGATCCACCTCGCCACGGCGCTGGAGAAGATAGGGGTCGAAGTGGTGGAGACCGACCTCGGCGAATTCATCGTGCAGTTGCGCAACGAGCCGCCATACCATATCGTCACGCCGGCCATGCACCTGAACCGCCAGCAAGTCTCAAAGCTCTTCCACGAGAAGCTGGGATCGGCGGAAACGCAGGACCCGCCGGAGCTGGTGGCGATCGCGCGGCGCTGGCTGCGCAAGGACTTTTTCTCCGCCGAGATGGGGATCAGCGGCGCTAATTTCATTGTCGCCGATGCCGGCATGGTGACCATCACCACCAACGAAGGCAACGGCCGGTTGAGCACCAGCGTGCCGCGGATTCATGTCGCGCTCACCGGCATCGAGAAGGTGATTCCGCGCCTGCAGGACCTGGCAGCGCTGTGGCCCACGCTGGCCACGGCGGGCACTGGGCAGCCGATCACCTGCTACAACACGCTGATGGGCGGTGCGCGACGCGCAGGCGAGGTGGATGGCCCGGAAGAGTTTCACGTCGTGCTGGTGGACAACGGCCGCACCGAGCTGCTGGCCGACCTTGAGCAGCGCGAAGTGCTGCACTGTATCCGCTGCGGCGCCTGCATCAATGCCTGCCCGGTGTTTCGCAACATCGGCGGACACGCCTATGGTGTGACGTATCCCGGTCCCATCGGCAGTGTGCTCACGCCGCACTTGCGCGGCTTGCCGGAGTATCAGCACCTCTCGTACGCATCCTCGCTGTGCGGCGCGTGCACGGACGTCTGCCCCGTGCACATCGACCTTCACCATCATTTATTGCACAACCGGCGGAATGCTATTCACGCGGGCACGCACCCAGGCTCGGAACGGCTGGCAATGAAGTCCTTTTGCTGGATGATGTCGAGCGCTCGGCGTTTTCGCTTTTTCGGATGGCTCGGGCGGCTGGCTTTACGTGTAGTGCACGCCCTGGGGCTCGAGGGCACGGCGCTCGATCCCATGCGTCCCTGGACCAAGGACCGGGCGATGCCTGCAATTCCTCGCCAATCGTTCCGCGAGATGTGGAGACAGCAGAATGGCACCCACTGAGAACCCGAGTCGTGAGCGCATCCTGGCTCGCATCCGCGCCGCCGTCCAGACCACAGGAGCGCATCACGACGGCCCCGTCGGGCAGATATTCGCGCCCGTGACCAACCCGCTGGAGCGATTCCAGAAGGAGTGCGTGGCCAATATCACCGAGTGTACGGTGACAGCCGACGCGGCTGCTAGTACCGCGGCCATCGCTCAGGTTCTGGCTTCCCTTCCGCCGGGTGAAATCTTTGTCCAGGACGCGCCGGACCTGCGCGCCCTGGTTGGCGAATTCAAGGACGGTCGAGCCGTACGCTGGTCGAGCGAAGGCCCGCCCAACGAAGCTTCCCAGGCCACCATCACGCTTTGCGAAGCCCTGGTGGCGCAGACCGGCTCAGTGCTGGTGTCATCGGCCAATGGCGGACGCCAGGCGACGGTCGTGGCCCCGGCGCACATCGTTTTCGCCCGGGTCAGCCAGCTCGTGCCTGACCTGGAAGCCGCCATGGCTCGAATTTACGAGCGGGGCATCGCCAGCAAGAATTCGTATGTGTGCCTGATCACAGGCTCCAGCCGCACGGCCGACATCGAAAAGATCCTGATCATGGGCGCACATGGTCCGCGCCGTTTGATCGTGGTGCTGCAAACGGGCTGAGAGCAGACTCCCCCACGGCATCACCTTGGGGCGTGATTACAGTCACCGCATTCTCTGCATCTTACTTGGAGGATGAGTTGGGCGACACAAGCCTCGCCCCGCACTGAATACGCTTCTTAGGCTTTTCCGCGCCGGTCCTCAAGCGGGGCCGGCGCATGGTGTCCAGCAATGATTCTGAATCACCGGATCGTGGTTCCGGTGCTCCCGGCCGGATCCGGCTCTCAAAAGGAGTAGCCAATGCCAGAGAACACTGTCACGGTTACCGATAATCGTACCAACAAGACGTATAAGCTGCCGGTCGAGAACGGAACCATTCGGGCGATGGATTTGCGCCAGATCAAGACTGGCCCCGAGGATTTCGGTCTGATGACCTACGACCCGGCATTCATGAACACCGCATCCTGCAAGAGCGCGATCACCTTCATCGACGGCGAGCGTGGCATCCTCCGCTATCGCGGCTACAACATCGAGGAGCTTGCGGAGAACTGCACCTTCCTGCAGGTCGCGTACCTGCTGCTGTTCGGCGAGTTGCCGGAGGAGAAGCAGACCAAAGACTGGGTCAAGCAGATCACCCACCACACCATGCTGCATGAGAACACCCGGGAGTCGATGACGCGCTTCCGCTATGACGCACACCCCATGGGAGTTCTGACGGCGACCGTGGCGGCGCTCTCCACCGTGTATCCCGAAGCCAAGAACGTGCACGACCGCGAGACGCGCATGCAGCAGATCGTGCGTCTGATCGCCAAAGTGCCCACCATCGCGGCCTATTCCTATCGCCACAGCCTGGGCTTCCCCTATGTCTACCCGGACAATGAGCTGAGTTACCCAGAAAACTTCATGAACATGCTGTGGAAGATGGTCGAGCCCAAGTACGTTGCCAACCCGGTGCTGGCGCGCGCGCTGGACATCCTGTTCATCCTGCATGCCGACCACGAGCAGAATTGCTCGGCGAACACCATGCGCTGCGCCGGAAGCTCGGAAGCCGACCCCTACCTGGCGGTGGCAGCCGCCTGCGCCGCGCTCGCCGGACCACTGCATGGCGGCGCCAACGAGGCCGTTCTCACCATGCTGGCCGAGATCGGCAACAAGAACAACATCCCGGCCTACATTAAGCGGGTCAAAGAAGGGCACGGCAAGCTGATGGGATTCGGCCATCGCGTCTACAAGAACTATGACCCGCGGGCGCGGATCATCAAGCACATCGCCGACCAGGTCTTCCAGGTCACCGGCCGGAATCCTAAGCTGGAGATCGCGCTGGAATTGGAGAAGATTGCGCTGGAGGACGAGTACTTCATCAGCCGCAAGCTCTATCCCAACGTGGATTTCTACTCCGGGATCATCTACCAGGCCATGGGCTTCAAGCCGGAGATGTTCACCGTGCTGTTTGCAATCC
>Ga0335078_10015664_pt1 | contig 11258 bp, 9 predicted proteins | sample Lox_Sample_32_FD_206711 | JGI IMG/M metagenome (GOLD analysis project Ga0335078, IMG submission 206711) | Soil microbial communities from Loxahatchee National Wildlife Refuge, Florida, United States - Lox_Sample_3.2 | ecosystem: Environmental > Terrestrial > Soil > Wetlands | place: USA: Florida...
CACTACCACCGAGTCGCGCTTCTTGCGGGCCGCCGAACCTGGCGGCGACTGGACCTTGGTCGCGCCGCGCATACAGGACCAAGAATACGAGGTCGACCACTACGGCAACGAGTTCCTCATCCGGACAAACGATAAGGGACGCAACTTCCGACTTGTATCGGCACCGTTAGCGAGTCCGGGTCGTGAGCAGTGGACGGAAGTGATTCCGCACCGCCCTGACGTGATGTTGAGCGGGATCGATGTCTTTGAGGATTTCATAGTCGCCGTCGAGCGTGAAAATGGGCTCCCAGAACTCAGAATCATCGATTTGCGATCCGGAGACTGGAAGACTGCGCCGTCGCACAAAATCACGTTTCCCGAGCCAACGTACTCTGCGATGCCGTCGCAGAACCGCGAGTACAAAACCACCAAGTACCGCTATGCCTACCAGTCGATGGTCACGCCGGCATCCATCTACGACTACGACGTAAACGCGCGCACGTCTGAATTACGGAAGCGCATCGATGTCCCCGCGTACGATCCGTCCCTGTACAAGTCGGAGCGCCTGTGGGCCACCGCCAAAGACGGCACGAAGATCCCGATCTCCATCGTCTACAAGAACGGGTTCACGAAAGACGGCACGCATCCGATGCTACTGAACGCCTACGGATCGTACGGCTACAGCTATCCCGTGACGTTCAGCGCGAGCGTCCTGGCGCTGCTCGATCGCGGATTCTCGGTCGCCATCGCCCATATCCGGGGCGGTGGCGATATGGGTAAGCCCTGGCACGACGCCGGTCGCATGATGAACAAGAAGAACACTTTCACTGACTTCACCGATTCGGTCGAGTACCTGATCGCGCAGAAGTACACGACGAAGGACAGGTTGGTCATCAGCGGCGCCAGCGCCGGCGGCTTGCTGATGGGCGCGGTGACCAACATGCGACCGGACCTATTTAAAGCCGTGGTTACAAAAGTGCCGTTCGTCGATGTGATGAATACAATGCTCGACGCATCGCTGCCACTCACGGTCCCTGAGTACGAGGAGTGGGGCAATCCGAATGAGAAGCCCGCGTTCGACTACATGTATTCCTACAGCCCGTACGATAACCTGGCGACGAAGGACTATCCAGGGATCCTGGTGAAGACTTCGTTCAACGACAGCCAGGTGATGTACTGGGAACCCGCGAAATATGTGGCCAAACTGCGCACGCTGAAGACGGACAACAATCCACTGCTGCTCAAGACCAACATGGCCGCGGGACACGGCGGTGCTTCCGGTCGCTACGACTACCTGCACGACATCGCATTCGACTACGCGTTTATGCTCTGGCAGGTGGGATTAACGAAGTAGGTGCATAAGAAAAGAGGCCGGTCGCAACCGGCCTCTGAATACGCGGATCAACTGCTATTGCGCGGCCTTCTCCAGTTCCGCGGTCGCCGCATCGATCGCGGCCGCTTCGTTCGTCAGCACCTTCCCAACGACGTCGATCGATTGCTCCGCCAGCGGCCACTTGTCCTCCTCGATGGCCTCGCGCACCGCGGGCATGGTCTTCACGCCATATCCGGTGTAGAAGCCTGGCGCGTAGATCTCGTTCTTGAACCACGGGCGATCGGGCAAGCCATGGTCCATGCTGAGGGCACGCTCAGTCTCCGTTAACTTTGCATTTACAGCAGCGGCTTTCGCGAACGCCTCACCACCATTTGCCTGCGCCTTGGAGAAGGCCAGTTCATACTTGCGGGCGCTGTCTTTCATGGCTTCGATGCCGTTCTTCAGCGGAGCGAAGTTCAGGTACGGCGGAATAGCCAAGCGTGGCGGCGGCACGGATTTCTTGGTCGGATCGGCGGTCGCAGTGAACACGCCTTCATCGAGTTCGCGATCGCGTTCGATGGCGTCGTCGCGCTTCTTCTTCGCCAGTTTCTCCAGTTCGTCAACGTATCGGCCGTAGGTTTCAGCCGAGCTGTTGAAGTTCAACGGAACCACATCGGCATCCGCGAGCCGCATCACGGCCGTTCCGGCGGTCTGCGCTAAAGCACGTCCGTACACGAAGGTCGGATCGTCGAAATGCGTGTACCAGTAGAAATCGTCGTAGATCGAGTGATAGATGCCGCCGCCGGCTTCGCCGCCATAGCCTATGTTCATGGATGCAATGCCGAGGTGATCGACGAATACCGTGTAGTCCGAGCCCGACCCGAGCGCCTGGATGCGCAGATCCTTACGATCTCGCACATCCTTGCGATCTTCGTCGTTCTTCGCCCGCTCGATCTCCAGCAGCTTCAGGCGCTGCCACACAGGCATGTTCTTTTCGGGATCGTTGATCTCGCGCGCGACATCATTCACCAGGTTTTCCAGCGAATGTGACCCGCCAACGAATAGATAGCCGCGGCTGTTACCGTCGCTGTTAATGTACGCCACAGCCTTCTGCTTCAGCTCATCGCCGTGTGTCTCGGCCCACTCGGTCGAGCCGAGCAAACCCGGCTCCTCGCCGTCCCACGCGGCATAGATGATCGTGCGCTTAGGTTTCCACCCCTGCTTGAGCAAGTCCGCATAAGCGCGTAGCTCTTCCATTTCGGGAGCCATGCCCGACAGCGGATCCTGCGCGCCGTTCACCCATCCGTCATAATGGTTGCCGCGGAGAACCCACTGGTCAGGAAACTGCGATCCGGGAATCGTGACAATCACATCATTGACCGGCTTGCGGTCCCAATTTGACTTCACGAGCAGGTGAACCTTCGCCGGGCCGGGGCCAACGTGATAGGTGATGGGCAGAGCGCCGCGCCAGTTTTCCGGAGCGACTGGCCCTTCGAGAGCCGACAACAGGGGCTGTGCATCGCCGTAGGAAATCGGCAGTACGGGGATCTTTGTGAACACTTTCACTTCACTTAACGGCAGGCGCTTAGCATCGGCGGTCGCGCCTACACCCGGCGTGAGTGGGTCGCCCGGATACAGCGGCATGTCCTCGACGCTGCCTCGCTGCACTCCCCATTCATTGCGATACGCGCCCTTGGGGAACACGTCGCCTTCGAAGTAGCCGTCGTCGCGCGGATCGGAATAGATGATGCAGCCGACGGCGCCGTGCTCGGCGGCGACCTTCGGCTTGATGCCGCGCCAGGAATGACCGTAGCGTGCGATCACGATCGCACCTTTTACCGAAATGCCCATGCGGTCGAGCTGCTCGTAGTCTTCCGGGATGCCGTAGTTCACGTACACCAGCGGAGCCGTGACATCGCCGTCGATCGAGTAAGCGTTGTAAGTGGGCAACTGTTCAGCTTTTTGGCCCGACGTGGGATCGACTGCGATGGTTGGCTCTTCCAGCTTGGCCACGTATTTCTTAGGCTCGACCAATTCGACCGCACGCTCTTTTGGCGTGGGGAAGAGCACGTCGAAGGTTTCGATATGGGCATCGAGCCCCCAGCCTTTGAAGGTCGAGATCAGCCACTCGGCATTGTCTTTGTCGTAAGGCGATCCAACATGGTGCGGACGCGCGGCGAGGCGCTGCATATTGTCGCGAATCTTGGCCGGATCAGGCATGGCGCGGAATTTCTGTTCCCATTGCCGCTCCGCCTGTGCGTTCTCGCGCGTGTACCCTGGCAGTTGATCGGAATCGGCAGGCGCAGCCGAGAGAGTTGTGAGGGTGGCGATCAGGACTGCGGTGACAACGAGGAATCGGCGCATTCTGGCTCCTGGAAGAGAATGCGCCGCATTATAAATGCAGGAGGAATCCTGCCAAGATATTCTTGGCGCCGCGTTTCAGTCTGCGGCGACGTCTGGCGTTACACGTCGTTCCACGATACTCCAGCGCCTCGTGTTGTACTCGATGTCGATCAGCACGTAGATGAGTTCTGCGGCTGCCCACCAGACGATTCCGGTAAGAATCGAGCCGACCGTCCAGAGGACGCTCACCCCCAAGCCGGAATAATTGTGCGACTGCGTGACGTAGTAGATGGTACTGATGATGCCAAGAATGCCCACGATAACCGAGATTGCACCGATCACCTTCATCAACCCCGAAACAAACCGCAGTGCGCCATAGCGGCGTTCCATAAGAACCTCCCAAATCAGGTTGGATGAAGGTTCCGAGCGGCGGGAGGTGCAGCACGATCGACCAGCTTGCGGGCAGAAAAATGCCGGTCGGGAATTCCGGCCGGCATGGCTATCTCGTGGATACAATTACATGATTGCTGTCGGAGGAGCGGGCTCATCCGGCGACCCGGCATTGGCGAGCGGCAGCTTGATCATCACGAATACCAGTACCGCCAGGCCGATCAGTCCTGTCCACCACGCGTTGCCGATCATCATTTGATAGAGCTGATGTCCGGTGCCAACAATTGCCGCGATTACAAGTCCGCAGAGCGCCTCTCCGGCGATCAGGCCAGACGCGGTCAGAACACCGGCGTTGTCGACTCGTGCCTTCTGCGCATCGTTAAAGCCGCGGCGATCCCGCAGGCTATCGGTGATCCACCGAATGACGCCGCCGACGAAGATCGCGAACGTCGTTTCCAAAGGCAGGTACATGCCGACGGAGAACAGCATGGGGCTCTTCACTTGCACCATGATCAACGCGAAGCCCATGCAGATGCCGACCACCACCAGCGGCCAAGCCATGTTGCCGCCGACGATGCCTTGAGCCAGCATGGACATAAGGCCAGCTTGTGGAGCGGGCAGGGCCGCGCTGCCAAAGTGGTAAGCCTTGTCGAGAATCATCAGCGGGAAGAACAGCACAAGCGAGGCCACGCCGATGCCAATCAGGTCTCCAACCTGCATCTTCGAAGGGGTTCCGCCGAGGATGTGTCCCACCTTCAAGTCCTGCAGCATCTCGCCCGCGACAGCCGACGATACGCAGACAACGGCGGCCACACCGAGTACGGCGGCAACGCCGCCGATGCCCGAAACGCCGAGGGCGACCATGAGCAACGCCGCCACGACCAGGGTACAGAGAGTCAATCCGGAAACCGGATTGTTCGAGGAGCCGATCATGCCGCAGAGGTTGCCGGAAACGGCGGCGAAGAAAAAGCCGAGTACCGCCATCACAAGCGCCGCGACGATCGCGCCCGCGGTGATTTTCCCTCCCGGCAGATGGCCGGCAGCTGAAATGAAGAAGTAGTACAAGGCGATCATGGCCACGACCACGATGGCCACTCCGGCAAAGACTACCTTGGCGTTCAGGTCGCGCTCGGTGCGGTCAGTCGCTTCGTGCGCTGCAGCCGATTTCTTCAGGTCCGAAATAGCGCGCGAGATGCCGAGCATTAGTTGCTGCCGCATCTTGAAGAGCGTGTATCCCGCGCCGACCAGCATGCCGCCCACGGCGATAGGGCGTACGATCGTGAACCAGATGCCGTTTGCGACGCCGCCCCAGTAGGCGATCTCACTTGTTCCCGCCGGAACCGGAGGCAGGCTCGGTCCGAGGAAATACGCAAGTAGTGGAACCAGCAGTCCCCACGCGACCACGCCGCCCGCGAAGTTCAACGCCGCCAGCCGCGGTCCGATGATGAATCCCACGCCAAGATAAGCGGGGCTAATCGCCGGTGAAGTAAACGTGGTCATACCGCCCGTCGCAACCATTGGCGCGTTGGCGCTGCGCCCAATCTGCAGACCTTTCGCCATGGCGGGGATACGGATGGACTTCGTGAAGGTGTACCAGAACAGGTTGATCTGGGAGAGGAAGTACATCAGCGCGCCGAAACCCATGTTGGCGAACAGGATCTTCGCCGCCTTCGCGCCCTGCTGTCCGGCCTTGTGAATCTCGGAAGCCGCGACCGATTCAGGAAAGGGAAGTTCGGGATCTTCCACCATCACGCGCCGCAGCAGCGTTACAAAGAGGATACCCAAGGTTCCGCCGATCACCATCAAGGCCACCGACTGCCAGTAATGGCCAGTCAGTCCGCCCCAAAGGCCGGGAACAATGACGAAGGCGGGAATCGTGAACACCGCGCCGGCGGCAACCGACTCGCCGATCGAGCCGATTGTACGAGCTATGTTCTCCTCGAGAATAGATCCCTTTACGAGTCGCAGCACCGCCATGCTGATGACCGCCGCCGGATAGGTCGCGGCGATCGTCATGCCAGCGCGCAGGCCGAGGTAGGCGTTCGCGGCGCCCAAAATGCCGGTCATGATCATGCCGAGGATCACCGCGCGCAGGGTGAACTCGCTCATCTGCATGTTGGGGGGAACAAAGGGCTGGAACTTTTTCGCCGGTGCTGGCGAAATAGTGGTGCTCATAGGAAAAGTCCTCTTGTGTATGTTTCCACTGACATAAACCGAAGAAACCGCGCAAGTTTCTCACGCCACGGCGCTTAGATACAAGAGCAGTGGAACGACCCGTCTTTCGGTTCATCAGTTCTTCAGTACAGGGTCTCGGTTGTTGGGTATCCGCTCTGGCTTGATGAGGAAGGCCGGTACTGCGAGACATTTACCCTTCGGGATCTGCATAAGTGACATACTGGCGAACTGAATAACTGATGAACTTTGGTCCATGGAACTTCCGTGACACTCATTGATTCGCGATCAACACAGGGCTATACTGTTCCCGGTGCAAATCTCCGGAGCCGTCCGGATTTTTGCGAGGAGGGTCGTCTTCAGCAGTACCGGTGACCTAACTCGGGATCCTGCCCCGCTTGGGGGCGCCTCGCGACGAGCGCTGTTTCGACGACGAGGCCCGGTTGCGAATGTCGTTTCCACGGCGTTCGACAGCGTAGTTAGCCTGTTGTTCCCCTCCGATTGCCGTCTCTGCGGACTTCCGCTCGCATCAAGCTCCCATCTGCCTGTCTGTTCAGAATGTCTCAATTCCATTGAGCCGATTTCCGGCGGACGATGCCTGCTCTGCGGCGAGCGACTGTTCAGCGGGATCGAGCAGGCGCTCTGCGGAGAGTGTCTCACTGAGCGGCCGCCGTTTGAAAAGGCCTCGGCTTATGGATCCTATGATGGCGGCTTGCGCGAGTTGATCCACCTGCTCAAGTACGAGCATGTGCGCCCTGCGGCCACGGTCCTTGGACGCATGCTTGCCGAAGCGGTGACCGACCTGGCGCCAGATTTCGACATGGATCATCTGCCGCTGGTTGTCCCTGTTCCGCTGCACGCAACCAAGCTGCGGCAACGCGGGTTTAATCAATCGGAACTTATCACCAATGCCATGATTAAGCAGCAGCCCCTCGGTTTGCGTCTGGAACTGGCGCCCGAGTTGCTCGTGCGCAAGCGCGCCACCGAATCGCAAGTTGGATACACGCGGCAGCAACGCTTGGCGAACCTGCGCGGAGCGTTCCGGGCCGATGGCGCAGTCAATGGGCGAGACATCCTACTGGTTGATGACGTATTCACCACCGGAACCACGGTGAGTGAGTGCACGCGGGTCCTGCGGCGCGGCGGCGCCGAACGAGTTTGGGTAGCGACGGTCGCGCGAGTGTTGAAATCAGTGGCAACATTCGCCGTCCACGAAGACGAACCAGAGCGGGCGCTGGCAGCGCACGCGTAACCAGGCACGCTGCGGCGTGCGGGAGTTGTAACGGGAACGTTATGCACAAGGGTCATACAGCGGTCCGGCAAAACAGCACGGAACACTTTCAGCCCTTCACGCATGGAGGGAACGGTCGCGGCATGATGAACCAGCCGGTGCTGGTGCTGAATGCCTCCTACGAGCCGATCAATGTCTGCGCGGCCCGGCGGGCAATCGTCCTGGTGCTGAAGGGCGTAGCCATGGCCGAAGAATCGAACGGCAACACCATGCATGCGGCACGGCTGGCGATGCGCATCCCGTCGGTCATCCGCCTGATGGAGTATCGCCGCATTCCGCACCAGACGCGTGCTCTGTCGCGCAAGAATATCCTGCTGCGCGACCGCAACAGCTGCCAGTATTGTGGAACCGCGCTGCCGGCGAGCGAACTCACGCTCGACCACGTGATGCCGCGTTCGCGCGGCGGCAGTTCGACTTGGGAAAACCTCGTTGCCTGCTGCCACGAGTGCAATCGCAAGAAGGGCAACCGCACGCCGGCCGAGGCCTGCATGAAGCTGCTGAAGGAGCCGCGTCCGTTCAACCTCCACACCAGCCGCCACATCATGCGGCTGCTTGGACATTCGGACGACAAGTGGAGGAAGTACCTGTTTTATTAGTCGCTCAGTCTTTCAGTCGGTCAGCCTACGGGCTGGCCGATTCTGTTTTCGCCCTTCATCATCGCTCTTCTGTCGTCGAGAGAATACGTTCAGTTGTATGACACCGAATTCCTAAAATGGGACGTGTTGTCCAAATTTCTATGCAGGCCAATAGACAACGACAAGAGTGAAGCAGACAATTCGGACGATTGCTCGTGGGGAGGTCGGTCGTGCTATTGTCCCGCGGGCCAGATGTCCTTCTCTTCTATTCAACATTGATAGTGGTTCTTTGCAGTTGTAGTACTGGCGGCAAGGAATCCTCTTCCATAGCGGGACCACACGAACAAGGGACAACTAAGATGGAAATCAGCTTCGTGCGAAGCGGCGGTTTTGTTGGTCCTGCCACGCAGGTCGAAGGCAAGGCCGTTATCACAGAATCCGGCGGCTCAGTCGTGTCAGAGAAGACAGGGTATCGTCGCGACCTGACCGCTGAGGAAGCCACCAAGCTGATGGATTGGGCGACAGCGGCTGTGTCCAAAGGACCAGATGGAACCGGTCCCGGACAGATTCGCGATGCGTACAGCTATCGAGTTCAGGTTCTTACCGGTGACGGAAAGAATACCGAACTCGAACTGCACGAACGATCGTTACAGCCGTTTGCAGATTGGATCCGCACCGAATGCGAGCGGATCTGGACGGAGCGCGTGCGCCATTAGACCTCCGCCCCTCCTCACGGGATTCGGGCCCTGAAAGGAGGTTTCAACATGTACGATCCCCTCTTCTGCATACTTCCTCCACACATCTTTCAGGAAATCGCCAAGAACGGCTCTGAGAAAGACCGCGAGGCCGCTCTCGAGATTCTTGCAACCGATCATATCCACCGCATCCGGCGCGCGACATTCACTGCCATGGGAGGCCTGAAACTGCCGCCGCCGAAACTTCCACCTCCGCGTATTTCCGTGGTTCACCGGCTGATTTATGACTGCAAGCACACCATGCACCTGCCGGGCACCCTGGTGCGGTCCGAAGGACAACCTCCCACGACCGACAAATCCGCAAACAACGCTTATGACCATCTGGGAGAGACATTCGCCTTCTACTTCTCCGTCTACCACCGCTATTCGATCGATAACAAAGGAATGCCGCTGCATGCTTGTGTCCACTATGGCACCAAGTATGACAACGCATTCTGGGATGGAAGCGAGATGGTATTCGGCGATGGCGATAGCGTTTACTTCAACGACTTCACCATCCCGCTCGATGTGACAGGGCACGAACTGACGCATGGTGTAACCGCCCATGAAGCCAATCTCGTATACCACGATCAGCCGGGCGCGTTGAACGAATCGATCTCCGACGTCTTTGGCATCCTTGTGAAACAGTACAAGCTGAAACAGACAGCCGCGCAGGCGGACTGGATCATCGGTGCAGGTCTCTTCACGTCTAAGGTCAATGGAGTGGGCATTCGCTCCATGAAGGCGCCGGGCACTGCATACAACGATCCGATCCTGGGCAAGGATCCCCAGCCGGCTGACATGACCAAGTTCGTGCAGGGCGGCGACGTGCACGTGAACTCCGGAATTCCCAACCATGCGTTCTATCTCGTCGCCTCGGCGATCGGTGGCTACGCGTGGCAGAAGGCCGGTCTCATCTGGTACGAAACGTTGCGCGATCACAACCTCTCGTCAACGGCTGATTTCACGACTTTCGCAAACCTGACCATTCAGCACGCCGGCATCCGGTTCGGCATCAAGAGCCCCGAACAGAAAGCCGTCATCAGCGCATGGGAGCAGGTGAAAGTGCCGATCATGCCGTTGATGGGCGTCGAAGAAGTGATGGAAGAAGTCGCAATGGCGGTCTAAGGTCTGACAAAAGCGGGTTTTTCGCTGTGCTTCCGCGACGGAAAGGGTCACCGTCGCGGATTCTATTTTGGGTCGGACGGCGCCCGCCAACGGCTCAGTTAGGTGATGAAGTCGCCTTCTCCACACGCACGATGCGGCATTTCACTTCTTTGCCGGAAGCGTTCTTCAATTTCGCCTTATCACCGTCGATCTCAAATCGGACCGCATCGCCCACGACGTAGTCGGTAGCTTTGAGCTTCGTATCGTAACTGGTCCGGCAAGTGTAGTTATTTCCATCGGTCGTGAACAGAAAGTCGTAGATCTGATTCTTTTGTTTCTTGTCGGTGGTTCCTGCGGGCTGCAGGTCCTTGAGAGTCGTGGATCCTTTCTGCTTGCTCGCGCCGCTTAGTGTGAGAGAGCAGGTCAACAACAACAAAAGAATAAGTTCGAACGTCCGCATGAATGTTTCTCCTCAACACGGCCCAATCATAGCTAGCGCATATCTTCAGCGCGACTGCAAGAAGTGCTAGCGATGCGAACACCTCGACGATCACTTTCGGGAAATGGCGTTGTTAGTGAGTGACCATCAGTAGCCAGCCACTGCCGCCGTTGATTTTGATCTTCTTATTCGATCGGATAAGGATATCGCCGGTGGTGGACGGAGCGGAGTTGTCGATCTTCAACCCGCGCAGGCCGTATTCTCCGCAGGCCGCGCTGGAGAAAAGCCACACCGCTTGATCATCGTCATATCCCGGACCAGCCGGGCAACCCTCCGGCGGGTTGGGCCAGAGTTTGATGCGCACTGAGCTTCCCTGTAACCATGTCCCGGTCACGCCAGTGCTCGAGAACACCTTGCCTTGGCCACGCTTCACAACGTCTCCGCCAATCTGACGGGTCACCCAATTCGTTATCGAATCGCTCGCAGCATTAGTGTTCACGGGCAACTGTGCCTGTGAAACCTCCAACATAGAAGCGACCGCCAGCAATCGGACCTTAATCGCAATGTTGCGTCCCTTGGATTCGACCCGGGTCATTCTCAGAACCATGGCGATGCCGGTGGCGGTCTTGCTTGTATCCACCACCAGTCCCCTTATCTTCGCGCCCTGCGCGATCTCGCCGCCTGATGGAAGCATAACGTCCTGCATGAGCTCGCCCTTGATCTCCTTCTCGGGTTTATCCCGCGAACTGTCGAGCGTCGTGCTGAGCATCACCGGTAGTACTGTTCCGGCGGGAATTTCCTGCGCGAAAGCTTGAGAAAGCATCAGGGCAATCGAGATGGCGATGCATAACCGGAGAGACACCCGCATAGTGGTTCACCGATGGATAGGAGTCATATGAAAGTAGTACCAGGCATG
>Ga0335078_10015665_pt1 | contig 11257 bp, 11 predicted proteins | sample Lox_Sample_32_FD_206711 | JGI IMG/M metagenome (GOLD analysis project Ga0335078, IMG submission 206711) | Soil microbial communities from Loxahatchee National Wildlife Refuge, Florida, United States - Lox_Sample_3.2 | ecosystem: Environmental > Terrestrial > Soil > Wetlands | place: USA...
GGTGCTTCACTGCCGACATCGCGACGGTCATGAAGGGCTCGCAGTGGGGAGCTTGGACATTCAGTACCTACGCCGATACCCATGAGCAGCAGTGCCGGATCGCCAACGGCATCACGATCGAGCACAAGATTGGCAACCGGTGGTACGTCTTCTGGGAAGGCAGTGAGGGTTACCCGCCGACCCACAAGACGCGAATTGGGACACGCACTTTGATGGGGGTGCCACGCGCCGTTGCCAAGGATTTGGTCGGCGGCCTCCGCTAGAAACCGCGGCGATGTCGCTGCATCTGTTCGCCGGCCTCCGCGTGCGCAGCTTCCAGGCCGCCCGACCGTGGTATGAGCGGCTGCTCGGAGAGCCGACGTTCGTTCCACACGACACCGAGGCGGTGTGGACGCTCGCCGAAGACCGTTCGGTTTACATCGTCGAGCACGCAGAAGGCGCGGGCAACTCGGTCGTGACGATATTCGTCGACGATCTGGACGCACACGTCGCCGCGATCGCCGCTCGCGGCCTCGAGCCTGACGAGGAAGAGACCTACACGGGCGGCGTCCGTAAGACCGTCTATCGCGACCCTGACGGCAACGAAGTGGGATTCGGGGGCGCTTTGGGATGATTGACCCGTGCGTGTCGGCCTGCTCCACCCGGGCGAGATGGGCGCGGCGATCGGCGCACTGCTCGTCGAGCGCGGCCACGAGGTTCTCTGGCTACCGCGGGGACGGAGCGAGGAGACCGCGCGGCGCGCCGCGGCCGCGGGCTTGACGAGTGCCGAGGACCTCAACGACGCCGGAGTGATCCTCTCGGTAGTCCCTCCGCACGCGGCGCTCGACGTCGCCCGCTCGGTGCAGGGAGCGCCGGCGCTCGTGATCGACGCCAACGCCGTGTCGCCGATGACGGCTACGCGCATCGGGGAGTTGCTCGGCGGCCGGTGGGTCGACGGCGGGATCGTGGGTCCGCCACCGACTCAAGCGGGGACGACCCGCCTGTACCTGTCCGGGGAGCGCGCGATCGAGGCGGCCCGCCTGTTCGAGGACACCAATCTGGAGCCGGTCGTGCTCCACAGCTCGCCCGTCGCGGCGTCGGCGCTGAAGATGGCATACGCCGCGTGGACCAAGGGCTCCGCCGCCCTGCTGCTGTCTTCGCTTGCGAGCGCGCGCGCCACCGGAGTCGAGGACGCGCTTCTGGTCGAGTGGAGCCGGTCGCAGCCGAAACTCGAGGCTCGCTCACGAGCCGCGTCACACTCCGCTGCCGCCAAGGGATGGCGATGGGTCGGAGAGATGAACGAGATCGCGGCGACCTACGCCGCCGTCGGGCTCCCGTCTGGATTCCACGACGCCGCGGCCGCGATGTTCGAGCGAGCCGCCGGACAGGAACGTGCCGATCTGAACGGCCGCCGGCCAATTACGTTCAACCACGTCGCTGTCGCGGCCAAGGATAAGCGCCAGTCAGCGACGTTCCTCAAGGACATCCTAGGACTCCCTGAACCCACTAGCTGGGGGCCGTTCCTCAGCCTGACTCTCGATGACGGGGTTCGACTTGACTACGCCGAACCTGGCATCGACTTCCCGGGCCAGCACTACGCGCTGCTGGTCTCCGACGAGGTTTTTGATTGCGCGCTCGAGCGGCTCAAGACCGACGGCGTGCCGTTCTCGGCGGGGCCGGGTCAACCGGCCAACGAGATCAACCACAACCACGGCGGGCGCGGCGTCTATTTCGACGATCCGTCGGGTCACCACTTCGAACTGATGACGCAGCCTTACGGCGCCGACCTCTAGTTGCGACCCGTGAGCCGCGAATGTCGAAGCCTCAGTGCTTCGGCACCATCTGGTAGATCGTCGAGTAGCCGATCAGAAAGACAACCTTGCCGTCGGTGATCACGGGACTGAACTCGCCGTCGCGGAATCCGAACACCTGGCGGCCGGATCGCACGTCCAGGCCCGCCGTCGTGTCAGACCCCAGGTCCGAGTAGTAGACAACGTTGCCCACGACGGTCGCTGATCCGTCGACCCGTCCGCCCGCGGCGTGGCTCCAGCGGAGCCCGCCGCTGTTGGCGTCGTACGCGTAGATGTGGCCGTCGTAGGAGCCGATGTACATGGTCGGCCCAAGCCCCGGGATCTCGGCCACGGCGGGCGAGGCATAGACGTATGCGCCCGTGGACGCGGACCATGCTGTGGCCCCCGAGTCAGCCCAAAACGCGTATACGTCACCGCCCGTGCTGCCGATATACACCCGCCCGAACGCAACCGCCGGCGTCGAGTAGAAGCTGCCGCCGCCACCGGCCGACCAGATCTCGCTCCCGTTGGCGGCATTGACCGCGTAGACGTGGGCGCCGTAGTCGCCGAAGTAGATCGTGTTGTGGGCAAACGCCGGGCCGCCCTTGACGGCGCCGCTGGCGTGGAACGCCCAGTTGAGGTGGCCGTCGTAGGTCCGGAACGAATACACGGTGCCGCCCTGGTCGCCGAGGAACACGCTCAGACCATGCACCACCGGCGACGATTCGCTGCCTGAACCCAGCGGGTGCGACCAAACGACCTTCCCGGTCTTCATCGACAGCGCCACGACCGAGCCGTTGCCCCCCACCCGGGCGCCGGGAGTGTTCGACAGGAGTACGAAGAACGCGATCTGGTGCCGAAGGTCGAGCGCCGGCGAGGCGGCCGCCAGTGTTCCGATCCTCCGGTGCCAGATCAAACGGCCGGTTGTCGAGCTCAGCGCGCTCGCCCAGCCGTTGTAGTCCTCGAAGTAGAGCGTGTTGTCATAGATCACCGGCGGGAACTCGAGCAGCGCGCCGTCGTGGAAGGCCCACCCGCCGTGGAACGGGGGGTCGAGCTTCGCCCCATTGGGGAAGGCGCGGGTACGCGCCAGGTTGTAGCCGTATAGCGGCCAGGGGTCGTCGGTGGGATCCGGGCGCGGCTTTGGCTTGGGCTTCGGCGGCGGCGCGGGCGGGGGCGGAGGGGCCGCGACGTGCGCCACGGGTGCGCTGTGGCGAGCGCTTCCAGAACTGAGAACGACAAGGACCACCACCGCGACCCCTATCGCAACCAGTAGGCCCGCCACGGCGACGAGTCCCCGACGGAAACCGGGACTCGGCATGCCGGCGCATGGTAGCCAGCCGCCACGACGGCTATTGGTCCCAGGCCCGCGTGCGAACGACTCAGCCGCCGAGCGAATCAGGCGGCATTGCGCCGATCAGACCGACGCATCGCGCCGCCGCTGCGATCGCGAGCTCGGGGCCGCCGACGAGGTACCCGGCGGCTAGAGCGTCGCCCGCCCCGGTGGTGTCGACCACGTCAAGCAATGGCGCGGGGTACAGGCCCTCCGGGAACCTGGCGCCCCGTGCGCCGAGCTTGATCACCCAGGTGGCGTCGAAGTCGGGTACCGCCGCCCGCTCTGCCTCGGTGGCAAACGCGAGATCCGGGGCGAGAGCCTCCAGCCGGGCGGTGAACTCCTGGGCGCCGACGATCGCGATGTCGTGGGCTGAGGCCAGATCGACGGTCACCCGGCGAGCGTGCCCTGCGGCCTCGATCGCCGCCTTGGCCATCGGCTCGCGGAGCAGGCAGTAGCCCGACACGTGGAGCACATCGCACCCTCGCACCCACGCCGGGTCGAGCTCGGACCGATCGAGCAACGAGGCTGCACCGCGGTCCGATGCCATCGTCCGCTGCCCGTGGGCATCGCGGAGCGACACGACGACGCCGCCGCGGCCGTCGATCGCCGGGCCGCAGATCTCGACGCCGTGGCGCGCGAGCTCGGAGACCGCGAGCTCGCTCGGAACGTCGGTGCCCCGCTTGCAGACCAGCCGGCTCGTGGCGCCGAGAGCACTCGCCCACGCGGCCACGTTCGCGGCCTGCCCGCCGGCGGCGAAGCGGATCGTCGCCGGCGTGTCCGCGTCGGACACAAGCGAACGGTCCGGCAGGACGATGACGTCAAGGATGAGATCGCCGATCGTGCAGATCGACCTCGGCACGCGCCCCGCGGCATCCGCGCTCTCGAAGTCCATGCTGACATGATCACGCGTCGATGGGACAGCGAGGCATCGTTCTCTCAGACAAAGTCGCCGCTGCGCTCCGCGACGGCGAGCCGGTCGTCGCACTCGAGTCGACGATCATCACGCACGGCCTTCCACGCCCCGAGAACGTGCGGGCGGCGGTCGAGTTCGAGAGGACGGTGACCGAGCACGGCGCGGTGCCCGCAACCATCGCGATGCTCGACGGTGTCGCTCGCATCGGTCTCGAGCCCCATGATCTCGAACGCCTCGCGGGCACCGACGGCGCGCTGAAGCTCAGCGCCAGAGACCTGCCGGTGGCGATGGCGCAGGCTACGACCGGCGGCACGACCGTCGCCGCCACCACGCTGCTCGCCTCGCGGGCCGGCATCCGAGTGTTCGCCACCGGCGGGATCGGCGGCGTCCACCGCGACGCGGCCGCCACCTACGACGAGTCCGCGGACCTCGGGATTCTCGGGAGCTGCCGCGTCACCGTCGTCTCCGGCGGCGTCAAGTCGATCCTCGACATCGGCGCCACCCTCGAGCGGTTAGAGACGCTCAGCGTCACCGTGCTCGTGTACCGCACCGACCGCTTCCCGGCGTTCTGGCTCACCGACAGCGGCTACACCGTCGACTTCTCGGTCGCCACCGCTGAAGAGATCGCCGAGATCATGCACGCCGCCGACGCGCTCGCCCTGCCGGGCGGGATTCTGGTTGCGAACCCCCTGCCCGAGACCGCGCAACTGGACCCCGCGGTTCACGATCGCCTGCTCGCCGAGGCCCTCGAGGCCGCCGACGCTGCCTCGGTGCGCGGCAAGGACATCACGCCCTTCCTCCTCGACTACATCCACGAGCACACCGACCACACCAGCGTCGCCGTCAACCTCGACATCGTCCGCGGGAACTGCAAGCTCGGCGCCGAGATTGCCCGCTCCTGGTCGGCGCTGCGGGCGGCTCAGCCCTAGACCAGGATCGCGCGTGCGGCAAGCTCGGCCGTGCACGCGAGCGTGTCGAGGTAGCCGTCCCGGATCAGGCCGGCGTGCCGCACTTCCCAGAGCAGCTTCGCGTGAGCCCAGGCCACATCGCGGGCGCCGACAAGCGGCCACATCGCGAGTGCCTCGTCGGTCTTCTTTGGGGTGACGTCCTCGATGTCGGCGATCAGCCCGGTATCGAACCAGCCGGCGACCTTCGACTCGACGACCGCCAGGAGCGCGTCGACGCGCTGGTAATCGCGATGAACCGCACTGTCGTCGGCCGGCGCGAGCTCGAACTCCTCGCACGTGGTGACGACGGCGATGGGCAGGTCGTGGCCGATGTGGGCGGCCATTCCGGCGAGCGCGAACTGAATCGGCTCGCGCGCATCGGAGCGGGTCTCGACGAGCGGCCGCCATGCGACCGGACAGGATGCACCGGATTCGATCGTCGCCTCGGCATCGAAGTACAAGCCGGCGAAGATGACGTCAAGGCGGTCGAGGAAAGGCCTGTTCTCGAATTCCGTGCCGGCGCTTGCCGAGTCGACTGCGAGCGTGACCTGGAGGTAAAGCCGGTTGAAGATCGCGACGCCGTCCTTGCGCCCGAGCACACCGTCGATCGCTTGCATACGGGCGATCACGTCCGGGATCGTCGAGACCAGCGCGCCGGTGCCCATGGACGCGATCCTAACCGTCGCGATCGCGGGCATGGCCCGGCCTCACCGAGCGTCCCGGCACATCAAGCACGAACGACTCGGCACTCGACCCCGTGCCAGGCGGCGAGTGTGGAGAAACTCGCGCTATGGCCGACTGAACGTGCATTCACCCAGGCCAGCGCGACCGAGTGCTGACTTAGTCGCGATCGCGCAAGCCAAGACGACCCTTCGCCGCCGGGCATGGGTCGCCAGGACACACTCGACCCGCCGCCGGCGACGAATGCGGCGTGCGCGACACATATGGGTCATTTCGCCCGTCTCGGCACCACAACAACGTCGAGCGTCGAGTTCTGACCCAAGTAGCCTGGGTTGTATGACCGGTAGATCCGAGGAACCGCCACCCGAGGCCGGCAACCTGCCGACGAGCCGGATCGGACGCACGGCGCGTGTCGGCGGGCTGGTGACCGGCCAGGGCCTGCGCTGGGCGGGGATGCGGACCGCGAACCGACTCCGGACGCCGGAGCGGGCGGAGGCGGCGCAGCAGGAACGGACGGCGGCGCTGGTGAACGAGCTCGTCGACCAGCTGAGCCGGATGCGCGGGGCGGCGATGAAGGTCGGTCAGATGATCTCGATGGTCGACCTCGACGGGCTCCCCGAGGATCAGCGCCGAGACCTCCAGACGAAGCTGGCCTCGCTCCGGGACAACGTGCCGCCGGTTCCGTTCCCGAAGCTCGAGCAGATGATGCGGAAGGAGCTCGGCGGACCGCTCACCAAAGTGTTCTCGGAGTTCGAGGAGCAGGCGTTCGCCGCGGCCTCGATCGGCCAGGTCCACCGCGCGGTCACCGTCGCCGGCGAGCAGGTGGCGGTCAAGGTCCAGTACCCCGGGGTCGCGGAGGCAGTCGAAACCGATCTGCGCAACGCGATGATGCTGCTGCCGCTGGTCAGACGCCTCGCTCCCGGACTTGACGCGAAGTCGCTGTTCGCGGAACTGCGCGAGCGCATCAGCGAGGAGCTCGACTATGAGCTCGAGGCCCAGCATCAGCGCCGCATCGAACGTCGCTTCAAAAACCATCCGTTCATCTTCGTGCCGCGCGTCGATACCGCCCTGTCGACACGCCGCATCCTCGTCACCGAGTACGTCACCGCAGAGCGATACGACACCGTCCGGAACAAGCCCGAGCCCGAGCGGGACCGCTTCGGCGAGATCGTGTTCAGGTTCTACTTCGGGCTGGCTTACCGAGACCGGATCGCGCTCGGGGATCCGCACCCGGGCAACTACCTGCTGCGTGCGGACGGCAAGGTGGCGTTCCTCGATTACGGCCTCCTGCGCGACATCAGCCCGCAGCGCGTAGACGCGGAACGGGCGATCGCCACGGCCGTCAGAGACAAGGATCCGGAGTCGCTCAAAACAGCGCTCATCACGGGCGGCTATCTACCGCGCGAACGGGCGGGCGCGGTCGACCCCGACCTGGCGCTGAGGATGATGCGCCACGCCATCCGGTGGTACGCCGTCCCAGGCTTCCGCCGCTTCGGCGACGACGCCCGGCGGCGCGGGCGGAACCGCGAGCGCGACCCGGACGAGCGACCCGCCGCAGATGTCCGCGAGCAGATGAACCAGTTCACGCTGCCGCCGGAAACGGTGCTGATCCGCCGGATGCACGGCATCGTCGGAGTCGTGCTCTGGCAGCTGCGCGCCGGCGCCGACTGGGGCGCGATCGCTGCCGAGTACCTACACGGCGAGCGCCCGGCGACGCCCCTGGGCGTAGCCGAAGCCGGACACTTCAGAGACGACTAGGGCCGGGCGCCGACCTCGGCGAACGCCGGCCTCACCTCCGCCGCGAACAGCTCGGCCGTCCGCCGGACGTTGTCGAAGCTGATATTGCCGAAGGCCAGATGGAAGTTCATCGTGTCGAGGCGGGCGACCTCGATCTGCTCGGCAATGAACTCGCGGGCCTCGTCGGGCGTGCCGGCGAACGCCCCTCCATGCTCCTGCCAGGCGTCGAACGTGGCCGGGAAGTGCGTCGGCGGCGTGAGCCCCGAGCGCTCCCACAGCAGCATCAGTGAGTGGTGGAAGCCGGCGTGGGCCTCGGCGGCGATCCGTCTTGCCTCCGCGCCGTCCTCGGCGATCACCAGCGGCCGGTCGACGCCGCGCAGCGGCCTCTCCTCGAGCGGTCGGCCGGTCTCCTCCCACGCCTCGCAGAAGGCGTCCATATACGGGCGGACGACCTCGGCGGGTCGCAGGGCCATGATGTTGATCCGGTTCTGCGCGGCCCACGCGGCCCGCTCGACCGACCCGACGCCGTACCAGAGCGGCGGCCGCGGGCGCTGCACCGGTGGCACGACCATGGCCACATCCTTCATCGAGTGGAAGCGACCGTCGTGCGAGAGCACGTCCGACGTCAACCCGGCACTCAAGATCTCGTAGGCCTCTTCGAACATCGCCGGCGTGTCTGCGGGGTCGATCCCGTATGTGGCGATCTCCGGCGCCGAGACGCCGCGGCCCATCCCGAGCTCGAGCCGCCCTCTGCTGAGCATGTCGAGCACCCCTACCTCTTCGATCAGCCGCAGCGGGTTGTACAGCGGGAGCAGCGTGACGAGCGTCCCGAGCCGGATCCGGATCGTCCGCTGCGAAGCGGCGGCCAGGAACAGATGCGGCGACGGGACGAGGCACAGGGGCGTGCCGTGGTGCTCGGTGAGCATGTAGCGGTCGAAGCCGAGCCGGTCGTACAGCTCCAGCAGGCGCAGTCGCTCCTCGAGCTGCTCGACCGGCGGCATCCCGGAGACGTCGATGTGGTCGGTGATGCCGAACTCCACCTCGCTGATTCTGGCCGATCTCCGTCCGTGGAGGACCGGCCGACCTCAAGCTAACTCCCCACAACGACGACGAGGGAACATGCCGAATCTTCCGCTTTCCTCTTCAAACCGAACCTATCGCCTTGTCACCCGCAGCGATTTCGACGGCCTCGTCTGCGCCGCTCTGCTGAAGGAGCTCGGCCTCCTCCACGAGATCCTGTTCGTCCATCCGAAGGATGTTCAGGACGGGAAGGTCGAGCTGACCGCCGACGACATCACGACCAACCTCCCCTACCGCCCGGAGGTCGCGCTGTCGTTCGACCACCACTCCTCGGAGCAGCTGCGCGTTCGCGAGGAACACGGTAACCGCGTGATGGCCGCCGAGGCCGACTCAGCCGCGCGAGTCGTCTACGACCACTTCGGCGGTGCGGGGACCTTCCCGCACGTGAGCCCCGAGATGATGGAGGCGGTCGACCGCGCCGATGCGGCGAAGCTGTCGATGGACGACATCCTCAACCCCCGGGGCTGGATCCTCCTGAGCTTCCTGATGGATCCCCGGACCGGCCTCGGTCGCTTCCGCACGTTCCGGGTCTCCAACTACCAGCTGATGATGCAACTGATCGACAGCTGCCTCGATATGTCGATCGACGAGATCCTGGCCTCGCCGGACGTCGCCGAGCGGGTCGCCCTCTATCACGAGCACTCCGAGGCGGCGATCGGGCAGATCCTGCGCTGCTCGACAGTGCACGACGGCGTCGTCGTCCTCGACCTGCGCGATGAGGAGATCATCCACCCTGCCAACCGTTTCCTTGTCTACGCGCTGCACCGCCAGTGCACGGTCTCGATCCATGTCCTCTGGGGTCTAAAGCAGCAGAACACGGTGTTCGCGGTCGGGCGCTCGATCCTCGATCGCTCCTCGCGAGTCGATATCGGCGCGCTGATGCTGGCGCACGGTGGCGGCGGGCACGAGGCCGCGGGGACCTGCCAGGTCGACAACGACCGCGCCGCAGAAGTGCTCCACGAGCTGGTGCAAGCGATCATCGTGGGCGAGCGCGAACCGCTGGCCGCATAACGCGCCCGCGCAGGGAGCCAGGCGGCGCCCGCGCAGGGAGCCAGGCGGCGCCCGCGCAGGGAGCCAGGCCGCGCCCCGCGCCGGCGAGTCAGCCGCGCCGGAGGACCGAGATCGCGTCGGCGTAGCCACTGAGGTCGTGGCGCCCGCCAGGACCCCAGGAGTCGAACTGGGCTTCGACCCGGAGCCCCCGGTCGGCACCCAACGCGGCGAACAGGCCGCGCGACATCGGGGCACGCCACCCGTTGCGCGACGGCTGCAGCCCACGGTTGCGGCCATCCGAGTGGTGGATGACGGCCACGCCGCCGGGCGATAGCACCCGGGCCACCTCGCCGAGGTAGGCCGCCTGGTCGCGCGGGGCGACATGAACGAACACGTCGAATGACCACACGGCGTCGACAGAGGCGTCAGCGACGCCGGGAATGTCACTCCCCGACGACAGGACGTACTCGACATCGCCACAGGCGCCGAAGCGTTGGCGGCACAGCTCCAACGGACGCTCACTGACGTCGACCAGAACCAAGCGCGATGCGCGCTCGTGCAACGCGCCTGACCAACGTCCCGCCCCCGGACCAATCTCGAGGACGGACACCCCGGCCGGGATCCAGCGCTTGAGTACGTCCTCGATGAGCGAGTCCTTCCACTCCGGCGACAGGGTCCACTCGTCGCCTCCCCGGCTCCAGTCCCAGCCCGTCCAGCGCGACCGGTTCTCAGAGGAGGAATTGTCCCGCCAGCCGAGATGCGCCGGCCCGAGCACGCCGCGCCGTTCCTCAGCGGTCAGCCGCCGGTCTTCGAGCGCCCAGCGCAAGCGCCGGGGCGCGCGCCGCACCGCGCCGCCAACGTCGTGGAGGTAGTCGACGATCCCGGGAATCGGGACAGGCTACTCACACATACGTGTCGTGCCTGGGCGCGCAGCCGAACTGGCCCCAGCCGGCCCGCCTGCCGCCGGCGCGCCACAGCATCGGGCGCGCGAAGAAGAAGAAAACGAACGGGATCACGAGCCAGAACAGGTGGCCATGGCTGAGCGCCACGACCGCGATCAGCAGCAGCGGAACGAACGCGAACCGCGGCCACAGGCGCGGGCCGCGCCCGCGGGTCATCGTCGGCTCCTCGTGCGGCAGGTCGGCGATCACGCCATCCAGGTCGGCGTACGTCTTTGCGGTGTAGCAGCGCTCGATCCGGTCCTGGAGCTCGTCGTCGTCCAGCCGCCCGGCGAGGTGGTGCTCACGCAGGATGTCCGCCACCGACTCGCGGTCGCTGTCGGCGGCACGAAGGCTCCGGTCGTATGGTCCGTACTGAGCCATCTCCACTCCCTTTCATCGGGATTTGACAAGGCCTACACTTTACTCAAGAACACTAGATAGTCAAGTAAACTTGAGTTTACTCCGGAATGCCGCCGCGGAACTACCGATCCCATATCGCCCGCCTGGCGCCCCTGCTACCCCAGCTTGGGCTCGCGCTCAGGCGACGCCGCGGTGAGTTGCCGGCGGCGCTCAAGCAGGCCGGCGGCCTCGGCGAGCGCCACATCGGCGCGCTCGTCTCACTGGCGATCGCAGGCCCGGCCACCGTGTCTGAGCTGGCCGACCGGATGGACATGAGCGTGGCTCACGCAAGCCTCGTCGTCGGCGAGCTCGCAGCGGCGGGGCTCGTCGACCGCGACCACGACGAGCGCGACCGAAGACGAGTGATCGTGTCGCTGTCGGACACGGCCAAGCCGGCGGTGGCGCAGATGCGCGACCGCCATGCCGGCTCGCTGCGCCGCTTCCTGGAGGAGCTCGACGACGACGAA
>Ga0335078_10015666_pt1 | contig 11257 bp, 14 predicted proteins | sample Lox_Sample_32_FD_206711 | JGI IMG/M metagenome (GOLD analysis project Ga0335078, IMG submission 206711) | Soil microbial communities from Loxahatchee National Wildlife Refuge, Florida, United States - Lox_Sample_3.2 | ecosystem: Environmental > Terrestrial > Soil > Wetlands | place: USA...
TGTGGCCCGGTATGATGAAGCAGGATGTTACGCTCATCAAGGACGGCTTGCAAGGAGTCGCCGCGGCATTGGGAGGCCTAATAGGATCCATCATCGGCTATTACTTCGGCGAGTCCGCAGCCAGGGGCCGGCCTCCAGATGCGGACCAACCGCCAGCCCCGCCGAGCCCCGCGGAACAGGAGAGTCCCGACCAGGGTGAGCTTATCAAGACGCCGCCCAAGCCGCCTTCCCTTGGAGAATGAGGAGTGAAAATCGAATGTACGTATACGTGCCAAACGTCGAGGTAAGAGATTCGATCTTCGATCCAGATTCGGCTGACCGAACCGCCTTGGTGCGGAATTCGAAAAGCGATAAACCCGTCTATCGAGTGTTTCTCTATTTGGAAGGCTCCGGCCTCCCGTACATTAGTGCCGTAACTTATATCCTCCACCCCACATTCAAGGATCCAACCCGTCAAGTCTTTCGCACTCCCTCGAATCCGCGCTGCAAGCTGGAAGTATGGACCTGGGGACTGTTTAGGGTTCAAGCGATCATTTCAAACCGTGAGGGAGCCATGGCCACTCTCTCTCATGATTTGCAATACAGTAAGGAGTTCCAATCTCCGGATGTCAAGTTCAGTGCTGCCTAGCGGATGCGCGGCGCAGGCGCCAACGCCCGGACGGTGTGCCCATTTCAAACAAGCGAGTTCAATAGGGCAGCCCCCAAAGACCCGGGCGCCCTCCTCGCGAACAGCCTGAATAGCGGCCAGATCGAGTCCCAGGATCTTCACATTTTCGGCGCGAAACCGGCGGCTCAGTTCGGCGATCATCTTGTTCCCGCCTGCGTAAGTCACACCGACGTTCAGCGCGATCACGACCTTGGGAACACTCGAAGCGACTCGTGGCCTGCCAAAAGCAACGAGGACTAAGGCGTCGCGGCGGAATCGAGGTAACCACCCGTAAGTCCACTTGACTCCTTATCGAACTCCTTCGACCTGTGCCGGAAACTCCTTTCAGTACTCTCAGTACGGTCCTGAGTTACGTTGATTCCAGGCCCTGTAAATGCATATTCTGGACACGACCGCCTGAAAGGTCTCGCTTCCATGTCATTCGGAAAATGGTTTTGCGCACTCAGCGCCGGCTTAGCGTTGTCCAGCATTCCCACCTACGCTCAGCCGCACGGCCCCTCCCCGAACTGGACCCGTTCCTCTCAGCCGGACCCGCCGCCTGTCCGGTCCGCGCACGCCATGGCCTACGATGCGGCACACGCTCAGGTAGTCCTTTTTGGCGGCATCCGAGATACGCGGCGGCTGGCGGACACCTGGCTTTGGGATGGCATCCGATGGGCCTCCGCGTCACCCTCCATCAGTCCCTCGGCCCGAGTGGGCCACGCCATGGCCTACGATGCTGCCAGCGAGCAGGTGGTTTTGTTCGGCGGCTCCGCCGGTTCGGTCCTGAGCGACACTTGGGTGTGGAACGGGAATAATTGGAGCCAGCAGTCGCCTCGCCACCATCCCCCGGCTCGCCTCTATCCTGCGATGGCCTACGACCGCGCCACGCGCCGGGTAATCCTGTTCGGAGGTTATAGCGGTACGGAAGCGGGCTATCTCGCTGACACGTGGAGCTGGGACGGGAAAGATTGGATCGAGTTGTCACCCAGGCACCACCCGGCTGTGCGCTACGCACCGGCCATGGCCGCCGATCCCACGAATCGGGGACTCGTGTTGTTCGGGGGGTTCAACTTCGAAGGCTTTTTGAGAGACACCTGGGTTTGGAAGGGAAGCGACTGGATCGAGCAGTCTCCCGCGCAAAGCCCGCCCGCGCGGAACTTTCACGCCATGACCTATGCTGCTCGTGATGGTCTGGTCATTCTGTTTGGCGGATTCAATTACCATTTCCTGTCAGACACCTGGCAATGGGATGGCGCCAACTGGAGTGAACAGTCTCCCGCGCAGCGCCCCACCGCGCGAGACCACGTCTCGATGGCGTATGACGACCGATCCGGCACCGCCGTTTTGTTCGGCGGCAATGATGATGGTAATCACTCCCTGGGGGACACGTGGTGCTGGGGACGTCCCGTGAACCTGGGCCTCGGTCTCAGCGCGCATCCCTGAACGGGCTGCCCATCAGAGAGCTTCGCTCCCTGTGATCGCTAGTTAACCCACCGCTCCGGAGGCCGTTACCGAGCCGCGACCGCAGGGAGCGGTGCCCCGGCCCCTCTTTGACGCCACCGTCACCTTTTTGGCGGCGCCCTCAGTTACCATGTATTCCGTTCTATCCGGGAGATACGATGCCATGGTCTCGTCTCGTGCCAAGAATAACTTACGATGGAAATGTGATTTTTCTCACCTCGGCAGGAAGAGTGCTCCATTTGTAGGCATGTGCTTTCGCGCACTACTATTTCTTTTTATCCCGGCTCTATTCGCCGCTGATGAACAGCAACTTGCCCTGGCACTGCGCGCGCAAACCGATTTTGACCGTGCCGCGCTGGCCGCAGTACCGCAGCTTCCCGACACGGCGCGTTGCATCCAGTCGCAGGCAGCCTTACTTTCGGTCGCCCGCCCGAGTGAACTTTCGTTAGTTCACTATCGGAAGGGCTTTTGCACGCTGGCCGGCGCTACCGTCACCAACGATGCCGCGGAGTTCCGCGACGCTGCCGGCGAGTTCGAAAAAGCCATCGAGGCATGGCCGGACCGTATCGCAGGCAATCCCAAGAACACTCGGCCGGAACCGGTATCGTCCGGCCTGCGGGTTCTGGCGGCGGTGGCGCGTTTGAAGGCGGGTGAGGATTCGGCAGCAGCGGACCGTGAGCGGCAAGAGATCGACGCGGCGATTCAACCGCCGGTGTGCCCTTCCAACATCATGTCGGCGAGTTACTGCCAGGGCCTGGTGCAAACCGGGCGCGACTGGCTCGGCTGGATGGCCTTCCGGCGTGACGACCTCTACGAAGCAGCGCGTGATTTCGCAGCCGTACCGGAGCGACCCTGGGCGCACTGGACGGCTGGCCGTCAAGCCTTCGTGGATCGCCAGTACAAAGACGCCGCCGCGCACTATCGCCGCGCCGTGGACATTTGGGTCGCGGACCAGCGCGACCAGTCGAGCTCAATTGCGGAGCGGCTCGAACCGCCTCCGGAGATACCGCAGGCCCTCACCGATTTGGGCGGCGCGCAACTCTTGAGCGGCGATCTCCCGGGAGCGGATGCCAACCTGGATGCAGCTCTCAAGGCCGATCCCAGCCTGGCCCGCGCGGCCTATCTGCGCGCCCGCGCCGACGAGCTGGCCGGAAACACGTCGCAGGCCCTCGCCGAATATAATCTCGCCAGCCGCACCGCATTCGCCAATGCAAAGGATCTGGCTTCGGGAGAAGCGCATCTGTATCGCGGCATTCTCATGTACCGCCGCAAAGACTACGGGCATGCCGAAGACGAATTCGCCAGCGCGCTGAACTTTGATATCTCCCCTGCGCTGCGGCCCGATGCCGTGGCTTGGCGTCATCTGGCCGCCGTCGCGGGTGGATCCTGTGCCGTCTCGCGGCAATATCTGGAAGAATCCTTGGCCCAGGTCTCGCCGTACTTTCCCAAGCAGGAGGCGCGCACCGTGGCGGGTGCCTGCCCACTGACGGGTGCAGGCGCCAGCGCCAATCTCGATATCAGATAGGCGGTATTGCGCCGCTCGGGGTGTGATACAGTTCAGGGTAATATGGCAACCCGTAGCGTCAACAAAGTCATACTGCTTGGTCATCTGGGCAAGGATGCCGAGACCAAATTCACTCCGTCGGGGACATCGGTTTCGAATTTCACGCTGGCCACCAACCGGCGCTGGAAAGACCAACAGACGGGTGAATGGAAAGAGGAGACCGACTGGCACCGTTGCGTACTGTGGCGTTCGGAAAACCGCGCCAACTATCTGTTGAAGGGCACGCCGGTCTATGTGGAAGGTCGTCTGCAGACCCGCAGTTGGGATGACAAAGACGGCCAGAAGCGTTACACCACCGAGGTGGTCATCGAAGACTTGATCTTGCTGAGCAGCCGCGGCGGCGATTCTTCAGCCGGGCCGGGCGAGTACTCGCAGCCCGTATCCGCGCCGCGATCCGCGCCACGCCCGCAAGCAGCGGCGCCTCCTGCGCCCGCGGACGATTTCAGTCAGGGGATCACGGACGACGACGTGCCGTTCTGAGGCCAGGGTCGATTTCGTGGGCAGACCGGCAACATTGCTCGAAGGGCTTTGCGGTCATGCCTTGTCACTGGGCGCTGAATCGATTGAAATAGAGCGCAATGATGGATGCGAATGGGTCTTCGCCCAGAAAGGCGGCACGGGCCTCAGCATCGCGAGCTACAAAAGCTCTACCGGCGACGCGAAAGAGCTGCGCGGGAACCTCTACGCCGCCGCTAAGAAGGCTCATCGCACCGTTATCGCCGGGCATGTCTATATTCTCAAGGTCCGTGTTTTCGACAGTTTTGGCGAGGACGCTTTCGCCGTGAAGATTGAGCCGGCGCCGAAACTCGACGCGTCAGCCTCGCCGTCGTTCACTGCCAAACAGGGCCAATACCTGGCCTTCATCTACATGTACAGCAAGATCCACGGCCAGGCTCCGGCGGAAATGGATCTCCAGCATTACTTCCGCGTCTCTCCGCCCGCCATTCACGAGATGATCAAGACCCTGGAGCGCAACGGCCTCGTCGAACGAACCCCCGGCCGGGCGCGATCCATCCGCCTCCTCGTGCGGCCGGAGCATCTGCCGCACTTCGAGTAACGCTGCGCACTCCAGTCCCGCCTCACGCGCGCTTCTTACCATTGATAGAATCGCCGCCCCTCTTCCGCGTCGCCTTCCGCGCAGGGACCCCGTTGGGGGGACGTCCACGTCGGCGGTCGCCGTCAACGTCCTGCAACCGCTCCAGGCTCGCGATGGCCATGTCCAGGTTCCTCAATTGTTCGTGTAAGTCCGCTAGCACTTTATCGAAGTCCATACCCGCCCCTCAGAGTCGAACGATTCAGACTTACTCCCTCGAGTGTTCCAGAACCGGTTTGCAAAAACGAAGAAGACCCGTGCCTGCCTTTGCTTAACGAGATAATTGTCGGGATTTATACTGGCTTGTGAAGAAGCGCGGCAGGTACTTCGGCCGCCTCTGAGGCTTGCAGCGAATCGAGCGACTCTAACACCCGCTCCAGCAAGCCGTCGGTCTGCGAGACCGTGGTCTTGAGCACTTCAATGGAGTGCGCTTGCGCAGTTAGCCTCTCATCTAAATTCGCCATGGTCTTCGAGAGCAATTGCTCCATGGCCGCGACGATTTGCGAGGTGGAGGGGACGTCCGCCAGTTTGGCGGCGTGCTCGTCCATACGGGTTTCGATCTGGGTGAGACGGCCGGAGGTGGCAGATTCCTGAATGGCCAGGCGGGTTTCCAGTTCCGCCACGGATTTCTTCAAATCCTGGAGTCCGGCGGCGCTGGCGCCACCCTCCTTGCGTCCGCTGGTGAGCACACCGGCGGCGACCCCGGCCAGAAAAATCGCTACTCGCGGGACAGCATTCCAGACGCGCGCCATCGGTGATTCCCTTATAATACGTTACGGATCTCCATGCAAGTACTGCATTTAGTAACGCTGGTACTGGGTACGACCTGGCGTTGCGATCTACGGATTTAGCTGGCATGCTTTCTAAGAAACTTCCGAGAGGTGCAGGAGAGATTCGGTTGAGCCAGGGGCCGGAGGGCAGTCCGTTCGACGATCATCGCGTGCGTTATCCGTTCTTGCTGGAATGCGACGCCCAGGGCCGCGTGCTTTGGATGAGCGAAAACACACGGGTCGCATTGGGGCCGGCGGAAAATCTGATGGACGCGATTCCCAACCAGCTGTCGGGAACGGCGGCTTACCCGCTCCTTGCCGAACTGTGCCTGACGCGCATTTGGGAGGGAGGCGGACGAGTCCTGCTGGGTGCCCGACCGCTCGAAACGCCTCGCGAGAACGCCATTCTGCTGCGTCTCGAAGGCAACCTGCTGCGCAACTATATCCGGTTGCAAGCCGCGGAGCGCAACCTCTCCAGCCGGGCGCGCGACCGGCGCGGCGCCGGTCCGCGTAACGCGATTCAGCAGATCGAGGCGGAGCGGCAACGATTGGGGCGCGAGCTCCACACCAGCGTGGGACAGCTGCTCACGGCGATTCGCCTGCAACTGGAAATTGTCACGGTGCAGCTGGGCGCTCCAACGCCGCCTGCGCAGCAGGCGCTCGATCGGATCTCTGGGCTGACCGCGGACGCGCTGGAACGGGTGCGATCGATTGCCCAGCGTCTCCACCCGCCCGAGTGGCAGCGGCTCCCGATCGAGGCGGCCATCCGGCAAATGTGGGACTTCAGCGGAATTCCCGAGAGCTTCGAGGCGCATCTGGAAATCGCAAGCCTACCCGAGCAGCCGGACCTGGACGCCAAGGTGCTGCTTTACCGCGCGGCGCAAGAAGCGGTTTCGAACATCGTCCGCCACTCGCACGCCACGCGCGTAAAAGCCAGCCTGCAACTCCGCGGTAGCAACCTTGTGCTGCAATTTCAGGATAACGGCGTGGGCTTCGATGCCGCGCGGCTGTTTTCCTCGCCTCCAAGTCTGGCCAGCGGAATCGGGTTGCGCACCATCCGCGAGCAGGCCGAAGCGTTGGGCGGAATTCTTCTGGTGGAAAGCGGGCCGGATGGCACTAAACTGGAACTTACGGTCCCATTCCAGGCGTCGCAGTCCTGAGGCGGCGGAGATCATGAAGGAGAATATGCAGGCATTGCCGGAAACCACAGTCGTGGTCGCCGATGACCACAATATCGTGCGCGAAGGTGTGGTGTTGGTGTGCTCGGATGCTGGTATGCGCGTTCTAGGACAGTGCGCGGATGGCCGCGCGGCGTTCGAGATGGTCAACTCGCTGCGGCCGGACTTTGCGCTCCTCGACTTGCAAATGCCACTGCTGACCGGCGTCGAAGTGATTCGCAAGCTGCGCGCCGCCGGCTGCACCTCCAAACTCATGATCCTCTCCATCGTCCGCGACGAAGCTTCGGTGCGTGAGGCGCTGAGCGCGGGCGCGGATGCCTATCTCCTAAAGGATGGCCCGTCGCGCCATTTGATCGACGCCATCAATCACGTCCGCGATGGCGGCGTTTATGTGTCGCCGTATTTGAAAGTCGGCGTGTTCAACAAAGGCGACGAGAATCGCCAGAGCGATCTCTTAGCCACCCTTAGCCCGCGTGAAATGGAGGTCTTTTCTTACCTCGTGAATGGCATGCGCGCCAAGGACATCGCAGATCTGCTGAACATCAGCCCCAAGACCGTGGACACGTACCGCGCGAGCTTGATGCGGAAACTCAATGTCCACGACCTGGTGGGCCTGGTTAAATTTGCGATTGAGCGAAATCTGACGACGACTTCCGCGCAGCGTTGATATCCAGGCAGACCGCGCGGCCCGTGTTGGCTTCCTGGTAATCTTCGAGCGAGCGGATCAGGTTTTCCACGGTTTCCCGTCGCCGGTACAACCTTTCTAACGCCTGGCGTCTTAGCATATTCACAGATACTGCACGGCTTCTTTCGGCAGAAGTGGGGGAGGGGAGCACAAGCGGCATCATCTACCAGAAATCTCCTAAGTGGCGTTTTGTACCAGATTTTGCTTAGTCCTATTTAGGACATTTCCTAATGTAAACACCTCCGCTAAGTGAATCAAGAAAAATCTCAGTAACAGTTTCAGAATTCTCCGGGGCCTATAGCCCGGTGAAATACCAGTAATTGTGGTGAAAGAGGAGCCACCAACTCCATGTTGCAATTTACACGCACATGGGGGTAGTGTAATACCCCCAAAGATTCACTACCCAATTAATACAGGTGTCCTCCAAAGGGCATTAATATCGTGATACGATATAATTTGTGCGCGGACACTCCGACGGAGATCTGGCTTCCGAAGACTACTCGGCGCTGGCAGAGTTCCGCTATCGCATTCGGCGCTTTTTGCATTTCAGCGAAGAGGCGGCCCGCCAGGAAGAACTGGAGCCGCAGCAGCACCAGATGTTGTTAGCCATCCGCGCGGTAGCAGAGCCTGAGGGTCCCACGATTGGTGCGCTGGCCGAGCACCTTCTGATACGGCACCACAGTGCAGTCGGTCTGATCGATCGCTTGGAGGAACACGGCCTAGTGGAGCGGGCGCGCGGCGGCGCTGACCGGAGGCAGGTCCGCGTACGGTTGACGCCCGAAGGTCAAGAAAAGCTAAGACGGCTTTCCGCCATCCACCGGGCGGAACTGCGCACCACCGCGCCTTTGCTGGTGGAAGCGCTCCAGGCGCTACTCCAAGGCTTGCCTCCTCTCACGGCAGCCGACCCGAAGGCGGACGATGTTTCCACGCGTTAAGAACGCGATTCACATGATTACGCATCCAGCGGAAACGGCCGGCGCAGAAAAGCTGGGCGACTTCACAATCACCTCGCGGGTCCTTTGGATTTCCGCCCTGGCGATCTTCATCGGTTTGATCAGCGCATATGTAGCGTTCGCGTTGCTGAAGCTGATCGGGTTGTTCACCAATCTCTTCTTCTATCAGCGGTGGGGCACGGCTTTGGTTTCGCCGGCGGGAAATCATCTGGGCGTATGGGAAGTGCTCGTTCCAGTAGCCGGGGCATTGATTATCGGCTTGATGGCGCGCTACGGCTCGGAGCGCATCCGCGGGCACGGCATTCCCGAAGCGATTGAAGCGATCCTCATTAACGGAAGCAAGGTCGAGCCGAGAGTCGCGATTCTGAAACCGCTCTCGAGCGCGATTTCGATCGGCTCGGGCGGACCCTTCGGCGCGGAGGGGCCGATCATCATGACCGGGGGCGCCGTCGGTTCGATGATCGCGCAACTATTCCACCTTTCCAGCACGGAGCGGAAGACACTACTAGTGGCCGGCGCCGCCGGCGGCATGTCGGCCACGTTCGCCTCTCCGGTTGCGGCAGTTTTGCTGGCGGTAGAGTTACTGCTGTTCGAATGGAAGCCGCGCAGCCTGATTCCCGTCGCCCTGGCGAGCGTCACCGCGGGCGCGGCCCGGCGCTACATTCTGGGACTCGGCCCGCTATTCCCCACGCCTCCTCATGCGGTATTCATCGGACCCGAGGGCCTTGCGGGCTGCGTCGTGGCAGGCGTGCTGGCGGGCGCGCTCTCAGCACTGCTTACGATGGCGGTTTACGGGGCCGAGGACGTTTTCCGGCTGCTTCCGATTCACTGGATGTGGTGGCCCATGATCGGAGGTCTCGCCATCGGGTTGGGCGGGCTGATCTTCCCGCAGGCGCTGGGCGTGGGGTACGACACCATTGGTGCGCTCTTGCAAGGCAGCGTGCCGCGCACCATGATATTAGGCATTCTGCTCGTGAAGTCGGCCATCTGGGCGATCTCGCTGGGCTCTGGAACTTCTGGCGGCGTATTGGCGCCGCTGCTCATGATGGGCGGCGCGCTGGGCGGCATCGAGTCCATGTTCCTGCCCAATGAAGGCACGGGCTTCTGGCCGCTGGTGAGTATGGGCGCGATTTTGGGAGGGACCATGCGCTCGCCCTTCACCGGCATCATCTTCGCGCTGGAGTTGACGCACGATGTGAATATGTTGGTGCCTCTGCTGGCGGCGGTAACGATCGCGCACGGCTTCACCGTGCTGACGCTGCGGCGGTCGATTCTCACCGAGAAGGTGAGCCGGCGCGGCTATCATCTGAGCCGGGAATATTCCGTCGATCCGCTGGAGATCCTCTTCGTGCGGGAAGTCATGCGCAGCAACATCGTCGCGTTTCCCGCGGAGGCTACGCCGCACGAGCTGGCGGCTTCTGTTCACGTCGATCACGAGCGCCGGGGCCAGATCCTGTATCCAGTCATCGGCCCGGAAAAACGGCTCGTCGGCGTGATCACGCGGCACGATCTGCACCAACTGCTGCAAGATGGCCATGGAGACGCGCGTCTGCTGGGAGAAGTGGCGCAAAGCGATCCCGTCGTCGCTTACGCCGATGAGCCGTTGCGCGTAGTGGTCAACCGCATGGCCGAGACCGGATTTACTCGGCTACCCGTAGTAGAGAGCGATGCGCGCAAACTGGTAGGCATGATCTCGTTGTCCGACCTGCTTCGTGCCCGTACACGGTCCTTAGAAGAGGAGCGGAATCGGGAGCGCGTGCTGCGCATCCGTTTACCGTTTGGCTCCCGGGCGCCCAGCCCGGACGCAAGTTGAGGATCTTCGTGTTGACGATCGGCCACTCCAACCGCCCGCTTGCCGAGTTTCTGGAAATGCTGCAGGCTCACCACGTGGACCTGTTGGTGGATGTGAGGACCGTGCCTCGCTCCCGGCATAACCCCCAGTTCAACCGCGATACGTTGCCGGAGTCGCTCGCGGCGGCGGGGATCGCCTACGAACACATGCCCGGCTTGGGCGGCCTGCGGCATGCCCGGCGCGATTCCCCGAACACCGGCTGGCGGAATCTCAGCTTTCGGGGATATGCCGACTACATGCAAACTGTCGAGTTCACTAACAGTCTTCAGGCATTGACTGACCTCGAAGCGAGCCGGACGGTGGCGATTATGTGCGCCGAGTCGTTGCCGTGGCGTTGTCACCGTTCTCTAATCGCGGACGCGCTGATCACGCGGAGGGTACCAGTGGCCCATATCATGAGCGCCGCCAAGGCGGATCCCCACAGGCTCACCTCTTTCGCCCAAGTTGAGGGCGCACGGATCACCTACCCGGGGCCGGATTTGGAACTTTTCGGCGACTCACTTCCGCTAACCTAGGCCCACCCTCGGGGGATTATCACCCACAACCTCAAATCTTCACCCACCCAAAGGTGGGCAAAGAATATAATTGAGACCGCTGCTGGATTTTCCAACACTAAGATAAATAAGGGATTTCCGACTCTGATTGTACCGAGTGGGAATTTTGGACGGGCGAGTGCTGTGATAACACGCTCGCAATTGTTTATGAATGGATAAGGACACTCATGAAACGGCTCTCTCGCGCATTACGCATCGCGGCGTTTGTCGCACTCATCGCTCTCTGCCTGACAGGCCAGACCAAGAAGCATGGGTATACCCCTCGTGACAAGGCATTTTACGCGAATCCAGCGGTGGTTGATTTCGTGCGCCCTGGGTTGGTGATCACCATCAACTCAGCCAAGATCTCCAGCGCCGGCGTCATTAGTATGACGTACACCCTGACCGATCCCTCCGGGCTGCCTTTGGATGCGGCCGGAGTGAATACTCCGGGCAAAGTGTCGCTGGCATACGTGGCCGCCTACATCCCCAAAGGCCAGGAACAATATGTGGCCTATA
>Ga0335078_10015667_pt1 | contig 11255 bp, 5 predicted proteins | sample Lox_Sample_32_FD_206711 | JGI IMG/M metagenome (GOLD analysis project Ga0335078, IMG submission 206711) | Soil microbial communities from Loxahatchee National Wildlife Refuge, Florida, United States - Lox_Sample_3.2 | ecosystem: Environmental > Terrestrial > Soil > Wetlands | place: USA: Florida...
CGGCCTGATTAACCTCGTGCGCCCATAGCCGCCATGGCGGAAAGTGCGTGACCGCGGCACCCGGCGCGAGCGGGCCGGTCTTCGCGCCGACCACGCCGACCTTGATCGTTCCAGTATCTGCTCGTGTAGCGCGCACGAAGGGCGCAGCCAGCGCCGCGGCGCCGGCATATTTCAGCAAATCGCGTCGTCGCATTTTGATCCTCCCGGAACAGCCTTGAAATGATCGTGGGCTGCTGCCCGCGAATTTTTGTTTTCTGCACGCGTATTCTAGCGTTTTTGCCGGGCCGCAAAAACTATCTCGCGCCGAGAGTCTGGTCTTGGCGGCCGTGCGTGTATGCGCGCTGCCGTAGCGACATTAACGTTTCTAGTTGTGCCAAGCGATGAGCCAAATCCTTAAATAGAAAGGCCGAGGCTCAAACCGCCCCCCGATCCGCCGTCTCCAGATTGGCGTATTTGGGCTAATATATTGGTTTAATATGACGCCTGGCTCGCCGATTGGGCGGTCCCTCGTGGCGGCTTTGGCGACAAGACCTGTTTGGATGCGGCGATGGCGATGGGTAACGCGCGAAGTCTGTACCTTGCACTGATTGCGGCAGTGGGCGCAGCGCTGCCGCTGCCGGCCGCGGCGCAATTTACCGAGGGCCGCGCCGCCTTCGCCGAGCGGCCGCGCGCCGAGCAGGTGCAGTTCCGCGATTTCTTCCGCTTCCCGTTTGGCGATGATCGCGGCTATGGCGGTTACCACCCCTATAGCCCCTATAGCCCCTACAGCCCATTCGGTCAGCCGCGCGCGCCACAGGCGGTCGAAGCGACAAAACCGCCGCCGCCGCGCAAAGTCGAGACGGCACCGAGTTCGATCGCCTTGGTAATTGGCGACACGTTCGCCGATTGGCTCGGCTATGGGCTGGAGCAAACATTTGCCGATACGCCCGAAATCGGCATTGTGCGCAAGATCCGTCCTTCTTCGGGCCTCGTCCGCTATGACGTGCGCGCCGACGCGCCGGATTGGTCGCAAGCAGTCAAAGATATGCTCGCAACGGAAAAGCCGAGCGCCATAGTCATCATGCTTGGCGTCAATGACCGGCTGCCGCTGCGTGAGCGCGCGCCGTCGAGCAAAACCGTGCCGCAGGGAACGGAGAAGGCAGCCCCCGGAAGTCAGGGAGCGGCAGCGTCCCCGTCGGCGCCGAATGCGGCACCGGCAGACAGCGAGCAGTCCGCAGCGACGACGAGCGAGTCGCCGCGCCGAGCGCCCGGCGGCAATTACGAATTTCGCACCGATGTATGGGCCGAGCTTTACGAAAAGCGCATCGACGAGATGATTGCTGCCGTCAAGAGTAAGGGCGTGCCGGTGTTCTGGGTCGGACTGCCGGCGATCCGCGGCGCCAAATCGACAAGCGACATGAATTACCTCGACGAACTTTATCGCGCGCGTGCGGAAAAGGCCGGCATCACCTATGTCGATATCTGGGACGGTTTTGTCGATGAGAGGGGCCAGTTTACGATGCAAGGACCCGACTTCGAGGGTCAAACCCGTCGGCTGCGCACATACGATGGGGTAAATTTCACGAACGTCGGCGCGGAAAAGCTAGCCCATTACGTCGAGCATGAACTGCGGAAGGTGTTGACAGCGCACGTCGTGCCAGTGGCGCTGCCGGGGCCGGAGGAGCCGGGGTCGGCCAAAGGAAACGCGCGGCCAGCGATCGGTCCGGTCGTTCCACTCAATGCTGCACTAGGCGGGCAGGGGGGAGAGCTGTTGGGCGCAACCGATCATCCGGCGCAGCACGAGTCCGATCCGGTCGCGACGCAAGTCCTCAACCGCGGCGATGCGATTACGGCGCCGCCTGGCCGCGCCGACAATTTCTCCTGGCCGCGAGCTGAGACCGGCAGCGCGGTGGATACGCCGCCGGCTGTTTCGCCGGCGCCGTCACTGCCCCCCAAAGGCGCGGCTGGCAAAAACGATGCCGGCAAGGGCGAGACAAAGAAATCGTCGAACAAGTAAGGCCAGCGCGGCGAACCCTTAGCGCTTATGTTCCCTAACGATGGGGGAAAATCACCGCGGCAGCAGGCTCGACCCCATGAGATAAACGTCGACGGCGTGCGCGGCCTGGCGCCCTTCGCGAATGGCCCACACCACTAGCGACTGGCCGCGGCGCATGTCGCCGGCGGTAAAGACCTTATCGACCGACGTACGGTAATCGTCGGTCGAGGCGGCGACGTTGCCGCGCTGGTCGAGCGCCGTATTGAGTTCCTTGATCATGCCTTCATGCACCGGATGCACGAATCCCATCGCCAACAGCACAAGTTCGGCCTCGATCTCGAATTCGCTGCCGGGAATAGCCTTGAGCTTGTCGTCGACATGCACGCAGTGAAGCTTTTTCACGAACCCTTGCGCGCCGGAAAAGCGCGACGTCATGACGGCAAACTCGCGCTCGGCGCCTTCTTCGTGGCTCGACGACGTACGCAGTTTCAGCGGCCAGTTCGGCCACGTGAGCATCTTGTTCTCTTGCAGCGGCGGCGCGGGCAGAATCTCGAAATTGGTCACCGACAGGGCGCCTTGACGGATTGAGGTGCCGATGCAGTCCGATCCGGTGTCGCCGCCGCCGATAACGACGACATGCTTGCCGCCGGCGAGGATCGGTTCGGCGTTGTCGCCGGTTTCGCCGCTCACCCGCCGGTTCTGTTGCGGCAAAAAATCCATGGCGAAATGGATGCCCTTCAACTCGCGTCCGGGCACGGGCAGATCGCGCGGCTTTTCGGCGCCGCCGGTGAGGACCAGCGCGTCATAGACTTCGAGAAGCTCTGCGGCAGCGACATTGACGCCGACATGGGCACGGTAATGGAACACCACGCCTTCGGCCTCCATCTGTGTCACGCGCAGGTCGACGTGATGCTTCTCCATCTTAAAGTCGGGAATGCCGTAGCGTAAAAGGCCACCGGCCTTGGGTTCCTTCTCGTAGACGTGAACAGAATGTCCGGCGCGCGCGAGCTGTTGCGCGCAAGCCAAGCCTGCTGGTCCGGAACCGACGACGGCGACCTTCTTGCCGGTAAGCGTTGTTGCACGCTCGGGCTTTAATCCCGCGCCGATTGCGCGATCCGCGATGGCGCATTCGATGGATTTTATGGTGACCGGGTTCTCGTCAATGTTGAGCGTGCATGAGGCTTCGCAAGGCGCCGGGCAGATGCGGCCGGTGACTTCGGGAAAATTGTTGGTCGAGTGCAGGTTGCGCGCGGCCTCCTCCCAATTGCCCGCATAAACGAGGTCATTCCAGTCGGGAATTTGGTTGTTCACCGGGCAGCCGGGCGTTCCCGGCGCGAGCGAACCCGTGCCCTGGCAATAGGGCACGCCGCAACTCATGCAGCGCGCGGCCTGGGTCCGGTAATCATGCTCCGGCAGCGGCAGGACGAACTCGCGCCAATGACGGATACGCTCTTCGACCGGCTCATAGTCGCGGTCTTCGCGCTCGTATTCGAGAAAACCGGTGACCTTGCCCACGTCGCTCTTCTGCCGCGCGCCTATTCCGCGGCTTGCATGGCCGCCGTCTGCGCCTTGAGTTCCTTGAGAGCGCGACGGTATTCGACCGGCATCACCTTACGGAATTTGGGATACCAGGTCGACCACTCGCTTAAAATTTTCGCCGCGACTGTCGAGTGCGTGAAGTGTGCGTGCCGCGCAATCAGAAGGTAGAGCCGCGCAGCGTCGAACCCGCTCATGTCGGCCATCACTTCGACCAGACCGTGCGCCTCCAGATCGCGGGCATGATGGTAAAGGCGCGCGCTGATCTCCTCCTCCGCCGGCATCGGCTCAAGTTCGACCATGGCGAGATTGCAGCGCGAGGCGAAAGTACCGTCGTCGTCGAGGACGTAGGCGATGCCGCCGGACATGCCTGCGGCGAAGTTGCGGCCGGTGCGGCCGAGAACGACGACAACGCCGCCGGTCATGTATTCGCAGCAGTGGTCGCCAGCTCCCTCAATGACGGCGACCGCGCCGGAATTGCGTACGGCGAAGCGTTCGCCGGCGACGCCGCGGAAATAGCACTCGCCTTCGATGGCGCCGTAAAGCACGGTGTTGCCGACGATGATCGATTGTTCCGGGACGATAATGGCATCGGCCGGAGGGCGCACCACAATGCGGCCGCCGGAAAGGCCCTTGCCGACATAATCGTTGGCATCGCCCTCCAGCTCGAAGGTCACGCCGCGGGCGAGGAACGCGCCGAAACTTTGTCCCGCCGTACCCTGAAAGCGCGCGACAACGGTATCGCTTGGCAGGCCGTCATGGCCGTAGCGCTTGGCGATCTCGCCGGACAGCATGGCACCGGTGGTGCGGTCGGTGTTGGTGATCGGCAGATTAATCCGTACTGGCGCGCCGCGCTCGAGCGCGGCTTGCGCTTCCTCGATGATCTTACGGTCAATGACGCCGGCAAGCTTGTGGTCCTGTCGCTCGCAATTGTAGATGGCGACGCTCGCTGGCGCTTGCGGCTTCTGGAATAGACGGAAAAAATCCAGCCCGCGCGCCTTCCAATGGTCGACCAGATGCCGCGCGTCAAGCATTTGCGTCTGCCCGATCATCTCGTTGAAGGTGCGATAGCCCATCGCCGCCATCAACTCGCGTACCTCTTCGGCGACAAAGAAAAAGAAGTTGATAACGTGCTCGGGTTGGCCGCGGAAGCGTTTACGCAGCGCAGGGTCTTGCGTCGCCACTCCGACCGGGCAAGTGTTGAGATGGCACTTGCGCATCATGATGCAGCCGGCAGCGATCAACGGCGCGGTGGCAAATCCGAACTGGTCAGCGCCAAGCAGCGCGCCGATAATCACATCGCGTCCGGTGCGGATTCCGCCGTCAACCTGTACGGCGATCCGCCCGCGTAGGCGGTTGGCGACCAGCGTCTGATGGGTCTCGGCAAGGCCGATCTCCCACGGCGAGCCCGCGTGTTTGATCGAAGTCAGCGGCGAGGCGCCGGTGCCACCCTCGAATCCAGCAATGGTGACGTGATCCGACCGCGCTTTGGAGACGCCGGCGGCGACGGTGCCGACTCCGACCTCGGACACGAGTTTGACGGAAACGTCGCCCTCGGGATTGACATTTTTCAGATCGAAGATGAGCTGCGCCAAGTCTTCGATCGAATAAATATCATGATGCGGCGGAGGCGAGATCAAGCCAACGCCCGGCGTCGAGTGCCGCACCGCGGCAATGGTCTTGTCGACCTTATGGCCGGGCAATTGGCCGCCTTCGCCGGGCTTCGCGCCTTGCGCGATCTTGATCTGCATCATATCGGCGTTGACGAGGTACTCGGCGGTGACGCCGAAACGGCCGGAAGCGACTTGCTTGATCGCCGAACGCATCGAGTCGCCGTTCGGCAGCGGCTTGAACCGATCGGCCTCTTCGCCGCCCTCTCCGGTATTCGACTTGCCGCCAATCCGATTCATGGCGATGGCGAGCGTGGTGTGCGCCTCGCGCGAGATCGAGCCGAACGACATGGCTCCGGTGGAGAAACGCTTAACGATCTCCTTCGCCGGTTCGACCTCCTCGATCGGCACCGCGACGCGGCCATCCTCTTGCGGCGATTTGATGCGGAAGAGACCGCGCATCGTGTAGAGATGTCGCGACTGCTCGTTGATGACCCCGGCATACTGCCGGTACTTTTCGTAGGAATTGCCGCGCACCGCATGCTGAAGCGCCGCGACCGTCATCGCATTCCAAACATGCTCCTCGCCGCGGACTCGAAATGCATATTCGCCGCCGACATCGAGCATGCCGCGATATACTGGTGCGTCGGAAAAAGCGTCGCGGTGCCGACGCACGGTTTCTTCAGCGATCTCGTCGAGGCCGACGCCCTCGATCCGCGTGGCCGTTCCGGTGAAGTATTCGGCGACGAACTCGGACTTCAGCCCGACCGCGTCAAAGATCTGCGCGCCGCAATAGGACTGGTAGGTGGAGATGCCCATTTTGGACATCACCTTGAGCAAACCTTTGTCGATCGACTTGATGTAGCGCTTGATGATTTCCTTGTCGTCGAGCTTTTGCGGCAACTCGTCCTTCATCGCAACGAGCGTCTCGAAGGCGAGATAAGGATTGATCGCCTCGGCGCCGTAACCGGCGAGGCAGGCGAAATGGTGCACCTCGCGCGGCTCGCCGGATTCAATGACAAGCCCGACGGAAGTCCGCAGACCCTCGCGGATCAGGTGATGATGCACCGCCGCGCATGCCAGCAACGACGGAATGGGTATCCGGTCAGCGCCGGCGCGGCGGTCGGAGAGAATGACGATGTTGATTCCCTCGCGGACCGCTTCGTCGGCTTGCGTGCAAAGCGTCGCCAGCGCGGTCTGCATACCGGCGGCGCCCGCTTCGGCCGGCCACGTCGTATCAAGCGTGAGCGACTTGAAATGCGACTCAGCCACTTCCGAAATCGCCCGGATCTTCTCTAAATTGGCATTGGTGAGGATCGGTTGATGGACTTCGAGGCGCTTGGTCTTCGACGCGCCTTCGAGATCGAACAAGTTCGGCCGTGGACCGATGATGGAAACGAGACTCATCACCAATTCTTCCCGGATCGGATCGATCGGCGGGTTGGTGACCTGAGCGAAATTCTGCTTGAAATAAGTGAACAGGAGTTTCGGCCGCTCCGATAATGCCGAGATCGGGGTATCGTTACCCATCGAGCCGACCGGCTCTTCACCGACCGTCGCCATCGGGGTCATCAGAAGCTTCAGATCTTCCTGGGAATAGCCGAAAGCCTGCTGCCGGTGGACCAATGCGAGATTTGAGATCGGCGCCGCTTCCGAGGCCTTGCGCAGATCCTCGAGAACGATCTGCGTGCGTTCGAGCCATTCGCCGTAGGGATGGCTCCGCGCCAGCGTCGCCTTAATCTCGTCGTCGGGAATAAGGCGCCCTTCCTCGAGATCGACCAGAAGCATCTTGCCGGGCTGCAGCCGCCATTTGGTGACGATCTCTTCCTCCGGTATGGGTAGCACGCCTACTTCCGACGCCATGATGACGCGGCCGTCTCTAGTGACGATGTAGCGCGCTGGCCGCAGGCCATTGCGGTCGAGCGTCGCGCCGATCTGGCGGCCGTCGGTGAAAGCGATGGCGGCGGGGCCGTCCCAAGGCTCCATCAGCGCGGCATTGTATTCGTAGAAGTTGCGGCGTTCCTCGTCCATGAGCGGATTACCCGCCCATGCTTCGGGAATCATCATCATCATCGCGTGAGCGAGCGAATAGCCGCCCATGGTCAGGAATTCGAGCGCGTTGTCGAAACAGGCGGTATCGGACTGTCCTTCGTAGGAGATCGGCCATAACTTTTTGATGTCATCGCCGAAGTAAGGTGAAGACACCGAAGCCTGCCGCGCCGCCATCCAGTTATTGTTGCCGCGCAGCGTATTGATCTCGCCGTTATGCGCGATCATGCGGTACGGATGCGCCAGCGACCAGGTCGGAAAGGTGTTCGTCGAGAAACGCTGATGCACTAGGGCTAGCGCGCTTTCGAAATCGGCATCGTGCAGGTCCGGGTAATAGGTGCCGAGCTGGTCGGCAAGGAACATGCCCTTGTAAATAATCGTGCGGCATGAAATCGAAACCGGGTAATAGTGCGAGGTCTGCCGCTCACGCCGGGTGTAGAGCGTCCGGGAGATCGTCTTGCGCAGGATGTAAAGCCGCCGCTCGAACTCTGCCTCCGACCTGGTCTTGGGGCTGCGCGCGAGAAAGACTTGCTTGTGTACCGGCTCGGTCGGTTTGACCGATTCCCCAAGAGTTGAATTGTCGGTCGGCACGTCGCGCCAGCCGAGCAGCGTCATTCCTTCCTGCTCGGCGACCGCGGCATAGGTATCCATAATCTCCCGCCGCCATTCGGCGTCGTGCGGGAGGAACAGCGCACCTACAGCGTAGTGGCCGGGCTGTGGCAGATCAAAGCCGAGTTCGGCGGATTTCTTGGCAAAAAATTTCTGCGGGATCTGCACCAGAATGCCGGCGCCATCGCCGGCGCGAGGATCGGCGCCCACGGCGCCGCGATGCTCAAGATTGAGCAGGATGGTGAGCGCGTCCTCGACGATTTGGTGGGACTTCCGGCCCTTGATATCGGCAATAAAACCGACGCCGCAGGAATCTTTCTCCAGCGCCGGATCGAACAGGCCGAAACTCGAGGCGCCCATGGTCGTCTCGTACTCCCCGCCGGCGCCCCGAATGTCCGCGTCGGAGTTCCGGCACAATGCACCCTGCGCGGGATCGCGTCTTCCGGCGCCGAGGGCGAGCTACTGCATTCTGAAGGCAACCTTTGTACCGCCGCGCGGCCTCGGCTGCTTGTCTGCCGCCGTCCGACGCGCCCTCGTCACGGCGGTTGGCCGTTGCGCCCTCACCGGCCCCCCTTGCCGGGCCGCGCGCCATCGGCCACAAATTGGGACAGCATTGCTGTCCTATGTCAACATCGCAAATTCCGAGCCCAAGCACAAGACCACGAACTCGGCTCGCACAATAAAGAGTTGGATTCTGCGCCGGCCCTCCCGCTCTAGTAAGCTGCCCGGCGGACAATTCGCCCGCTGCCGGGTATCCGAGCTCAGACTCCCAGTTCAACAGAAGCAACACTCCCATAAAATCGGTACAATTGTAACGTCCCTTTTCTCGGAGGTCGTAACATGAGCAAGCGGGTATCCGCAGACGCCGCGTTGCTGATGCTGCACTGGCAGAACAGCGTTTGTGATCCGAAAGGCGTTTGGGGAAAGAATCTGTGCCGGCAGATTGAAAAGAACGGCGCGATTGCGAATGCGCAGAAGGCGCTGGCGACCGCCCGCGCACGCGGCATGCTGACGATCTTCGTCAACATCGGCTGGCGCCCGGGTTTTCCCGAGCTACCGGAAAACCAGTATTATCCGCTGTTGCAGGGCGCCAAGGACGAAAACAAGGGAATCGTCGGCACCTGGGAAGTCGACGTCATTGACGCGCTTAAGCCGCAGCGCAGCGAACCGATCGTCATCAATTACGGGTCCGACAGCTTTGAGGGCACAGATCTGGAAAGAATTTTGCGCGCCAACAATGTCGGACATCTGTTCGTCAGCGGCCAGTGTATCGAGCACGTCGTGGCGACCACCATCAAACGTGCCGCCAATATGGGCTACAACGCCATCCTCATCAAAGACGCAACTAGCGGCTTTACCGACAGCAACTACAACGCCATGCTCGATATTCTACCGCTCTATTCGAAGGTCATTACGGCCAGCGAATTCATGCTGGAAGCTCCTTACGGCGAGAGCGCACGCGGCAGGACGTTTTCGCCGTCCCAGGATTCCTTTAGCGGACGCATGGCTTGGCTTCGTTGACACAAGCTTGCTTTGCACATTCCCCCTGACGCGCGGGAATTTCGGGAAAGCGCCCAAGCGCTGCCCCAATTGCGCATAATCTTCGGTAACGGGGCATAGGCGCGAAGTATCGGGACGAGGGGGGCTTGGTGAAGTTGCGAGAAGTGACGGCTGCCGCCGCGCTTACTGCCATTTTCGTCTTCGCGGCCGTGGCGCCGGCAGCCGCACAAGCGCCGCAAGCCCTGCCGCCGCTGCCCGGCTTCGTGCCGCCTTACGAGATTACCCGCATCGTGCGCTCCGCCGGCTTTGATCCGCTGGCGCCGCCGCTACGCGAAGGTGCGACTTACGTGGTGCGCGCCACCGACTTTCGCGGAATCCTCATGCGGGTCGTGGTCGATGGCCGCAGCGGCGCCATTCGCGCGGTCAACCGCATTGTGGCCGCGTCCGCGGCTTACGGTCCCGCCGAAATGCTGCCTCCCCCTTACGGGGCACCGCCGTCCTACGCCGAGCCGGCGCCGCCGGAGTTCACCCCATCGGGTTTCGGTCCTGCGCCAGCGCTGCTCCCGGCGGCGCATCCGGCGGTCTCAGGGTTTCCGCCGCTGCCGCGGCCGCGTCCGGCCGAGCTTGCATCGCGCAAGACCGCAGGCGAATCCAAACCCGCCACCGCTCCCGCCGCACCGGCTGCCGCGGTCCCGAAGAAACAGCCCGCACCACTTCCCGACTGAAGATTCGACGCTGCCGGCGACGAGCGACTTCCGCTTCCCGGGGCACGACGTCGGATTGCTTCGCCGCGCGCGCGGTGACAGTCTGCCGACGAGAAGGACGCACGGCAAATAGCTCTACGAGAATTGCGTACGCGCTCCGGGGAGGAAGGTAATGGCTGGGGATGCGGCGGTCACGGTGGCGGCGCGGCTCGATCGCTTGCCACCGTCGCGCTATACACGGAGGCTGGTGACTGTTTTATCGCTCGGTGGCTGGTTTGAGTTCTACGATCTCTTTTTCACCGCCTACGTCGCCATTGGTCTGTTCCGCGCAGGCTTATTCAAGCCCACCACCGAAGGCTTGTTCGATTTGCACGGTTTCGCAAGCTTCGTCGGTTCGGCTTTCGCCGGAATGTTCATCGGAACAATAGCGTTTAGCCACCTGTCTGATCGGTTTGGCCGCCGCTCGATCTTCACCTTCGCGCTGCTGTGGTATTCCGCCGGGGCATTGATAATGGCGTTGCAGCACACGCCCGAGACGATCGATTTATGGCGTTTCATTGCCAGCATCGGGCTCGGCGTCGAGCTCGTCAACGTCGACGCCTACCTTTCCGAGTTGGTTCCGAAGGGGCAGCGCGGGCCGGCTTTCGCTTACAACCAGTTCATCATGTACACCGCAGTGCCGGTGGTCGCATTGCTGGCGTGGCAGCTTGTGCCACTGACTATTCTGGGTCTCGACGGCTGGCGCTGGGTTGTGATCCTTGGCTCGATCGGCGCCGTGGTCGTTTGGTGGATACGCCGTCTTTTGCCGGAATCGCCGCGTTGGCTCGCGCAGCATGGTCGCGAGGCCGAAGCCGAACGCATCACCGCGGAAATGGAGGCGCGCGTTCGCGCCGAAACCGGCGGCGAATTAGCGCCACCGGAAACCGTCGCTGGCGAAGCTGAGCGCAAGGTGGGCGCGTGGAGTGAGATGTGGAGCGCCGATTACCGCGGACGCACCGTCATGCTGATGATTTTCAATTTGTTCCAGACCATTGGTTTTTATGGATTTTCTAGTTGGGTGCCGGCGTTGTTGATTTCGCAGGGCATCAGCGTCACCAAATCACTCGCTTACACTTTCATCATCGCCATCGCGGCTCCCATTGGCCCGCTGATCGCCGTGTATTTCGCCGACCGTCTTGAACGCAAGTGGCAGATCGCATGGGCCGCGATCGGCATCGCGGCATTCGGTCTCGTTTTCGCCCAGCAGACCACCGCAGTCGGCGTGATTGTGTG
>Ga0335078_10015669_pt1 | contig 11253 bp, 13 predicted proteins | sample Lox_Sample_32_FD_206711 | JGI IMG/M metagenome (GOLD analysis project Ga0335078, IMG submission 206711) | Soil microbial communities from Loxahatchee National Wildlife Refuge, Florida, United States - Lox_Sample_3.2 | ecosystem: Environmental > Terrestrial > Soil > Wetlands | place: USA...
TTTGCCGGCTGCTTCAGTCTCCGACCTTGAGGTCGACCGGGACATCCGGCGGATGCGGCTTGAGATAGCCGATCAGGCAGCACAGACAAATGCCCAGGCCGACCAGCGGATATCGCAGCGCCACGACCCCGCCCAGCGCGAAGAGACATAAGGTCGCGACCGAGCGGACATGCATGAGCTTGCGCACCTTCGCCGGCACGTCGCGGTCGATCAGCTCCCAGATCAGGCAGATGTAGGTCGCGTTGACCAGGAAGAACACCGCCGCATAGAAGGCGACCGGCTGCGGCGCCAGTTCGCTCACCGCCATCCAGGCGGTCGACAGCGGCAGCAGCGACATCGAAAACAGATGCGCGAAGTTGAACCAGAGCAGGCGCGACGTCGCCTCGCTGGCGTAGCGCATGAGATAATGGTGGTTGGTCCAGACGATGGCGATGAACAGGTAGCTCACCGCGTAGCTCAGCCACGACGGCCACAACGCCAAGAGCGCCGCGAAAGTCGGATGCTGCGGTGGATGCAGGTCCAACACCAGCACGGTGATGAGCACCGCGAACACGCCGTCGGAGAACACGCTCAATCGCTCGGGCTTCGCTTTCCGCAGCATGGGCGTGTCGGGTTCGCCGTGTTGATGGCCTGACAAGACTGGGTGGGGGGAAAGGTTCCCTACTGGCGGCGCGTCCCGCCGGCCGCTCGCGCCTTTTATATCCTAGCATCCGTCCGGTCCGGCGAGGGACGCTCTCATGAGGCGTCATGACAGCGGGGCCGCCATTCGTGGGCCGATATCGGGCAAGCCCGACGTCGGCGATGCGGCGCCCGCGGGTATGGTTCGCAAGCCAGGCACTCGGGCGGCGCCGGGGCACCGCCCGGGGGTACTATGGCCCCCCGCGAGGAGCTCGCTGACGGCAGCCGGCTCGGCCGGTCGGGACGAAAGCTCCGGCACGCCAAGAGCTTGACCGAAAGCGCGGCCCGGCGCCGGAAGGAAGACGCCGCCGTGGCGCGCCGAGAGGCGCCGTGCATCGGCAACGATGCACGCCCATCAGGAATGGCCGCGCCGCTTGGCGCGCCACCTCCCTCGCTTTTTGTGGGGGGCGACTCCCCCGGACCCCCTGTTCGCGGGAGAAGGAAAGGGAAGGCGGCCTACCCGGGGCTCCAAAGAACACGGGCGATGACGCTTGCGCGCGCGCCAAGGCTCAGAAAGATTGCCGCAGGAGGAATTTCCATGGACATCGACTTGCCGGAGGTCGTGGCGGAAGTACGCGAGGCCTTCGGCCGCTACGAGAAGGCGCTGGTGGAGAACGACGTCGCGGCGCTCAACGCCTTCTTCCGCGACGATGCGCGCACCATTCGTTATGGCGCCGGCGAAATCCTCTATGGGGCAAAGGAGATCCAGGCGTTTCGCGCCGCGCGCTCGCCGGTCGCGCTCGGCCGCACGATCTCGCGCACAGTGATCACCACTTACGGGCGCGACTTCGCCGTCGCTTCGACGCTCTACGAGCGTCCCTCGGCGCCAGGCAAAATCGGGCGGCAAATGCAGACCTGGGTGCGATTTGCCGAAGGCTGGCGCGTGGTGGCGGCGCATGTGAGTTTGATCGACAAGGCGAAATGAATTTCCGTTCGTCCCCGCGAACGCGGGGACCCAGCGGACTGATTGGCGCTGCCTTTGTCGCTCTACAATATGGTCCGACCGGATGGAACCGCCGTCATTGCGAGGAGCGATAGCGACGAAGCAATCCAGGCTGCGGCTGCTGCTCTGGATTGCTTCGCTTCGCTCGCAATGACGGTCAATTCGATTGGATCATACCCTGGGTTTCTGTTTACAGGGGGAACGAACGGAGTCTTGCTAAAACGCCGCGACGGCCGAGACCTCGATCAGAAATTGCTCCTGCACCAGGCGATCGATCATCAGCAGCGTATTGGGCGGGTAGGCGCCGTTCGAAAACATTTTCGGAAATTCGCGCAGCCGCCAGGCCATGAATTTAGGGATGTCCTGCGAGTGCACCAAGTAGGTGGTGAACTCGACGATATTGCCCCAGCCGGCGCCGACCGATTTCAGCGCCGCCTCGATATTGGCGAAGGTCTGCGAACATTGCGCATCGAAGCCGCCGTCGCCGGCGAGCTTGCCGTCCTTGGTGACGCCTACCTGGCCCGCGATGAAGACGAACTCCGACGCCTTCACGCGGGTCAGATGCGAATATTGGCCGAGCGGTTTACCGAGCGCGTCGGGATTGAGAATCTTGATGTCGGCCATCGTCAACTCCTGATCCCGCGCGCCGCGGCGCTTACTGCGACACGCCGCTTGCCTTGATCGGCGCTTCCCACTTCTTGATTTCGCTCTTCACGTACTCGCCGAGAAAAGCCGGCGTCTGTTCATTGGCCGGCACCACGGTGGCGCCGAGGGCTTGCAGGCGGTCCTTCACCGCGGGCGAATTCATCGCCTTCACCGCCGCGTCGTTGAGCTTTTTGACAACGTCAGCCGGCGCACCCTTCGGCAGGAAAAGCGCGTTCCAGGTATAGGCCTCGAAGCCCTTGATGCCCTGTTCCTCGCCCGTCGGAACGTTGGGCTCGACCGGCGAGCGCTGCTTGGTCATCAGCGCGATCGCCTTGACCTTGTGGCTGTCGATCAGCGCCTTCGCGGTGGACAGCACCTCGCAGAAAAAGTCGATGCGGCCGCTGATCAGGTCGGTCATCGCCGGCGCCGAGCCCTTGTAAGGCACGTGCGTGATATTCACGCCCATCGCCAGATCGGCGACGACGCAGCCGAGATGGGTGGCCGAGCCGGCGCCGGCCGAACCGAAGGTCATCTTCGACGCATTGGCCTTCGCGTAAGCGACGAAATCTTTCAGGTTGTCGGCCGGAAAGTCGGGCCGCGCGATCAACACGATCGGGACTTCGGCGACCAGCGCGACCGGGGTGAAGTCGGTGACGGCGTTGTAGAGCGGATGCTTGTAGAGCGTCTGGCCCTGCGCCTGCGTGCCGACGGTGCCGAGCAGCATAGTGTAGCCGTCGGGCTTGGCGTCGGCCACTTTCTTGCCGCCGGTCATGCCGCCGGCGCCGCCGATATTTTCCACGATCACGGTCTGGCCGAGAATGTCGCCCATGGCCTGCGCCATGATGCGGCCGAGCACGTCGGTCGGGCCGCCCGCGGCGAAGGGAATGACCATGGTCAATGTGCGGTCCGGAAAGGTCTGCGCGCCGGCCGTTCCGGCGAGCGCCAGCAATACCGCCAGCGCGGCTCCATAAATCGTCTTTTTCATCGCTTCCTCCACTCTGATTTGAGAGCCTTGTTGCGCTCCCTTTGTTGGCGGTCAAGGGCGTCGCCCGAATGACTGCTATCCGACTTCGACGATCTCTTCGGGAAACTGGTGCAGCCGGTCGCCCGGCCCATTGCCACCGATCAGGTAGTTGTCGCACAGCCAGTTGAGATAGCCGCCGTGGATATAAGTCGGGTGCACGACGATGTTCATGTCCTTTTCGATCGCCATGGTCTCGTCATTGCGGATGAGCGGCCGCTCGACCAGATCGTAGCCCTGGCCGTGGCAGTAGAGCCGCGCCTCGGGGGGCCGGCCGTTCTTCGTCATGAAATCGTTGAAGGCGTCCCAGATGTCCTTGCAGGAGGCGCCCGGCTTGAGCAGGTCGAGCGTGAGCTTGCGCGAGGCTTTGCAGAATTCGAGCTCGTCCTTCATCGCCTGCGGTACCTTGGCACCGACGACGCAGGAACGGCCGAGTTCGGTGTACATGCCGCCCGGGCCGTTGTCCTCGACCAGCAGTGCGATCTGATCGCCTTTCTGGATGACGCGGTTCTGCAGATGCTTGTTGGCGAATTTTGACGGCTTGCCGAGCGGCATCGAGGCGCAGAGATAGATGCCGTTCTCGCTGCCGTGCGACACGCTGTATTGCTGGGCAATGGCCGCCACCTCGGTGTCGCGCATGCCGGGCTTCACCGCGGCGAACGCCGCGCGCATGGCGCCGTCCTGCATCACTGCCGCGCGCTTGACCAGCTCCATCTCCTCGGCGCTCTTGATGACCTTGACGCAGTCGACCATCTCGGTGGCGTCAACGAATTTGGCTTGCGGGAACGCGCGCTTGATGTAGTCGAGCATCGCGTAGGACATCTGATAGGTGCCGACATAGCCGATCGTCGCCTTGGCGAAAGGCGCCAGCGCCTGCGCCGCCAGTTCCGGGTCGTAGTCCTTGGTATAGTGCGCGCTGGCGTAGCTCGGCGTCGTCAGGATGTGCTTGACGCCGCGCCAGGTCTGGTCGCCTTGGGCGGTCGCTTCGCTGCCGCCGAACGGACCCTGACACACCACGGTCATCTCGCCGTCGCGCGGAAAGATCACCGTGTTGGGATAGCCGTTGGTCGCCGGCATGTCCGTGAAATAGCGCACATAACCGCCCATGTGATCGTTGTTGTTCTGCATCAGCAGCACGTCGATCGCCTCACGCTCCATGGCGCGGCGCACCGCGGCCCAGCGCCGCTCCAATTCGGCGGTCGAGATCGGCGTGTTCAGGCGTTCGGACAAAGCCATGTTTCAATCTCCCCAGGATGCGGGCTTGCGCACGATGTTGGTCATGCTCTTGAGATCGCCGGCGAGGAACTTGCGCATATTGCCGGCGATCGTCGGCATGGCGCGGTCCTCGTAGCCTTCCGAATAGCCGCCGAGATGCGAGAAGATCGTCACGTTCTTGGTCTTCCACAGCGGGTTGTCGGCCGGCAGCGGCTCTTGCGAAAACACATCGAGGCCGGCACCGGCGATTTGCCCCGCCTCCAGCGCCTTGATCAGCGCCGGCTCGTCAACGACGCCGCCGCGCGCGACATTGACCAGGAAGGCGCTCGGCTTCATCGCGGCGAAGACCTTCTCGCCGATAATGCCGCGCGTCTCCGGCGACAGCGGGGTGAGCGCAATCAGGAAATCGAGCTCGGGCGCGACCTTCAAAAGGTCGTCACGGTGCACCACGCGGTCAAAGCCTGGCGTCGGCCGCGGGCTGCCGCTGATACCGACGACGGTCATATGAAACGTCTTGCAGATCGGCGCGAAGTACTCGGCGATCAGCCCGACGCCGAGGATGCCGACGGTCTTGCCGGAGAGAAGCTGCGAGGGCCAGCGCTCCCATTTGGCCTCTTCCTGCGCGCGCACCGAGCGCGGCAGATCGCGGGCGAGCGAGAGCATGAAGGCGACGGTCGCCTCCGACACCGGCGCGCCATGAATGCCGCGGATATTGGTGACCAGCACCTCTTTGCCGAGCGAGGGCAGGTCGACGATGTTGTCGACGCCGGTGCCGAGCGCCTGGATCCACTTCAGCTTGGGCGCGTCGCGGACCACGTGGTCGGCCATCGGCGGCGAGAAGCAGAGCAGGACGTCGGTGTCGGCGATATAGGGTTCTACCAGGGTGTGGTGGCCGACCACATTGATGGTGAGCTGCGGGAACTCTTCCAGCAGCAGGGCCTTATAACGGGCCCGCATCGATTCCTGGACTTCGGTGAGGATGAGGAGATTTGGCATGGGCGCGGAGGTATAGCGCGTGACCCCGCGAAGTGGGAACCCGTTTTCGGACAAGATCACGCGTATGTATAATAATCCTATCCGGCGGTTGGGGAACAACCCGGTGACGCGCGGCGCAGGTCTGCGCTAAGTTTCGATAAACACCGACAGGAGAATGCGCGCTATGAATTCCATGCCGATCGATCTGGCGACCGTGGACTGGCTCTACGTGGTGATTTTGGCGGTATTCGTGTTTTTCGCCACGCTGATCGGCAGTCTATTGTCCTTCGGCCGCCGCTTCCTCACCGCGCTGTTGTCGACGATCCTGTTCGTCGCGGCTTTCGTGTTCTGGACCTATTATCCGCACCATTTACCGCTGCCGATCGTTCCGGCGCTGCAGAAGGCGGCGGCCCCGGCCGCGCCGTCAGCGGCCGTCGCGCCCGCCGCCCCGGTCAAGCCGCGCAACCCGGTGACCGACATCACGCCGCCCGCCGCGCCGGCGGCGCCGCCTGCGGCTCCAGCGGCGCCCCCAGCCGCGCCTCCGGCGCGCTAGGCTTGCCTCGGCCGGTTATTGATGTTCTTTCACGTTCGAGTAGGGTTTCAATTGTCCGGGAGAGTGGTGGGGTTGCATGAAGAAGGTCTATCCCGACGCTAAAAGCGCGCTGGCCGGTCTGCTCAAAGACGGCATGTTGATCCACGCAGGGGGCTTCGGCCTCTGCGGTATTCCCGAGACACTCATTCTGGCGATCCGCGATTCCGGTGTGAAGAATCTCACGGTGGTCTCGAACAATGCCGGTGTCGACGGGGCAGGGCTCGGCCTGCTGCTCGAGACCAAGCAGGTCAAGAAGATGATCTCGTCCTACGTGGGAGAGAACAAGCTCTTCGCCCAGCAATTTCTCTCCGGCGAACTGGAGATCGAGTTCAATCCGCAGGGCACGCTCGCCGAACGCATCCGCGCCGGCGGCGCCGGCATCCCGGCCTTCTTCACCCGCACCGGCGCCGGCACCGACATCGCCACGGGCAAGGAAGAGCGCGTCTTCGACGGCGAGAAATACATCATGGAGCGCGGCATCGTCGCCGATCTCGCCGTCGTGCACGCCTGGATGGCCGATATCGAGGGTAACCTCGTGTACCGCAAGACCGCGCGCAACTTCAATCCGATGATGGCGACCGCCGCCAAAGTCACGGTCGCCGAGGTCGAGCACCTGGTGCAGCCGGGCGACATCAATCCCGATCACATCATTACGCCGGGCGTTTACGTCAAACGCATCGTCCACGTGCCGAACGCGACCAAGCACATCGAGCAGCGCACCGTGCGCAAGCGCGTCGCACCGGCCGGAACCGGAGAGGAGGTCTGACATGGCTTGGACCCGCGATCAGATGGCCGAACGCGCGGCGAAAGAGTTGCGCGACGGCTTTTACGTCAATCTCGGCATCGGCATCCCGACGCTGGTGTCGAACTACATCCCCGACGGCATGAGCGTGCAACTGCAAAGCGAGAACGGCATGCTCGGCTTCGGCCCCTTTCCCTATGAGGGCGACGAAGACCCGGATCTGATCAACGCCGGCAAGCAGACCGTCACCGAATTGCCGACCACCAGCTTTTTCTCTTCGGCGGATTCATTCGCCATGATCCGCGGCGGTCACATCGACCTGGCGCTGCTCGGCGCCATGCAGGTCGCCGAGAACGGCGACCTCGCCAACTGGATGATCCCCGGCAAGATGGTGAAGGGCATGGGCGGCGCCATGGACCTAGTCGCCGGCGTCAAGAAGGTGGTGGTGATCATGGAGCACACCGCCAAGGCTAAGGACGGGAGCATCGATCCGAAGCTTCTGCACAAGTGCAATCTGCCGCTCACCGGCGCCGGCGTGGTGGATATGGTGATCACTGATCTCGGCGTGTTCACCATCGACCGCAAGGGCGGCAGCGGCATGACGCTGATCGAACTCGCGCCGGGCGTCACGGTCGACGAGATCACCAAGAAGACCGAGGCGAAATTCGCGATCGATGCGAAGCTGAAGCACTGACCTTCGGTCAGTGCGGCAGCCGCACCAGCCGCTTGCCGAGGTTCTCGCCGCGGTAAAGTTCGGCGATAGCGCCGGGGCAGTGCTCGATGCCGTCGACGATGTCCTCGCGGTAGCGCAGCTTGCCGTCGCGGATCCAGGAAGCAAGCCGCGCAATCGCCTCCTCGTAACGGTGCTGGTAGTCGAACACGATGAAACCGGCCATGCGCGCACGTTTGACCAAGAGATGCCGCTCGACGCGCGGCCCCATCGGCGGCGGGTCCCAGCTCGCGATCGAGGCGGTGCCGCAGATCACCACGCGCGCATTCATGGCAAGCTGCGCCATGACCGCGTCGCTGATCGCGCCCGATGTGTTGTCGAAATAGACGTTGACCCCGCGCGGGCAGGCCGCCTTGAGCGCGTCGGCGATATTGCCGGCCTTGTAGTCGATGGCCGCATCGTAGCCGAACGCCTCGGTGCACATCTTCACCTTCGTCGCTCCGCCGGCAATGCCGACGATGCGGCAGCCGGAGAGCTTGGCGATCTGGCCGACCGCCGAGCCGACCGAACCGGCGGCGGTCGAGACGACGACGGTATCGCCGGGGCGCGGCTCGCCGAGGTCGAGCAGACCGAAATAGGCGGTCACGCCGTTCAGTCCGAGCACGCCGAGCGACAGCGACAGCGGCAGGTCGGTCTCTTTCACCTTGCGCACGACATTGCTGCCGTCGGAGATGGCGTAGTCCTGCCAGCCGAGCATGCCCATCACCTGGTCGCCTTCGGCGTAACCGGAGTGACGCGAGGCGACGACCGTGCCGGCCGCGAACGAGCGCATCACCTCGCCAATGCCGACCGGGTCGGAGTAGTTGGCCACCGCGCTGACCCAGCCGCGCATGGCCGGCTCGACCGACAGATACTCGTTGCGCACCAGGATCTGGCGCTCGGCGAGCGCGGGCACCGGACCCGAGGCGATCTCGAAGTTCTCGGCCTGCGGAATTCCGCTCGGGCGCGACTTGAGGCGGACTTGTCGGTTCGTTTGCGGCGTCATGGCGGGCTGTGCGTGAGTGTTGATGGCGGGGGCCGGACGGATCGAGGGAGGGGCTTGATCGCCGGCAAAGGGTCATGCTCCATGCTGATCACGCCGTTGAAGCCAGCCGGGGAAATTGAGCCATGTTGTCCGATGCCGAGCGCCAGAAGGCCGCCGATATTCTGATTAACGCGCAGAAGGAGCGCAAGCAGGCGGTCCAGCTGCACGTCACCTTTCCCAACATCGCGATCGACGACTCCTATGCGATCTCCACCATCGTCGCCGAGCGCAAAATCGCAGCCGGCGCCAAGCTCATCGGCCACAAGGTAGGCCTCACCTCGAAGGCGATGCAGCGCTCTTCGATGATTGACGAGCCGGACTACGGTTATATCCTCGACGACCAGATGATCGCCGACGGCGCCAAGGTGAAGCACGCCGACTACTGCAAGCCCCGCGTCGAGGTCGAACTCGCCTTCATCATGGGCAAGCGCCTGCAGGGGCCGGGCGTCGGGCTGACCGACGTCTTGCGCGCCACCGAATACGTGGTGCCGGCGATCGAGATCGTCGACGCGCGCATCCAGGATCAGCGCAAAATCGTCGACACCGTCGCCGACAACGGCGCCGCGGCGGGCATCGCCATGGGCGGGCGCCCGGTCGGTCCGCTCGACGTCGACCTGCGCTGGGTCGGCGGCATCATGTACCGTAATTCCGAGATCGAGGAGACCGGGCTCGCCGCCGGCGTGCTCGGTCATCCCGCGCTCGGCGTTGCCTGGCTCGCCAACAAGATCGGTCCGCACGGCCACGCGCTCGAGCCCGGACACATCGTGCTCGCCGGCTCGTTCACCCGCGTGGTGTTCGCGCAGAAGGGCGAAACGCTGCACGCCGATTTCGGCCCGCTCGGCGGTCTGGCCATCCAATTTGTATGAGGACCACGATGCCGACAGATTTCAAACCCAACGCCTTCAAGCACGCGATCGCCGCCGGCAAATTGCAGATCGGCCTGTGGTCGAGCCTGTGCAGCAACATCGCCGCCGAGATCATTTCCGATTGCGGCTTCGACTGGATCCTGCTCGACACCGAGCACTCGCCCAACGAGATTCCCGATCTGGTCTCCCAGTTGCAGGCGATGCAGGCCGGCACCGCGACACCGATCATCCGTCCGGCCTGGAACGACGCGGTGCTCGCCAAGCGCTGCCTCGATATCGGCGTGCAGACGCTGCTGTTTCCCTACGTGCAGAATGTCGAGGAGGCCAAACGCGCCGTCGCTTCCACGCGCTATCCGCCGCAGGGCATCCGCGGCGTATCGGTCGCCGCGCGCGCGTCGCGCTACGGCCGCACGCCTGGCTATCTGATCAAGGCCAATGCCGAGATTTGCGTGCTGGTGCAGGTCGAAACGCGCATCGCGCTCGACCAGATCGAGGCGATCGCCGGCGTCGAGGGCATCGATGGCGTGTTCATCGGTCCGTCCGATTTGGCCGCTTCGCTCGGCCATCTCGGCAATCCGCAGCACGCCGGGGTGCAGGCGGCGATCGAGGACGCGGTGAAGCGCCTGAAGAAGCTCGGCAAGCCGGCCGGCATCCTCACCGGCAACGAGGAGGAGGCGCGCCGCTACATCGATTGGGGCTACCTGTTCGTCGCGGTTGGCGCCGACGTTGGTCTGCTCGCCAAGAATGCCGACGCGTTGGCAAAAAAGTTCAAGAGCGGGTGATGATGCCTACCATCGCAGATATTTCTTGGTCGCCTCGTCGTAGGCGGCCGCGCGCGTCAGCCTGTTCATCAGCGCGCTTGATGCGACGTTCTTGAGGTCGGCTGGTTTGGTTCCCTCGGCCAGCGCTTTCATCGTCTCGTAAACCGCCTGCACGGCCGCCATGATCGGCGCGTGGCCCTGCAGCGAAATGCGCACGCGCTGGGCGGCGAGATCGGCGCCGGCCAGATCGCCGCCGATATTGCCGAGGATCAGCGGCAATGTGGTCGCGGCGCTGACCGCGGCAAGGTCGGCCCGGCTTTTCAGCCCGACGATGAACAGCGCATCGACCCCCGCCTTTTCATAAGCGCTCAGTCGCGCCACGGTATCGTCGATATTGGAAATGCTTGGCGCGCTGGTGCGGCCGATAACCGCGAAGGCTTGATCTGGACGCGCGGCGAGGGCAGCGCGCATCTTGCCGACGCCTTCCTCGACCGGGATCAAGCTGGCTTTTCCCTTGCTGGCGAAGGTCGGCGGCAGGTTCGTGTCCTCGATGGTCGCGGCGGCGACGCCGACCGTGGCCAATTCCTCGATGGTGCGGGCGACGTTCAGGGCGTTGCCGTAGCCGTGATCGGCGTCGACCAGCAGCGGCAGGCTCATGGCGCGGCAGACGCGCTGGGCCTGCTGGACGAATTCGCTCGCCGTCAGAAGGACGATGTCGGGCGCGCCGAGCACCGTCAGCGAGGCGGTCGAGCCGGCCATCATGGCGAGCTCGAAGCCGAGATGCTCGGCAACCCGCGCCGACAGCGGATCGAACACCGAGGCCGGGTGACTGCACTTGTTGCCGCTCAATATCGCGCGAAACTGCTCGCGGCGGGCCCGCCATTGCATCGTTTTCTCCATAGTCGGCCAAGTTATGCCGCCACGCCGTGCGGCTGCAGCAGTAGGCCTGCCTGATTGATTTTTATCAAGGCATCCTGGCCAGCGCTCGCGAAAACTCCCCCGACTAGGAATCCGCGCCATGCGGCGCGGAACAGGGGAGGTCGCCATGGCGGCGCAATCGG
>Ga0335078_10015670_pt1 | contig 11253 bp, 8 predicted proteins | sample Lox_Sample_32_FD_206711 | JGI IMG/M metagenome (GOLD analysis project Ga0335078, IMG submission 206711) | Soil microbial communities from Loxahatchee National Wildlife Refuge, Florida, United States - Lox_Sample_3.2 | ecosystem: Environmental > Terrestrial > Soil > Wetlands | place: USA: Florida...
CCGGCGTCATGAGCAGCGATTGGCCGTACCAATCGAAATGTCCTTTGCTCAACGGTTTGAGTTCGTCGTGTCCCCATGCGTATTGCCGGTAAGCATTCCAGGTGTGCAGAAATTCCTGCCGGACGCGGCCGGCCATCTCGTCCTTGTTTGCCTGGCTCCACGGCATCGTGGTTCGGTTCACAACATTGGATTGTGCCGAAGCGACACTGACACCACCGACCACCATCAAACTCGCGACAAAGCAGGTCTTGATCATATTATTCCTTGGTTATGCGTCCGGCAACCCGGGCTGGTTTATTCCGGCATTTCGGGCTTTGTTCCCCACCGGCCTGGCTGGGGCCCCATCGTGAATTCAATCGTGCCGCCGCGCTTCAATTCGTTATATGGCAGGAAGGGTGAATCCCAATTTTTGCCGTTCAGCCGGACCGACTGCACATAGACGTTCGCTTCAGAGATGTTCCGGGCCGTCATCGTGATTTTTTTCCCGTTGGAAAGATGCAGGACGGCTTGGGGAATCTGCGGCGCACCAATCACGTAGTAATCGCTTCCCGGACATACAGGATAAAAGCCCATGCAGGTGAACAAATACCACGCCGACATCTGGCCGCAGTCGTCGTTGCCACAGAGCGAACCGGGCTGGTTGCCGTACTGGGTCGTGACCACCTGATGCAACAGTTTTGCCGCCTTCTCCGGATGGCCGGCATAGCAGTATAGATAAATCATGTGATGGCTCGGTTCGTTGCCGTGCCAGTATTGGCCGATGCAACCGCGCAGGTCATTCGTGGACAATGCATCCTTGAAATCTTGCGACTGGACGGCGTTAAAAACCGAATCCAATTTGGCGACGAAGGCTTCTCTGCCCCCCATCAACTCAATCAAACCTGGCACATCCTGCGGGGCAAAAAAGGAGTATTGTGAACTGGTTGCCTCCGTCACGTCGTCCAGATTGGTGCCGCCGCCAAAGATGTGCGGGTCGAACGGCGTGCGCCAGTTGCCATTGGAATCCTTTGCCCGCATCCAGCCCATGGCCGGATCATAAATATTTTTGTAATACGTCGAGCGCTTCATGAAATAGTTGTAGTCGCCCGTCTTGCCGAGCGCCCTGGCCATCTGCGCGATGCACCAGTCGTCGTAGGCGTATTCGAGCGTCTTGGAGAGCGACTCGTCTTCCTTGTCACAGGGAACCCAGCCGAGTTTGGCGTAACGGGCCACGCTGTCGTAATCCGGATTCATCGCCGTGGTTTTGCAGGCTTCGTAGGCGTGCTCCACGTCGAAGCCTTTCACGCCTTTGAAATAGCCATCCACAATCACCGGCACGGCATGGTACCCGATCATGCACCAGGTTTCGTTCCCGTCCAATTCCCACATCGGCAGCAGATGGTCCACACTCTGATCATAATGCACGAGCAATGAATTGATGAAATCCGACTCGTGGGACTCATCAATGAGCGCCAGCAGCGGATTCTCAGCGCGGAACGTATCCCACAACGAGAAGACCGCGTAATCGGTGAAATGTTTCGCAGTATGGATGCCCTCATCAAAGCCGTGGTATTGGCCGTTCACGTCCGTGAACAGATTCGGTGCCAGCATGGCGTGATAAACCGAGGTGTAAAACGTTTCCTTCTGCGTCGTCGTGCCTTCAATCTCAATTTTTGCCAGCGCGCGGTCCCATCGGGCGCGCGTCGCGTCCCGCAATTTTTCAAAACTCCAATCCGGAATTTCCGAATCCAGATTTTGCAGGGCATCGGCGGCGCTCACCGCCGACACCGCGACCTTTACCTGAATCACCTCGCCGGCGCGCGTGGCGTTGAACTTGGCGAAAAATTGCAGGTTCGTCCCGGCGGCTTCCCGGTGGCTGCGGAACCGGTAGGTGTTGTAAATGACCGGCTTGCCGGCGCTGACAATTTCAGTGTCATCGAACGGCCGCGAAAAGCGCGCGGCAAAATAAATGTAGCGCTCTTTGGCCCAGCCGTTGACCAGATGAAAGCCAGTGACGGTGGAATTGTCTTCAATGCGCACGCGCGACTCCGCGATTTTCCAGGGACCGATGATGTGGCTCAAATCAACCATGATGGACGCCTCGTCGCTGGCCGGGAAGGTGAAGCGCAAGATGCCGGCGCGCTCACCGTCGGTCAGTTCGGTTGTGACGCCGGATTTTTCCAGTTTCACCCGGTAATAACCGGCGGACGCGGATTCGGCGGCGTGGGAATACGTGGATTGATAGCCGGTTTCCGGATGATCCGCGTTGCCGCAAACGAACGCCGGCTTGCCCACCTGCGGCATGAACAGGAAGTCGCCCAGGTCCGGACAGCCGGTGCCCGTCAGGTGCGTCAGACTGAAACCGAGAATCGTCGGATCATCGTAGGAATAACCGGAGCAGGTGTTCCAGTTGGTGAGGCAGGAGCTGGTGTCGGGGCTGAGCTGCATCATCCCGAACGGCGCCGACGGGCCGGGATAGGTGTTGCCCTCCTCGCCCGCTGTGCCGACAAAGGGTCTGATATAGTCGCACAGGCGGGTTTGATCCGCACCACTGGCGCATAATGCCAGCGCCAGCAGCGGCGCTGGCAATAACAGCAAGAGTTTAATCAACGAGCAGGAAGGATTCATTTTCATGGTTGCTAGTTTGGTCAGAGGTTCAATTCCCGTTTGGTTTCGGCGAACGCGTGGAGGGCCAGCTCCAAATCAGCGCGTGAATGGCCGGCCGAAATCTGCGTGCGGATTCGGGCCCTGCCTTTCGGCACGACCGGGTGCGAAAAACCGATGACATAAACGCCCTTCGCCAGCATCGCTTCGGCGAACTTCGTCGCCAGCGCGGCGTCGCCCAGCATGACCGGGCAAATCGGGTGCGTGCCGGGCAGGATGTCAAATCCGAGTTTGGTCATTTCCGCGCGGAAAAATTTCGTGTTGACCTCCAGCCGGTCGCGCCAGGCCGTGGACTCGGTCAGCAGTTCCAAAACCTTCAAAGACGCTCCGGCAATCGCCGGCGCCAGCGTATTGGAGAAAAGATAAGGCCGCGACCGCTGCCGAAGCAATTCAATGATTTCCTTGCGCCCGCTGGTGTAACCACCACTCGCGCCGCCCAGCGCTTTGCCCAACGTACCTGTGATAATATCCACGCGGCCCATCACGCCGTTGTACTCGTGCGTCCCCCGCCCGCTTTTGCCGATGAACCCGACGGCGTGCGAATCATCCACCATGACCAAGGCGTCATGCTTATCCGCCAGGTCGCAGATGGCGCGGAGGTTCGCGAGGTAGCCGTCCATCGAAAACACCCCGTCCGTGGCGATCAGCCTGAAGCGTGCCTTTCCGGCTTCCTGCAGCTTCGCTTCGAGGTCGGCCATGTTGTTGTTCAGGTATCGAAATCGCTGCGCCCTGCAAAGCCGGACGCCGTCAATGATGCTGGCATGGTTTAATTCGTCGGAAATTATGGCGTCGTCCGGGCCGAGTAACGCCTCGAACAAACCACTGTTCGCGTCGAAGCACGACGAATAAAGAATCGTGTCTTCCGTGCCAAGAAACTCGGTGAGTTTTTGCTCAAGCTGCTTGTGAACGCCTTGCGTGCCGCAGATGAAGCGCACGCTGGCCAAACCGTAACCCCACCGGTCAATCGCCTCCTTCGCCACCGCCGCTACCGCCGGATGTTGCGCCAGACCGAGATAATTGTTCGAGCACAGGTTGAGCACAGGTTTGCCGTAGGTTTCCTTTTTGCCTTTTCCTGCGCTGTCGTTTGGCACGGGAAAAGATGAAAAAAGGCCGACGCGGATCGCGGTGCCCTGCGGCGTGGTGATCACTCGCTCTCGCTTGTAGGTGCCGGCGGCGCGGATTTCCGTGAGTTGACCGGACACGTGCTTTTGGAAGGCGTCGTACATGCATTAATTGGTCTGGTCGAACAGGGCCGTGCTGAAGTAACGCTCCGCCCGGTCGCAGAGCAAGGTTACAATGGTGGCGCCGGGCTTCATTTCGGCTGCCAGGCGGAGCGCCGCCGCCACATTGGCGCCCGATGAAGTTCCCACCAGCAGGCCAAACCCCTGATGCAAACGGCGGGTCATCGCCATCGCCTCGACGCTCTTAACCTTCACGCTGTCATCCAGCGGTGCGTCCCGCAGCAGGGGCGGCACGAAGCCGTCGGCGACACCTTCGATAAAATGGCAGCAGGGGCATTCGCCGGCCAGCAGCGCCTGTTCCGCAGGCTCCATCGCGATGATGCGTGCGCCCGGCCAGCGTTGTTTAATGGCCTTGCCGCATCCGGCCAGCGTGCCGCCGGTGCCGAAGCCGTGAACAAAGACATCGATCGGCCGCCCCACCTGCCGCAGGATTTCCCGGCCGGTCGTGTGCTGGTGATCCTCGGCATTCAATGGATTTTCGAACTGACGCGGCAGAAAATAGCGCGGGTCGTTCGCCGCCATTTCTCGGGACAAATCGATACCGGTCTGGTACATACCCGCGCTGTCGAATAAAATCAGCTCCGCGCCCAACTGACGAATCAACCGGCGCCGTTCCACGCTCGCGGTACTCGACATCAGAATGGTGACCCGATAGCCCATCGCCGCGCCCACCATGGCCAAGGCGATGCCGGTGTTGCCGCTGCTGCACTCCAGGATTACGGAATCGGGCCGCAATAATCCGCGCTGCTCCGCATCGAGGAGCACGTGCCGGGCCAGACGGTCTTTCACGCTGCCGCTGGGATTGAGAAACTCGCACTTCGCCAGCAGCGTCACGTCTTCGGATTCGAAGCGCAGCGGCACCAGTGGCGTGTTGCCAATCAAATCCATCACCGCCCGCGCCCGCGATGGGTTGGGATGTAGGTCAGCCGGTTCCATTATCGCCAGTTCAATATGACCTTGCCGGATCGCCCGCTTTCCATCGCCGCAAAACCCTTCTTATATTCGGTGTAATGCAACCGATGCGTGATGACCGGCTTGATGTTCAACCCGCTTTTCAACATCACCGTCATTTTGTACCATGTCTCATACATCTCTCGGCCGTAAATGCCCTTGATCGTCAGCATGTTGAACACCACCGTATGCCAGTCAATCGCGATTCGCTCCGACGGAATGCCCAGAATCGCGATTTTCCCGCCATGACACATGTTGTCCAGCATTGACCGGAACGCCGCCGGATTGCCGGACATTTCCAGTCCGACATCGAAGCCTTCCTTCATGCCGAGCTGCTTCTGCACGTCTCGCAAGCTCTGCTGGGTCGGGTTGACCGCCAGCGTCACACCCATTTTGCGCGCCAGCTTCAGCCGGAACTCGTTGACGTCAGTGATGACGACGTAGCGTGCCCCGGCGTGCCGCACAATCGCCGCCGCCATGATGCCAATCGGGCCGGCGCCGGTGATCAGCACGTCCTCACCCAGCACATCGAACGACAGCGCCGTGTGAACCGCGTTGCCGAACGGATCAAATATGGCAGCGATGTCGGGGTCAACGCCGTTGTGAACCCAGACGTTGGTCATCGGCAGCGCCAAGTATTCGGCGAACGCCCCGGGGCGAGTGACGCCCACACCCTGGGTGTCCTTGCACAGATGCCGCCGGCCCGCCAAACAGTTCCGGCAATGGCCGCAAACCACATGACCCTCACCACTCACCATCTGGCCGGGGAAAAAATCGTTCACGTTGGAACCGACTTCGACGATTTCGCCGATGAATTCATGGCCGATGACCATCGGCACGGGAATGGTCTTTTTCGCCCACGCGTCCCATTTGTAAATGTGCAGATCCGTGCCGCAAATGCCGGTGCGATCTACGCGGATCAACACGTCATTGATGCCGATCGCCGGTTCCGGTATATCCTGCAACCACAGGCCGCGCTCGGATTTGCTCTTGACCAAGGCCTTCATATTTCAGGTTTCAAGGCTTCCTCAACCGGAACCTCGCGTCGGTCAATGGCAAATTTCCCAATGTTCATTGTGACCGGCTTAAATTGACCGATTCGCCCACTTAAATCCGGTTCATTCGACTTGTCTGTCAAACCGACATGAAAGCGCATTTGGCCAGGCAACAGGCTCCTTTCACGCAACAGTCCACGTTGTCGTGTTGGCGCTCCTCAAGGAGATGCGCTGGCAGCCGGCCGGGCGGCCAGCCGCGCTTCAAGCTGATCTTCCCATTCCCTGCCCAACTCCTCCACGGTCCGGCCAGTGTACTGTTTCCAGAGTGCATCGTGGTACTTGCCTTCGCGCATGGCGGCGTTCAATTGGGTGACGATATGTCGGTCATAGTGCCCCATCACCCAATTCAGGAAATTGGCCGTGACACGGTAACCGGCATCGTAGCGGGGTATGACGTCGGGCGATTTTCGCATCCAAACGATGTCGGCGCCGTGGCTTTGCGGCTCATATAGAAACCAGCGAACGTAATCGGCCATCCCTTCCACCAACCAACCGGGAGACGGCGCCGCGTCGGGATTGTTGCGGCGTCCCCACCCGTATTGTTGCACAACGTGAACCGTCTCATGGACTAGCGATCCGATGGCCTGGCCATTCATTTGGTCCTGAATCCAGTTTTTGCTGACGAAGATATGCGTGTCAGTGGTATAGGCAACGCCACCCATGGACTTGACGGTGACGGTGTAATGTGTCGGTGCCGCAAACCCCGGGCTGGCCAGAAGCGCCACGATTTTCGGATACCAGGCCGCAAGCACAGGCGCCAGTTTGTGATCGGCCCAGTCCGACAACTGAGGCGCCGCGGAGGTATCAATAGTAATCCGGCACTTGCCGTCAGTCGTCGGAATGACAAACAAGGCCGGCGACGCGGTCTGACGGGGGGATTCCACCGCAGCGGCCGATGCGTTGGCGTCAATCACATCAATCTCGCTGTAAAACGTGTTGCCAAAATCGTCATTGTCTTCCGTACGCGACATATCGAACAGCAGGTAGCGATACGTACCGATGGTACTGGCGGGAGTTGAAATACTGACGCCGTATTGGCCGCCCGCGTCGGGATATTGCAGCCGCGTATCAACGCTGGCCACGAATTGCCAGCCCCGGCTTGCCGGATCGGTCCCGCGCCCGGGCCGGGGATCGAAGTCGCTGGCACGGCCATCGCTGGCATAAAGCCGGTACACCTGTGGCCCGCGAGTGCCGGGATGCCAAGAATAAGTGTTGATTTCCTTGATTGCAATCGTTCGGCCAAGGTCAACTAAAAGCCGTCCGCCGTTTTCGCCGACGTCAAAAAAGAAATTCGCGGACGGTTGATCGGCCTCCGTCGGCAGTTGGCCGTCGTGGAGCGTGTCCAACCCGCCGGAATTGGGATCAATCTCGCCTTGCACAATGGTGAACTGCGCCGTGGTGGCCGCGTCCGTTTTGGAAGGCGAAGGAACGGCCTGGAATTTAAATTCCGGGCTGGCCGAGTCATTATCGTTGTGATTGACGGTGACTTCGATATGTCCGCGCGCCGACGGTTCCACTTGGCTGCCGGTTTTTTGATGCCAAGCTGACTGGCATCCCGCCAGCAAAACCGCCGCCAGCGGCGTTAGCATCTTCGTATAATTCCTGCTCCAGGTGATCGTTTTCATAAAATGCCCAATTGCGACGGCGGCGGCCCGTTTTTCACTCCTGTGTTAATTCAAACCAATCCGCCAAATCAAACAAGAATGCCAACAAGTCCGCCCGCCTTTCCCATTACAGGCCAAGAAAAATCCGACGGCCAATGGCACTGCTCCATCCCTCAAGTTTGTTCTATCCAACATAAAGCGCATTCTTGTGAAAGCTTGTCTTCCGGCGCGGACAAACCCAGGCTTTATGTTTCCTCGAGTTATGCGCTCTTGAGAAGGAGAATGTGCTTGTTCGGGATGCAAACAGGTTGGGCGGCGGCACCTCCACCTTGTCGGAACCGTGGCGAGGGCCGGCCTCGCTCGGGGCGATGGATTTGTTCTAATTTTCGAGGTTCCGTTTTTCGTCCGAAGACCGCTTGCGGCGGAAAAGCGCGGCTTTTATGCTTCTGCCCGTGGCATGAAACGACAGCTGTTAATTTCCCAAGGTTCCTTGTCGCGATTGCTCAAGGCGGCAACGGAGTCTTTTGATCGCTCGGACTATCAGCAATGCATCGAGATTCTGGAGCGCGCCAACCGTCTCGCCCCCGCCCATCCTGGCGTGCTGCTTGATTTGGGCCGGGTTCAAGGAATGTGTTACGACTACGCTGCCGCCGAACGCTATTTTGAGAAGGCCGTTCTGGTCACGCCCCAGAAAACGAACGCTTTGGCAATGGCCGGAGTTTATTGTCGTGGTTTTGGGCGTTACGACATGGCAAAAGATTATTTCGAACGGGCGGCACAGGAGCCCAACGCTTCGCCCGACACCTTCGTCAAATTGGCGGAACTCTACGAACGCCTCCGATTTCTGGACGAAGCCGCCAAAGCAGTGGACCGTGCACTCCAGCTTGATCCTGCTTGTGTGCTGGCCTTGCTCGTTCGCGCCAGATTAAATCGTTTGACCGGCAAATTGGAGGAGGCGGAAAAACTGGTCCGTTCTTTTCTTGGCCGCACCGACCCGAACACCTGGTCAACGCGCATCCGCGGGTGGTATGAACTGGGCGCGATCCTTGACCGGCAGGGACGCTACGAGGAAGCGATGACCGCTTTCCTCGAAGCCAAAACGTTGATACGGCCGAACGCACCGCAACTGATTGTTGCGCAACGCTCGGTTCATGCGCTTCTGAAAGAGGCTGAAACAAGCATCACTGCGGAGGTGCTCCAACGGTGGTTCGATGCGGGGAAAACATTCCAACCGCCGCGCCAATTGACCGTGTTGTGCGGCCATCCACGCTCCGGCACGACGCTGCTGGAGCAGGTGCTGGATTCGCATCCGGAAATCATTTCCGCCGAGGAGACTTCCATCTTCTTTGAAACTTATCTCTCGTTAAAACGCGCGTTTCCAAAAGACGCACGCATGTCGTCCGTCCTAGAATCAGCGTCGCCCAATGCATTGCAGGCGGCACGCAAAAACTATTTCCACGCCATGGAATCGCTGCTCGACAGCCGCATCGGCGACCGGTTGTTGATTGACAAGAATCCTTCCCTGACCTCGCTGGTCCCGGCGGTAGGACGGGTCTTTCCTGAAGCAAAATTTCTGATGACCTTGCGCGACCCCCGTGATGTATGCTTGAGTGCTTTCATGCAGCCTCTCCCGCTCAACCAGGTCAGCGCCATTTTTTTGAGTCTTGAGGACACAACCACGGAGTATGCGTCGTTGATGAGTTTTTGGCAGACCCTGGCGCCCCGGCTGAAGAATCCGTATATCGAAGTACGCTACGAGGACATGGTGGACGATTTGGAGTCGGCTTCACGACGGGTGCTGGGGTTTTTGGGCAAGCCCTGGGACGCGCGGATTCTGCATTTCGACGAGCACGCGCGCCAAAAACTGGTGCGCTCCCCAACGTATACGGAAGTGACCAAGCCGGTCTACAAGGGGGCCGTCGGGCGCTGGAGGAATTACCAAAAGTATCTTGAACCTCACCTGGAAAAGCTGGCTCCGTTTGTGGCGGCCTTTGGTTACGAATAGTCAATAGCGAATGCACACAAAGCGTATCCGTCTGACGGCCCACGTCTGGCTTCCGCCATCAGGTTATGAAATGATAGTGGCACGGATTCACCAAAAATCGGTTCAGGACGACGGCGTTGGACCACTAAACGGCGGTTACGATTGCTGGCCCGTTGCCACAAAAGCCAATCAACCCCCAAGCAGTTTGCCGCCCAGCATGGCGTTGGCTTATCCACGCTGAGCAAGTGGTTGCGCGTGGAACGGGAGACCCTGCCGCCGAAGGCAAAATTTCAAGAAGTGCGACTGTCCCGCCCAGCTCCGCACTGGCCAGTTGAAATCGTAAGCCCGCAAGGATGGCTGGTGCGAATACAAAATCATCCAGATGTCCAGATGCTGCCCCTGCTTCTGCAGGCGCTGCCATGCTGAGTGTCACCGGCGCCACACGGGTGCTGACTATGCGCTCAGACGCTGGAAAGCGCTGACGCGTTTTGTAGCCGATGGTGTCTTGGAGGCGGACAGTAACATAATCGAAAACTCTATTCGCCGTCGGCTCTCGGAAAAAAGAACTTTTTATTTTTTGGGCATCCCGAGGCTGGCGAGCGCAATACGGTGATTTACACTTTGCTGGGCAGTCGCCGTCGGCACGGTGTCAATCCGTTCGATTACCTGAAAGATTTGTTCACGCGTCTGCCGGTGGCCTAGATCACCCAGATCAAGGAGTTCACGCCAGCGGCTTGGACCAGGAGCAAAGCGGAGAAGAAAGTGGCCGCTCAGGCGGCGTGACTCCGCCTTCACAACAAGCTCGTCAAAGCATGACCCTGGAGGGAGCGACCATTATTCGTCTGTTCTCGCCCTCCGCCGTTTTAGCCGTAAAAATTGGAATCCAAAACTGCTGAATGCCGTCTTTTTCTATTGCTTGAAGCACGCAATACGCCTAAGACGAATTTCGCCATGTCCGACGTCACCTCCTTGCTAAGCGCAATTGATGCGGGCGATTTGAAAGCCGCCGATCAATTGCTCCCGCTGGTTTATGAAGAATTGCGTCGGCTGGCCGCCGCCAAAATGGCCAAGGAGCCTTCTGGTCACACACTTCAAGCCACCGCGTTGGTCCACGAGGCCTGGTTGCGATTGGGCGGGGATCATCAGGAGCAGTGGAAGAACCGAGCACATTTTTTCGGCGCGGCCGCCGAGGCGATGCGGCGTATTTTGATTGACCGCGCCCGCAAGCGGAAATTGCGCGAAGCTTCCGTCTTGGCCGCCCCAGAGGAACTTCACGAATCCCGCATCGCGCTACGGGTGCCGGAATCTGAGCTGTTGGATCTCGACGAGGTGCTCGATCGCCTCGGCAAGGTTGATGCGGCAGCAGCTCGGCTGGTGAAGCTTCGTTATTTCGTCGGCCTGGGCATGGTTGATGCCGCAGAAGTCATGGGGATTTCGCTACGGCAGGGCGAACGCCTCTGGACTTTCGCAAGGGCTTGGCTGAGGGACGCCATCAGCCGTGACAGATAGCCTGTCATTTTTTCAGAAATGTTGGCGGGCTTTCCCTGGTTGCACGCATGTAAAGATAGGCAGAGCCATGAACGATCGAGAACAGACTAAACTGGAACGGCAGGCCCGGGATATTTTCCTGCAGGCCCTCGAGATTGGGTCGCCTGAAGCGCGAGCGGCCTTCCTGGACGGGGCCTGTCTGCGGGATCAGGCCCTGCGTTTACGCGTCGTAAGTTTGCTCGAAAATCACCGCCAGGACTCATATCTGGAAGCTCCTCCTGTGGAAG
>Ga0335078_10015671_pt1 | contig 11253 bp, 11 predicted proteins | sample Lox_Sample_32_FD_206711 | JGI IMG/M metagenome (GOLD analysis project Ga0335078, IMG submission 206711) | Soil microbial communities from Loxahatchee National Wildlife Refuge, Florida, United States - Lox_Sample_3.2 | ecosystem: Environmental > Terrestrial > Soil > Wetlands | place: USA...
CCCTTTTCCGGCGAAATGCGGCCGATGCAGCCGATTCGCGGCGCGCCGAGATTGCGCCGCCACACAGGAGCAGCCGGCCCAGATACGCCATTGAAAATGACCGCGACACGCCCCGGTGGAACGGCAGCGCTCCAAGGCTCCGCGACGAAGCGGCAACAGCCGAGCACGAACGCTTCGAGCTCGCGCATCGAATAGGCGGCCAGCCGGCGCGACATGCCGGGCGGCAGGTAACTATGGGCGTGGAAAAAGGCCGGGACCCGCAAACGGGCCAGCGCAACGGCGGGCAGCAAACGCGGGCCATTGAGGTACACAAGATCCGGCCGGAAACGTTGCGCAAGCCTTCTGATCTGCGCCACCAGTCGCGGCAACTGCGCGGCGAACCGCGCGCTGTCCACCACCGTTTTGCCGCCCAGCGAAAAAGGGCCGCACTCGATCCGGGCCGTATCGAATCCGATCTGTTCGATCTTCTGAAAAAGTGGCCCATCTCCGGGCAGGCCCACCAAGGCGTCCCATCCGGCGTGGGACATGGCCTCCAGCACTGCTAGCATCACGCTCTGCGCGCCGCCGGCCTCGCTGAATTGATCGAGCAGCAGAACCCTCACGGCCGCACCGCCAGGGCCAGCACAAAGAAATACACGGGCAGAACGCGCCAGTACGTGAGCAGATCGCCGGAGAACATCTGCACAGTTTGGCCGGCCCAAAAGCAGAGCATCCACGTCCCGCAAAATGCGGATGGCGGATCGGGCCGGCGGGAAGCGCGAGCGGCCACGCGCAGGATGGCGATATTGAGCCACACCAGCGTGGCCAGCCCTGCGATGCCGGTCTCAACCAGCAGGGTCAGGTACATGTTGTCGCCAACCACCGGAGCGCCCAGGTAGTCCGTGTAGGGCAGAGTCTTGTAACCGATGCCGACGAAGGCCTGCCAGGGATGTGCTGCCAGCCATCCGGCCAGCGTGCTCCAACTGGCGATGCGGCCCGACAATAATCGTTCGTTGGCGGAGAAGAGGTATTCGGTGGACGCGGCCAGGCGCAGCCAATAGGTCTCGGCGAAGACGGGAAAAACCTGCCAGGTTAAGAATGCGCCTGCTGCGATGCTGGCCGCGGCAATCAACGCCAGCCTTTTCAATACGAGCCGCCGGCGGTTTTGCCACGCCAGCACGCCCAGAGCCACACACACATTCACCAGCGACGCGCGCGAATACGAAAGCACCAGCGCGGTGAAGAACAGTGCGCCGCCACCCAGCAAGACCTTGCGCGAGATGGGCAATTCCGAACGTCTGCGCGTGAAGCAAACGGCGATCAGGACCAGAAAGAAGGCGCAGAAATTGCCTAGTGTGCTGGCTTCGTAGAAGAGTCCTTGAGCGCGCCGGTAGACGCCGGAATCGAGCCAGATAAACTGGGGGCCGTAGCCCGCCGGCGCAGGAAGGTGGAAATAGAAATCCACGCAAGCGAAGAGGGCCGATGCCGCGGCGAACCAGTAGATTTTTCGGATTGCTGCGAAGGTGTCGGAGACGGCTCCCGGTCCATGCGCGATGAAGAAGTAGACATAGACGGCAATGCCGAACAGTGTCACGCGCGCCAGACTCCCGGCCGCCACGGCTGCGCCGGAATCGAGCGCCGCCGGACCGATGCTTGCCAGCAGGACAACGAACAAGGTGGCCAGCGCGGCATTCAGCGGCGAATTGGGAACGCTCCAACGCGATGACCACAAAACTCCGGCCAGCAAACCTACGCCAACAAACACGAGGCAGACATGAGGCCCTGAGTTTCCCAGCGCGATGGGGAGAGGCGGCAACAGTAAGGCTGCGGCGAAGAAACCCATCACCCATCGGCCGGGCCGTTCCAGCGTCCAGAGGGCGGCGGGGATGAGCAGCGCCGGCGCGGCCAGGAGCAGTTTCAGACGCAGATCGGGGGCGAGCACTACGGATGCCGCCCAAGCGCCGAGCAACAGTGGCGCTGCGAGACGAAACCGAAAACGGGGATAGACCGCGCTAGCCACGGCGCGCCAGGTTGTCGAGTACGCGCTGCTGCTGAAGGTTCCTCTCGACCGCCAGGTAAGCCACCGGAAAGAGCAGGCCGAGCAGCAGGGCGGCCGCAACGTTCAGCGGAACATTGGGAGAAGACGGGCGCTCGGGTACCACGCCCGGATCGATGACCGTAAGCCGCTCCGCGTTGGCCAGTGAATGGTTCAGCCCAACGGTCTCCTCAGCCAAGTACTGCGCCAGCGCCTGTGCGCGGCGGGCGTCCGGAACGGTGGCCTCGATTTCCAGGATGCGAGTGTTGTGGATCATCCCAATCTTGAGCATCTGCTTTTTCAGGCTTTCGATCGGTTTGGCGCCGGCTACGGCCCGCAGCTGGAACCGGCTCGCGGCCCTCTGGAAGAGGCTGTCACTATTCGCGAAGTACTCGTAGGTCCTGAGCGACTCCAGGTAATTTTGGTTGAGATCGAGGGACCGCGGGGCGGTTACAGCCGCCGGTTCGATGAGGATCCGGGCGGTGGCTGTGTACTGCCGCGGCAGAATCAGGCTCACTGCGGTGGCCAGAACGATGGCCGTCAAGCAGGCCCCTGCGACCAACCGCCATCGCGACAGCACGTAACTAATGAAACGAAACGCTTCCGGCGACTCTATCATGCGTAACTATGAGATAGTCTAACCGATATGGTCGTGCTACTGGCTGTAGGTATCGCGCTTGTCTCGTTAATTATTACACCTGGCTATCATTTTTACTTCGATATTACCCCTAAGCTAGTGGTGCTGTTGGCGGTGACAGGAGTCTTGTTGGCGTGGGCGGCGCTAAGTGCCGGCATCCCGGAATGGTCTTGTCGCACCTACCGCTGGTTCTCGATGTTACTCTTGTTAACTTTGATCTCTCTTGCGGTCTCCACAGTGTTTTCGACTCAGCCGGGACTGTCACTATTCGGAACTAACTGGCGTCGTTATGGCAGCGCGATCGAGGGAGCGATTTGCCTGCTGGCTTGGCTCGTTGCGGTGGTGTGCGCCGGACGGCCTGACCGAGTCAGGATCGTATTGCGTACAGTCACTCTCGCCGGTGCTGTCGCGGCGACTTATGGCATCGCTCAGTACTTCGGCTGGGACCCACTGCTTCCGCGGGCAGCGTATCAGGTGGGGGAAGGGTTGTGGGCCATCGTGCGGCCGCCTGGCACCTTGGGTTATGCAAGTTACTTCGCGACCTGGCTGTTGATGGTGGTCTTCCTGGGCATGGCGCTTGCGGCCATGGAGAACTCATCTGCCTGGCGCCGTTGCGCCCTGGCTCTGGCGCTGGTGGCGGCATTTGCCATGTGGCTAACCGGCACACGCGCCGCGATTCTGGGGCTGGCCGTGGGAGGAATGGTCTGGTTTGTTATTAGAAAGAAGGTTCGAGTAACGAGACGGACAGCGGCGTCCGTTTTACTCGCGGTAATCGCCGCCGCCGCTTTCTACTACTCTCCGCTCGGACAACCCATGCGCAGCCGTGTGCGTTGGTTCGCCGAGGATCCCTGGGGAGGCGCGCGCCTTGCTTTGTGGCGGGACAGCCTGCGCATGGCCGGGCACCGCCCAGTGGCAGGATTCGGGCCGGAGGTGTTTACCGCTGAATTCCCGAACTACGAGTCTGCGGGACTCGCAAGAGCCTATCCTGACTTCTCGCATGAGTCACCGCATAACATGTTTCTCGACGCACTGGTGGCTCAGGGAATTCCGGGGCTGGCTCTGCTCCTGGCACTCTGTGGCATAGCGTTCTCCACCTTGCGGCGACCGGAAATCACCGCGGGCTTGGCAGCAGTGATTGGCGCTCAGCAGTTTACAGCTTTTACCGTTCCCACAGCGTTGATGTTCTTCGTCGTACTGGCTCTTCTGGTGGCTCTGGAAGCGCCGCTGCCGAGGCCTCGCCGCAGCGTCCCTTTAATCGCGGCATCGGTGCCGGTCGCTGCGGCTCTGTTGTACCTGGCAGTCAGGCTTTCAGCCGCTGATCACACATTGGCACTGACAAAACACGCTCTGGACAACGGCGATGTGCGTTCGGCGACGGCTCACTATCAACACTACGAGAGCCTGAGGCTGCCGGGTGGCACGGCCGATCTGTGGTACGCCCGTGCGCTGCTCGGAGTAGCGGCGGTTAGCGCAGCCGGGGACGCAGCGCGGGGGGCGACTGAAACTGCCGAAGATCCATTTAACGCCTGGTACAATCTGGCGCTCTTTTACGGTAATCAGAACGATACGGCGGGTGCGGAGCGCAGTATCCGCGCAGCCATCGCCGCACATCCGAACTGGTTTAAGCCGCACTGGATTCTGGCACAGATCCTGCGCGCCGAAGGGCGCAAGGAGGAGGCTAAGCAGCAAGCGGTGCTGGCAGCCGACTTGGATGGCGGTAAAGACCAGGAAGTGGCCCGCACACTGCGGGAGATTGGTGACCCGCCGGCGACCGCTCCATGACTGTCGCGGCTCAGAAACGCGCTGGCGCGGCAAGAACGCGCTGACGCCTCCGCACGGCAAGTTACCGAGCCGCGACCATAGGGAGCGGTGGGGCGCCTCACCACGAGTTAGCCCCGCTCAACACTTCAGGTATCACTCGGAGCACGATCCGGACATACATCCCCAGCGACCGCTGGCGTACAAATCGCAGGTCTAACTCGCGGCGTTGGGCATAGCCCAGCCGGTTACGTCCCGAGATCTGCCAGAGCCCTGCCATGCCGGGCTTGGCTTCCAGCACCTCGCGAGCGGCCGGCCCATAGTGGTGCCGCAATTCAGCTGCGGTCAGGGGCCGCGGTCCCACCAAAGACATCTCACCGCGCAGCACGTGGAATAGTTGCGGCAACTCGTCAATCGAATGCCGGCGGCAAAACCGCGCGAAGCGGCTACGGATGCGAGCGTCGATCTCCTGCTTCCGCTCGGGCCCCGTCTGATCGTCGATATACTCGATCCAACCGGAGTCACCAGGTGTTTGGGAATCCCACATCGTCCGCAGCTTTAACATCCACAATGTGTTTCCGCGCCAACCGACCCGCCGGTGAGCAATCAACGGAGTCCTGCCCGACAGAAGAGCGACCGCCGCAGCACTGAGGCACAGCAACGGGCTGAGACCCACCAGTAGAACGGCTGCGCCCACGCGCTCGGCAAGATCGATGATTTGCCAGGTTAAACCGGTCGGAATCGCCGCCTGGCGAGGTATCGGAATAGAAGCCAAGGTAACCTACACTTTAAGGTTATCGGGGCTTCTGCGATGGCCTTGTAAACAAGTTGTGAAATCGTTTCATCGTGTGTTCATCTCTGACGGGGGAAAATAGCAAGAGACCGTGCGAATCCTGCTGGTAGAAGACGACGCCCGCGTCGCCCATCCGATCGCCAAAGGTCTGCGAGAACAGGCCTACGCCGTGGACCTTGCACCCGATGGCGAGGCGGCGGTGTATCTCGCAACGGAGAATGAGTACGATCTGGTAATTCTAGATATCATGCTGCCCGTTAAAGACGGCCATGCCGTTTGCCGGGAACTGCGCGGCGGCGGCGCCCGCATGCCGATTCTAATGCTCACCGCGCGCGGCAGGGTGGACGACCGCGTGGAAGGGCTGGATAGCGGGGCCGACGACTACCTCATCAAGCCGTTCGACTTCAAGGAGCTTCTGGCTCGGATCCGCGCGCTGCTGCGCCGATCGGCGGTGCTTCGCCCGCAGTTGATGCGCGTGGCCGATCTCGTCCTAAACACTGCGAGCCATGCGGTGTCGCGCGGCGGCCGATCGGTTAACTTGACCGCCAAAGAATACGCGTTGCTGGAATTTTTGGTGTTGAACCAGGGCCGCGTGGTAGGACGCGAGCAGATTGCGCAGCACGTGTGGGACGAGCATTTCGACCCCTTCTCGAACGTGATCGATGTCTACATTAAGCGATTGCGCGCCAAAATGGACGCGGGCGGGCCAAAGCGGCTGATTCACACGCGTCGCGGCGAAGGTTACCTGCTGAGCGGGGACCCGGGGCTCGTCGATGAATAAGAAGCTGCGCTTCCAGCTGGCGGCATGGTATCTCGCCTTCTTTTCCGTGCTCTTCGTGCTGCTGGGCCTGGTGCTGTACACCGTCCTATCGAGGTCGTTAGAACGCCGCCTGGATGAGGCTCTCCTCACCGAGACGAACACCGCCGCCGCGTTACTGCACGAGGAACTGGAAGAAATGCACGGCGACGCCCAGGCCGCCGCATACGGCGTAATCGCGGAAATGCAGCCGCGCAGCAGCGTCGTCGCGATCCTGCAGGACAAAACTATGCTGGCATCCTCGGCGCCGGTGCCTCCGGTGAGTCTGAAAATGGCCGCCGAAAAGGTGCTCGCAAGCGGAGGCGCCGATTCCATCTGGCGCATGAGGGACTGGGGCAAGTACGGCGCACGGGGTGCGGCGCGACCGGTCAATATCGCGGGCCGTAAGTTCGTGGTGATGGCGGTGCAGTCTCTGGATTCCATTGCGCAACAGCTCCAGGTGGTGCGGGACACGCTTTGGGTCGCGATCCCCCTGCTGCTGGCCGCGGCGGGTATCGGCGGGTACATCCTGGCGCGCCGCGGCCTCGCACCGCTGGACTCGATGGCCGAGCAGAGCAGGAAAATCACGGGCGACAGCCTGCACACGCGTCTCGAAATCGGCGATGCCGCCGAGGAGCTATCGACTCTGGCCGCTTCCTTCAACGAGCTGCTTTCGCGCCTCGATCAATCGTTTGAGAGCATGCGGCGGTTTGTGCAGGATGCCTCGCACGAGCTCCGCACGCCGCTGGCAGTCATCCAGGGCGAAGCCGATGTGGCTCTCTCGCGCGACCGCAGCGCCGTGGAGTACAAAGAATCGCTGGCTACCATTCAGGAAGAATCGCGGCGGCTGTCGCGCCTGGTGGACGATTTGCTAAACCTGGCAAGCGCCGACGCCGGCCATGTCCAACTGCGTGTGGAGGAACTGTACCTCAACGATCTGCTGGCCGAGTGCTGCCGCTCCGTGCGGCCGCTGGCCGTGGCGCGTAATATTGAACTGGAGTGTCTCTCGGGCAGCGATGTGGCGTTGCGCGGAGACGAAGAGTTGCTGCGGCGCATGATTCTGAATCTTCTCGACAATGCCATTCGCTACACGCCGCCCGGTGGCCATGTTACCGCCGCCGTGGAAACCGAAGGCTCCGAGGTTCGCATACGGGTAGCCGATACCGGGATCGGCATCGCGCCCGAGGCATCCTCGCACGTATTTGAACGGTTCTACCGTGCTGACAAAGCCCGATCGCGCCAGGAAGCCGGCTTCGGTCTTGGCCTGTCCATCGTCAAGTGGATTGCGGAATCGCACCACGGCGCTGTAGAGTTGGCCAGCCAACCGGGACGTGGCAGTACGTTTACTGTGCACCTCCAGCGCAGATGATGGCCAGACTGGCGGCGTTGCTTCCCAAGCCTCTGCGGACTGGGCTCCGGCGCGTGCTCGATCCTATGATGGCCCGCCTCGGATATATCCGTTTCGATACGGCGCGCCATTACGCCGAGGATGGTCTCTTCTCCGTGCATAACGCCGAGTTCCGGCGCGCCCCCCAGTTCCAGGCGGCGTACGCGCGCGGCATGCAGGCGAGTTGGGGCGTCGACCCCGGGTTCGCGTGGCGCGTTCACGTGGCGCTGTGGGCCGCTGGTACCGCGATGCGGACTACGGGAGATTTCGTCGAGTGCGGCGTCAACGCGGGTTTTCTGAGTTCCGCGATCATGCAGCACCTCAACTGGGCAGGCGTGCCGCGGAGATTCTATTTGATCGATACGTTTGCGGGACCGGTGGTCGAGCAATTTTCGCCGGAAGAGTTGAAGCTGGGAAAGGCCGATCTGACCAAGGAACTGTTATCGCGCGGAGCATACGTTACAGACCTGGAGCGCGTGCGAGCGAACTTCGCCGAGTGGCCCAATGCGGTGGTCGTCCAAGGATCGGTTCCCGAAGTGCTTGCCACTCTGGAGATCCCGCGCGTGGCCTTCCTGCATATTGACTTGAACTGCGCCTACCCCGAGTGCGCCGCGGTGACACACTTCTGGCCACGGCTCTCACCTGGCGCCGTAGTGCTGCTCGACGATTACGCGAACCACGAGCATCGATACCAGAAGCAGGCGATGGACGCAACCGTGCGCGGCCTCAAGTCTGAGGTGGTGTCCTTGCCGACTGGGCAGGGTTTGATCGTGCGGTAAGGCGAGCCGGATGTTACGCGTTACGAGACATCACTTCACCGTCAGCGCGAAATCGATCGCCAGCACCAGCGCATCGTTCGTCACCCGTATATCCGTGACACGGAAATCGCCGAGTTCACGCGGGTAGGACTTCTGCGCGCCGGGGTCTTCCAACAGGCTCTTGGCGGCCGACGCCACCGGGTAGCGAAAGCTGTGCAGCAGGCTGGTGGTAAGCGCCTCGCAAACGCGCCGGATGTAGTAGCCGGTATGGCCCTCGGGCACGGCGTTTACATCGTTCAGTCCGATGTTGCCGTCCTTGTACTGTGGCAGGGCGGTGATGATGACGTCGAACGCGTCGCCCAGCCCCACGCACTTGCCGAACATGTTGAGCGAGGAGCGCCCCGTGAACCGCGCACGCATGCGCAGCTTTCCGTCCTGGCCCTGGACCCGCGGCTTCTCCAGATAGGCGAAGTTGCACTTGTTGGCCTTGTCGTTATAAACGTAGCGGCGGCCGTCCTGTGTGAAGACCTGCTCACCGAGCATGCGCTCCAGGGCGCCGAACTGGATGCGCAACTCGATCGCGCGCGCCACCGGGGCAAGGGACAGGAGCGCGAGCAGGAAGAGTGCGGAGCGGAGCACGGATTTCAGGCCTTGAGTCCCGGCAGCAGCTTCATCGCGTTGTCGCGCTCGATCGCTCGCAGTTCCTGCGCCGCGAAACGTTGCGCAGCCAGCCCGCCGATGACTTCCGCGCCAGTGCGGTAGGGGAAGTCGGTGCCAAAGAGCATCTGCGACGGCGTGACGATCTTCAACAGCGCAGCCAAGGCACCGGGGTGGTTGGCCTGCGCGGTGTCGTAGTAGAACTTCTGCAACTCGTAGAGTAAACCGCGCGGCAGGCGCTTGTCCCGCTCCTTCATGGTTTTTTCCTCGTAGAGGAAACGGCTCATCAGGAACGGCATGGTGCCGCCTCCGTGGGAAAAGATCCAGCGGATCTTCGGATAGCGCGCCGCCGTGCCGCTAAACACAAGGCTGGCGACGGTACGTGTGGTGTCCGTAGCCCATTCGATATCGACCGCCGGCACGCCGTATTTCAGGTTTGTGCAGCACGCCGGGGTCAGCGGATGGGTGTAGACCACAGCCTTGCGCCGGTTCAGTTCCTCCCAGACTGGGGCAAAGGCCGCGTCGCCCAGCCACTGCCCGCCGTAACTGGTCATCAACCCGATGCCGTCGGCTTTGAGCGTGTCCAGGGCGTATTCGATTTCGTGCAGGCTGCCCTCGGCATCCGGCAGTGGCAGCACCGCGAACAGGCCGAAGCGGCCGGGGTAGTCCCTCGCCAGTTTCGCTCCATAGTCATTCACTTCGCGGGCGAGGCGGCGGGCGAAGGCGGCGTCCGGGAATACCACGTTGGGCGGTGAGAGCGACAGCACCGACGTGGCGATGCCGCTGCGATCCATTTCCTCGATCGATTGCGCAGGCGTCCAGGAGGGCGACGAGGCCTCTCCACGAGCCACGATGGCCGCGGTGTACGACGGCGGGAACATGTGGTGATGGATGTCGATCCGGTATGCTGGCGCGGCTCCCTGCGCTGGGCGAATGAGCGCGCCGGCGCTGAACGCGCCAAGGCCGGTCAGGAAGCTGCGCCGAGCGAGGTGCATTGTGGTTCTCCAGATTCTACACCACCGGTCAATCGGGTTCGATACGGATACGCTGCGGAGATTCGACGGCGACCCGTATCTTGTCGCCGGCATCGAAGTTGGACTGGAAATAGTCCCGCAGTGCGGTGTAGCCGAGAATGCGCGGCGTTCCATTGCGCTGCGCAGTTCGGTTGATGACACCCATGATGGGCGTGCGTGCGCCGGGGACGCGTATTTCGATGGCGCTGCCGTGGTGACCGAAGTGTCGCTCGTGTTCTACCCCGACATTGAAGAAGCCCTGCCGGTAATACGCGGACGCAAGGGTAATAACGAACGAGGGAGCGGCCGGCTCGGTGGTATCGGGCACCGCAGCACCTGCCCCCGTTCGCTTGAAATCGTCTCCTTTGAACAACAACGCTTCGCCCGAGAGCCGTGAAAGAGCGTAGGCGCAACAGTCGCAGAAATTTAAGCCGGCAGGATGATTTCCCTTGCCGAACCTTCTCCATGTGCTCCTGGCTTCCTCCAGATGCTCCTGCAGAAAAGGAACAGTGTCAACCCTTGCCCGGTGTAGAAAAAGGTCGAATTCACGGCCGCCTGCCTCCCCTTTCCGCGCTTCAATTACCAGTGCAGCTTCCAACACGTTCACGCTGGACATCAGGCGGATGGGGTCGGCGGCGATTGCATCGACGAAGGAGTCCCTCTCCTTTTCGTGCAGCAAAATGGCGATGATGGCGGATGTGTCTAATACCATCGCGCTTACCGAGGCAGACCGTGCTCGTCAAACCCGATGATTTCTTCCGGGCTGCGCGTATCATGGTCCGGCAGCGCAGCGCACCGGTTGCTAATGGCCCGCAGCTCCTGGGCTATCCGCGGCGTGGAACTGCGGCCGGTTTCCCGGCGGAGTTGCTCGCGCAGGGCCTGAATTACTGCATCGGTAATCGATTGCCCGGTGGCGTCCGCCAGGCTGCGCGCCAATTCGTCCGCATCGGGGTGCTTGATACTCAAGGGCATAGGATGATTCTGCCTAATATTACGGCTTCTACCTAGATGTTAGCATGAAATAATTGCCCCAATGAAGCTTCTTCGCACCCTCATCCTGCGCCCGCTGCGGCGCGACCTGTTGCGCACCATTCTCACGATAGGCGCAGTCGCGCTCGGGGTCGCAGTGGTGGTGGCGATCGATCTGGCCGGTGACGCGGCCACAGGATCCTTCAGCTCGTCGGTCGAGGCGCTCGCCGGCAAAACCGATCTCGATATCATCGCTAACGGCGGAATTGACGAAGCCCGGATCGGCCGCCTGGCTTCCCTTCCTTTCGACGCACATTTTTCCCCAGTGATCGAGACGCAGGTGGAGATTCCCTCCGCCGGTTCCGTGCCGTTCTACGGACTTGATCTCACCGGAGCGCCCGAAGATGCCGCGGTCGTGTCCAGCGCTCTCGCCCGGCGAATCGGAATCGGGTTGCACAGCCCTCTGCTGTT
>Ga0335078_10015672_pt1 | contig 11252 bp, 8 predicted proteins | sample Lox_Sample_32_FD_206711 | JGI IMG/M metagenome (GOLD analysis project Ga0335078, IMG submission 206711) | Soil microbial communities from Loxahatchee National Wildlife Refuge, Florida, United States - Lox_Sample_3.2 | ecosystem: Environmental > Terrestrial > Soil > Wetlands | place: USA: Florida...
CGCCCCAGTCCCAGGCGGCGTGAAATCCCACGGCGAACCACAGGTTTCCTGTCCGCCTGAGGGTGAGACAGAAAAAGAGCGCGATCCATACGACCGAGAGCAGACCTGGCCATTGCTCTCCGGCGTTATGCAAGTGGCCCAGGCCAAAGCCGCACGACAACACGACGGCGGCGGGCCAGAATCCGAATGCGCGCGCCAGCGTGAACTGGGCGTAACCGCGAGAGAGGAATTCCTCGAACAGTCCGACAAGGAGAAACATCAACGCCCAGAACGCCGCAAACTGCGCGATGCGCAGGCCATGCAAGGCGAGATCACCGAACTCATAGACACCCGCCGTGCCCAGGGCAAACATCAGGACGCTGATCGCTGCGAATCCCCACAGGACTCCAATCCACAGTCGCTTCCCAAGCAAGCCGGCTGCCGGCAGTCCATAGACATGCCATGGCCGGCACTCGACGCGGGAAAGCACAACCGCGGGAATCAAAGCAGCCAGCAGCCTGCCAAACTCCTCGAGCAAGCCATTCCACAGTCCACTTGCCCCAAAATCATGCGACCAGGCCAGCCTGGTCGCCGCGATCTCGAGAAGAAAGTACATCGCAAAATAAAAGACGACTCCCCAGCCTGGGCGCAGGCCGTACGGGTCAAGAAACAGTGTGTTCGCGTAGGATGGTTGCGATAAGGCCGAGGAATAGGGAACGGAATCGGTTGCGGGAACGACCGACCGGCTGGTTTCTGGTTTGATTTCAGTTTCACTCATGCCGAAAGCTTCCCGCGCAAGCCATCTCCCATGGTAAAACACTCGGCTCGACCTTATGCGGGCATATTTCACACATGAACGTTTCGGCCGCCCTCAGTTCCTGGCGGGATTGCTGCTGCTGGCGTTTCTGAGCCAGGCGGTGTGGATAGTACACCGCGAATTCTCCGCAGGGAGCGAGTTGGAAGCCGGGGAGGCCCTGCGCATCGGCGAAGGATGGAAGCAGTGGCATGGGCACGGCATCGCCGGGGCGCCGAGGATGGATTACGCCGGCGTCCGGGTGCTAGATCCGTTTCGCGCGGAAGCGAACGGATTCGATACTGAGCATTCTCCTCTGCTCTACCTGGTTTCAGCGGCCCCTCTGCTGGCGTGGCCGAGAGATTTCGACCGCGACTCCGCGCCTTACTGGCGCTGGCTGCCGCGGCTTCCCTTTCTCGCCTGCGGCGTTTTTCTGGGGGCGTCGCTCTGGTATGTGGCGCGCCGCTTGTGCGGCAACTCCGGCGGCTTTATTGCGCTAACCTTCTACTGCTTCTCACCCTCCGTCATGCAGGCGAGCGCGCTCTGGCACACCCAGCCGGAGATCGTCGGGGCATGGGGGGCCTTCGGAACAATCTTCACCGCGATCGCCGTAGCCCACACGCTTTATGCTCCGCGCGAAGTCGTGCTCTGGAACTGGCGGCGCATTGTGCTGCTCGGAGTCTCTTTTGCCATCGCGATCGGATCACAGTTCTCCATGATCGTTCTGGTGCCGCTGGCGCTGGGTTTCTTGCTCTATGTTGCGCCGGTGCGACGTCAGGCCGGGATGGTGATCTGGCTGGTGGGGTGCGCGGTGGGACTGATTCTTTTGTTCGCCATCTACTTCTTTCATCCCCGAACCTTTGTCGACAGCTTGCGGCACGCGATGTTCTGGGGGGCAGCGTGGCGCGGATTCGGAACCGGAAAAGTTTACGAGTTGGTGATGGTGCAACTTTTGCGGGCGTGCCCGGCTTTCTTCGCGGTGCTGCCGGTTGCAGTCATTGCTTTCGTTGTCTGGAGGCGCGCGCGTTATTTCGGCAATACAGCGCCTTTGCTGGTGGGAATGCTCTTCCTCGCTCTGGCGATAGCGCATGCCGATGATACCGGGACGGGATTTCTGCTCGCAGCCGTTCCATTCCTGTTCACCTTTGTGGCCGGAGTGCTGGCCGACCTGATGGAAACACGCGCGGGACTATTGGTGAAAGCCTGCATCGTGACTCTGCTGGCTATTTCCATCGCGTGGACTTTGGCGAATTTGGCCCAGGTGCCGCGAGGGTGAAGACAAAACTAGCCGCCGTCCTCTGTTAAACTTTCTAGATTTCCATCTGAGGCCATTCATGAGGACAAAACCGGAATTGATTTTGGGGATGCTTGTGCTTGGTGCGGCGTTCGCGTTTGTGGCAGGCGAGGTGCGAGCGCAGTCCAACGCGAACGTGCACGCCGGTTCCGGCGCACCGGCGCCGCAAGCCAGCGATAAAAAGGCCGAGGAACAGTTCAAGAACATCCAGGTCCTCAAGGGAATTCCGGCCGATCAACTCGTCCCCACCATGCAATTCGTCACGGCCTCGCTCGGAGTGGAGTGCGACTTCTGTCATGTGCAGGGTGCATTCGAAAAGGACGACAAGAAAACCAAGCAGACGGCGCGCAAAATGATGGAAATGATGTTCGCGATCAACGCCGACAACTTCGACCGGAACCGCCAGGTTACCTGTTACACCTGCCATCGCGGCAACGCGAAACCCGTGGGCATGCCGCCGGTGATGACGGAGGAGCCGAAAGAAGCGATGGGCACAGCGCTAAAGGCGGAGGAGGCAAAGCCCGCGGGACCGACCGCGGAACAGTTGCTCGACAAATATGAGCAGGCGTCTGGCGGAGCAGCGGCGGTCGACAAGATCACCAGCCGCGTCATGAAGGGAACGATTGATTTCGGCGGTCAGTCACTGCCGATTGACATTTATTCGAAAGATCCGGATATGCGAATTTCGTTTACCCACATGCCAGGTGGAGATAGCGTCACGGCATTCAACGGGCGAGAGGGATGGCTGGGAATGCCGGGGCGTCCCGTGCGCGAGATGCACGGCGGCGATCTGGATGGTGCTGCGATCGATGCCGACCTTCACCTGCCTGCGCATTTGAAGCAGATGTTCAGCGGAATGCGGGTTCAGGGAACGGAGAAAGTCGGAGACCACGACACTTACCTCGTCGTCGGGGAGCGCGCCGGGAAGCCCTCGATTCAATTGAATTTTGACCAACAAACTGGCCTCCTGGTGCGGCTGGTGCGTTACGGCGAGACGGCGCTGGGCCTGATGCCAACGCAGGTTGATTATGCCGATTATCGCGATATCGGCGGCGTCAGAGTCCCGTATCGCTGGACGCTGTCGCGTCCGAGCGGGCGGTTTACGATTCAGGTGAGCGAGATGCAGCAGAACGTTCCCGTCGATGAGCAGAAGTTCGTCAAGCCGCCGTCACCGCCAGAGTCGTCAAAGGCGCCGGGCAACTGAGCGACCGTGGCCTGCCCTGTGTTTTTCAATAACAAAACCTGATAGGGACGATAAATAGTTTCGATTTCCGCGAAGCGGCGGCCGGAATGTAGAGTGAGGCCGTCGTGTTGGTGTGCGTCCCCGCATTGTTTGCGTCTCCTGCAGGCAGATGCCCGGGCGCGAAAATGCTCCAGGAACGAGGGAATGAAGTGTCAATTGCGAAACGAGTGATCGCCAGGGTGATGGCGTGGGTGATCTTGATTCTGCTGCTTTCCACGGCGCAGGCTGGGAGCGCCCAGACAATGACTGCAGCACCGGGCTCCGCGGACGCGAACGCACGGCTGACTAAATTGGAGCAGCAGGCGGCCGACGCCAAGAGTTCTGCCGACAACGCGTGGATGCTGACCAGCGCGGCTCTGGTTCTGATGATGACCGGCCCCGGCCTCGCCTTGTTCTACGGCGGACTGGTACGCAAGAAAAACGTGCTGGGCACGATGATGCAGAGCTTCACCTTGATGGCGGTCGTCACCGTGCTGTGGGGACTGTTCGGCTACAGTCTGGCCTTCGGCCCGGGCAACAGCTTCATCGGCGGCCTGCAGCATCTCTTCCTGCATGGCGTAGGCGCGCAGCCCGACGCGGACTATGCTGCCACCATTCCGGCGCAGACGTTCATGATCTATCAGTTGATGTTCGCAATCATTACGCCCGCTCTGATTGCCGGCGCTTTCGCCGAGCGCATGAAGTTCAGCGCGATGCTAGCGTTCATGGTTCTGTGGACGATCATCGTGTACGACCCCATGGCGCACATGGTGTGGGGCAAGCACGGTCTGCTGAATGCCTCGCTGGGCGGGCGGTTTCCCACGCTCGATTTTGCCGGCGGCACGGTAGTGCACGTTACGTCGGGAGTGTCGGCGCTGGTGTGTGCGCTGTATTTGGGAAAGCGTCTGGGATATCCAAAAGAACCGATGCCTCCCCACAGCGTGGTTTTGAGCTTCATTGGCGCTTGTTTGCTTTGGGTGGGATGGTTCGGGTTTAACGCCGGCAGCGCGCTCGCCGCGGGCAGTCTCGCGACAAGCGCCTTTGTAGCGACTCACTTCGGCGCGGCGGCTGCGGCGGTGGGCTGGGCCGGCGCGGAGTGGATTCGCAACGGCAAACCCAGCGTGCTGGGAGTCATTTCCGGAGCGGTGGCGGGGCTGGTGGCGATCACGCCGGCAGCGGGATTCGTGAAACCGATGCCGGCGCTCATCATCGGTCTGCTGGCCGGTGTTTTCTGCTACTGGATGGTCGCCAAGGTAAAGGCGAAATTCGGCTACGACGATTCTCTCGATGCGTTCGGAGTGCATGGGGCGGGGGGGACGCTGGGCGCGCTGCTGACCGGGGTTTTCGCAGTGAGCGCAGTCAATCCGATCTTCAAAGACGCGCGAGGAAATACGCTGGCTTCCGGCTTGATCGATGGAAATGCGCACCAACTGTTGAATCAGTTCGTGGGCGTAGCGATCGCCTGGGGCCTTGCCATTGGCGGGACGGTAGCGATTTTGAAGGTCGTCGACGCGACCATCGGCTTACGAGTTTCAGAGGAGGAAGAAGTTCAGGGTCTGGATCTCTCCCAACACGGCGAAGAGGGGTACTATTGGGAGGCGTCGACTTAGGTGTGGCGCGGACAGTCCTCTCCGCGTAGCCGGCAGGGGGTGGTAAGCTTTCGCGGGCAGCAGTGCCCGCGCCACATGTATGGGGAACAGGACTTGAAAACATCATGACGAAAGTTGAAGCGGTCATTCAAAACTCAAAGCTGGATGCGGTAAAGGCTGCTCTCCACGAGATCGGAGTGGAGGGCATGACGGTGATCGAGGTCCGAGGCCACGGCCGGCAAAAAGGACATACCGAGGTCTATCGCGGGCGCGAATACAGCGTGGATCTGATTCCGAAGACCAAACTGGAGATGGTGCTGGCCGACCCCATGGTGGACAAGGCGGTGCAGGCCATCCTGGGAGCGGCGCGCACGGGCAAGATCGGCGACGGAAAGATTTTCCTGTCGCGGGTGGATGAAGCGATTCGCATCCGGAACGACGAACGGGGCGAAGGAGCGTTGTAGTAAGGAGGCGAGCCAAACGCGCATTGGTCGCGTCGCGTAGAACGCGACGCAATGTCCGGCTCGTCCTGGTCCTTCGGCGGGCAAAAAGCGCTCGCCTCACGATGACATGGCTGAATTCTCTTCATGATGGCAGCGTCCTCCCTGGTCGGCGAACTGCGCGCTTCTCTCAGCGACGAATCGGCGCGCATCCAACGGGAATTTGACGCGAGCGGAGACGGGCGCGCCGCCGTAGCCGACCGCACACGGCTGATCGAAGACATCCTCAAGCGCCTGTGGCGCGAGATCGTATGGCCGGACGAATCACTCGAAGGGCCAGCCAACTTGGCTCTCGTGGCTACGGGAGGGTTCGGGCGCGGCTGGCTGTTTCCTTATTCCGATATTGATTTGCTGTTTCTGTTCGAACACCGCGAGGCCGAGCAGGCCTTTCGAGATCCGGTGCGGCGGCTGTCGCAAGAATTGTGGGACCTCAAACTCAAGCTGAGTCCTGCCTCACGCACCCTGAGCGAGTGCGAGCGCTACGACGTCAACAACACCGAGTTCACGATTTCCCTTCTCGACTGCCGCTACCTCGCCGGCAACCACGAGCTTTTTCGCCGCCTTCATGACAAGGTGATCCCCAAGCTGGTGATGCGGGAATCGAAGGCCCTGGTGCAGGGATTGGCCGAAGTGACCCGCGAGCGCCACGGCAAGCATGGGCTGACGCTTTATCACCTGGAACCGAACCTGAAGGAAGCGCCGGGAGGACTGCGCGATTGCAACGTGGCTTCCTGGCTGTCGCTGATTTCGGCGATCGACAAGCTCCACGATTGGCCTGACGCCAGCGCCATGCGGGCTCCGGTGAAGCGACAACTGGAAGCGGCGCTCGACTTTCTGATGGCGGCGCGATGCTTCCTGCACTTCCGGCACGGCCGCGACGATAACACGCTGAGCTGGGAGGCACAGGACGCGGCGGCAGCACGCAGGATTGGAGTCTCCAGCGCCGGGGAACTCTCGGCCGCCGACTGGATGCGGATTTACTTCGGCCATGCGCGCTCCGTGCAGCGGACCGTGACGCAATTGCTGGAAGAAATTCCGGAAGCATGGTCGGCGCTGTACCGGCAGGTGCAGAGCTGGCGGGCGCGGCTCTCAACGGCGGATTTTTCTGTCGTGGACGGCCTGATTTTCCTGCAGCAGCCCTCGGCATTGCAGGATCCCGAAGTGCTACTGCGGCTGTTTCATTTCATGGCCCATCACGGGCTGCGCCTGAGTGCCACCACGGAATACCGCATCGAGCAGGCGCTTCCCGCGCTGGCGGCGACGCCGCCGCGTGGGGCGGAACTCTGGCTCTATCTGCAGGAAACGCTGCTTCAGCCGCATGCCGCCGACGCGCTCCGGGCAATGCATTCCCTGCGCTTGTTGACCCTGCTGCTCCCGGAGTTGAAGCTGATCGATTCGCTTGTAGTGCGTGACTTTTATCATCGCTTCACGGTGGATGAGCACTCCTTTCTTGCGATCGAGAGCCTGCATCGGCTGAAGCAGTCGCAATCGGAGTGGGATAAGCGCTACGGCGAACTGCTGGGTGAGCTGGAGGATCCGGAACTGCTGTATCTGGCGCTGCTGCTCCACGACACGGGCAAGGGCGTGCCGGGAGGCAATCACGTCGAGGCGAGCCTCGAGATCGCCAATTGCGCCATGGACCGGCTGGATGTGGATCCGCAAGAGCGGGCGGAAGTCTTGTTCCTGATCGCAAACCATCTGGAACTGTCGTCGGCCTTGCGGCGGGATATCTTCGATCACGCGACCGTCGCGGCATTCGCAGAAAAGATGGGGACGCCGGAGCGGCTGAAGATGCTGTGCCTGCTGACCTATGCCGACATTAAGGCGGTAAATCCCGAGGCGCTGACGCCGTGGAAAGCGGAAAATGTCTGGCAGCTCTACATTGCGGCGGAGAATTACCTGAACCGCAGCGCCGACCAGCGCGTGCGTGCCGACGTGAATGACGAAAAACTGGCGCGGCTTCGGTCTTTGGCGCCCGTGACCGGCGGCAAGTTCAAGGGGTTTCTCGAGGGGTTCCCGCAGCGCTATCTCCTGGTGCACTCCGCCGAGGAAGTGATGCGCCATATGCAGATGGCCGATGAGCTGGCGGATGATCCGGTGCAGGTGGAACTGAAGCGCGGCCGGCACTGGTACGATCTGACGCTGGTGACCACTGATCGTCCGTTTCTATTTGCCACTCTGGCAGGCGTGCTGGCGGCGTGGGGAATGAACATCGTGAAAGCCAACGCGTTTTCAAACGCGGCCGGGACGGTGGTGGACACGATCCACTTCACTGACCGCTTCCGCACGCTGGAGTTGAATCTCTCCGAATGGGCGCGGTTCAAGAACAGCGTTGTAAGCGTGCTGATCGGCGAGGCTGACCTCGACAAGATGCTGCGCGACCGGCAGCGCGCGGAAAAAGGCGCGATAGCGAAAGTGAAAGTGGAGACCAAGATCGAATGTGATGACACGTCGTCGGCAACGACGACGCTGGTGCAGGTGATCACGCAGGATCGTCCTCGGCTGTTGCACCGCATCGCGTCGTGCCTGTCGGATCAGGAGTGCAATATTGAAATCGCGCTGATTGACACCGAAGGCCAGATGGCAATTGACACGTTCTATCTGACCTCTGGCGGGAAGAAGCTGAAGCCGGAGCATTGCCGCGCAGTGGAGAAGGCGCTGGTGGAAGAGTTGAGGACGGAGTGATGGGCCTCGCCGAATTGAGCTTTCAGGGCAATCCGTCCGACACGGGAACCTTTGTTCGTGGACGGCCGAACACCAACGTGCCTGCAGGCACCGCTTTCCGTCCATATGGCCCACTCTGAGGCGTGATGGCAACGGCCACCGCGTACATAGAGAACGGGCAGGAGAGCAGCCACCAAACCAAAAGCGTTGGATAAATCAGTTGAATCACACAAAGGAGCAACAGTAGGAGATACAAACCTGCGGCCCGCAGTCCTCCCTCGCCCCAGCCCCAGAATGCAAAGAAGGCCAACACGCAGACAGCCGGCAGGTAGGCCCACCATCTTGCGCGTGATTGCACTCGGACTGCCGTTTTCATTGCGCCCCACAGCATGACGCGCTTGTCGTCCATCCTCTGCTCGCTTACGCGATCCACTACTTCGCCGAAAACTTGAACACCGTTTTCGTCTTAAGCGTCTCGCCCGGCTTCAGAATCGTCGTGGGAAAATCCGGGTGATTTGGCGAGTCGGGATAGTGCTGCGTTTCCAGGCACAGTCCGTAACGGCGCTTGTAGACGTGGCCGTGCTTGCCTGTGATGCTGCCATCCAGGAAATTGCCCGTATAGAACTGGACCGCGGGCTGGTCGGTCGAGACCTCGAGCGTGCGTCCGCTGGTGGGTTCGTAGACGCGGGCGGCCAGCACCAGGCCTTTGTCCGTGGCCTTACGGTTGATCACGAAGTTGTGATCGTAGCCGTGGGCGAGCGTGATCTGATCGTAATTGTCGTCAATGCGCGCGCCGATTCGCGTCGAGGTCGTGAAATCGAGCGGCGTGCCTTTGACCGGACGCAGTTCGCCGGTGGGGATCAGGTTCTTATCCACCGGAGTGAAGCGGTCGGCGTTGATCATGATTTCGTGATTCAGAATGTCGCCGTTCCCTTCTCCCGCGAGATTGAAATAGCTGTGCTGGCTGATGTTGATCGGCGTTGCTTTGTCGGTGGTCGCTTCGTAGTCGATGACCAGTTCGTTCGCGTCGGTGAGGGTGTACGTGACCTTGACTTTAAGATTGCCGGGGAACCCTTCTTCGCCGTCCTTGCTGAGATAGCTGAACGCCACGCCGGTCTTCCCTTTGAGCGGTGCACCTTCCCAGACGACCTTGTCGAAGCCCTTCAGCCCGCCGTGCAGCGTGTTGGTGCCGTCGTTCTGGGGCAACGTGTAGGTCTTGCCATCCAGGGTGAACTTGCCATTGGCGATGCGGTTGGCGTAACGGCCGACAATGGCGCCGAGGTACGGAGGATTCGGAATATAGCCTTCGAGCTTTTCGTGGCCAAGGACGATGTCGGCGAGCTGGCCTTTGCGATCGGGAACGCGAATGGAAACGATGATGCCGCCGTAATTCATGGCGCGGATTTCGACGCCGTGAGAATTGGTGAGCGTGTACAAGGTAATGGACCTCCCGTCCCGTGAGCCGAACGGCTCCTCGTGAACACCGCTGGTGGATTGCCCGATCAGCAGGTTGCCGATCGCAAAAATGATGACGCTAATCAGAAGAAACGCCCGACGCCTTTTCATGGCGGAAAGTTTACTACGAAGGCCGGATTCGTGCAGTGCTGGTTGACCTTCTACGGCTCGACCCACCTTATCGGCGTCTTGCCCAGCGCTACCTTCCCTTCCACCCGCGACCGGCAGGACTCGCACAAAGTGGCTTCGCGCAGATCGATCCACTCCACGGCGTGAGACGACGCCATGGCACAGCGATAGTCCTGGCAGTGATGAAGATCAAGGGTGTGGCCTAACTCGTGGACGCTTTCCTTGAGAAGACGCTGGCTCAGCAATGTCTCGTCGGGTTCGAGCCCATAGAATTCCTGGCGCAGACGGTGAAACGACACCAGGGCACATGGGCCTCCCACTTGAGCCTCGCCGAAGACATACTTCAGGATGGGGATATACAGATCAACCTCAGCCACGCCGAGCAAACGCCAATCCCCGGGGCGGACGACGGCCTGCATGCGCTGCAGGATTTCCGACGAATGGTACTGCTGCCGTTCAATGTGGTAGGAAGGAACCGGGTCGAGCTGGGCAGGAAGTATCTCGCAGGCGACGTCGAGGCATTCGGGGATCGCAGCGCGCAAGTCCTCCAGGAGGGAGCCCTCGACCTTCCCGACCGGCAGCAGGTGCACCAGGTTCATTCCAGCCACTCCCGCCGAGTGTACTCGAACCAGATTCAGCGCACTCCCACCGGAGTGCGGGACCAGCCGTAGCGCTTGAGTTTGTGATGCAGCGTGACGCGGTCGATGCCGAGCACTTCGGCGGCACGGCTTTGGTTGCCGCCACAATCTTCAAGGACGCGCAGGATATGGCTGCGCTCGATTTCGTCCAGAGACTTTCCGGCTGCGGGCGCGGGCTGCGACTTGAAGATGAAATCCTGCTCGCGAAGTTCAGGCTCCTGGGCCACGACCATGGCGCGTTCGACGGCGTTCTCGAGTTCGCGCACATTCCCCATCCACGGCTGCTGCTGCAACTGGTTCATCACAGCCGGTGCGATGCGCGTAATGTGCTTGTTCATGGCCAGAGAGAATTTCCGCACGAAATGCTCGACCAGCGGCGGAATGTCTTCCCGGCGGTCACGCAACGGCGGCAGTTCGATGTGAAAAACGTTGAGCCGGTAAAACAGGTCTGGACGGAACGTTCCCTCTTCGATCATGCTCTCGAGATTTTTGTTGGTAGCGGCCACGCAACGGAAGTCCACCTTGATGACCTGGTTGCCGCCAACGCGCGTGATCTCGCGCTCCTGCAGCACGCGCAGAAGATCGGTTTGGGTCTTCAGGCTGATGTCGCCGATTTCGTCGAGAAAAACCGTGCCGCCCTCGGCAATCTCAAACTTCCCTTTCTTGCGATATTGCGCGCCGGTAAATGCGCCTTTCTCGTGTCCAAAGAGTTCGCTTTCGAGAAGAGTTTCGGTAAGCGCGCCGCAGTGGATGACAACCAACGGATGAAATCGCCGCAAACTCGCGGCGTGAATGGCGCGAACCACGAGCTCTTTTCCGGTGCCGCTCTCGCCGGTGATGAGCACGTTGGCGTCTGTGGGGCCGACGGTCTCGATGGCATCGAAAACCTTCCTCATAACGGGACTTTGTCCTACGAGATCGCCGGGCCGCGTGGCTTCGGCGACCGCCTCGCGCAGGCGCACGTTTTCCTTTTCCGCGCGGCGATGGGC
>Ga0335078_10015673_pt1 | contig 11251 bp, 10 predicted proteins | sample Lox_Sample_32_FD_206711 | JGI IMG/M metagenome (GOLD analysis project Ga0335078, IMG submission 206711) | Soil microbial communities from Loxahatchee National Wildlife Refuge, Florida, United States - Lox_Sample_3.2 | ecosystem: Environmental > Terrestrial > Soil > Wetlands | place: USA...
GCCCAGGGTTGTGTGCTAGCCTCTTCCTGTCTCGTGTGAAATCGAACACGGCGCAGCTTCACAAGCTGCCCCGGCAGTTCTTCCCATGGCCTTCCGCGTCACAAACCCGAAGGTAACGGATCTCGAGCGGGCTCGCGCCCCGCTTGGCCATTCGGCATGGCAAGTCCGGTACCCCCTCCCCCCCCTATGAAATTTTGCAAAACGAAGCCAAAATGTCCTTTGGAATCAACAAATGGCTCCGAAAAAAGGCCCAAAACGAAGCCAAATAAGAGCCTTAAATCCCCTTAAATCTCCTTAAACGAACCCAATCAGGGCCGGGGCCCGGGATGGCCCGGACCACCGGATTGTGAGCCTACATAACTAGCTGACTTCCCTGAAGGCGGGCGTCGCGGAAAACGAGGCCGGATTCCCGACTGAACCGTTCCGGAGCAACCAATTCCGGACGGAAAAAACCCCGCATTGATGGATTCCGGACTGGCATTTGCCAATCGCCACTGTTCCTAGGGGACGAGGACCATGTCGTCCGTGACCTGGCTCAGGGGAATCTCTTCGAGGTCCGTCCAGCGCTGGCAGCAGACGCACGGGCCGGGTTCGGTGGCGGGAATGTTGCAGACGTGGCAGTAGAATCGCAGCCGGAAGAGCTTGCCGTCGTGGACCGTGAAGAGGTGAGCGACGTCCATGGACCTGGTGTCGCCCGGCGAGTTCCCGGCCTTGCCCTCGAGGCGCACCTCGCGGCCGTTCATCCGCGGGTCTTGCAGGGTGTGAAGGATGGATGCGTCCCTTGAGGTGATCACCACTTCGCCGGACGTTGTCGCGACGTGAAGCGTCCCTTGCGGGCCGATCACGAGCTTGCCCTGGACTGTCTCCGCCGCGGATTGCGAAGCGGGACCCGATGCGGACTGCCAGACAGGCGCCGGCGCGGCCCTGGCGGTCGCGCCCGGCAGGCACGCGCCGCACGTCGCCAGCATGAGCATCGCGTGCCCGGAGAAGGGAAGTCTCATCGCTTACTGCTCGCCGCTCTGGGCGCCGGGCACGATGACCAGCGCCATGGGAACAGGGCTGGCCGCGCCCTGCTCGGCAAGGTCGAACTGCACCACCTGGTCGCCGGAATCGTCGCTGAAGGCGCCGGGCAGCGCCTTCACGCTGGAGTTTGCCGGAATCAGGCTCAGGACCGCCGGATGTCCCGAAGTCAGGGTCTTGCGGCTCAGGGCGACCAGCTCATCGAATCCGAGCGCGGTGTCGAGCTTGGTATCGGCGGCAGCAGGGCAGAGCAGCAGGAAGTCCCGATACTGGCTCACGCCCATGTGATTGCCGTCTTGCGGAATCTGGCCGTAACGCAGCGTGTAAACGCCGGCGGGCACCTTCTGATGACGAAAGTCCTGCGTGGGCGCAAGAATCTCCATGATGCCCACCAGCGTTCCCATCTGAAGATTTCCGTAGAGAATGTCCGGCGAGTCGCCCGACGCCTTCATGGTCGGGACGGACTTCAGCAGCCAAACATTGCAGAGCGGACTGCCGCCGGAAAGGACCTGGGCGCCTTGCGCAGCGAGATCGCCGGCAAGCGCGGCCGGAACCGTGCCGGCGGCGGGCGGCGGAGCGGGTTGCGCCGTCAGGTTCGCCGGCCCTGCGGCCGCAACCGGCACCCTCAGTGCTGACAACCACAGAATGGCGATCCAAAGCGCCGTCCGGCTCTTGGGGCTCATCAACGGTACTCCGGGAAGATTCGGGTTCTCTGAATCTCAGAGCGCGCCGATCACAGCGCGAAAGTGCCCACGTACGCGCTGCGCGTGTCCATGCGCGTCCAGTTCATCCCCAGACCCTTGCCGTGAAAAGCGTCTTCAAGCGTGAAAGCGGGCATGGCGTGCGAGCTTGCCACGAGAGGCGGATAGTAGATTTCCTCGTTGCCGCAAATGTGATCGCCGGCGCAGAGGCTGCGCGTGCGAATGCTGACCAGTTGTCCGGCTTCGAGACTCAGGCTGCCGTGATCCTCTCCCAGGGCCAGCCGAATCGGGGCGCTTTCCACGCCGATCACATGTCCCACAAGCTTGCCGGCCTGAGCGCGCGCCAGGCTCTCGAGCGCGTGCCGCTGCGCGGCGCTGGCGTGATCGTCAACGATCAGGACCGACTTTGCCGGGTAAGGGTTGTGGTACGGATCGCCCAGCGTGGCGTTGGCGTCAACCACGGCCAGCACGCTCAACCCGCTCAGGTCCACTCCCTGCCAGTTCCCGTTGCGCACGTGCCAGGCAAGGATGGCCTGCTTGCCTTCCAGGTCCACCTGGGAGTTGGCAAAGCACGGGCCCGTGTAGACGTCGGCGCTGCGCACTTCAACGTAGTCGCCGGTAATGCCCGTCGCCGCCAATGCCGAAGGCACCGCCGCGACACAAAGTGCGCCCATGAGCGCGATCAAGGTCCTCTTCATGATTTGAAGCCTCCTCAGAGCGTCTCCCCGCGACGCTTTACCCTTATTGTAGCCCCCGATTGCCGGAGCCTCAAGACGCCGGGTTCATATTCAGGTAGATGCTCCAGGCGGACGCCGGGTCACTCAAAAGGTTGAGGGTTGGGATTGCGAAGTCTGCAGCGGCAGCGGGCGCCGCCGGGACCGTGACCTCCCACGCCTCCACGGTCCCGGCGTTCCGCGCAGGGCGATCATCGTGCCTGATCGCCGCGATAGTTTCTCAGGCCCTCTTGGCCTCAGCCTTGAGGAGTCCGAACTTGCCCGTATCAACCCAGTCCATGCGGAGCAGCGACCAGAAGTCGCTGGCGAACTGGTTCAGAACGTAATCATAAGGCAACCAGCCGTAGCCGCTGTCGCCCCAACCTGTGCCCCAGGAGTTGCGGATCAGCAGGGCGCCGGTGGTCTCCTTGTTCGTCTTGAGATTCTTGATCTTCAGATTATCGTCATAACCCATGGTGGAAACCGCATGGCCCCAGACCGACTGTTCCCCGGGGTGGGGATACGGGATTCCGCCCTTCACATTGGTCGGGTCGCTGAACGAGGGGAACCCGTAGAAACCGAACATCGAGGGGACCTGATGGGCCAGGTACATCTTGACGCTGGCCAGGATGTCCGCCTGCGACTTTTTCACGCCAAAGGGATCGTGGCAGAAGTACCGCGTGGTCTTGAAATCGCCGGCCGTGGCATAGACGAACGCCGGCGGCTCGATGTCAAACTTGGTCGCGTCCGTCGAGTAGGGGAAGTACTTCTCCGGCGGCACCCCGAAGAAGACCAGCGCTCCCATGGTGTTCCGCAGATAAGCGCCGGTATCGCCGGTCCATCCCAGCAGATCGCGGGTGGTCTTGTAGACGAACAGGCGCGAACCGTCGATGTCCTTGCCGAAGGCCCGGTTCTCAAAGTACTCCACGATCCCGACGGCCGCGTGTGCCGTGCAGGATCCCAGGTTGCCTTGAGTCTCGATCGGCGAGCAGAAGTAGCGGAGGTCCACCGACGACGGCAGCGTCGCCATCGCCTTCCTGGCTTTGTGAATGCCGAGCTTCTCAGTGATCTCAGTGATGTTGGGATGCTCATCGGTGTAGTCACGCATATCGGGCGTATCCGGCAGCCAGCCCGTCGCGACAATCTCTCGGTTGGGAAGTTGCAGGCGCCCGACCATGGTTCGGATCGGGAACTGAGGCAGCGCCATTTCCTTTTCTCGGATCATTTCAGGCGGCGCTTCGACTTCAGCGAATATGGGCATGGTCTTTCTCCTTTTCGGGAAGACCCGGCGGCAGGCCCGCCCTCGTCGTGGCGGAAAATGCCCCTTGACTGATTCGCGGGTCGGGTACGCGACTCCCGGACCGGCGGAGGAGTCCTGGCGCTTCTCTGCCTTTGACGGGAGCGTTGGGCCAGCAGGGATCGCTGGACCGGCCCTGGCCTGCCTCTGCCTCCCCTCCTGGAGAGCATTCCGGGCCTCCCGTGCTGGCCATTAGACTAAGGCGCGGCCTTACGGAAGTATGGTGATGATGGTCACCCATGATGGTGACCAATTAGTGAAAACTTAGCAATATCGTCCAGGTTGCGCTCGAAGGACGTCTGGCGCCCGTGTAACCGCACATGGCCAGGGCCGTCCCTGCCCGCTCGTAGGACGCTGGAGGTCGCGGACATTTCATCGTGCCGGGTCGACCCGCTAGGAAATTCACGAACTTTCCGGCTATACTGACCGCAATGGGAGACGATCTCATCCAGATTTTTTCCCGCGCCTCGCGTTCACCCGCCGTGGTGCCTGCGAACGCGTCCGCAGAGCCGTCGGCGCCCGCCTTTGAGGCGATCAGGAACCGGCCAGACGTGGCGGCGGGTCCGCTCGGACGCAGCTTCTACATCGAGACCTTCGGGTGCCAGATGAACGTCCACGACTCGGAGAAGGTCGCGGGCGTGCTGATGGGGCGCGGCTTCGAGCCCGTCGACGATCCCGAACGCGCCGACATCCTCCTTTTCAACACCTGCAGCATTCGCGAAAAGGCGGCGCAGAAGGTCTTCTCGCGCCTCGGTGCCATCAAGAAGAAACATGGCGACAAGGTGATCGGCGTCCTGGGATGCGTAGCGCAACAGGAGGGCGAGAAGTTTTTCGAGCGCGCGCCGCAGGTGAGCCTGGTTTGCGGATCGGCCAGCTATTCGCAACTGCCCGAAATGCTGGACCAGCTCACAGCAGGGAATCGCCGCGTAACCGGCTTGAGTCTCGACACCGAAGACTGTTTTGAGACGGAGTTTACGCGCCGCGATAATCCTTTTCGCGCTTATCTGACGATCATCGAGGGCTGCGACAAAGCCTGCTCGTACTGCGTCGTGCCCATGACCCGCGGTCCGGAGCGCAGTCGTCCCGGGGACCGCATCCTCGAGGATGTCAGGCGGCTGGCGGACGACGGCTACACTGAGATCCAGTTGCTTGGACAGACGGTGAACTCCTGGCGCGATTCCTCGCCGCTCCGGCTGAGCTTCGCGGGATTGCTGGCCCGTGTGGCGGACATACCCGGCGTGCGGCGGGTGCGCTTTACCACGTCGCATCCGCGCGACTTCACGCCCGATATCGTGCGCGCGATCGACGAGCATCCGGCGCTGTGCGACCAGATCCATCTGCCGGTGCAGTGCGGATCGAATCCGGTCCTGCGCCGCATGCTCCGAACCTACACGCGCGAAGAATATCTCGAAAAGATCGATTGCATTCGGCGCGCGCGGCGTGATATTAGCATCTCGACGGACATGATCGTTGGCTTCTGCGGGGAGACCGAAAGGGACTTCGCCGAGACGCTCTCGCTGCTCGATGCGGTTGAGTACGATCAGGTGTTTTCCTTCAAGTATTCGCTGCGGCCCAGAACTCCGGCGGGCGCGTGGCCCGACGATGTTCCCGAAGTCGAAAAGGGAAGACGCCTCAGTGAACTCCAGGAACGCCAGCGCCAGATCCAGATCCGGCGCAACCGGGCGCTGATCGGGAGTGACTTCGAAGTGCTGGTGGAAGGCTATCATCCCAAGCTCGGCCAGGCGATCGGCCGCACCACGAACAATCGGGTGATCAACTTCGCGGGCTCCGCCGAGGACGCCGGAAGCTACCTCACGGTGCGCGTGACCGCAGCGGGTCCGAACAGCCTGGTGGGCGAACGTGTAGCAGGTTAGGGGCGGGAATCACGGATATTGAGAAAGCATGCCGTTCATTGCGAAGCGGCAAGCCCAGTTGGAAGCGAACATGATCGCCTTCAGTGCCGGCATGGCGGAATTACGAAAGCGCCAGGAGGCTGCCGAAAAACTGATCAATGCCTTTGCCAAAGCCGGTCAGGCTCAGATCGAGTTGCCCACTGCGCGGCTTGACGGCCTTGAAAGCCGCCCGGAAGTGCAGGAACGTGAGTCCAAGGCTTTCATGAGTCGCTTTGACGATTACTTGCGGAGGGCCGGGAACGGCCACGGCGCCTGAGGACGCGTGGAGAATCGAGGACTGTGATGGAAGTCGAGATGAAGATCCGGGGCCTGATGATGGATCCGACGACCAACATGCCGATCGTCATCCTGAAAGATGCCAGCGGCCCCACCGTCCTGCCCATCTGGGTCGGCATCTACGAGGCCAACGCCATCGCGCTCGAAATCGAGAAGGTGAGCACGCCGCGTCCCATGACGCACGACCTCATCAAGAATCTGCTGGCCGGTCTTGAAACCATGGTGCGCAAAGTGGTGGTCAGCGAACTTAAGGACGACACGTTCTACGCGCTCATCTGGCTGGAGCGCGAGGGCCAGATGATCTCGATCGATTCGCGTCCCAGTGACGCCCTGGCGCTGGCGCTGCGCGTGGATTGCCCGATCTACGTGGAAGACGAGGTTTTGAAGAACTCAAAGGTGGCCGGAGCCGCGTCCGACAAGTTCCAGAGCGAAGAACTGCGGCGCTGGCTGGAGAATCTGGGCGACGAGGACATGGGCCGCTACAAGATGTGATCCCGTGAAAGCTGAAGCAGGTTGTTTGCTCCATTCAGGATGACAGCTCGTTCATCTCTCAATTGACCGCGAATCCGATGCACGGTAACGGGACGCTCGAAGACCGGGGGAGCAGGAGAGTGCCGATCATCGCGATCGCGAACCAGAAGGGCGGTGTCGGCAAAACGACCACGGCCATCAATCTTGCGGCCGCGCTGGCCCTCAAGAAGAAACGCACGCTGCTGATCGACCTCGACCCGCAGGCGAATTCCACCCTGACGTTTTTTCCGCCGGACGATATCCACTCCTCGATTTACGAAGTTCTCGCCGATCACAGCGCGGCGCTGGGCCAGGTGGTTCGGGCCACGTCATCGGCGCTTCTGAGCCTGGCGCCGGCAAAGCTCTCGCTGGCCAAGCTCGAGGCGATGCTTGCGGGTCAGTTTGACGCGCCCTTCCGTCTGAAAGACGCTCTGGCATCCTGCCGCGCCGACTTCGATTTTGTCGTGATCGATTGCCCGCCCGCGCTTGGCATACTGACCGTGAATGCCCTGGTTGCGGCCACACATCTCATCGTGCCGATTCAAGCCGCCTACTACGCGATGGAAGGTACGGACGATCTGCTGGAAACGCTCGAGCGGATCCGCGCGCGGCCCAATCCCGAACTCGAGTTGCTGGGTGTTGTCCTGACCCTTTTCGACCGGCGCACCAACCTGGCGCGCGACATCCAGAAGCAGATCGGCAAGGTTTTCGGCGACAAGGTATTCAAGACCGTGATTGGCAAGAACGTGCGCCTCGAAGAAAGTCCGGCCTACAAAGAAACCATCTTCGCCTTCGCGCCCGATTCCACGGGCGCCGACGACTACGAACACCTGGCGCGGGAGGTTCTGCAACGTGTCCACTAGACGCAGCGGTTTGCCCCTGGTCGTGAAGATGCGTCACGACGCCCATTACGTGGAGGAGATCTCGGCGCGCAGCGGAGCCGCCATCGGCCGCATGATCGCCATCGATCTGCTCGAGCCCAACTCGCAACAGCCGCGGAAAGATCGCGGTGACCTGCGCGGACTGGCGGACTCGGTGCGTGAGAAGGGTGTGCTTGAGCCGCTGCTGGTGCGCCCGCTGCGCGAATCGGGCAGGTACCTGATCATTTCCGGCGAGCGACGCTATCACGCCGCACGCGCCGCGGGTCTCGCGGAGGTGCCCTGCATCGAAAAGGACGTTGGCGAAGCGGAAACGCTGGAGATCGCGCTCATCGAGAATCTGCAGCGCAAGGACCTCACGCCTTTCGAAGAAGCGGACGGCATCCAGGCGCTCGGCGACCGATTTGGTCTCACGCACGAGCAGATCGCAAGGCAGCTCAGCCGCGGGCGCTCGTCCGTGACCGAAGTCCTGAGCCTGCGGGCCATCCCGGATGAGATCAAGGCGTTCTGCATCGAGAACGGCGTGCTCTCGAAGTCGCAACTGCTGCAGGTTGCGCGACAGCCGAGCGAGGCGCGGATGCGCGACGTGGCGCGCCGGTTCGCTGCCGGGTTGCTCAATCGCGACGAGGCTCGCGCCGAACGCCAGGAGAAGAAGCCGCAGAAGTCCGTCTTCCGCTTCGTGGCGCCACAGCGCGAGTTCAGCTTTACGATGCGATTTCGCGGACGTCCGGCCGACCGCAATCAGGTGATCAGCGCCTTGCGCAGGGTCCTCGAGAGTCTGGAAGCGGGCGAAGCGTGAGCGCCGAATGATGAAATCCCGGAGAGCTCCACAAGAACATCGAGATTAGGGTATCCCTGCGGTCGCCGACGGTCCGGCGGCAGGCCGATCCTCGACCGGAGCCAGCGCCAGATCGTCGCCCGGTTTTGCAAGCAGGGTGCCGAGCTCGGTGCGGATCAGGTCCTGCTGTGCGGCGCTGAGCTTGGCGGCGCCGGCCGTCAGGTAAAACACGTCAATCGCGCGCTGGCCTTCGGTATCGATCAGCGCCACCTCAATATTACAGTTCGATCTTGCCAGGGCATAGCTCACATCAAACAGGAGTCCGGGCCGGTCCGTGGTCACGAGCTCGAGCAGCGTGCTGTGGCTGGAGCTCGCGTCGTCGAAGCGGAACTGTGTGGGGATGGTGACTTTGGGCGAACGCCGCGACGCCCGGCGGTCGGTCGCGTCCGCGAGCAGCGTTTCGAGCGAGAGCTTGCCGGCGAGCGCATCCAGCAAATGCTGCTCGAATCGCGCGATCTCCGAAGGATTCAGCTCCAGCGTGCGATGCAGGTCCTCGAAGGCAAAGATATCGAGCACTACGCCCTGCGCGTTTGAAAAAGCCTCGGCCTTGACGATGCTCATGTCCCAGGACGCCAGCGCCCCGGTGATGGTGGCAAACAGCAGCGGCCGATCGCGGGTAATCAGGGTGAGCTGCCAGAAGGCGTGCTCGCGTTCCAGACGCAGCCGCACCGGTTCCCGGTCGAGCGTGCGGGCCATCTCCAGGTGCTCGATGATTTCGCCGGGCGCGTGGACCGCAAGGTAGCGCTGGGGAAAACCGGCCAGAAAGCCGTGCAGCTCGGAAGGCTGATCTGCGGGCTTTTCCGACGTCAAGGTCTCGTCGATGTCGAGCGCGGCGTCGTCGGCCTTGACCCGGTCGTCATCCAGGCTGCGTGCCAGGTGGTTGGCGGTCGAGACGTAAAGCTGCCACAGCGCGTCGGCCTTCCACGGGGTCAGCGCCTCGGGGTTGACCGCTTTGATGTCGGCGTAAGTGAGGAGGGTCAGAAGCTTCAGGCGCTCCACGCTGCCCATCTTGCGAGCGAATTCCCGGATGGTATCGGGATCGAGGATGTCGCGGCGCAGCAGCGTCGACGACATGTCGATGTGGCGGGCGATCAGGAACAGAACCGTGCGATCCTCGTCCGGCGAAGTGCCGAATCGCGCCAGCGCCTGCCGCGCCGCTTCCACGCTGCCTTGAACATGATCGGCGTGCGCGGTGCCCTTGCCGAGATCGTGCAGTAGCAGGGCCAGGAAGAGCAGCTCCGGACGATCGACTTCTGCCAGCAGAGCGGCGAAGCGCGCCTCGATGCGGCTCAGATCGGGATTGCGGCCCTCGTCCCTCGGTCCTTTGCGACCCGTCAGCTTCTCAAGATCGTGCAAAGACTGGATGGTGACAAAGGTGTGCTCGTCCACGGTGTAACGATGATAGAAATCGCGTGTCACCAGCGCGTCGACAGCCTGGAATTCCGGCACCATCGCCGTGAGCACACCCAGCCGGTGCATGGCGCGCAGAGCGGCGGACGCGGACGCGGACGTCAGGATTTCCTGGAGGCTTAGGGCGGCTTCGGGGACTTCGTTCAGAGATGTCGCGAGGCGCGGGAGGACCTCCCGGACCCAACGCTCGGCCTCGGCGCTCAGCTGCAGATCGTGGCGCGCCACCATCTCAAACAATTTCAGCAGCACCCCTGCGTCGGACGTCGCCGCTGACTGCCGGGGAAGAATCCGACCGCCGATCACCGAGAAGTCGCTGTTCGAGAGCCGTGAGCGCCAGTCTTCAAAGACTGCCGAGAGCGAACGGCGGCCGCGGGAGGTTTCATCGAGCAGGCGCGACACAAGCGCATGGACCCGCCGCGCGTGGCGGAAGTAGTGGCGCATCCATTCGGTGGTGGTCAACGGGCCGGAGTCGCTGCCGATGCCCTCGCTGGCGGCCTGATCCTGCATCTCGTACGTCAGGTGGTTATCATCGCGCTCGCGCCGGTAGTGCAGAAAGCAGCGAGTTGCGGTCAGAAAGCTGAAAGCGGCGCGCGCCTCGGGGCTGAACGCCTGCGGCCAGAGTTCGTCGGGCGCGCTCCAGGCGCCACGCTCGTCGAGGGTGGTGATGCCGGCCAGCCAGCGCGCCACGTGGTAGTCGCGCAGGCCGCCGGGAGCGTCTTTGATGTTGGGCTCGAGGTGGAAGATGGTGCCGGCGTATTTCTGGTGCCGCTGACGTGTAAGACTGTCGAGATTCGATACCAGGCTGTGACGTTCGCGCGCAATGACTTCAGGCAGCAGGCGGTCGTGGAGCGCTCCGAACAGTTGCGGGTCGCCGGCAAGATATCGCACGTCGAGCAGCGCCACCGCAAACTCAGGATCGGTGGCCAGAACCGTGCGACACTCGCCGAGCGTCCGAAGTCCTCCGCTGGAGCGCAGTCCGAGATCCCACAAGGAGCGCAGCAGCGCCGCGGTGGATTCGCGGTGCGCGGCTTCCACGGCGCCGTTCGCGCAGACGAAGGTCAGGTCGATGTCGGAGGATGGATGCAGTTCGCGCCGGCCATATCCGCCCACCGCAGCCACGCACAGCCCCTGCGGTTCACCCGGCCCGCCGGCGACGAATTGGGAATAGAGCCCGGTGACGACCCGGTCCACCACGTGGGTCCGTTCCCGCAGCAACGCCGCGGACTGATGGTCGCGCTCAAACTGTTCGCGGATTCTGCGGCTTCCCGCCTCGTAAACCGACCCGAGAGAGCCGAGGATGCCACTTGGGTCACTCACCGCACGCCCCGCGCTCTCGCTTACCATCGATCACCCGCGTCTCCAGGCTCCTGTCACTCGCCACTGCTTTTAGATCGCCTTCTCTCCCCGCTCCAGATTACGAATCCGGACGGCGTCTTCGACATTCGAGACGAAGATTTTGCCGTCGCCGATCTTGCCGGTTTTCGCGGAGCGCAGGATGGCCTCGATGGCCGCGTCCAGCATGGCATCGGGGAGTACAATCTCGAATTTCATCTTGGGCAGCAGGTCGACCGTATACTCGTTGCCGCGGTAGACCTCGGTGTGACCCTTCTGCCGTCCGTGGCCCCGCACCTCGGAAATCGTCATGCCCATGATGCCCAGCTCAACCAGGGCTTCCTTCACCGATTCCATTCGCGA
>Ga0335078_10015675_pt1 | contig 11250 bp, 13 predicted proteins | sample Lox_Sample_32_FD_206711 | JGI IMG/M metagenome (GOLD analysis project Ga0335078, IMG submission 206711) | Soil microbial communities from Loxahatchee National Wildlife Refuge, Florida, United States - Lox_Sample_3.2 | ecosystem: Environmental > Terrestrial > Soil > Wetlands | place: USA...
GAGGTGTGGGCGGCGGCCCTTGCTGCCGATCGGGTGCTCGTGACGGAGAACGTTCAGGACTTCCGGCGCATCGAGGCCGACGCGCTCGCCCGATCGCAACCGGCTGTGCGGTGGTGGGCGAGCCAGATGCCGCCGATCGTCAGGAGGCTCGTCACATACCCGAGATAGGCCGGCCACGCATCCGCGATGCCGCTCCACAGGTCGCGGAACCCCGCTCACCGGGACCTTGATGTAGAGAACGAGCAACGTGATCGCGATCGCGAACAACCCATCGCTGAACGCCCCGGTGCGGCCCGTGTCCCAGTGCCCCCGATCGCGAACGACGCTAGACGCTATCGCCGGATCGGCACGCCTCCGTCAGCGCAACCGTCGTGCAACGCAATTGCACGCAGCGTTTCTCCGACTGCACGATCGTATCCCTGCCGTCCCGCACCGGAGCGCTGAGAGACCTTGGACGCTGCCGATTTCCGCGCCCTCGAGGCCCGCGACGATAAGGAGCCGAGCGACGGGCGCGCTCGGCTGCTCACGCTGGCCGTCACGGCCGCCGTGGCGGGCGCGGACCGGGTTGGCGGGAGTGTGCTTCAGGCTGGTCGTGCGTGAGGCTGATGCCAGTCGCGTTGATGTGATGAGCCAGCTGCGGCCAGTCAATGCCTCTGCCGCGCGGCCGGTTGTCCGCGATCTCCGGGTTGTCGGCTGCACCCGATCTGCAACTTCCCTGCTCCTGCACCGCCAAGCGCGGCTTCTAGCGTGGCGATGGTGCGAGCGAACGAACTTCACTCGAAAGTCACAAGAAGGGGGTCACCCGTGTCTGACTCATCCACCTACCGCCAGGCGCTTCGCGACATCTCGGGGCTCTAGTGGCTGATGCTCGGCCTCGGCCTGCTCAGCATCCTCGCGGGGATCATCGTGCTCATCGAGCCGGGCAGCAGCCTCAAGGCGATCGCTGTGATCACGGGGATCTTCGTCCTCATCGACGGGATCGTCGCGCTCGTCGCCGCGGTCAGCCGAGGTACCGAGAACCGCGGTCTGGCCGCGCTGGTCGGAGTCCTGAATCTGATCGTCGGCGTGCTGTTGATCCGCCATCCGGTCGGTGGTGTCGTGGCGGTCGCGTTGTTGGTCGGGATCTGGCTGATCGTGGCGGGCGCGGTGCGGTTCGTGCTCGCATTCCACGCCGAGACGCGTCGGGTCTGGCGGTTCTCGCTCGCCGCGGTCGAGATCGTCGCCGGGATCGCGATCGTCTCAAGCCCGAACATCGGCGCGGCGACCCTGGCGCTGCTCGTCGGGGTGGCGCTGATCGCCAACGGTGTCCGCTTCGGAGCGCTCGGGTTCGCGCTGCACAGCGCCGGGAAGGACGTGCCGGCGCCGGTGCCGCACGAGCCGATGGCTGCGGTGTGACCCCGACTGCGGCTCGGCGGGCCGCCACGAGCCCGGCCGCCGTAGTTGACCCTCTCGGGGCAGCGCGCCGCCGGGCAGGCATACCCGAGCCTGCCCGGCGCAGCGGGGGACTCGAGCACGGCTCGGCGGCTCCGTACAAAGCCACCCTGGGCTACGGGGCCCTTACGGATGACATGCCGTCGTGCATCGCAGACGCTGCGGTGTGCATGTCCATCGTTTGCAGCGATCGTCGCTGCCGCCCAGGGGCGGGTGTGGTGCGGTCGCGCGCGGGGTCGGAGGTGAACGGGTGACGCCACAGCCCGCACAAAGCGAACGCGAGGCGCACTCGATCGAGGAGTTGCGCGATGAGGTCCGCGCTCTGCGCGAGCGCGTGCGGCTGTATGAGGCGGTGCTCGTGACCGGCCCGATCTTCGTGCACGTCTACGACCGGAAGATGAACTCGCGGTGGTCGACCTCGATGTTGCGACCCGAGCTCGGCTATCAGCCCTCGGAGCTGATGAGCGGCGAGCAGAACTACGCGTTCGTGCATCCCGAGGATCGCCTGGGCGCGCAGGCCGGAGCGGAGCAGCTTCTCCAGGGCGATCGGTATGCGCCACGGCGGATCAGGGTCCGCAATGCCGAGGGCGAGTGGCGGTGGCTGGCGATCATCGCCGCCGACCTGCTCGACGATCCGGACGTGGGGAGCATCGTCGTGCACGCGTGGGACATCACCGACGAGGTCGCGCGCGAGCAGGAGATCGACGCCTCCCGGCGGCTGCTGGCCTCGCTGATCGACACGCTGGACGAGGGGGTCGTGGTGGTCAGCGAAGGCACGGTCGCGTTCGCCAATGCCAAGATCTCGCAATTCTTCCCGGCCGTCGGAGATCACCAGCAGTTGATCGGCCGCCCAGCCGGAGACATGCACGAGGCGTTCTCGCAGGCGATGGTTGACCCCGAGGCGTTCGTCGAAGCTGGGTGGAGGATCGTGGCGACCGGCGAGGTGGTTCGTGGCCGGCTGGTGGAAACCGCCGACGGTCGGATCTTCGAGCAGAACTTCCTCCCGATCCACGTCGGCGGGCGATTGACGAGCCGGATGTGGGTGTACCGCGACGTGACCGCACAGCGGCAGTTCGAGCGACGGCAGAAGCGGCTGCTTGAGATGGAGCGCGAGGCGCGCCTTAGCGCCGAGCAGCAGAACGAGCGGTTGCGAGAGCTCGATGAGCTCAAGACGGAGTTCGTCGCGACCGTCTCGCATGAGTTGAGGACGCCGCTGAGCGCCTTGCGCAGCTACATCGAACTGCTGCTGGATCCCGACGGCGGGCCGCTCAGCGAGGAGCAGCGCGAGATCGCCGGCGCGGCAGAGCGCGGCGCGCTACGGCTGGGCCGGCTGGTCGACGATCTGCTCGTGCTCGCCAAGCTGCAATCACGGTCGTTGCGGATCGAGCGCTCCCGGGTCGACGTTCCAGGCGTCGTGGCCGAGGCGATCGATGAGGTCAGTCGTATCGCGTCACGCGAAGTCAGGATTACGACCGACTTCGTGCCCGGCCCAAGCATCGACACCGATCGCGTTCGCCTCACCCAGATCGTTTCGAACCTGGTCGGCAATGCCGCGAAGTTCGCTCGCCAGGAGGTGCGCTGCTCCGCGCATCCGGCCCGAGATCACTGGGTCATCGAGGTGCGCGATGACGGTCCGGGCATCCGCGCGGAGGATCTTGAGCGCGTCTTTGAGCCGTTCTTCCGGGGGGACTATTTCGGTGGGGACCGGCGTCAGGGCACCGGGCTCGGACTGCCAATCAGCTCACAGCTCGCCGAACTGATGGGCGGCTCGCTGGAGATCGCGAACAACGATGCCGGAGGGGCGATCGCCCGGCTCAGCCTCCCGTTCGACCACCAGCAGGACGAGGATGAGCGCGACTGAGCCACCGACCGTGCTCGTGATCGAGGACGAGGAGGACATCCGCGGCGCGCTCGCGCTGACGCTCAAACGCGGACGGTGCACACCCGTGCTGCGTCCCGACGGGCGCTCGGGACTGAAAGCGCTCTACGACTTGCGTCCGGATGCGGTCGTGCTCGACATCGGCCTGCCGGACATCGACGGCTGGCAAGTGCTCGAGCGGATCCGTGACATCAGCGACGTCCCCGTCCTGCTGTTGACCGCGCGCAACCTCGAGTTCGACAAGGTCCGCGGGCTGCAGGCCGGCGCCGACGACTACCTCACCAAGCCGTTCGGCAACGCCGAGCTGGTCGCGCGGGTGCACGCGCTCGTACGACGCGCGCAGGTCGCAGAGCCGAGCGAGGTAGTGCTCGCCGACGAGGCGAGCGGCCTGCGCCTGGACGTTCGCAGCCGCAGCGTCGCCATCAACGGCAGCGCCGTGGCAGTAACACCCCTCGAGTGGCGGCTGCTGATGGCCCTGATGCAGAACAAGGGCCAGGTCCTCTCCCCGGAGCAGCTGCTGGAACTGGCCTGGAACGATCCGGTCGGCGTCAGCCCCGAGCGGGTGAAGTTCGCGATCCTGCGCCTGCGGCGCAAGCTAGGCCCCGCCGGCGAGCACATCGAGAACGTCCGCGGCTTCGGCTACCGGCTCCTCTGAGCAGCCACTAGGCGTAGCCACCGCTCGGCGACCTCCGCACCTACATCCCGCCAGCGACATCTCGCCGCGACCTCGGAGCGAGCGAGAGCCATCGCCGCCGAACGCTTGTCAGGTCACGGCACGCAACCCATCCAAAGCGAAATGTGTGCATGGCCGACCAGCAGAAGCGAAGTTGAAACGATCATCGCGAGCGCGAGCGCCGCGTTCGCCTTGAGTACCAACTACGGAGGTGTCTTTCGGGCACGGGGCCAGGCCCTCACATAATCGCCAATCTCGAGACGCCGTCGCCGGAGCATGCCTATGTAGCGTCGCGCTCCTGCGCGCCGACATGCGGGCCTCACTTTCGGCGACCGGCCGGCACGTCCGGCGCATGGGTCGCGCCGGCGTGGCCGGTTGTGCTGGGTATCGGAAGCCGCATTTCATTCGCGAGGAGGCGCACGGCCGACGCGTGGGGTGCCCAGCGTGAGATCCCGCGTGTAAATCGCACACCCAAAGCGAGCGGCTGTCAGCGGGTCAAACGCGCACGGGTCCGGGACAGTTAGAGCGTGACGACCCTGATCTTGTTGGTCACGCCGGTCACGCCGCCCAGCCGGGCGACATCCTCGAACGCGTCGTCGCTCTGGAACTGGTAGTCGACCTCTCCCTTCAACGTCACCCAGCCGTCGTAGATCTCGACCTCGATCCGATCCGAGGGGACCTCCACATCCCAGATCAGCGTCTGCAGCGCTCGGCCCCGGATCGCGTCATCCGGGGAGGTCAGCTCGCTGCCGAGCAGATGGTGGACCTTGAGCTCGTCGATAACGTCGGAGACGCCGTCGATCCTCCGCGCGTCCGCTACCGCGGCTCGGCGCTGGGTGAACCGTTCGACGGTGCCACGAAGCGTGACCACACCGTGCACGGCGGACACGGCGATCTTCTGCGCATCTGGGATGCGCGGGTCGTCCTCCAGCGCTGATCGGACATCGTGTTCCATCTCAGTGTTGGTGGACATGAAGGCCTCCTTTCAGACCGGGGACTGGGGAGAGGAACGCTACGTCAGAGCGATGGTCGTTTCGGAGCGATCTGGTTGCCGCTTGGGTGCGCGTAGGCGCCCTCGCGGCCGTCTCCCGCGACTACAACGCACATGACCTGCAGGCGCTGAGAGCAAGCTGACGGCGGGTGCTGTTCGGCGCCTGGTCAGGGGCCTCTGGCGCGAGCTCGACAACGCGCGCTGAGGCCGTGCCGACCCACCGACCCCGGCCGCTCGTTCGCCGTGAGCAACGCCGACTGTTGGACCGCGTTCGAGGGATGTGCCAATCGCGCGTGATAGCTACTTGCACCGCTTTGGCGGTGTTGCGGTAGGGCTCGCCCGTGGGATGCTCGCGCTGGGTTCCGGCGTGGCTGGGACGAGAAAGACCTACGGTCCAGATGGGCGCCGTGATCGGCGAATGGGTTCGCCAAACGCACGCGTCTGGCGACGGTAGACCTGCGCCGACTGCAGGCCGCCACCGCCGGCGCGGGCATGGCGGTGCGATCAGTGCTCCCCTCGGCGACGCCGTCTTTCACGTGCAAGGAGGTCGCTCGCTCGACCGAGATCCGTCCTATCGTCGCGCCCTGCCCGCGTGTGAGAGCGCCACCGGCGTCCGCTGTTCGCCGGGGCAGCGGACCATCTCTGGCAGTCGGGCTAGGTCTCGATCCCACCGCGCTTGCGATCGCCAGCATGTCGACCTTCTTCACGGCGGTCGTTAGGACCGCCCTGACGGGCATCGTCCTGATCATGGAGATGCGGCGACAATCTTTCAGGCTGTCCCGATGGTCGCCGCCCCTCCTCGATGATCGTGGCCGACCTCCCGCGCGGCGACCGATCAGTGACACCCTGCGGCTCCGCACGCTCCACACGGCACCGCGGACCGGGGCGGATTCCCGCCGCACGGTCACCGATCGGTCACAGACAGGTTGCAGACGCGGTGCAGCGGCCCCGTTCCGCCCTTGCGGAGGGCACATACCTTTGAGGCGCGTGCATTGCACGCCTACGATCGAGTGGTGCGCAGCCTCAGACGATGAACCGTTGGCCCGTCCGGCGTCGGTGCAGGACCGCGACCACACACGCATATCCGAGGCCGCCCGCGCAGGGCAGAGTTCGGCCGGCGCACGCCGAGGCATCCACCCAACCAGACAGGAGCGCGATCAATGTCAACCCCTCAGTCATCAGAGCCGCATCACGGGACCTTCGCTTCGGGAGAGTCCAGCCCCGAGACCTATCCCGACGAGAAGGAAGTCGGGACGTTCGCCGAAGGCGAGGCCAGCCCCGAGGCCCATCCCGAAGAAGCAGATGTCGGGACGTTCGCGTCAGGCGAAGCCAACCCGGAGGCCTATCCAGACGAGGAGAGAGCTGAGAAGGAAATCGGGACCTTCGCTTCAGGCGAAGCCAACCCAGAGGCCTATCCAGAGGACCGAGAAGTCGGGCCAACGGGACGCAGCTAGCGTTGATCGGCTCCCGGGGCCGCGCTCGGCGGAGCAGCCACGCCATGTCGTCATGGGGCGCATGACTCCTGTTGTCTGAAGGAGCGGCGGACGGCCGTGCCGGCGACATCGACATTGCGTCCTGCTTCGCGCCGCCGTCGCTCGCTTGCCGAAGCCCTCTTATGGGCCGCCCGGTTTCCCGACATCTCCGGGCTGTGGTGGGTGATGTTGTGCTTGCTGAGCATCGTCGCCGGAATCATCGACGGGATCGTCGCGCTCGTGGCAGCGGTGAGCATGAGTAACGAGATCGTGGTCTGGCAGCGCTGATTTGGGTGGTGAACTCGTCGTCGGCGTCCTGTTGATTCGCCATCCGTTTGGTGGCTGGCGATCATCGCGGCCGACCTCTTGGACGATCCTGGCGTGGGGAGCATCGTCGTGCACGCGTTGGGCATCGCCGGCGAGGTCGCGCGCGAGGAAGAGCTCGACGCGTCCCGGCGGCTGCTCGCCTCGCTGATCGACACCCTCGATGAGGGGGCCGGGGTGGTCAGCAACGGCACGGTCGCGTTCGCCAACGCCAACATCTCGCAGTTCTTCCCAGGCGCAAGCTCGGGCCGGCCGCGAGCACATCGAGACCGTCCGCGGCTTCGGCGACCCCGAGACGCAGGCCGCCACCGTTCGGCAACCTAACCGCACCTGAGCGACGACTCGCGGCGCCCATCATCAGAACCTCCACACGTTCCTACCGAAGGAGAGCCTGATGGCCAAAATCGTTGCGTTCACCGTGCCGTCGCTCGAGGACGGCGACAAGGCGATCTCCGAGCTCACCGCCGTCGACGAGGTCGAGGACGCCGCGCTGGTCTACAAGAACGACAAGGGCCGGGTCAAGATCCGGCAGACCACCGACGTGACCGCCGGAAAGGGCGCGGCTCGCGGTGCCCTGCTCGGCGCCGCGATCGGCATCTTTGCCGGCCCCATGGTCGGGCTAGCGGCGGCCGGCGCCGCGGGCGGCGGCCTCGTCGCCAAGCTTGGGGACCGCGGCGTCGACAACAAGATGATGAAGCTCGCCGGCGAGGAGCTCGAGGCCGGCCACGCCGCCGTGTTCGTGATGGCCGAGGACGCCAAGGCCGACGAGATCGCCGGCAAGGTCCGTCGCTTGGCCAACCTCAAGCAGTACGACGGCAAGATCGAGGTCGGCGACTTCTCCGCCGACGCGCAGGATCTCGTCAAGGAGCACATCAAGGAACAGGCCGCCGCCTGAATCCAGATGCGACGGGGACGCGCGGGTCGGACGCGGTCCGACCGCCGCGCCACCCCCCTGATGCCACGGGGTCACATCCGGATGGATTCCGTTTCCGAGATCGCCCGTGAGGCGTTCCTCTTCGGTCTGCCGACGGTCGACCTCTACCGGATCCTTCACGACTTCGCGCTCGATCCCGCCTCGCCGGAGTTCAAGGCGCCGCTGAACGAGGTGTTCCACTCGCGCCGGCTCGCCGACCCGCGTGACCGGTCGATCGTGGCGATGAACGTCGACACGCCGTACTCATACGCGTGGCTCGATCTCCGCGCCGAGCCCGTGGTCCTGACCATGCCGGCGTTCGAGCCTCAGCGGTACGTCTCGGCGCAGTTGATCGACCTCTACACCTACATTGCCGGCTACATCTCGCCCCGTACCAACGGCCATCGCGGCGGCGAGTTCCTGATCGCCCGCCCGTCGTGGACGGGCGAGGCTGCCGCGGGGATGAGGGTCTTCCGCTGCCTGACGGAGCTGTGCCTGGTCCTGATCCGCACCCAGCTCTTCGATGAGGAGGACATGCCGAATGTCGCGGCGATCCAGGATGCCGTCTCGGTCCGGCCTCTCTCCGCGACCCAAGGCCAGGACTCCCCACGAGCAGCGGGGGCGCTCGAGCCGATCGCGCCTGTTGATGTGCGGGCGGCTCCGGATCTCCGATTCTTCGACGTCCTAGCCTGGATGCTCGCGCTGATGCCCGCGCTCCCCGAGGACCGCGCCCTCCGCTTGCGGATGGCGAGGATCGGCGTTCGCCCGGGCGCCCGGTGCGACCTGCCGGCTTCATCACAGCAGCCGGCACTCGCGGGCATGCGAGCCGGGATGCAGGAGATTCTCGAGCGCTCAAAGCGCGTGCGCTCCTCCGGGGAGATCTTCGGCAGCCGTGAGTTCTTCGCCGGCGACCACCTCGCACGCGCCACGGGCGCGTTCCTCGGGATCCTCGGCAATGCCGCCGAGGAATACCTCGGCGTCGGCTACCAAGCCGACGCGCACGGGCGTCCGTTCGACGGCGCCCGCCGCTACACGATCACGTTCGCGCCCGGCGACCTGCCGCCGGTCGCCGCGTTCTGGTCGATCACCGTGTACGACGCCGACAAGCACCTCTACGCCAACGAGATTGACCGCTACGTCATCAGCAGCCGGCACGTCGCGCGGATGAACCGCGATCTCGACGGCGGCGTCACCATCGACGTCCAGCACAACGCGCCCGCACCCGGGCGCGTCGCCAACTGGCTTCCGTGTCCGCCCGGTCCGTTCGGTCTCACCTTCCGCACCTACCTTCCGGGCGAGGCGATCCGCTCGGGCGCATGGAGCCCGCCGCCGGTCGAACCGCACGACCAGGAGAGCCTATGAGCGGAACGATCGCCGCACTGATTCCCGCCGCGATCGGCATCGCGCTCAGCCCCGTGCCGCTCGTCGAGCTCATTCTCGTGATCTTCTCGCGCCGGCGCGTGCCGAACACCGTCGCGTTCGTTCTCACCGTGATCGTGCTGAGCGCCGCCGCTGTGGCGATGGGCGCCGCCGGGGAGAACGCGACCGAGAGCTCGAGCAACCAGACGAGCACCGGCATGGCGATCGCGCTTGTCGCACTGGGGCTCGTTCTGCTGCTCGTCGGCGTGAAGAACTGGCGCAACCGCGCCGACACCTCGGAGCCGAAGGTGTTCGCGACAATCTCTGGGATGGGGCCGGCGGCCGCCGCGTTCCTTGCGCTCGGAGCGACCTTCGTCAATCCCAAGAACCTCGTGCTGCTGATCGCGGCGGGACAGACGATCGGTGCCACTACGTCCGGATCGAAGCTCCTCATCGGTGGCGTGTTCGTGCTCTTCGCGACGCTCCCGTACACCGGCGCGGCCGCCTACGCTCTGCTCGGCGGGGCCTCGGCCAATCGAAACCTCGACCGCGCCCGGGCGTGGCTCGTCGCCCACAACTGCCTCATCATGGGAATCGTTTGCGGGCTGCTGGGTGCGCTGTTGGTCGCCAAGGGCGTCGGCGCACTCCGTTGATGAGCCGGCCCCGGTACCCGCCCTTGAGCGGTCTGGGCGGTACCTCCCGAGGATCAGGCTGCTCCGAGCACCGTGGCGGGTCCTCACCGGCCGCGTCATCGTCAACGCGCTCGCGCTGGCGCTCGTCGTCCTTCGAGGAGATCGCCGTCCGTCGGGCTCGAACGTGCGCGCGTCGAGGTCTTTTGAATCTTCAATCCCGGGGGCCATCACCCGAGGCCCCCGGCCCTTGAGTCGCCGGATCTGACCGTTGGTGTGCTGTGCAGCCATGGACGAACTCGGCGTCGCTGTCGTTCATCTCTCGGTGGCGCCGCCGTCAGATGTCCCCGATTTTGAGCGCTCGGGGAGCTTCTGGCGATCGAGATTCTCCGGATGGACCCCACGACGAGCACCTCCTCGAAGTGGAGCGGTTGGAGATCCCGGATCGTCCGGTCCTTGCCTGCCGTTGTCGCTTATCGGCTAGTGCGACCGCTGCTCCCCGCTGGTCGTTCGGGCCAGTTCGACGAGATCGCCAGGGAGGAGGACCAGACGCCCCGTCTTGACTCCTTGGCGCAGCGCGTCGTCAAACGTGCCCTCGCGCCAGAGGTGCGCATCGACCCCTCGCGCGAGATCGTCACGTGTCAGCGTTCCGAACTTGGCCAGCTCGTCGGCCAGCCGCCGGACTTCCGCATCCATCACCGCGGCGTTGTGATCACGACGTAGCGGCTTAGCCTCCGACCGACGAGTCGGGTGACCTGCCGGGCCATTCATATGACGCTCCTTTCTCCGCACCAGAGGGATCGATGATCAGCGGCGCAAGACGCAGGGCCGGTGCGGATCGGTTGCGCGATGGTTGCGGAGGGTGTTGGCCACCCTCGACAGCGGTCCGTCGCCGTTAACGTCGAGCGGGTGAGATTCGCTCCGAACGCCCGCCGTCCGCCGGTACCCCAGCCAGGCGACGGCACACGGACGGGATCGATCACGGTGGTGGGAGCCACAGCGCTCGGTGTCGGCGGCATGATGGGCGCCGGTCTGTACACGCTTGTCGGGCTGGCCGCCAAGTCCGCCGGGAGCTTCGTCCCGGTGGCTTTTCTGATCGCCGGCATCGCAGCGCTCTTCTCGGTCTACTCGTATTCGCGGCTCGGCGCGAGGTTCCCCAGCCGGGGTGGCGCAGCCGAGTTCCTATTGGAAGAGTTCGGTGAGGGAGTCGTTTGCGGGTCACTCAACGTCTTTCAGTTCATTGGTTATCTGATCGCAACCTCGTTGTACGCCGCCGGGTTCTCCGAATACGTCAAGGCGCTGGCCGGATCCAGCTTTCCGTCATGGGCGGGCCACGTCGTCGGCGCCGGCGTCGTGATCGTGTTCACGCTTGTCAATCTGGCCGGCTCGCGCATCGTCGGACGGGCCGAGACCGTGATCGTCGTGGTCGAGTCAGCGATCCTGGGCGCCTTCATCGTGCTCGGCGCATTCAAGGCCGAGCCGTCGCGTCTCATCCACGGCGGAGGGGACGGGCTCCTCGGGATCTTCACCGCCTCTGCGCTCCTGTACGTCACCTACCAAGGGTTCGGAGTGGTTGCCA
>Ga0335078_10015676_pt1 | contig 11250 bp, 11 predicted proteins | sample Lox_Sample_32_FD_206711 | JGI IMG/M metagenome (GOLD analysis project Ga0335078, IMG submission 206711) | Soil microbial communities from Loxahatchee National Wildlife Refuge, Florida, United States - Lox_Sample_3.2 | ecosystem: Environmental > Terrestrial > Soil > Wetlands | place: USA...
TAGACCGTCTATGAATTTCTTGATTGCGTCCCAAGTCCACGCAACGGTGGTTGTGCCAGGCAGATTAGTCTTGTCGTCGGTATAAGCCCATATAGCCAACAGCTTTTTCTTTTCTTCCTTAGCGCAACTGATTTCCCATTTTTCGCCGCTCGATGCAAGAGAACTCTTGCTGACAAGAGCAATCACTCCGTCCGAACGGCGTATGCGGGTACGGACCCGTTCCTTCCAGTTCTCGTCGTACGGCTCCTTGACAGACATATCAACATATTCAAAAGGGCAAGCAGTAATGAGTGTCTGCCCTTTCAGAAAGTCCCTCTGCCGTTCATCCTCGATCGCGAACGCCACAAACACAACTTTCTTGTCAGCCACTTAGCCTCCATGAGGTTCTCGTGAATTCTGCTTTCGATTTTACTCCTCGTGTTCCGCCGCACGAACAGATGTACCCGTGCGATATGGGAGGTTTACGGTAAGTCGGCATGATGATGAAAATGGATTCCGAGTCCGCGCGTATGATGTTCGGTGAAGGGAGTCTCCGCCGACGATGGCACTGCGCATATTCATCAGCTTTGCGAAAGAAGATGTTCGTTATCGCGATTTTCTGGTTGGCCAGGCTAAGAACCGCGACGCGCCCTTTGAGTTCGTGGATATGTCGGTTCAAGAACCGTACGATTCCAAATGGAAAACAAAGTGTCGAGAAAAAATCAAACAATGTGACGGATTCATCGCGTTGCTGAGCAAAAAGACATGGCGTGCAGATGGTGCCCGATGGGAGATGTATTGTGCTGCCGACGAAGGGATTCCCTGCATCGGCATACACATCCATGAGGATGACAAGGGAGCGATCCCGCCTGAGCTACGGGGACGTGTTATCAATTGGCGCTGGGAGTCGATCGCGAATTTCATCAAGCGGGTGGACAGCAAACGTTCTTTTTGGGACAAGTTGCTCTCGTAAGAGCCACAGATACCAATGGTTGATACTATATTTGTACATTGGCTAGTCACGGCACGCCCCAATATTCCGTCACGTGTCAGTTTGGATTCTAGATACAGGACGGCACCTCAGGAATTGCATGCCGTCGCCATCAGTGCCGCTTCCACTTTCGCGGCGGCATCATCCTGCATGTGCGGAAGAACGTGTGAATATACGTCCAGCGTGAACGCCGCACTAGTGTGCCCCAATTGCTCTGATACCACCTTGGGCGAAACGCCCACGGTCAACGCTAAGGTTGCTGCGGTGTGCCGCAGGTCATAGAGTCTGATGTTCGGCAGTCCGGCTCTTTTGAGGATAGGCTTGAAGTGCTTGTAGACCAGGCTATTCACATTGACTGGCCGACCGAATTCAGTCACGAAGATTAGGTCCACCGCTTCGGGCCATTCTTCAGGATCAACAACCGGATTTGCCGCTTGGAATTCCCTCAATTGCTTCAGTCGCGCGAGAACCCAATTCTGTAACCTGATCAACCTTCGACTGCCAGCCCGTTTTGTCTCACCATACTCCCACCGTCCCGTGGGTCCTTTCCGCAGAGTCCTTTTAACGCTGACGGTTGCCCGCTCCCAATCGAGATCCTGCCACTTGAGTCCGATGCATTCGCTCGGACGCATGCCAGTTGTTATCGCGACAGCGAAGAGGGTTCCGTACATCGTGGGCAATGCGAATTTCAAAAATGTCTTTGCCTCGTCAATACTGAGCACCCGCATTTCGCGCCTTCGGATACGAGGCAGCTTGAGTCCTCTTGTCGGCACCTCCAAGATCATTTCCCAACGCAAAGCCTGCCTGAATGCAGCATTCAAGACCCAGTGAGCACCTTGGACCGTCCTTGGCGAGAGCCCACGATCGGTCATCGTTTGATAAATTGCTTGGACGTCCAACGGCCTGATGCTCACAAGAATTTTCTTCCCAAGTGATGGACGGATGTACTTCGCGAGCAGCCTTTCGTAGCCTTCATACGTCTTGCTGCAGACCTGTGGTTTGACGGTCTTGAGCCACTGATCGAGGTATTGGTCCAGGCGAATCTTCGCGCCGTCCCGTTCGATGTAAGCTCCGAGTTCATTGACCTTCTTTCCTAGAAACTTTTGCGCCTGCCGCAGAGAGCCATGAACCGTACGGTTGTAATAGTTGCGTTGTTTTGTGTGAGGATCACAGCCCATGGGGATGCGAATCATCCAGGTGTTCTCGCGAACTGCGATGATCTGACCCAGTTTGCGAGTCATGAAGACACCTCCTCTCTTTGCTCGTATGCACGGAGCAGAGTTCTATTGGTTTTTTCGGGTTGGGGAATCGCGACTAGCGCGAAGTACCGTTCATTAAAACGGCTTCCATCTTGGCAGCAGCTTCTTCCTGCATGTGCGGGAGCACATGGGAGTAGGTGTCCAGTGTGAATGCGGCGCTGGCGTGCCCGAGTTGCTCCGATACCACTTTGGGTGCGACTCCGACCGTAAGTACAAGAGTGGCTGATGTGTGGCGCAGATCATACAGCCGGATATTCGGCAAACCAGCTTCTAACAGGAGTGGCTTGAAGTGCTTCTTGACCAAGTACTCCTCGTTGATCGGTTCACCCCGCGCTGTGGCAAAGATCAGATCAGCGAATGCCGAGTCGGAGGCAACGGAACTGCACTTGCCATCTCTCAAGTGCCGGAGCAATTCGAACACCCAGGTTTGCAGTTTTACAATTCGACGACTTCGAGCCCGTTTCGTGTCCGTAAACATCCATTGTCCATCGTGCCGGTGAATCGACCGAACGACACTCGCCGTTCCACGATCCCAGTCGATGTCCCGCCAGCAAAGGGCGAGGTACTCGCTCGGGCGCATTCCGGTGGTGAGGGCTACAGCAAAGAGGCACTCCTGGGGAGAATGTGCCGCAGCCCTGAGAAATGATCGAGCCTGATCTGTGTTCAACACAGACATTTCTCTACAGTGGGGACTGGGGAGTTGCACTCCTTGGGTTGGATCTGCGAGGATCAACTGCCAACGTATGGCCTGCCTGATTGCAGCCCGTAAAACCGCGTGCGCGTATCGAACCGTCCGTGCCGAGAGTTTCCGATCAATCATGTCCTGATATGTGGCCTGGATCTCAAGGGGCGAGAGCGAGGCCAACATGCGTGCGCCGATTATCGGGCGGACGTATCTGCGTAGCATGGCTGCATAGTCGCCGTATGTCTTCCCGCGGACTTTTGGTTTGACCGCCGTTTTAAGCCAGTGGTCCAGGAATTCGTCTACGGTGACCTGAAGGCCTTCGACTCCGCGAGAGAGATCACGTTCATGCAACCTTTTCGTTAGGTATGCCTGGGCGTACCGTAGCGACCCGTAGATTGTTCGATTGTGGTAGATGCGCGTTCGAGTTTCGCGATCGCGCCCCAAATAAACGCGGACGAGCCAACGATGCTCACCGCGTGCGATGATCTGACCAACTTTACGAGACATAGATGTTTCTCCTTTCTCCCGAAGCAGACATCGATCCGGGCGATTTGTACGTTCTGGTTTTCAGGGAGAACTGCGGCTGGGCCCGCCGAGAGAGGTTAAGATAGGGCCTGACTAGAGAATCGCTAGCGCATCTGACCGCGGTTTGGCTGGCGATCCCAGCATCCTAGCCGCACACAAATCAGGGCAGATTCGGAGGAAAAACCGAGATTTTCCACTCGCCGACAGTCAGTTAGCCGATTCTTGCTTTCCTGTGGCACCAGGGAGGAGCGTCAGGGTCCATCTTGCTAAGTGAATAGCCCTCCGGCACGCAAGGGATTCCGAATTATTGTGAAGTACACATGGCATAGAATATGACACGGGCCAAGCTGAATGGTCGGCGCGGCTCTCCTGTGCAAAACCAACCCAAATCCTTAGCGAACAGAAGGCGAATCTGTTAGGATTTGGCCCATAGGGGCCGACGCACAGCTCTGCGATGCGATTGGTGACGATTACCGGCGAACACTGCGAATGTGTGCTGCTGGAGCGACGAATCGTGCAGGAGGTCATTATGCTATGGCACGTGTTGGGGAGGTGGCGAAGCAACTTCGATCCGTGCATGGAGATATTTGCACTGACGGAGGAAAGCTGATTTGATAGGCATTCGAGCAGTTGCGCCTATGGGAGACGAATGGCGATAGAGCGAAATTTCAATATCTCTTTTGTTGCGGGCCTGGCGCTGCGAGAGAAGCAAATTCAGCAAAACTATCGTCCCATCATCGCGGTTCACAAATGGTTCGCTCGCCGTCCAGGCACGCTTTTCCGGGCGCTCGTCCTCTCCGAATTCGGAGAGAAGCCCGTCGAAGAGGCGTTCTTCACCGCCAATACATTTTCAGGCAAACGAATCGCCGATCCGTTCATGGGAGGCGGCACGCCCTTGATCGAGGCGAACCGCGTCGGGTGCGACGTAGACGGCTTTGACATCAATCCGATGGCGGCTTGGATTGTGCGGGAAGAGATCGAGCATCTCGACCTCAAAGATTATGCCGCCGCGAGCAATGAACTCCTGCGCAAACTCCGTCAGATGCTCCAATCCTTGTACATGACCGACTGCCCACTCTATGGCGACAAGGAAGTCCCGGTCAAGTATTGGCTGTGGGTGAAGGAAATCGACTGCGAAGTCTGTGGGGCGGGCGTCGCGCTCTTCCCTGGCTATCTTCTTGCCGAGGACGTGCGTCATCCCAAGAATGTGCTGGTGTGCGCAACGTGCGGCGAACTCAACGAAGTCGACAATCCGCTAAAGCCCGGTGCCTGCAAGGAATGCCGCGCGCCGTTGACGCTCAACGGTGCCGCACGGCGCGGGCGCTGTCCATGCCCGAAGTGCAAACACGAAAACGTCTATCCGCGCCCCAAAGGCGGGTCGCCTCGCCACCGCCTTTTTGCGATTGAATACTACAACGCTCATCGCAAGGACGGTCACAAGGGCAGGTTCTTCAAGAAGCCGGACAAGAAGGACCTCGAACGCTACCACAGGGCAGAGGCACTCTGGGCCCAGATCACGCCGCGCTACGTGCCGGATCAAATTATTTTGCCCGGTGACGAGACGGATCGCCTGCACCGCTGGGGATACGACCGTTATCGCGATCTCTTCAACACAAGGCAACTGCTCGGGCTTGAGTTGAGCGCGGAGCATATTGCGGCGTTGGAGGACAAACGGGTCCGGCATGCGCTCGCGACCAACCTCTCTGATTTGCTGCGTTATCAGAACATGCTCTGCCGTTACGACACGATGGCCCTGAAGTCTCTGGACATTTTTTCCGTTCACGGCTTTCCGGTGGGCCTCGTGCAATGCGAGTCGAACTTCCTGGGAATTCAGAACGGCAACGGCATCGGCGTCGGATCGGGAGGGTGGTCCAACATCATCGACAAGTACATGAAGGCCAAGCGTTATTGTGACGAACCGTTCGAGGTGCGACGCGGAGACACGTCGAAGAAACAAATCCGCATTGAAGGCGAGTGGATTGGCGAGCGTCTCAACGGCCACAAGATGCGCACGGTGAACATTCATTGCGCCAGCTCGACGGCGGTCCGTCTGAAACCCGCGAGCTTCGACGCCGTTTTTACCGACCCGCCGTATTTCGGGAATGTGCAATACGGCGAGTTGATGGACTTCTGCTATGTGTGGCTGCAGCGTCTGGTGGGCAAGGAATCGGAAGGTTTTGACCGTGCATCCACGCGCGCCCAGCAGGAGCTGACCGGAAACATCACGCAGGGCAGGGACCTCGAACATTTTACGGAAGGACTCTCGGCCGTGTACGCGAACATGGCGAAAGGTCTGAAGCCGGGTTGCCCGCTTGTATTTACCTATCATCACAACAGCCTCGACGCCTACAGCGCCATTGGCGTGGCGATTTTGGATGCTGGGTTCGTATGCTCCGCCACACTGCCCTGCCCGGCCGAGATGGGAGGCTCCATTCACATCCACGGAACCGGCTCGTCGATTGTGGACACGGTATTCGTCTGCCGTGAAAAAGGCACGCAGTTCCCACGCAATCTGTTTCAGGGCGCCGTCGATATGACCCCTATCGTCCTTGAGGACTGCGAGCAGTTAACAAAGGCCGGGATGAAGCCCACCGCCGGAGATGTCCGCTGCATCACTTACGGCCATGCCGTCCGTATGGCGGTGTGGAACCTTCGCAGAAACTGGAGGGCAGGTGACACCACGACAAACAAGCTCCGGCGTTTCGCACAGGGGCTAGCCGCGTTTGGGAATCTGGATTCAGTCGTCCAGCAGGTGCGACCTGCATCGGAGCCCGGACACTCAGCTCCCCGTCAGGATGCTCCTATTCAGAAAAAGCAGAGGAGCGCGGATGCCGTCTCCTTTTGAACTGTCTTTTGGGGAAGTCCAAGCCAATATTGATGCATGCGTAGATGACGTTTTCGCCGCACTGGAGACGGCCTTTCTCACCATGCCCAAAGGCCCTGGATTCGTCGAATATGAGACCTTCGAGTCCGGCTATCAGGAGCTGAAAAAGACGACCAAAGGATTCCGGGATCTGGACGAGGCTGCCATACTCCCAACCGTCAACCGGACGCCCATCGCACTGATTGTGCTTCGAGCGATGCTTGGATTCACGCCGTCCGAGTGGGCGGCTGTGACGACCGCGCGAACCGGCGTGGAAGTGACACAAGGCGCAGCCAGGAGCATTGACCGGAAGATCCGGATATCTCCCCAGACCCCTCTGCACGAAGACGGACTTACCGCAAAGCGCGTCATTGCGCTTGTGACAACTGCCTGCCAGCTCTTACGAGAAGGTCCCGAGGCGGTAGAGGAGGGGCTCATCCACCGTTTGCAGAAGGCCGACACCAGCTCCGGCCTGGAGAGCATGGCACCGCTCGCAGATATTGGCGTTCCGTATCCGATGCTCCTGTATGAGCGCTTTCTGGGGCGGCCATTTGCCGGACATCGTGACTCTGTGAGCGATGTGATCGGCCAAACCGTGGAGATTGCCATTGAGGAAGTGCTGCATGCGCATGGGATCAGCGCCCGGAAGACAAAGCGCGCGGAACGCGTGAAGGGATTTGAGCAGGCACCGGATTTCATTGTGCCTGACGAGTTCAACCCTCAAATCGTCATCGAAGCGAAACTCGCGGAAGACGACGGCACCGCGCGCGACAAGGTGACCCGCGTGCAGCATCTCCACACGCTCAGCATGCAGGGCCGTACTTTCAAGCAGGGGCCTCGTTACGACGTGATCGCATGCATCGCGGGGAGGGGATTCAAGCAGCGACGCGAGGATATGAAGAAACTCCTTATTGCCACGCAGGGAAAAGTTTTTACGCTGCAAACGATTCCGCAGATGGTGCAGCACACGCGGCTGAAGGAGTTTGCAACGAAGTAGGTGTAAATGCCCATCTCGATCGATACTCTGCGTTCCGCTTCAGCTCGCGGAACATTAGCGAAATCCGCAAGCAACCTGACCGAAGCGCGTTCCCTCGGACTCAAAACCGCCTTCTTGTGCCACAGTCACCAGGATGCTACGGCCGTGCAGGGACTGCTTGCGCTCTTTCAGGATGAGGGTTGGCGCGTGTATGTGGACTGGCAGGATGGAGCCATGCCGGAAAAGCCGACGAGAGAAACCGCTGAGCGAATACAGCGCAAAATACGTGAAATGGACTACTTTTTGTTCCTCGCCACCGAGAATTCCGTCGCGTCACGCTGGTGTCCCTGGGAAATCGGGTATGCGGACAGTCAGAAACCCGTGGATCGCCTCCTGGTAATACCGACCGAAGATCGCTCAGGGACATGGTACGGCAACGAATACCTTCAGCTTTATCGCCACGTTGATGTGGCGCAGAGTGGAGCCTTGGGTGTATGGAATCCTGGCGAAGACAAGGGGATACGCCTAAGAACGTTATAACCGCAGGTGCGCAATGGCTCTGTATGAACTTGCCGTAATGGGAGCTCCTTCGGACGCACAGTCATCCGAGTTGGAGCAGAACATTGCGCGGATCATTGCCCCGTTTGGCCTACGTCTGAGGCAGGAGATAGCGTGGCAGGTTCGACCTACTGGCTTCGCACCGCCTCAGCGAAGCCCAGCAGCAGTGGTTTTCTTCGGCGCATCGGGGGTGTCCGAATCAGGTCTTGCGCCTCTCCTGTCCGCCGGCGTTCCCGTACTTCCCGTAGCGTCCGCCGAAGGTTTGATCAGTACGGAAATTCCGGCACAACTGAGAGCGCTCAATTGCCTGAACTGCGCCACTCACGGCCTTCAGCGAATAGCCACAGCTCTGCTCGAATGCGTGGGACTGTTGCCGCGCCAACGACGAGTGTTTGTGAGTTACCGACGTGACAGCGCCCGCCAGGCGGCGTTGCAGCTCTTTGACGCCCTCTCCGCCAGATTGTTCGATGTGTTCCTGGACACCCACGACATCGCTCCCGCCGAAGACTTTCAGGCAGTACTGTGGCATCGTCTGTGCGATTCCGATGTTCTCATCATGCTCGATACGCAGGGCTATTTCGATAGCAGATGGACGAGCGCGGAATATGGGCGCGCACTTGCCAAAGGAATTTCAGTGCTACGCGTCGGCTGGCCGAACGTCAACCCCTCGCCTCGCACGGCGACGGCGAGCCGCATCGATCTGGCTGCAAATGAGATCGATACTACAACGGGACAGTTGTCATCAAAGGCAATCGAACGGATCGCGATGCAATTGGAATTTGTGCGCGGTCAGAGTCATGCAGTACGGAGCCTGAATCTGTTCAGCAATTTGAAGCAAGGGATTGAATGTATCGGGGGCAAGGTCGCTGGCGTAGGCCCTCACAATGCCGTGCACCTCATCCTGCCCGATGGCAAAGCAATCGTCGTCTATCCCGCCGTAGGCGTACCGACCGCGGTGAATCTGAACGAAGCCGCTGATCGGGCTCTCGGGCTCCCAGTGGCCGTGGTTTATGACCACATCGGACTGCAGGAAAAATGGCTGGAACATCTTACCTGGCTTGGGAAGAACATCCATGTAGCACGTTGGGTCAAAGCTACTGAGGCGGCATGGGCCTTCGCCGGTTGGGAGGTGCAATGAAAGCGGTTTTTCTGTCTGCCAGCGTCCCGGTCATAGGTAGAGGAAACTACTACGAGACGGCTGATCCGTTCCTCATTCAAAGCGCCGTGCGCGAATTTGTCACGGCAACGCTGGGCAGGAGGTTACTTGTTTGGGGTGGACATCCTGCCATAACGCCAATGGTATGGGCAGTCTGTGAAGATCTTGGCGTGAGCTATGCGAAGGCAGTGGTTCTGTACCAGAGCAAATTTTTCGCCGATGCCTTTCCGGAAGAGAACCGCCGATTTGGGAATGTGCAGTACATCGAAGCCGTGCCCGATAGTCGGCAAGAAAGCCTGCTCAGCATGCGAAAAACTATGCTCTCGCGCGAAGACCTAGTGGCGGCCGTATTCATCGGCGGAATGGAAGGCATTCTGGATGAATACGCTCTCTTTACGGAGTTTCATCCCAAGGCGAAGATTCTGGCTGTTCCGGCTCCCGGTGGCGCGGCAAGACAGTTGGCGCAGCGGTTAGGCATGAAAACAGAGGCAGATTTGCAGAATGTGGATTTTTCCAAATTGTTTTATAGCGAGCTGAATATCGCGCCGAATGCACCCAGAGATTTGCCAGCGTAGGAACAACATTGCTTTGCCTGGCAACCAATAACTCTATAGTTGTGCTCGGAATGGAGGACTCTCCAGAATGGCGAGGAAGGTGTTTTTCAGTTTTCATTACGCAGACATCATGAACGCAAACATCGTGCGCAACTCAGGCCAGTTCAAGCCTACCTCCGAAACCGGCTTTTACGACAAATCGCTATGGGAAGAGGCCAAGACCAAGGGCAAGGCTGCTCTTCAAAGACTGATCGATGACGGCCTGAACAACACGAGCGTGACCTGCTTTTTGATTGGGGCAAAGACCTACTCACGTCCGTGGTGTCAGTACGAACTCCAGAAAAGTATTGAGGACGGGAAGGGTATTCTAGGCATCCTCTTGCCCAACCAGACCGAGCATGGCCCAAGATGGATCAGCAAATACGGAAAGGTCTATCGCTGGAACCATGAGAAATTTCCGGACTGGGTCGAGCAGGCAGCAGAAGATGCGGGCAGATAGGCCCAGATGAGCGAATAATGGCAAATCGCGTATTCTTCACTTTTCACTACAAGGACGTTATCGACTTCAGGGCAAACGTCGTAAGAAACCACTGGCTAACAAAACCCGACCGGGAGGCGGCAGGATTCTATGACGCTTCGATTTGGGAGGAAGCCAAGAAGAAGGGTGATGTTGCGCTAAAGCGCCTTATCAACAGCGGACTAGACAATACCAGCAACACCTGCGTTCTAATCGGCTCAGATACCTATGCACGTCCATGGATCCGATACGAAATCCTCAAGAGCTTCAAGCGTGGCAATCACCTGTTTGGCGTGCATATAAATTCGATCAAGAGCAAGGACGGTCTTACCAAAAGGCTTGGCCCAAATCCTCTCGAATACGTCGGCGTAACGTTTTCCGCCGGCGGAGAGACCGCCACGCTATGGGAAAAAAACGGGGACAAGTGGGTGGAGTATGACAAGGTGGACGACGGGGCGTCATACCGTTTTCAAGTGAGCCAGGAATATCGAGGAAAGGGCTATAACCTTGGCAACTGGTATCCGGTCTACGATTGGAACGGCGACGACGGGTTTAACAACTTTTCTACCTGGGTCAAGTAACGACCGGGGAGGAAGTGGATTCATGACCCCTTGCTCATTCCGACCAGCGCCAGGATCAGAAGACCGCCAAACGCGAGTGCAGCCAGAGCCTGCTGGTTCTGTTTCACGAGTGAGTTCCGAAGCACTGTTTCCCGGAGGCTATACATAGCTTGCTGCGGATTTTGGTACGCTGCCACATAACGTAAATCCTTTATGAAGCCGGGTAGGGCCAGTCCCTGCTCCAGGATGAACGGAAGAATGGGCTTGTGATTGCCGTGCGCAATTCCGATCTCCTGATTAACCCATTCCGACGCCATTGCATTCTTGCTCCAGAGTAGAACGAACAGATCGCATGCCAGGATCGCCGTTTTCGTGGTGGGCGCAATCGGCGCACCTGGAGCAATCGCATACTCCGACACGAAGCATTCAACATCCGGGAATTGCAGAAATGTACGCAGACCAGCGGCGTTCGGAATGTCCTTCGTGGAGTAGCTTACAAAGACTTTATATGCCATGTTAGCTCCTGCACCCAGCGGAACACTAGACGCTTCAGGGGTATCTCGCCACCCTACCTTGCATCTTCGCCGAGCTGCTTCCACTCCTCATTGCTTATCAGAGTGGACCGAA
>Ga0335078_10015677_pt1 | contig 11250 bp, 10 predicted proteins | sample Lox_Sample_32_FD_206711 | JGI IMG/M metagenome (GOLD analysis project Ga0335078, IMG submission 206711) | Soil microbial communities from Loxahatchee National Wildlife Refuge, Florida, United States - Lox_Sample_3.2 | ecosystem: Environmental > Terrestrial > Soil > Wetlands | place: USA...
CCTCGACCCGGTAGCGCCCTGCGATCGTCGTCGTCCCCGTCATCGTCGATTGCCCGTTGCCGTCCCCGCATCCACGCTGGCGCCGCCGTTGCCGATGGCGGTGCCGCCGGTGCCGCTGCTGGTGGTGATAGTGGTAGTAGTACCCGAGGCGGTCGACGTGGTTGCAGGCGGAGTCGTCGCAGTCGTCGACGTGGGAGTGGTCGAGGTTGTCGTGGTCGCGCTCGTCGTCGGCGTGCTCGTCGGTGTGCTCGTCGACTGGGTCTTCGTGGTCGTCTTGCTCGTGGCTGTGCTCGTCGACGTGCTGGACGTCGTGGAGCTCGGGACCGTGGTCGTGGTCGTGGTCGTGGTCGTCGTCGTGGTTGTCGTCGTGCAGCCACGCGCGGCGAGCACGGCGAGCGTGCTCGCGCCCTGAGCGAGATCGCCGTGCAGCGTGGTGTTGATCGTTGCGGGGAGCTGTGCGATCCGGTCCGAGAAAGCTCTCGCGGCGCGCGCGGCGGCGCCGCAGTTGCGCGCCGCGACCGCCGATGAGATGGAGTCCAGTTGCGCGGTCAGCGAGTTTGACTGATTGGCCGACAGCAGGCCGGATCCGCCGCCGCAAGCGGCGACGAACGAGACGGCAAACCCAAGCATGCCGGCGAGAATTGCGCGAGGCGCATAGCCCATCCGCGGCCTGACTTTAGCCTGGATCCACCGATCCTGCGGTCGTCTCGACGCCGAATGGCCTTCGCCGTACGCCATCGGCGTCGCTCATAGGGTCACCCTTATGGTGCTCCGCCGATGGCGTCTGACTCGGCCACCGACGCCGAGACTCAACCCAGTATCGGTGGATCCGGGCGCAGAGCCTCGGAAGGTCGATGGTGGCCCGACCGCTCATTGCCCGTAGGCGAGGCGCTCCGCGAGGGAGTCCGGCAACTGTGCCGCGCGGATCGCGGCCGCGGCCGCTGCGATGTCATAGTCGGTGCGCCGGTAGCGCGCGAGGGAGGCATCGAGATCGAGCTCCAGCCAAGCTGCGCGCGGGTCTCCGTCCCGCGGCTGGCCGACGCTCCCGGGGTTGATCAGCCACTCCCCCGAGCTCAGATCTAGCTCCTCGCCGGCGTCCCGGGTCTGGCCGGTGGCGGCCGCCCCGTCGCCCCGCGAAAACGACAGCGCCACGTGCGAGTGGCCGATCAGGCAGACCCGATGCCGCTGCGCATCCAAACATAGGTCGGCCTGGAGCGGAGAGAGGACGTACTCCCAGACGGGGTCCCGTGGGCTGGCGTGATACAGGCCGACCTGCTCGTCGAGGTTCAGCGGCTCCAGTGCGTCGAGGTACTCGAGCGTGACGCTGTTGATCGTATGCTGGGTCCACTGCGCGGCCAGCTGCGCGCCGCGCGAGAACTCCTCCAGCGCCAAAGTCCCGCGCACGCCGAGGTCGTGGTTGCCCGCGAGGCACACCGCTGCGTGTCGGCGCGCCAGCGCGACGCACGCGTCGGGCTCGGCGCCATAGCCGACGAGGTCGCCGAGGCACCACATCTCGGCGCAGTCCGAGCCGCCGATCGCCTCGAGAACGGCCTCGAACGCCTGCTTGTTCCCGTGGATGTCCGACACGACCGCGATCCGCACGGCTACAGTCTCGCTGGTGAAGCGGCATTCGCGCGCGGGATTGTTGGGATCGATGCTGCTGGCGGTCGGCGCGGCGGACGGCGGACGGCGCCTGCTGGCGCCCCGCGAGGCGCCGGCGCAGCCCGCTCCGGTGGCGCTCGAAACCTACTTCAGCCCCGACGAAGTCCGTCGCGGCTGCGCCTTTGCGCGGCCGCAGCTTGCGGTCGCGCTCGCCCGCGCGGCGATCGATCTGGGTATGCTCGGACTGCTTGTCAAGCGTCCGCCGGCCGTGCTGACGCGCCGGTTCAAGCGGCCGATCCTCGGCGCCCTGGCGGGCGGCGCCGGCCTCTCGGTGGCCCTGACGGTGCCGTCGCTGCCGCTCGCGGCGCTCGCCCGCGAGCGCGCGAGGTCAGTGGGGCTGGTGACCCAGTCGTGGCAGGGCTGGAGCGTGGACCTGCTGAAGGGGACGGGGATTCAGGCAGCGTTGGCGGCCGCCGGCGGGGGCGCGGTCGTGGCCGCCACGCGCCGCTACCCGCGCCGCTGGTGGATTCCCACGGCGGCAGGATCGGTGCTTGCCGTGGCAGCGCTGGCCGGGATCAGCCCGGTGCTGCTGGATCCTTTGTTCAACGATTTCACGCCGCTGCCCGACGGCCCGACGAGGTCGGACGTGTTCGAGCTCGCGGGCGCTGCCGGAGTCGACGTCGGCGAGGTGTACTCGGTCGACGCGAGCCGTCGCACGACTGCCGCCAATGCGTACGTGACCGGACTTGGCCCTACCAAGCGCGTCGTGGTGTTCGACACGCTGCTGCGCCGCTACAGCCGCAACGAGGTTCGTGTCGTCGTCGCGCACGAGCTCGCCCACGTACGCAACCGGGACGTGCTGCGCAGCATCGCCTACGGCGCGATCGTCGCACCGGCGGCGGCCCTCGCCGTCCAGCGGCTCAGCTGGATCCTGTTGGGCGACCGCGAGCCGGGGACGGCGGCGTCGCTGCCGGCGCTGGCGCTCGCGGCGGCTATCGTGCTCGCGCCGGTAGGTCTCGTCGGGAATCGGCTGTCGCGTGCAATCGAGCGCCGGGCCGACGACTACTCGCTGGCGCTGTCGGGGTCGCCGGAGGCCTTCGTCTCCTTCGAGCGGGCGATCGCCCTGCAAAACGCCGCCGATCTCGACCCGCCGCGCTGGCTGACGGCGCTGATCGCGACTCACCCGTCGACGCTCGAGCGGATCGGCGCGGCGGTCGCGTGGTCGCGCCGAGACGACGCCGACTTCACCGGCCCTATTGCTCAGACCCCGAGCCGCCGTATTCCGGCAGGTTCTTGATCCCCTCGCGCGTCTGCCACTTGGAGTAGTTGTCCTGCATCGCCTCCATCAGCTCGCGCATGAACTTCGGCGACAGGTTGATTCGCGAGACGACCTCGTGATCGACGCGCGCGAAGGTGATTGTGAACTCGTAGTCGGAGTGGCTGACGTTGGCGAAGTTCGCATAGACGCCGGCCATGATGTCCGGTGAGAAGTGGATGTTGATGTGTCGCTCAGGTGGGTTGTTCGCTTCCATTCGTTCGTAGTATCCCATCGTGCGGATCGTCGTCGTCGCCGTCGGCAGGCTGCGGCCGCCGTTCGCCGATGACGTCCACCACTATCGGAAGCTGCTCGCGCGTCACGCGCGCTTGGAGCTGGTCGAGGTGCGCGCGGACGAGCAGGTCGCCAGGCGGTTGCCGCAGCGGGCGTTCGTGTCGCTGCTGGACCGTGCCGGCGAGCGGATGGATTCGGTGCGCTTCAGCCGCTTCTTGGAGGCGCGCCGCCAGAGCGGGCTCGATCTGTGTTTCGTCGTCGGGGGCCCGTTCGGACTCGAGCTGGGCGACGTCGAGCACCGCCTCTCGCTCGGGGAGCTGACGCTCCCGCACCAGCTCGCGCGGGTCGTGCTGCTCGAGCAGCTGTACCGCGCCCACAAGATCCTCGCTGGTGAGCCGTACCACTATTAATGGCTGATGGCCGACAATGGCTGATGGCCGACCGACCGGAGGTCCTCGCGCGTCAGCGCCGCCGACAGCACAGGGCGCGCGTTCGCCGCGAGCTCAAGCTGTTCACCCGACGGCTCGGGCTGCTGCTGGGCGCACTCGCTGTGCTCACCTTGCTCGGATCGATCGGCTTTGCGGTCACCGAGGGAACCTCGCCGGCGTTTGGGTTCGTGTGGACGCTGGACACGATCACGACGCTCGGCTCGATCCGCGACCCGCACGACAGCGGCGGACGCGCGGTCGTGGTCGCTCTCGAGCTGCTCGGCATAGGTACGCTCTTCTACGGTCTCGCGACGGTCGCGGAGTTCTTCGTGTCCGGCCAGCTCAGCGGCCTGCTCGACGAGCGCCGCACTGAGAAGATGCTCGATTCCCTCTCAGACCACTTCCTGATCTGCGGTTATGGCCGCGTCGGCCGGCAGGTGGGGCGAGACCTACGGTCCGTCGGGGCGCGCTACATTGTGATCGATTCCAACCCCGACAACCGCGACGCCGCCGAGATGGCGGGCGTTCCGTTCATCGAGGACGAGGCCGCCGACGACGAAGTGATGCAGCGGGCGGGAATCGAGTGTGCCCGTGCCGTGATCGCGTGCGTCGACTCGGACGCCGAGAACATCTTCATCACGCTCACCGCGCGTGGTCTGCGCCCGGACATCCTGATCATCGCGCGCGCGTCCGCCGAGGAGTCCGAGCCCAAGCTGCGGCGCGCGGGCGCTGACCGAGTGATCTCACCCTACAAGACGTCCGGCGCCGAGATGGCCCGGGTCGCGCTGCATCCGCAGGTCGGCAGCGCGCTGGCGCTCGCCGACTACCGAATGGAGGAGCTCGAGGTGTCTCCCGCGTGCGGCGGCGTCGGGCTGACAGTCGACGAGGTGCGCGGCAGCTCAGTGATCGTCGCCCTGCGGCGCGTGGACGGCCGGCTCGAGGCGCAGCCCTCGCCGGATACCGTGATCCGGTCCGGCGACAAGCTGGTCGCGCTCGGCACGCCCGATGCGCTCGAGCGGCTCGAGAGCTACACGCAGCCCGAGCGTGCCCCGAGCAGGTGACGACCGCGACGCCCGATCCCCTGCAGCAGCTCGGCGCCGCCCTGCGCGGGGCGGCGAGCGCGCTTCGCGGCGGCAGCGCCAACGACGAGCTGCCGGCGGCGATCAGCCTCGAGCGTCCCAAGCGCGCGGGGCGCGGGGACTACGCGACCAACGCCGCGCTGCTGCTGGCCCCGGCGCTGAACCTCTCCCCCCGGGTCGTCGCCGAGCGACTGGCTTCGCAACTGGCAGCGACGCTCGGGGGCGATCTCGACCGCGCTGACGCTGCCGGGCCGGGGTTCCTCAACCTGACCCTCACGGATGCGTGGCACCGGCGCGCCCTTGCTGCGATCCTCGCCGCCGGCGGGCGGTTCGGCGCCGGCGGCGCGCCGGCCGCAGAGCGCGTCCTGGTCGAGTTCGTGTCCGCCAACCCGACCGGCCCGCTGGTCGCCGCCAGCGGTCGGCACGCCGCCTTCGGCGACGCGCTCGCGAGGGTCCTCGAGCGCTACGGACACGAGGTCTCGCGCGAGTACTACTTCAACGACGCCGGCAGCCAGGTTCGCCTGCTCGGCGAATCGGTGCGCGCCCGCGCCCGTGGCGAGGAGGTCCCCGAGGGGGGATACCAGGGCGACTACGTGCGCAAGCTCGCGCAGCAGCTCCCGAACAGCGCCGACCGCGACGTCGACGAGGTCGCGCGAATGGCCGTCGAGCGGCTGCTGGAGCGCATCAAGGGCACGCTGGCGCGCTACGGCGTGCAGTTCGACACGTACTTCAGCGAGCGGACGCTGCACGACGGATCACCGAGCGAGCTCGACATGGCACTCGAGCTGCTCGACCGCGCCGGGCACCTGTACCGCTCCGAGGGCGCCACCTGGCTGCGGACGACGACGTTCGGCGATGACAAGGATCGCGTCGTCGTGCGCTCCAACGGCGAGCCGACCTATCTTGCGGCGGACCTGGCTTACATGCTCGACAAGCGCAGCCGAGGCTTTGATCGCCAGCTGAACCCGATGGGATCGGATCACCACGCATACGTGCGCGAGCTGAAGGCGGCGATGGCCGCGCTCGGAGGCGACCCGGATACGATCGAGGTGCCGATCATCCAGTTCGTGCACCTCGTCGAGGGCCCGGAGAGGGCGGCGATGTCAAAGCGGATGGGGTCGTTCGTCACCCTCGACGAGCTGCTCGACGAGATCGGCGTCGATGCGACCCGGTTCTTCCTGCTGCAGCGTTCGATCGATCGCACGATCGACCTCGACCTGGACCTCGCGCGCCGCCAGTCGGGCGAGAATCCCGTCTACTACGTCCAGTACGCCCACGCCCGGATCGCGTCGCTGCTGTCCCGGGTATCCGGCGCGCGCCTGGCGGCCGCGACCGCGCCGGGGGCCGATTGGGGCGAGGCCCCGCTCGTGCCCGCCGAGCGGGACCTGGTCAAGAAGCTCGCCGACTTCCCCGGGGAGATCGCGGAGGCAGCGCAGCGGCGCGCACCACACCGGATCGCCGGGTACTGCCTCGAGCTGGCCCAAAACTTCACCGCGTTCTACCGAGACTGCCGGGTGGTAGGGGCCCGGCCGGCGTCGCTGGAGTCTTTGCGCCTGGCGCTGTCGCTGGCGTCGCAGACGCTGATCGCGCAGGCGCTCGGGCTACTCGGAGTGAGCGCGCCCAACTTTATGTAGCTACGCGTAGCGGTTCAGATCCTCTTCGAGCCGACGGGCGTCGCCGGCATCCAGCGGCGGCCCGAGCGCTGCCGGGCCGCCGGCCGCCGCGCGGGTGCGGCGGCGCCAGCGCGGCAGCGCGACCGCGAGCCCGGCGAGGCCCGCGAGCAAAATCGCGGGCGGCAGGATGTACACCGTCAAGTTGAAGCCGCGGGCGGGAGGCTTGGCGAGCACCGCGGGCCCGTACTGGGCCGCGAGCTGCTCCACGATCTGCCTGTCGGTGTACCCCTGTGCGATCAGCGTCCGGATGAAGCTCCGCTCGGCGTTAGCCTGTGGGGAGTGCGCGACCGCCAGCGACTCGCGGCACGCGACGCACATCACCTGGCTCTCAACGGCGGTCAGCGAGGCGCGCGGCGTCGTGGCAGCAGCAGGCGTCGCCGGCGCCACGAGCACGAGCAGCAGCGCGGCGGCGCCTCCCAGCGCCAGGCGGCGGATCGCCGCCGGTGCGAGCGCGAGCAGCAGCGCGGCGGCGCCTCCCAGGGCCAGGCGGCGGATCGCCGCCGGTGCGAGCGCGAGCAGCAGCGCGGCGGCGCCTCCCAGGGCCAGGCGGCGGATCGCCGCCGGTGCGAGCGCGAGCAGCAGCGCGGCGGCGCCTCCCGGCGCTACGCGGCGGATTGGGGTCGCGGTCCGTTCCCTCACGACGGCGCCGACAGCAGCCTCGGCAGCGTCTGCTGCAGCCACCGGCCGTTGACCTGGTAGCGGCGGACCGCCGCGATTCGTCCCTCGCGGTCGATCACGAACGTCTCGGGGACGCCGTCGGTGCCGAGCCCGTGAACGAAGTTGCCGTCGACGTCGCGCACTACCGGGTAGGTCAGATGCCACTGGTGAACGAACTGCTGGGACGCGGTCGAGGTATCGAGATAGGTGACGCCGAGGACGGTGGCGTCTCGATGCTCGATCTGCAGCTGGGCGTGCTCGAGCACAGGCGCCTCGGCCTGGCACGGGGCGCACCACGACGCGAACACGTTGAGCACCACGACCTCGCCTCGCAGCTCGCTGAGCCGCTCGCTGGCGCTCGCCGAGCCGAGCACCGGCAGCGCCATGTTCGCGTTCGGCACCGAGGGCAGGACGCCGCGCGCGATTGAAGCGTCGATCGACGTGTTCTCGCCCTGGTTGGTGACCCCGAACACCAGCAGCGCAAGCAACAGCGTGGCGATCGCGACGGCGACTACCGGGACCACGAAGCGGCGCATTGGCATCCAAGGGTAGTACGCACTGCGTCGGCGGGATCGGCAACTCGGTTGCGGATCTCGCCACGGGCTCTCCTGCACGGGAGGAGGCCGTCACCGCCGTCACCGGCGCACAGCCCACGTTAAATCGCTCAAGAACCGCCGGCCTTGGCTCCGACGGGGCTTACGCCGGCTGTGCGCTGCTGTCGTTCGCATTCGTCTGGTGGCTGATCTCGGAGCCGAAGGGTCAGGAGCTCGAGGCGATCCCCGAGGAGATCAGGGCGGTCGCGCGACAATGACGCCGCTCGCGGCGAGGTCGTGCAATTGTTGCGGCGCCCGAGACGTAAATGACTAGGATGATGAGTAGTGGGGAGATGGAGAGCTTCACACTCACATACGACGAGTTCGTGCCGGCCCAGGAGGCGCTGCGCGAAGCGCTGACCTCGACCGGTAACGGGTACTTCAGCACCCGCGGGGCGGTCGAGTGGCAGGATTCAGACGAGGTCCACTACGCCGGCACCTACGCGCACGGGTGTTACAACCGGGAGACGACGATTCTCGGCGGGCGGCCCGTGCAGAACGAGGACCTCGTCAATCTCCCCAACTGGCTGGTGCTCAAATTGCGGATCGAGGGCGAGGAGGCGATCCAGCTGAGCAACGTCGAGTTGCTCGACTACCGCCATTCGTATGACATTCGCGACGCGCTCGTCAGCCGGGAGCTGCGCTTCCGCGATCGCGCCGGGCGCGTGACGGCCCTGCGCAGCCGGCGCTTCGTCAGCATGGCGCACGTCCATCAGGCGGCGATCGAGTGGACGCTGGTAGCGGAGAACTGGTCAGGGTCGGTGGATGTGGTCTCGGCGATCGACGCCCGCGTGACGAATGCGAACGTCGCCCGCTATCGCCAGCTCGAAGGCCGGCATCTCGATCCCGTGTCCCCGCGGACCTTCGGTCCCGAGGTGATCGCGCTGCGGGCGCGCACGCGTCAGTCGCGCGTGTACGTCGCCGAGGCGGCGCGCACGCGGGTGTTCGAGGGCGAGCATCCGGTCGGCGCCTGGCGCAGCCTGTATCAGATGGAGGACTACATTCAGCAGGTGCTGACGTTCGAGGCGGTGCAGGGTAGCCCGATCCGGATCGAGAAGATGGTCGCCTTCTACACCTCGCACGACCGCGCGATCAGCGAGCCGCTCGGCGCTGCGGGCAAGTCGGTGTCGCGCTATCCGGACTTCGAGCAGGCGCTCGACGCCCATCGCTCGGCCTGGGAGGAGCTATGGCGCGCATGCGACTTTCATGTCCCGGCCGAGCCTCGCGTGCAGCTGCTGCTGCGGCTGCACGCGAGCCACATCCTGCAAGTGTGCTCTCGTCACAGCGCCGACCTCGACGCTGGGGTGCCCGCCCGCGGGCTCAACGGCGAGGCCTACCGCGGGCACATCTTCTGGGACGAGCTGTATGTCTATCCGTTTCTCAACTTCCGTCTGCCTGAGATCACGCGGGAGCTGCTGATGTACCGCTATCGTCGGCTCGGCGAGGCCCGCGCCGCCGCGGCCGAGGCGGGCTACAAGGGCGCGATGTTCCCGTGGCAGAGCGGCTCAGACGGGCAGGAGGAGACCCAGATCGTCCACCTGAACCCGCTCTCGGGCCGCTGGGACCCAGACCACAGTCACAATCAGCGACACGTCAACGCGGCGATCTTCTACAACGTCTGGCAGTACTACCAGGCCACCGGTGATATCGACTTCATGCGCGAGCACGGGGCCGAGATGATGCTCGAGATCGCTCGCTTCTGGGCCTCGATCACCGATCACAACCTCGAGCGCGACCGCTATGAGATTCACGGGGTCATGGGCCCGGACGAGTTCCACGAGAAGTACCCCGATGCAGACGAGGGTGGACTGCGCAACAACGCCTACACGAACCTGATGGTGGCCTGGATCGCCCAGATCGCGCCGCAGGTGCTCGACCTGCTGCCCGAGAGCCGCCGCCAGGCGATGCGGGCGCGGCTCGGTTTGACCGACGAGGAGCTCGACACGTGGCGCGAGATGAGCCACAAGATGTTCGTCCCGTTCCTCGAGGACGGGATCGTCAGCCAGTTCGAGGGCTACGAGCAGCTCGAGGAGCTCGACTGGGACGCCTACCGCGAGCGCTACCGCAACATCCAGCGGCTCGACCGGATCCTCAAGGCCGAAGGCGATGACCCCGACCGGTTCAAGCTGACAAAGCAGGCCGACGCCGTGCTGCTGTTCTTCCTGTTCTCCGATCAGGAGCTGCGGCGCCTGTTCGAGCGGCTCGGCTACGAGTACGGCCCGGACACGGCCCGCAGGACGATCGACTACTACGACCACCGCACGTCGCACGGCTCGACGCTGAGCTTCATCGCCCACGCCGGCGTGCTCGCGGCGATCGATCCCGAGAGCTCCTGGGAGCGCTTCCTCGTGGCGCTCGAGAGCGACGTCGGTGACGTCCAGGGAGGCACGACCAAGGAGGGGATTCACATGGGGGTGATGGCCGGCACGCTCGACCTCGTCCAGCGCAGCTACGCAGGCGCCAGCGTCCGCGACGGTGTCCTGTACTTCGAGCCTCGCCTGCCCGACGGACTCGACGGCCTCGAGTTCTCGATGCAGTTCCGCGGCATGCCGCTGCGGGTCGCGCTGAAGGGCGCCGAGCTGGCGGTCTCCGCCGACCCCGAGGGCCACAGCCGGCCGGTGCGCGTCGGGCTCGACGGTCACATCGGCGAGTTGTGCCCGGGGGATCACTGGACCGTCACCATTCCCCGGGACAGCCCGGTCTCGAGCTTGCTAGCACAGAGGAGTCAAATGCGTTGAGCGTCCAGACCACCACCTTCCAGGGAGCGATCTTCGACGTCGACGGTGTGCTCGTCGACTCACCACACGAGCAGGCTTGGCGGGAGAGCCTGCGGGAGCTGATGGAGGGCGACTGGCGTGACGTCGCCGGCCAGACGTCGTGGAGCGCGGAACGCTTCACGCCGCAGGTCTACCAGGAGGTGATGTCCGGCAAGCCGAGGATGGCCGGTGCGCTGGCGGCAATGCGCTACTTCGACGTACCCGACCCCGAGCGCCGCGCGCAGGTCTATGCTGACCACAAGCAGAAGCTGGTGGTCGCCCTGATCAAGGCCGGGGACTTCGAGGCCTACCCCGACGCGTTGCGATTCGTGCTCGCGGTACGCGATGCGCGCATCCCGATCGCCGCCGCGTCGTCGTCAAAGAACGCAGACCTGTTCCTGGAGCAGATCCGGCTCGACACGTTCGCCGGGCAGCAGGGCCTGCGCTACGACTTCGTTCATGCCGGTCTGACGCTGAAGGACTTCTTCGACGTCGACATCTCCGGCCGCGACTTCAAGCAGGGAAAGCCCAACCCCGAGATCTTCCTCACCGGAGCGCACGAGCTCGGAGCACCGCCGCAGGCGTGCTTCGTCGTCGAGGACGCAGTCTCCGGGGTCCAAGCCGCCAAGACGGGGGGGATGGCGGCGCTCGGCGTTGCGCGCGCGGAAGACGCTGCGATCCTCGCCGCAGCGCACGCCGACCTCGTCGTCGAGAGCCTCGACGAGGTCGACATCGGCTGCCTGCACCGGGGCCAGCTCGAGTACAAGCGCAGCAGTTGAGCGGTGCGCAGGCCGTCTTGATCAGTCGGAGGAGGAGTAACCGTGTCCTACGTCTCTCACACCGCGACCTTCAGCCCTACGGATCCGCTCGCCCGGATGCTCGAGGATCTCGACTGTCCGGTCTGCGGTCACCA
>Ga0335078_10015678_pt1 | contig 11249 bp, 6 predicted proteins | sample Lox_Sample_32_FD_206711 | JGI IMG/M metagenome (GOLD analysis project Ga0335078, IMG submission 206711) | Soil microbial communities from Loxahatchee National Wildlife Refuge, Florida, United States - Lox_Sample_3.2 | ecosystem: Environmental > Terrestrial > Soil > Wetlands | place: USA: Florida...
GTACACGGTGTCGAACACCTGGAACGAGCCGATGACGCCGGTGACCAGGACGAACAGCATGGTCGGCCGCAGCAGCGGCAGCGTCACCCGGCGGAACTGCTCCCACTTGGTCGCCCCGTCCAGCGCGGCGGCCTCGTACAGCGTCAGCGGGATGGCGCCCAGGCCGGCCAGGAAGAACAGCATGTTGTAGCCGGCGTACTGCCAGATGTTGGCGAACGCGATCACCGGCATGGCGGTGGCCTCATTGGACAGCCAGGCGGGCCCGGTGATGCCCAGGTGGCCCAGGAACTGGTTGACCAGGCCGGTGGGGTTGAAGATCCAGTTCCACACCACTCCCATCGCGACCGGGGTGGACAGGAACGGCAGCACGGCGATGATGCGGATCACGCCGCTGCCGGCGTGCTTGCTCCGCAGCAGCATCGCCATGCCCAGCGCGAACGCGGTCTGGATCGGGATGTTCAGGATCACGTAGTAGGCGGTGACGATCAGCGAATGGCCGAATCCGTCGAATTCGAAGATGTTGACGTAGTTGCTCAGGCCGACCCACTTCATCGGGGTGAGCATGTTCCACTGGACCAGGCTCAGGCCGATCACCATGACGATCGGGATCAGCAGGAACAGGATCACGCCGAGCAGGCTGGGGGCCAGGAAGGCGAACGCGGTGCGGATGGTCCGGCGCCGTTCGGCGGTGTCCCGTATCGCTGCGGGCTTTCGCGGTCTTGTCAGGGCTGTGGTGGTTGCGGCGACATTCATCGCGCCTCCTCTACGCTTATCGCGCTTTCTCTGAACCTGCGCATCACACGCCGGTCCGTGAACTCCGCAGTGCCCGTCCGGGCCGCACCCGGATCAGGCAAGCGGACGGGATACCGGGCAGCGCGACGGTCAGCGTGCCACTGGACGCGTCCCAGCTGGCCTGGGTGGGGCCGCGGCTCGGGTACATCACCTCGGCTGCTGCTGGGCGGCCGAGCAGATGTCGCAGGGGCAGCGTCACCTCCGGCGGCTCGGCCCCGCTGCGTTGCGAGGCGCTGCCGGCACCGTCGCGTGGGCGTGGGTCCACTGGGTCCGGCGACGGCCGGCGGTGCCACACCAGCAGGTAGTCGGCCGTCGGTGCGTGCATGCCGAGCGCCAGCGACGAGTCAGTCCAGCCGGGCAGGCCGAGCGGCCAGAACGGGACGGACAGGGCCAGGTCGGACCTGATCCGCTTGTAGGCGGCGATCGCGTCGGCAACCAGCCGCTGCTGCGTGCCGGTCATCCGGTCCAGATGGCCAGACAGGTGGACGCGGCCGAGCAGCGCGTTGCATAGCGCGAAGGTGATCTCGTCGTCGCCGAATTCCGGCTGCGGGTACGCCCAGATGGCCGCCTGCTCGGGCGCGAGGGCCGCCGGGGCGGCAGCCGCGATCGCCGCGTAAAGCAGGTGGTCCTGCTGGTCGCTGGTGGACTGGAGCTGGAGCCTGGACAGCATCGCGTAGTCCATCCGCATGCCGCCGGAGGAACAGTTCTCGATGGTGAGCCACGGGTACCTGTCGAGCACCCCGTCCAGCCAGTCGAGGTAGGCCCGGTTGTGGCCGAGCAACCCCGCTCCCGCGGTCACGCCGCCGGCGTCGGTGCCGGGGCCAGCGTTGATGTTGTAGTCGAGCTTGAGGTACCCGACGCCTAGGTCTCGCACGAGGTAGTCGACGACCTCGTCGAGGTGCTTCACCGCCGTGGGGTGCCGCAGGTCCAGGTGGTAGCGGCCGTGCTCGGCCACGCGCTCGCCGCCGCGGGTGAAGAACGCCTCGTCCGGCAGTTGGCCGGCTACCGGGCTGCGCGTTCCCACGACCTCTGGTTCCAGCCACAGGCCCGGCACCATGCCGGCGGCCTTGATCTGGTTGAGCACCTCGGTGAGGCCGCCGGGGAATCGGGTGGCGGCTGGCCGCCACCCGCCGACCGTGTCCCACCAGGACTCGTCGATCTCCGCGTACCAGCCGCAGTCAATGCAGAAGTACTCCGCGCCAGCCCGGGCCGCGGCGGCGATGAGCGGTAGCAGCTTCTCCGTCGTCGGCTCGCCCGTCAGCGTGTTCATGAAGTCGTTGAAGATCACCGGTAGCCGCCGGTGGTCCTCATGCGGCCGGCGGACTGCCCGCCTGTAGCCGGTCAGCCTGGCCAGTGCGTCCTCGAACCCGCGTCCGCTGACCGCCACCGCCGCGGGCACGGTCGTGAACGCGCCGCCGGGCGGGAGCATGACCCGCCACTGGTGTTCGAGGTCGGTTGGGCCCAGCACGGCGAGGTACACGCCGCTCCCCGGGTCGGAGTGGGGGACGTGTCCCGCCGGGGTGCCCGCCGCGGCGTCGCCATGACGCGCGTGGCCGGCGAACTCGCCGACCTGCCAGTGCCACGCGCCGTTGTGCTCGATCTGCCACACCCAGGTATGGCCGGCGCGGCGGTCCTCGAGCGCGCCCATTGGAAGGTAGGTGCCCGACGACCATGTGCCCGTGCTGGTCATGCCAAACGCTGCGTGCGGGTCGCCGCCTTGCGCTGACCTGTTCTGGTCGGGCAGCGCGTCACGCACGGCGCGGCGCTGCCAGCGACCTTCGGAGCAGGCCTGGTTCTCGGCCCAGCGAATGTCGAGGTCGGCAAGGCCGCCCTCGGAGCTGGCACGGCCGCAAGGGAGGCCGCAGAGGAACGAGGTTACCGCGTCGATCGTTACGTTCCGCTCACCCTCGTTGACTAGCCGGGTCCACGATCGCAGCGCGCCCTGCCCCGCTAGCACCTGATAACAGGCCTGCGCCTGCAAGCCCGTCACTGGGTCGGCAAGGTCGATGCGGAGTTCACGCCACCCGGGCGCGGACGGCCCGGCGGGCAGGGTGCGTTCGGCGTGACTGAGATAGCGCATCCGGGCCGCGGTGGCGGACTCGCTGTACCGCCCGCCCGACCAGTGCCGGCCTTCGCCGGCGACGAGCACGTCGACCAGCGGCAGGCCGGCCCCGGGGTCCTCATCATCCGGCACGCCGGCCAGGTCGAGCGACGGGTCCGGCTCGCCTTGCCGTGGCGGGGCGGCAGCGGCAAGGCGAGTCATCCTTGCCGTTCCCGCGTCGTCCACCTCGATCCGCAGTTCGAGTGCGTCGTCGGAGCAGTCGATGGTGACCCATGCTGGTTTCGTCGTGGAGGTCACGCGCGTCTCTTCCCGTCGTTCACCCCGGCACCCTCACGCCGGGCGTTGCATCGTGATTGCCGCATCTTCCCTGGTGGTACTGGTGTGACCGGTCACAAACTTGACCTTGACAGTACCTATGTGACCGATCACAATTTGGGTGTGGAAACAAATGGTCGCATGGATGTGCCCAGCCGCGCAAGAGGGGTCACGGGCACCGTGCCGGCGGCGCACGCTCGCGGGCGAGCCGCGGAGCGGCTGCCAGCGAAGAGCGTCAGCATCAGAGACGTCGCCGCCGCCGCCGGCGTGTCGTACCAGACCGTGTCGCGCGTGATCAACGGAAACCCGAACGTCAAGGATTCCACCCGCCAGCTCATCCTGGACACGATCGACCAGCTGCGTTTCCGCCCCAACCGGGTCGCTCGCGCGCTGGCCGGCGGTCCGATCCAGTCGGTGACGGTACTGACCGCGAACACCACCCTGTACGGTTACGCAACGGCGCTACAGGGTATCGAGAACGCCGCGCGTGCCGCGGGCTTCGCCATGGGAGTGCAGGTGACGGAGTCCGGGCAGCCGTCCGTGGTGCGGGACGCGGTGGACCGCGCGGCCGAACCGGGAACAGCGCTAATCGTCATCGCCTACGACGAGCCGGGCATCGCCGTGCTGTCCGCCGTGCCCCCGGACGTCCCGGTGGCCGCGATCATCGTGGCACCGGCCGGGGACGAGGCCGCCGGCAAGCCCTGGGTGTGGCTGGACGACCGGCGGGCCGGGTACGAGGCAACCCGCTACCTGCTCGGTCTCGGGCACCAGACGGTGCACCACGTCTCCATCCCCCCCTCCAGCCCGCGAACGCACGGCTGGCGGTCGGCACTGGCGGAGGCCGGCGCCCCGATTCCCGAGCCGGTGCCCGGCGGCTGGGAGCCGAGGGACGGATACGCGGCCGGCCGCACACTGGCCAAGGATCCGGACGTCACCGCGGTGCTATGCGGTAACGACGACCTGGCGCTCGGGGTGATGCGGGCCATGCATGAAGCCAGACGCCCGATACCGGGCAGCGTCAGCGTCATCGGGTTCGACGACACCCCGCAGTCCGCGCTTTACACCCCGGCGCTCACCACGGTCCGGCAGGACTTCGCCGCGCTCGGCAGGGTCTGCTTCGCGACTCTGCTGTCCACGCTTGACCCGCGAGCCGCCACCGACCCGATGCCATGGCCGCAGTGCGAACTGATCGTACGGGAGAGTTCGGGACCGCCACGCGCAGGCACCCGGACGGCAAGCTGCTGACCAAGCCGAGCAAACAGGCGCTGCGGCAGATCCGGATGCGGTTGCCTGGTGAGACGTGTCCTCGAGCATCGCTTCGACGCCGGGCTCCGGCGGCTTCGGGAGCTTGTTGACGAGGGGCGGCTGGGTCGGCTCATTTTCGGTGACGCCATCATCAAGTGGTATCGAAGCCAGGGTTACTACGACAGTGGCGGCTGGCGGGGGACGTGGGCGCCCGACGGGGGTGGTGCGCTTATGAACCAGGAAATTCACTATGTGGACTTGCTGTGCTGGATCATGGGTCCTGTCCAGGAGGTCATGGCGCTGTGCGCGACCCAAGCCCACACGATCGAGGTGGAGGATGTCGCTCTCGCGTTGCTGAGGTTTCGCTCCGGTGCAGTGGGCTTGCTGCAGGCCACTACCGCCGCGTACCCGGGCCTTCCCGAACGGCTGGAAATCTCTGGTACCGGCGGCTCGGTCGTCGTCGAGGCTGGTGAGCTCAGAGTGACGGAGTTGGTCGGCGAGAAGGGGTAGACGTCGAGCAATTCGGCGCCGCGCCCGCTGCATCGCCGATCTGCAACCGGGCTGACAGCTCAGCAGGGACGGACGATCACCCGGTCGTGACCGGAGGCGGTCTCCCAGATTGCCGCGAAGCGGCTGTGCTGCCAGCGCTGCTGATAGCGGTCCCGCACGGCGGCGCGGTCCCCCGGCTGGCGCTGAAGGACCTGGCGTCCTGGGCGGTGCGCCTGGAGGCGATAAGCGTGTTGTGCGGGCCGTCGGCGAAGCCTTGCCGGGGATGGACCGGGGCGTGGACTCTTCCGTCCCTGTTGCCAAGGCCTGTCTTCCTGTCGCGGCTATGAATCAACGAGGTCGTGGTTGTGTAGATCGCCGATCCGAGGGCTCTTGACGCTCAAATTGTGATCGGTCACAATAATCGCATGAATGTGACCGATCACAATTTCTTCCCCAAGCGGACAGCAGGAGCTCCAGAGGACACGCCCGGGGGCCCACCACGCTCGGCGTCCATCCGAGCTGTGGCCAGTGCCGCCGGGGTCTCCTATCAGGCGGTGCCCCCGGGTTATCAACGGTCACCGAAGCGTGCGGCTGTCGATCTACGAGCGGGTGCAAGCGGCTATCGCGGAGCTTGGTTTCGGGCCGAACCGTGCGCGCACATCATCGGGCTCCTGGCACCCTCCTCATCGGTGGGAGAGCGTGCGTGACCGTCGGCGATGACACCCGTGCCAATCCCGGCGAACTACAGGCGGAACGCGGGGCGGCTGGCTCACCCCTGCTGGTGGCTGATCCGGCGACCGACGGTACCGGGCTGATCCTGTTTCCGCGGAGGGATTCCCTGCCGGCCGCGTGGGTCGGCGCGATGCCCGCCAGCGGGCTTGAGCCAGGCGATGTCGCGGCTCTGCTGGCGGCGGCGCGGCCTTGCCCTCTGCTGCCGCAGCACGCAGCGGGCTGGTTCGGCCGACCGGGCCTGTCCGGTCACCGGCTGGCCGCCGGAGTGAGCGACCCGGCCGCCGGGCGCGACTGGTCGCCGCTCTTCCTGCCGACGCGGGCTGAGCACGACGGCCGCCGGGCCCGGGTCGAGGCCGCTGACAAGGCCGCCGGCCTGGCGCTGGTGACCGAGATCGAGGCGGTGCCAGGTGGCACCATCCGCGCCCGGCACACGCTGACCAACCTCGGCCGCCAGCGCTACCTGGTCGACAGCCTGGAGGTGATCTTCCCGTTGCCGGGCCGGGTCGGCGAGATCCTCGACTTCACCGGTCGGCAGACAGCTGAGCGCATCCCGCAGCGGCACCTAATCGGCGACGGGCTCTGGCTACGCGAAGGGCGCCGGGGCCACACCGGGCACGACTCGGCCACCGTCCTCGTGGCCGGCGTCGCCGACTTCACCTTCGGCAGCGGAGAGGTCTACGGCCTGCATGTCGCCTGGAGCGGCAACACCGTGCACCGTCTCGAGCGTGTGCCATCCGGCCTGGGCATGGCCGAAGAGGGCAGCCGGATGCATCCAGGACTGACCACCATCGGCGGCGGCGAACTGCTGCTGCCCGGCGAGATCAGCCTGGCCGAAGGCGAGTCGTACGCCACCCCGTGGGTCTACATTGCGGCCACCAGATCCGGCTTGGACGACCTGTCCGGCCAGTTTCACGGCTACCTGCGCTCACGGCCCGCGCACCCGCGCTCGCCGCGTCCGGTCAACCTCAACGTCTGGGAAGCGGTCTACTTCCGCCACGACTTCGGCGAGCTGACCGCGCTGGCCGATGCTGCCGCCGGGCTGGGCGTCGAACGTTTCGTCCTGGACGACGGCTGGTTCGCCGGACGCCGCAGCGACCAGGCTGGCCTCGGCGACTGGCGGGTCGACGAGGAAGTCTGGCCAGGCGGGCTGCACCGGCTCGTCGAGTACGTGCGGGGCCGCGGCCTGCAGTTCGGGCTCTGGATCGAGCCCGAGATGGTCAACCCAGACTCCGACCTCTATCGCGCTCACCCGGACTGGATCCTGTCCGCCGGGCACCGGGTGCCGCCACTGCAGCGGCATCAGCTGGTTCTCGACCTGACCCGGCCTGAGGTCAGCGGATACCTGCTTGAGCGGATCAGCGGGCTGCTCTCGGAATATGACATCTCCTACGTCAAGTGGGACTGCAACCGCGACATCATCGACGCCGGCAGCGGCGCCCGGGCCGGCGCCCCGGCGGCGCACGATCAGGCGCGTGCGGTATACGCGCTACTCGACGAACTGCGTGCCCGGCATCCCGGCGTGGAGTGGGAGTCGTGCGCGGCCGGCGGGGGGCGGATCGACCTGGCCATGCTGGAACGGGTCGAGCGGGTCTGGACCTCGGACATGACCGATGCCCTGGCGCGGCAGTCGATCCAGCGCTGGACCGGGCAGCTGGTGCCGCCTGAGTACCTAGGCGCGCACGTGTCTGCGCCGTTCTCGCACCAGACCGGCCGGTACATGCCGCTGTCGTTGCGCTGTGCCACGGCCCTGTTCGGGCATTTCGGGATCGAATGGGACATCACTCAGGGCGCCGAGGATCAACTGGCTGAGCTCGCCGCCTGGATCGGGCTGTACAAGCAGCACCGTGCGCTCATCCACTCCGGCCGGATGGTCCGGATCGACACCCCGGACGACACCGCCTGGATGTACGGCGTCGTCGCGGCCGACGCCTCGGCTGCGCTGATGAGCTACGTCCAGCTCGACGAGCCCCGCAACGATCAACCCTCCGCGCTGCGGATACCAGGACTTAACCCACGGCGGCGCTACCAGGTCACCGAGCTGACCCCGGCCCAGCACCGGCCCGGCCGCGGCGGCCTGGCCGAGGATCGAATTCCCACCCTCCAGATCTCAGGCGCCGCGCTGGCCGAGATCGGCCTGGCCATTGCGCCCCGGCGCATGCTCACGGCAATCGCCGTGCTGATCGAGGCGGTCTGAGCACTATGCATCATGTCCGGTATGCCACTGCCGGGCGGACCGGCGTCGGCGCGGTGCGGGCGGACAGTTCGGTCACCACGTCGTGGGCCGAGTTCGAGGCGCTCCGGGCCGAGCCTGAGCTGAGACGTCGATGGCGTCCCCGGGATGGGTGAGACCTCCGATGCACTCGCGGCTCGCGTGCACAGGCGCGATGCCCACCAATGAAGAAGTTGAAGCGAAGATCCGAGAGGCTTCCCATGTCCAGTGAAAACCTCAAGCTAATCGCCGAGATGCGCTCGGACGACCCGACGGTCGTCGCCAGGGCCGCGGCGAAGCGCGTTCGCGCAACCTCGTTGCTAGGCTCCCATGGCCGTTTGATGATGATCGCCGCCGATCATCCCGCACGCGGTGCCTTGGGCGCGGGAGCGGACGCGACGGCCATGGGCAACCGCGCCGATCTTCTCGACCGCCTGTGCCTCGCCTTGTCCCGTCCGGGTGTGAATGGTGTTCTCGGCACGCCGGACATCCTCGAGGACCTACTGCTAATCGGTGCACTTGACGGCAAGGTCGTCCTCGGTTCGATGAACCGGGGTGGCCTGGCAGGCGCGGTCTTCGAGATCGACGACCGCTTCACGGCATACGACGCGCAGAGCATCGCCCGTGCTGGCTTCGACGGAGGCAAGATGCTCGCGCGCATTGATATGACCGACCCGGCAACTGTGGCGACCCTTGAGTCGTGCGCTCGCGCGGTGAGCGGACTTGCGCAACGCCGGTTGGTGGCAATGGTCGAACCGTTCATCTCGTACCGCAAGGACGGTCGAATCCGGAACGAGTTGACTCCTGAAGCGATGATCCGCGCGATCTGTGTCGCGTCAGGCTTGGGTAACACCTCGGCGTTCACATGGCTGAAGGTGCCGATCGTTGACGACATGGAGCACGTGATGTCGTCGTCGGCACTTCCGGCGCTCATCCTCGGCGGCGACGTGTCGACGGACCCAGAAAGCGCTTACAAGAGCTGGAGTCAGGCGCTGAGTCTTCCAACGGTAAAGGGACTCGCCATCGGCCGCTCGCTGCTCTACCCGCCGAACGGTGATGTCGCTGCCGCCGTCGACACTGTGGTTGGGCTGTTGTGATGCGACGGAGCGGCATGCCTCCGTTTCTGGCAGATGCTGGAAAGCTGCCAGGCAACCGTCTCCACCGGGGAGACAGGAGACCCATGATTACGGAGACTTATGACGGTCGGCAGGTCGTCGAGATGGATTTGACAACGATATTGTGACCGGTCACGATTTCGTTTATGAATGTGAACGGTCACAAGGCTGAGGTGAGCGAGACGGCTGGCGCCGCCGGGCCGGGAGCTGGGCGTCATGCAGAACCAGGTGCGAGGAGCGGCCGGGCCGCGAGTCGGCGGCGGTCCTCGGCGAGCATCCACGATGTCGCCGCGGCCGCGGGCGTGTCGTATCAGACGGTCTCCCGTGTTATCAACGACCACCCCAATGTCAAGCCATCGACACGCGAGCTGGTGCTCGCCACGATCAAGGATCTCGGCTTCCGGCCGAGCCGGACAGCGCGGGCGCTCGCGGGCGGCCGCCCAGAGTCGGTCACGGTGCTGACGTCGAACACCACGCTCTACGGTTACGCGGCGGCGCTGCAGGGAATCGAGGAGGCGGCCCGGGCGGCGGGCTTCGCTGTCGGCGTCCGGGTGGTGGAGGCGGGCGCTCACGCGGTCGTCCGGGACGCGGTCGCCCGGGCAGTCGAGCCCGGTGCAGCGCTGATCGTGATCGCCTTCGACGAAGCCGGGACCGAGGCGCTGGCGGCCGTGCCGCGGGATGTGCCGCTGGCTGCGGTGGTCGACGCGTCGTGGAGTTGCGAGGGCCGGGATAAGCCGTGGGCGTGGATCGATGACCGGGAAGCGGCGAGCGATGCCACGCGGTATCTGCTCGAGCTTGGCCACAAGACCGTACACTGCGTCGCCATCCCGTCCCCGGCCCGTCCCAGCCAGCGCACAGTGGGCTGGCGTTCCGCGCTGACCGCCGCGGGCCTTCCGGTGCCGGAGCCGCTGCAGGCCGACTGGTATCCGGGGTCCGGCTACGGGATCGGGCAGGTGCTGGCCAGGGACCCAGACGTGACCGCCGTGCTGTGCGGAAACGACGACCTCGCGCTCGGCGTCATCCGGGCCATGCACGAGGCTGGGCGGAAGGTCCCGGACGACGTCAGTATCGTAGGGTTCGACGACACGCCGCACTCCCTCTACTACACGCCGCCGCTCACCACCGTTCGTATGGACTTCACCAAGCTCGGGCGCGTGTGCTTCGCGCTGCTACGCCAGCAGGTCCACCCCGCTTCGGCTGCGCTGCCTTCGTGGCCGCGGGCGGAGCTGATCATCCGGGAAAGTACAGGGCCTCTGGCCCGCTGGAGCCAGGCAGCAGCACGCAGGGCAGGCTGATGACTGCGACCGTGTTGATTCCTCGCCGTGGCCCGGAAGTCCAGGCGCGCAGAAGCTCGCGACGCGCCCGTTACCGGCTGCTGGCGGCATGGCCGTTCGTCTGCCGAGTCTCCCTGGCGGGGCGCTCCTCCTGGTCCCGGTCGATCGCGCCACTACTCAGCTTCGCGACCATCCGCCGTCCCTTCAGGAGGTATCTTGACCGCGCCTCGCCTAATCCGCTGGCAGCACGACGACCTGGTGTGCCATCTAGTCGCCAGAAGTGGGGAAGCCGTGCAGTTCCTCAGCCTCGGGCCACTCAGAAGGCCCACCGCGCCGCCAGGAGTGCCGTTGGTCGAGGTTTCGGCGGATGGCGAGGGTCGCGTGGCGAGCAGCCCCAACGCCTTGCACCGGCTCTATGCGGCCAGCGCGCGGCTTCGGTATGTGCGGCATGAGGAGATCACCGACCGCGCGACCGCGGACCTGGCGGTAACCCAGGAGGATCCGAACGGATTGCGGGTCGTCACCTGGTTGCGGCATCGGCGCGGCGCTGCGGTGATCCAGGCATGGAGCGAGGTCTATAACAACGGGGGGGCGCCGGTTCGGCTTCGCTATGTGTCGACTCTCCCGCTGACCGGCCTAGTACGACGTGGCGATGGTGGTGGTTTTGCCGCGATGCGTCTCCACGTGCCTTACAACGCGTGGGCGGCGGAGTTCCGCTGGCAGGAGCTGACTCTCGAGCAGGCCGGCCTGGTCGACGCAGCACTGACGTGGGGCTGCGACTCGACCCGTGGCCGCTTTTCGGTCTCGAGCACCGGAAGCTGGTCCAGCGGTGACTACCTGCCCATGGGTGGTGTGTCCGATAGGGAAACCGGTCATGCGTGGGTGTGGCAGATCGAGCACAACGGCGCCTGGCAGTGGGAGGCAGGCGACGTCGGCGGCGATCTGTCGATCCGGCTGAGCGGTCCCACTGATGCGGAGCATCAGTGGGACCGCGTGCTGGAGCCGGGAACGTCGTT
>Ga0335078_10015679_pt1 | contig 11249 bp, 8 predicted proteins | sample Lox_Sample_32_FD_206711 | JGI IMG/M metagenome (GOLD analysis project Ga0335078, IMG submission 206711) | Soil microbial communities from Loxahatchee National Wildlife Refuge, Florida, United States - Lox_Sample_3.2 | ecosystem: Environmental > Terrestrial > Soil > Wetlands | place: USA: Florida...
ACGCTGCGAGAGTCTTTCCAGGTATTCCTGCTCCGAAGTCCCAGCATGCTCGCTGGAGAGGCGGAGGTCCTGTTCCAGATTCCGGATCGGAGTCGACAACACCCGGGAGAGCTCCCGGCTATGCACCTCGGCTAACGCCCGGTTCGAGGCTGATTCCCCGTAAACCCGAACCAATCCCCAGTGTTCGCACTTCCCTTCCTTGTTTCTCAGACCGGCAACATACTCCAGCCTGCGCAGAAATCCACGGATGGCTTTCAGGGTATTTTCCTGCAAGTCTTCCTGAGCGGAAAACAGGGTCATAGACGTTACGTTTTTGGAACTTTGAAATTATGTCCTCGCTCTAAGCCTGCGAGGAGCTTTCCGCACATTATCACGGCGCAATTCCACTGAAAAGGAGATTCCGCCGTGAAAAAGAGGCTGTTTGCTCTCGCTTCTCTGTTGTTCCTGGTCGTTCTTTCCATGCCCACCACCTTGAAGGCGGATGTGATGAACCCGGGCCCCAGCTGTGGCCCGAGCGGTTGCACCAAGCCTTAAATTAGCTTGTAGCAAGGTCGACAGTCCCAATTCGGGAATTCAACACTCCTTCCCAATTGGGAAAAGGGTTGTGGGTTGCCGGGCAAAACGCTAATATTGGCAGCCGGTAGCCCATGACTCTGTCAGCCCTCTGGCATCACTTGTGGACCGCCCGTTTGCTGCTGCAGACGGCTCTACTGGCGTGGATGATCGCGCGCAATCTTTATAAGGATTTCCCCGTCTTTGTCCTGTACACCGCTGACGTGGTTTTGCAGACCATTATTGACAAAGCCATGATCCGTTCCCCTTCCATCAGCGGTGCTCAGTACTTCGTGGTATACGCCATCGGAGGATTGGTGAGCGCCATCCTCAGTTTTGCTGTGCTTTACGAGATCTTTAAGCGCGCGTTCCGTGACTATCCCGCTTTGAGCAAACTGGGGGGGCAACTGTTTCGGGTCACGACTGTCAGCCTTTTGCTGACTGGGGTTTGGTTGGCTTGGCTCAAACCAGCGGCGGAATTGCGCGGGCTGATGTCCAGACTCGATTTAGTCGATCAGACGATCTGTGTGATGCAGTGCGGCCTGGTGATAGTTCTTTTCCTTCTGTCTAGAAACATCGGAGTGTCGTTGCGAAGTCGAACCTTTGGCATTGCCTTCGGATTTGGCATTCTGGCCAGCGTCGGCTTGGCAGCCATGGCTATCAAGCCTCGCATTGAATCGTCGCAGTATACCCAGATGATGAATCTGCTGACCTTGACCTTGATGGCGGCAGCTTTGTGCTCGGTTGCGGTGTGGACTGCTTACCTCGTTCTGCCGGAGACCGTCGCGGACCTGCCGGTGCGACCGTTGCCGGTTCATGACATGGAAAGCTGGAACCAGGAACTGCGGCGCCTGTTGCGATAATGATTTACTCCCTTATTTTCGTAGCCATCGGGCTTCTGGCGCTGGGACTGTTGTTTGCGCTCAGGAGGGGAGGCACTCTTTATCGAACCCCGGGCAACCCGGCTCAGCATCTCCAGTCGGTCGACATCTGTGCTTTCCGCAACCTGATCGACCCGGCGGAGGAAGATTTTCTCCGTAGTCGTCTCCCCGCCCCCGAGTTCCGCAACATTCAGCGCGAGCGTCTGCGTGCTACTGCGGAATACATCCTGTGCACGGCGCAGAACGCAGCGATTCTACTGCGCATGGGAGAAGCCACGCGCCGCAGTTCCGACGCTGCGACCGCGGAGGCAGCGGAGAAACTGGTCGATCAGGCGGTCCGGCTCCGGCTATCCGCTTTTCAAGCCCTGCTGCGGCTTGAACTGAGAATCCTTTTCCCCGGCTGGCGCCCTGCCTCGCTGCGGGTAGTGGAAGGCTACGAGCAGGTCACTCGACAGGTGCTACGCCTTGGGCTGCAGTCTCAGCCCCGGGAAGTATCCGCGGCATCCTGAACTCCGGCTGCCCGGACGAAATCGTCCGGGGCCGCGCCGGAATATCCGACCTCTTCCTGGGTTTATTTCAATCTGCAGCAGCAGTAGGGGGCACAGCCTCGACCAGCGGCATGTTCACCAGATGCTCGCTCAGGAACCAAACTTGCAGTTCGTTCCGGCGAAGAACATCACTGATGACGAGGTCGTTGGTACCGTCATCGCCCAATGTCGAAGCCCGCTTGGCCAGTTCGCGACATTGCCCGATGATGATCTGGTGCCCGTCCAGCAGGCGCGAGATTTGCACCGGTACTTCTTCCCGCCCCCTCGGCGGCCGCTCGATCCTGGTGGTCTCGGCCACGTCGTGGGCCATGGCAAGGCTCAGCCCGCCCAGCAGTTGAATGCGCTCCGCGATGGTATCTACCAGTTCGTTCTGCTCTTCATAGTGCTTGTCGAACAGCAGGTGCAGTTGGTAGAAGGTCGGTCCAGACACCTGCCAGTGGGATTTCTTATACAGGTCGCGCAGAGTCATCGTATCCGCAAGCAACTGATTCAGTTTCTCCGTCATCTCCTCGCGAACCGGCTCTTCTAACTCCAAGGGAAGGGCGTGGTTGACCGTGCCGTATGCCTGAATTTCCCCTGCTCTTTGGTGAAGTCGCGGTTGGGCGTTGAGTCTGGAATGATTGTCGGTGGCAATTTTCTTGGGCATCGAAATCTCCTTAATGGGCTCTAGGATGACCAGCTTAAGGTACTGGATTCTTCGTTTCGTAAATTTTGATGACGCTGACCGCCCTTTGGTACCAGCACCGCCAGCAAAATTCTGCACAATTGTCTATGATGGAATATTCCGACCCAGAGGATGGCGAGGGCAGACGTGGCTGAAACCCAGACAAACGGACTGGAAGTCCTGGAAACTCGTGAGTGGCTGGATTCGCTCGATTACGTGTTGTCAAAGGGCGGTCCGGAGCGCGCTGGACGGCTTCTGCAGCAGCTTTCCCTGCATGCGCGCCGCGCCGCCGGGGTCAATCTGCCGTTCAGCGCGACCACCCCGTACCAGAACACCATCGCATCCGTGACCCAGCCGCCCTTTCCCGGCAGCCAGGAGATGGAGCGCCGCATTAAGAGCCTGGTGCGCTGGAATGCTCTGGCTATGGTGGTGCGGGCCAACAAGATTCAGGAGGGTATCGGCGGACACATCTCCACCTACGCTTCTGCCGCCACGCTCTACGAGGTGGCGTTTAACCACTTCTTTCGCGCCCAGACCGACAGTGGCGATCGCGACATCATCTACTTTCAGGGACATGCCGCGCCGGGCATGTATGCCCGCGCTTATCTGGAGGGCCGGATCCCGCGACAGAAGCTGGAGAACTTCCGCCGCGAGCTGAAGCCGGAAGGCGGCCTTTCCTCTTACCCCCACCCCTGGCTCATGCCGGACTTCTGGGAGTTTCCTACGGTTTCGATGGGGTTAGGTCCCATCCAGGCGATCTACCAGGCGCGCTTCATGCGCTACCTGGAGAACCGCGGACTGAAACAATCCCGTGGCGGCAAAGTGTGGGCTTTCTTGGGTGATGGCGAAATGGACGAACCCGAGTCGTTAGGGTCGATCACCCTGGCGTCACGCGAGAAACTCGATAACCTGATTTTCGTAGTCAACTGCAACCTGCAACGGCTGGACGGGCCCGTGCGCGGGAACGGCAAGATCATTCAGGAACTGGAAGCCATCTTCCGCGGGGCCGGCTGGAATGTCATTAAAGTCATCTGGGGAGGCGATTGGGACAGCCTCATCCGCAGCGATCGCGACGGAATCCTGGTACGGCGAATGGGCGAGATCAGCGACGGTCAATATCAGAAGTACTTTGTCGAGAGCGGCGCCTACTTTCGCCAAAATTTCTTCGGCACCGATCCGCGTCTCTTAAAGATGGTGGAGCATCTCTCTGACGAGCAGCTGACCCGCATGCGGCTGGGTGGACACGATCCCATCAAGGTTTATGCCGCCTATAAAGCCGCCGTCGAGCATGAGGGCTCTCCCACGATTATTCTGGCAAAAACAATCAAGGGTTACGGGCTGGGAGAGGCCGGCGAAGGCAAAAACATCACCCACCAGCAGAAGAAGCTGAACGATGATGAGCTGCGCATGTTCCGCTCACGCTTCGGCATTCCAATTCCGGATGACGAGTTGCACGATGCGCCGTTTTACCGGCCCTCTGACGATAGTCCGGAGGTGAAGTATCTGCAGGCCCGGCGTCAGCACTTGGGCGGGTATTTGCCGGAACGCAAGGTGCGCTCCCAGCCGATCAAGCCGGTTTCTGAAAGTCACTTCGAAGAATTCTACAAAGGCACGGAAGGCCGCGAAGTTTCGACCACCATGGTTTTCGTGCGGCTGCTGGCCAAGCTACTGCGTGATCCTGAGATTGGAAAGCTGATCGTGCCTATTATTCCGGACGAAGCCCGCACCTTCGGCATGGAAGCTTTATTCCGCCAGGTGGGGATTTACTCCAGTGTCGGCCAGCTTTATGAGCCAGTCGATATGGATACGCTGCTGTACTACAAAGAAGCTCTCAACGGGCAGATTCTGGAAGAAGGGATCACCGAAGCGGGATCCATGTGCTCGTTTATCGCTGCCGGCACGGCTTATTCGGTCCACGGGATCAATACGATTCCTTTCTTCATTTATTACTCCATGTTCGGATTTCAGCGCATCGGCGACCTGATCTGGGCGGCAGCCGATATGCGAACCAGGGGATTCCTGATCGGCGGCACTGCCGGTCGAACGACACTCGCAGGAGAAGGCCTGCAGCACCAGGATGGCCACAGCCATGTGCTCGCACTGTCGGTGCCGAATCTGCTGGCCTACGACCCGGCGTTCGCTTATGAGATCGCCGTGATCATTCAGGATGGCATCAAACGCATGTATGTAGACCAGGAATCCATCTTCTACTACCTCACGGTTACCAACGAACCGCTGCCCATGCCGGAGATGCCAGCGGGCCAGGATGTGCGTGACGGAATTCTGCAGGGCCTGTATCGCTTCAAAGCTTCCGAGAAAAAAGATGCCAGGCTGCGAGCCCAGCTTTTCGGCAGCGGCACCATCATGTACGAGGTGCTCAAGGCGCAACAGATTCTGGAAGAAAAGTATGGCGTGGCCGCGGACGTGTGGAGCGTGACCAGCTACAAACGCCTGTACCGTGAGGCCAACGATTGTGAGCGCTGGAATATGCTCCATCCCGGAGAAGTTCCGAAGGTTCCCTATGTGAGCCGTTGCTTGCAAGGTGCGCCGGGGGTATTCGTCGCTGCCTCGGATTACATGAAGATTCTTCCTGAATCGATCGCTCGCTGGGTGCCGGAGCAACTCGTGGCACTCGGGACCGATGGCTTCGGGCGCAGTGAAAACCGCGCGTCTTTGCGCGACTTCTTCGAGGTCGATGCCAAGCATATTGTGCTGGCAACATTGCACGCCCTGGCTCGGGAGAAGCAAATTACGGCAGAAGTAGCGCAAAAAGCCATTCAGGAACTGGGCATCCGCTCCGAAAAACCCAATCCCGCAATCAGCTGAGAGTAACGGACAAGGAAAAAGAAAGAGAGCGTGGCGTGACTGAATTCAGGCTGCCGGAACTTGGCGAGAACATCGATCAGGGCGACCTGGTGCGGCTGATGATTTCTCCCGGGGCCAGTATCACCGAGGGTCAGGCGGTGATGGAGTTGGAGACCGACAAGGCTGTGGTCGAAGTGCCATCTTCGGTGAGCGGTACGGTGCGCGAGGTCCGGGTTAAAGAAGGAGAAAAGATCAAAGTCGGCCAGGTGATCTTCACCGTTGAGAACGGTTCGGGTGGTGTGGCGCGGGCACCCTCGCCCGCAAAGGAGCAGGTTGCGGCTACACCCCAACCGTCGGCCCAAGATCCACCCGCGGCCGCTGCGGCCCCGAAGGCGGCGGAGGGTTCTTTCCAGACGGCGCCCGCCCGCCGTGCCACGGATTCGGCGAGTCGCAATGAGTTCCGGCTTCCCGAGCTGGGCGAGAACATTGCGGAGGGCGATCTGGTGCGGCTCATGATTTCGCCAGGCGCCAAAGTCTCTGAAGGCCAGCCGGTGATGGAACTGGAAACGGACAAGGCGGTCGTAGAAGTTCCGTCATCGGTCACGGGCGTGGTGAAGGAGGTTCGGGTTAAACAGGGGGAGAAAATCAAGGTCGGCCAGGTGATTTTTACTCTCGAGGGCGCCGCCGCCCCCGCTCCAGAACGGCCCAAACACGCACCCGTCGAGCATGTCTCCGGACAGCACGGAGCCCGGTTGGCGTTCCAGGCAGCGATCCAGGCGGAAGGCAAAACCGAAGAGCAGGCCCTGCCACCCGATAAGCCCCAGCCCCTGCCTCCGGCGTTCACCATGCCGGCGCAACTGGGCAAAGTTGCCGGCACCGCTCATGGCGAACCTGTGCCGGCAGCTCCGCATGTCCGCCGTCTGGCGAGAGAGCTGGGAATTGATATTCACGACGTAAAGGGAGCCGGGCCGGGCGGGCGCATCAGCGAAGATGACGTAAAAGCGCATGCCAAGGCCGCGGTTATATCGGCGGCGGCCGCGGCCCAGGCGCCACGCGAGCATTTCGCGCAGCCGGATCTTCCCGACTTCATCAAGTGGGGCAAGGTCGAACGGGTTTCCATGCGCGGCGTGCGGCGCAAAACCGCCGAGCATTTGTGGGAGGCCTGGCACACCATTCCTCACGTCACGCAAAACGACAAGGCCGACATCACCGAACTCGAGCAACTGCGGGCGCGTTTTGCGCCCAAGGCACAGGAAGCCGGCGGCAAGATGACGGTCACCGCGATCGCGTTGAAGGTTTGTGCATCGGCACTGAAGATCTTCCCGCAGTTCAACGCCAGCATCGATCTCACAAAAGAAGAAATTGTTTACAAGCAGTACATCAACGTCGGTGTGGCGGTTGATACCGACCGCGGTTTGCTGGTGCCGGTGATTCGCGAGGTGGATAAGAAGAATATTGTCGAACTGGCGGCGGAGCTGACGCAGCTTTCCAAGAAAGCCCGTGACAAGAAGCTCACGCCGGCGGAGATAGAAGGAGGGACGTTTACGATCACCAACCTCGGTGGATTGGGGGGCACGGGATTCTCTCCCATCGTGAACTATCCCGAGGTCGCCATCTTAGGGCTGTCGCGTTCGAGCATGGAACCGGTGTGGGTCAATGGCAAATTCGAACCGCGGCTGGTGCTGCCACTCTCGCTTTCTTACGATCATCGTTTGATCGACGGCGCCGATGCTGCCCGCTTCCTGCGCTGGATCGCGGAGGCTTTCGAACAACCGTTCCTGCTGTCGGTACAGGGGTGAGGAAAGGATAGGGACCGTTTACCTTGTCATCCTGAGTGGCCTTCAGGCCACGAAGGATCTATGAATTTGGGTGCCAATACATGGATCCTTCGCTGCGCTCAGGATGACATTATTCTTGAGTGAATAGAAAAAATCTTTCCGTTCGCAAACCAAAAGCACAATGGCCGAGACTTCAAACTTGCATATTGCTGTGATCGGTGGCGGACCGGGAGGATACGCCGCCGCCTTCCTCGCAGCCGATCTTGGCATGAAAGTCACACTGATCGATCCGGAAATCAACCCCGGCGGAGTTTGCCTGTATCGCGGATGCATTCCATCGAAGGCCCTGCTGCACGTCGCCAAGCTGATCGACGAATCACGCCACGCGAAGAACTGGGGAGTGGATTACGCAGACCCAAAGATCGACCTCGATCGCCTACGCTCATGGAAAGAAGGAGTCGTCAAGAAACTGACTGGAGGCTTGGGGCTGCTCTCCAAGCAGCGCAAAGTCGAATACGTTCGGGGACGGGCCCGGTTCGAGAACTCCAACACAGTGTGGATAAGCCAAATCGATGGCAAAGAGGAAGCGCTGTCCGTCGACCGCGTCATCATTGCGACCGGGTCGCGTCCGGCCATCATTCCCAGCCTTAAGCTCGAGACCTCGCGCATGATGGATTCAACCGGGGCTCTCAATCTCCGCGAGATACCGCGCAATCTGCTGGTCATCGGCGGCGGCTATATTGGTTTGGAACTGGGCACGGTTTACGCCGCGCTGGGCTGTAAGGTCTCTGTGGTCGAGATGCTTCCGGGATTGTTGCCGGGAGCGGATCGTGATCTGGTACTTCCCCTGCACAAGCGCCTGGAGAAGAGTTTTGAAGCCATTCTGTTAAACACGACCGTCAAATCGGTAAAGGGAGAGGCCAGCGGAATTCGTGTGACCTTCGATGGCCCCGAAGTCAAGGAATGCGAAAAAGTCTTTGAAAAAGTTCTGGTCTCGGTGGGGCGCAAGCCAAATTCAGAGATTCCCGGCTTGGAAAAGACGCTCGTCCAGGTCAATCCACGCGGATTCATCCAGGTCAACAAGCAGCTCCAGACCGATGACCCGTCGATTTACGCAATCGGCGACGTCGTCGGTGAGCCGATGCTGGCGCATAAAGCGTCCCACGAGGGACGAACTGCGGTCGAAGCCATCGCCGGTCATAAAGTGGCGTTTGAGCCGAATGCGATTCCGGCGGTGGTTTTTAGCGATCCGGAGATTGCCTGGTGCGGGCTGACCGAAACGCAAGCGCAGAAGGAAAATCGCGAGGTTAAAGTTGCGCGTTTTCCCTGGGCCGCGTCGGGCCGGGCGTTAACGCTCGACCGCACCGAAGGCATGACCAAGCTTCTGATCGATCAGCAAACTGAGCGCGTGCTGGGCATGGGAATTGTCGGCGTGGGAGCGGGAGAGCTGATCGCCGAAGGCGTGGTGGCCATCGAAATGGGAGCCCTCGCCAAGGATCTTGAGCTGAGCATTCATCCCCATCCCACCTTGTCGGAGACGGTTATGCAATCGGCGGAACTTTTCTTCGGCACGAGTACCGATATCTACCGGCCGAAAAAGTGAAAGGGAACCTCGCGCGCAGGATGACAGTTGTGCCTTTCCTCCATGCGCGCACTATACTGTCAGGTTTGCCATCCCTCAGCGAGGATCTCCATGCGCCTGCTTCATTGCTTCTGGCTGTGCCTGTTGTGCGTCGCGCCGATGTTCGCCCGGGAGAACGCCATGCCAACGCTCATCACCCCCGATCAAACCACTGCGGCTGTTCCGGAATGGACGGGCGCGGCTTCCGCCAAGCTCGAAACCGATCTCGTCGCCAAATACGGAGAATCGCAGCGCGCCCGTGTGCAGCGCGGATTGCGGCAGGTGGGCGAGTTCTGGGGCGCCTCGGACGGCGACGCGGCGGCGTTTGACGATTTTGTCCGCGCCAACTTCGCCGGCGATCAGGCCACGCTCGACACCATGTTCAACCGTTATCAGCGGCTGTTCGAGCAGCTCGACGGCCACATGCACGAGATCAACCGCGAGTTCAACCAGCAGAGCGATCTCGATCTTGGCCCGGTGCTGCCATTCGATGAAATCTTTGCCGGCTACGATCCCTCCGCGCACATCATCGACGACTTTTTTGCCAATAAACTGGCTTTCATCGTGCTGCTGAACTTTCCGCTGACCACGCTCGATCAGCGCCTGCACGCCGGCCCCAACTGGACGCGCCGCCAATGGGCCGAGGTGCGCCTGGCGCAGCGCTTCGACAAACGAATTCCAGCCGATGTTAATTTGGCCATTTCGCAAGCAACTGCCGAAGCCGGCCAATACATTTCACAGTACAACGTCTGGATGTATCACGTGGTGGATGCCAAAGGGCAGCGCCTCTTCCCGCCTAAGATGCTGCTCAGCCATTGGAACCTGCGCGACGAGATCAAGGCGGATTACGCTGATGCGCAGAACGGCCTCGCTAAACACAGCGCACCATCCAGCAGATTATGGAGCGAATTGTCACCCAGACGATTCCGCTGGCCGTGGTGGATAATCCCGGCGTCGATTGGAATCCTTTCAGCAACGAAGTTCGTCCCGCGGTGGTGAAAGATGCCGACGGCAAAAGTTCCGCGCAGCCGACCGATGCCCGCGAGCCGGACACGCGCTACGAGGTTCTGCTGAAGACTTTTCTGGCTTCGAGAAAAGCCGATCCGTATTCGCCGACTGCGCCCACGCTGATCGACCGCCGCTTCGACGAAGACCGCGAGATTCCCGAGACGCGGGTCAAGGCGATGCTGGAACAAATTTTGACTTCGCCGCTGGTGGCGCAAACCGCGCAACTGATCCAGTCACGGCTGGGAAGGCCGCTCGAACCCTTCGACGTCTGGTACAACGGCTTTCGCCCCGGCAGCCAGTACACGGAGGCGCAGCTGGACGATATCGTAGCGCGCAAGTATCCAACGCCCGAGGCCTATCAGAAAGACATTCCCAACCTGCTGATGAAGCTGGGATTCGCACCCGACCGCGCGCAGTATGTGGCCAGCAATATCGTCGTCGATCCGGCACGCGGATCGGGACACGCCATGGGAGCCGAGATGCGTGAGGCCAAGGCCCATCTGCGGACACGCGTCGAGAAGACCGGCATGAACTACAAGGGCTTCAATATCGCCGTGCACGAGATGGGGCACAACGTGGAGCAGACATTCTCGCTCAACGACATCGATTACACCTTGCTGCAAGGCGTGCCCAATACGGCTTTCACCGAGGCTCTGGCATTCGTTTTTCAGGGGCACGATCTCGAGCTGCTTGGTCTGCCAGCCCCTGATGCCAAAGCGCAGGCAGACAAAACGCTCAACGATTTCTGGGGCACGTATGAGATTGCCGGCGTCGGTCTGGTCGATATGGGAGTGTGGCACTGGATGTACGATCACCCGCAAGCCACGCCGAAAGAGCTGAACGACGCCACGGTACAGATTGCCAAGAATATCTGGAACCGGTATTACGCTCCGGTGTTCCACAAAAAGGACGTTGTGCTGCTCGCCGTCTATTCCCATATGATCGACGCTTTTCTCTATCTGCCGGATTACTCGATCGGCCACATGATCGCTTTCCAGATTGAAGAACAGATGAAAAAAGCAGGCGCCATCGGACCGGAGTTCGAACGCATGGCGAAGATGGGCCGCGTGACTCCCGATTTATGGATGGAGAATGCGACCGGGAGGCCCGTCGGGCCGGAAGCATTGCTGGAAGCCACGCAGAAGGCGCTGACAGCAATCAGCCAGAAATAACCACAGAGGGCACAGAGCAAGCGATCCATGGCCCTCGGCGGTTATAAGACTCGCCCTGACAGACGAGCACTTCCGTCATTGCCGGCAAAGACCCGCTCCAACAGCAGATGCGTGGGCCAGTACACTGCGAGCGGGACGACGATCAGATACGCTGACAGATACATCCACCGGGGCACGAGGTGTTGTTCATGAAAGAAAAGTCCCCGTGCCCAGTTCACGT
>Ga0335078_10015680_pt1 | contig 11249 bp, 7 predicted proteins | sample Lox_Sample_32_FD_206711 | JGI IMG/M metagenome (GOLD analysis project Ga0335078, IMG submission 206711) | Soil microbial communities from Loxahatchee National Wildlife Refuge, Florida, United States - Lox_Sample_3.2 | ecosystem: Environmental > Terrestrial > Soil > Wetlands | place: USA: Florida...
ACAGGAAGTGGGGAGCAGCGAGGTTAAAGACAGGAGCTACTAACGGATTACTCAGGACAACTGACCAGCCTTTGCCGCGTGCCGACCATGGGTTCACCGGAGCCACCAGAATTAGGCGCGGAATGCGGGTAGGAGCGGTCGCTGCCGCCATCATGGCGACTGCACCTCCGTGTGACGTGCCCAAGAGGTTGCAAGAAACAATTCCCGTCGCATCCATAAAGGTCAGGAGTTGTCGGCCCAGCGAGCGCAGACAGCAGTCGAGCGAAGAGGGCCGGTCGGAGAAACCTGCGCCTGGGAGATCGACCGCGTAGACAGTCGCAGTCTGGGCCAAGGCAGGGATGACGAATCTCCAGGAGAAGGAGTATCCCATCAGTCCGTGGACCAGGATCAAGGCGGGACCGGACCCCGCCCGCTGGTATCGCCAGTTCACTCCGTCCACGCTAACGCGGCATTCTTCAATGCAGAGGTCGTGCGACGCACGGCGAATCCCCCCAGCCGGCTCTGGTGAGGGGCAGACACTCCGTTCCGCCGGGTTTGACCTTGCTGTGGTTTTGTCCATGACAGTAAGCGAGAATCAAGATCGACGGCGGCGGACAAGAGTATCCGCTCCACACTTATTAGGACTTGCCGCGCTTCCTGCCCAGCAATTTCTTCAGCACCCGCATTCCTTTGTCGACATGCTTCTCCTGCAGTAAGAATGGCGGCAGGAAGCGCAAGACCGTATCTTGCGTGCTGTTGAATAGAACTCCCTCGCCCAGTGCCTGCTCCACAATCGGACGCGCCGGAACTTCCAGCTGCAAACCTTGAATAAGGCCGCGTCCACGCACCTCCTGCGCGACCGCATAGCGCTGTACCAGCAGTTGCAACTGTTCGTGCAAGTACTGGCCCACGCGGTTCACGTTGTCCAGCAGCTTCTCCTCTTCGAGCACCGCCAGGTATTCCAGCCCGACACGGCAGGCCAGCGGACCGCCTCCGAAGGTCGTGCCGTGTTGCCCGGCGGTAATAGCGGAGGCGAACTCTTCCCTCGCCAGAAACGCTCCCAGCGGCAACCCGGCGGCGATGGGCTTGGCTACCACTACGATGTCCGGCATCACACCGAATGATTGAAAAGCAAAGATACTTCCCGTGCGCCCCAGCCCGCATTGGATCTCGTCGAAGACCAGGGCGGCGTGATGACGGTCGGCGAGCGTGCGACACTCTTTCAGAAATTCAAGCGAACACTCGCGGATGCCGCCCTCCCCGAAGATCGGCTCGAGAACAATGGCGCAGGTGTCGTCACCGACTGCAGCGCGGAGCGCAATCACGTCATTACGAGGCACGAACTTCACATCTTCCAGAAGCGGCTCGAATCCCTTGCGGTACTTGTCCTGCCCGGTCAGCGACATCGCTCCGAAGGTGCGTCCATGGTAGGAGCCTTCGAGAGCCACTAAGCGGCTCTTCGCCTCGCCTCCGGCTCGATGTCCGGCGAGCCGCGCCAGCTTGATCGAACCCTCAATCGCTTCTGTCCCGCTGTTGGAGAAGAAGGCGCGCTGCATGCCGGAGAGCGAGCATAGCTTTTCCGCCAGCAGTCCCTGGTATTCGTTGTAATAGAGATTGGAAAGATGAATGGCTCGCACCGCCTGTTCACGAATCGCTTTCACGATCCGGGGATGAGCGTGCCCGAGCGCGTTCACCCCGAGGCCCGCGACAAAGTCCAGATATCGCTTGCCGTCGAGGTCGAACAGAAAAACACCCTTCCCGCGGGCGATCACCAAAGGGTAGCGATGGTACGTCTGCAACAGGAAAGTGTGCTCGCGCCGAATGACATCGTCGGCGGTGAGGACGGGAAGCGATGTGGCCATGGGTCGATTGTAGCGGGAATGTGCGGCCTGACCCAACCAGGGATTCAGATACCCTTTCGGGAATCGGGTTGCGGCCTAAGAGCACTCGAACCAAGCGTTTACCAAATACCGAAGGCGGACTTCCAAATTGCATATCCTTACAAAGCATAGTCCTCTATAATCTTGGAAGCTACTGTAGTCAATTGACTTAGCGGCTTTGGAGCGGGCGCAACCATGGCAGCGAACGTGCAGAACCTTCCTCCGGATAGTTTTCGCCTGCGGCCCGCAGCGGCCCCGCAGTCCATGAACAGGGACTTCCAAATCCGCTTCACCACCATCCTGCTCACGCTGCTGACTGTGGCTGCAATTGTTCTGGGCTGGATCAATTTCCAAAAAGAGCGCGAATTCCAGGTCCCCTACGATGGCGCCTGGTGGCTGGAGCGAAGCGGCACGCTGCTGGCCGAGCGGGTGGATGTGGACGGCCCGGCCTCTCGAGCCGGAGTCAAGGTTGGCGACCAGCTGACAGCCGTGGATCAACGTCCCGTCAACAGCACGGCATCGCTCATGCGCGAGCTGTATCGCGCGGGGGCGTGGTCCAAGACTACGTATTCTCTGGTGCGTCATTCGGTTCCGGTAGACGTAACCGTGATTCCGGCACCTGCGGAAAAATCCCAATACAACTGGCTGCGCCTCATCAGCCTGATCTATCTAGGCATTGGTCTGTACGTGCTGTTGCGGCGCTGGACGGCCCCAAGCTCCACACATTTCTATCTGTTCTGCCTGGTGTCGTTTATCTTTTACTGCTTCCACTACAGCGGCAAGCTCAACGCCTTTGATTGGACCATCTACTGGGGCAATGTCGCCGCCCTGCTGCTGCAGCCGGCATTATTCCTGCACTTCGTTTTGACCTTCCCCGAGCGTCGCTGGTTCGTGCGCAAGCACGCATGGGCCATCCCCGTGGTCTACGTTCCCGGATTGCTTTTGCTGGGCGTCCACGTCCTCACGCTGGAGTGGTTGCGAGCCAGCGAGGTGATTCGCTGGAACCTTGATCGCGTGGAGATGGGTTATCTGGCTTTGCTGTTCATCGCTGCGGCCACTGTGCTTCTTTACAACTACCAGCACGCCCGGACACCCATCCTTCGCCAGCAGTTGAAGTGGGTGACGCGCGGAACCATCCTGGCGATCACGCCGTTCACGTTGTTTTACGTGATCCCCTACCTGACGGGCGCGCTTCCCACCAGCAGCATGAAGGTCTCGGTGCTCTCCCTGGGAATTCTTCCCTTGACCTTCGGCTACGCCATCTTCCGCTACCGGCTGATGGATGTGGACCTGATTTTCAAGCGCGGCATGGTGTACACCCTGGCGGCCGCGGCCATCGCCGGCACGTATTTCGCCGTCGTCGCTGGAGTGGCAGAAGTGGTGCACGCGCGCGTGCCCAGCTCCGGACCGCTCGGGTTAGTGCTGGCGATCGTGGTCACCGCGCTGGTGTTCGATCCGGTGCGCAAATGGATTCAGGAGCGCATCGATCAGTTCTTCTACCGCACCCGTTACGACTATCGCAAGACGCTGATCGAGTTTGGCCGCGAACTGAGCGCCGAGACCAACCTGGATGAGATGCTGGGATCGGTGGTGGATCGCCTCTCGCGTACCCTGCTGGTCGACCGCATGGCGATTTTTACCTCCGCCACTGAACCACCGCATGGCTTCACCCTGGCTAAATCATTCGGCATGTCGCAGACTGCGGGGCTGGACTTGAGCTTCCTGGCCGCACCGCGTCCGGAAATCGGCGCGGGACACATGTTCTTCGACAACGTCCACCAGGTCCCGCGCGAGACTCCAAGCGCGCAGCAGACCATCGCGAAACTGGACCTGAACTACTACATTCCCTGCCGCGCACAGAAGCAGACCGTTGCCGTTCTAGGGTTGGGCAAGACGATCGAAGGCGATTTCCTGACCAGCGAAGACGTGGAACTGCTCGAAACCCTCGCCGGATATCTGGGCATCGCCATCCAGAACGCGCGCCTGTACGCGTCCCTTGAGCAGAAGGTCGCGGAATACGAGCGGCTGAAGGACTTCAACGAGAATATCGTGGAGTCCATCAACGTGGGCGTGCTGGCAGTTGACCTGGCCGACCGCATCGAGTCCTGGAACTCGCAGATGGAAGTGATGTACGCCCTGCCTCGCTGGAAAGCTCTCACTCACTCGCTCAGCGAAGTTTTCCCGGCGGCCTTTGTGGAGGAGTTCTACCGCGTGCGGCAGAATCCCGGCATTCACAATCTGTACAAGTTCCGCCTCGGCACCCAGGCGGGCGAGAGCCGGATCGTGAACGTGGCCATCGCTCCCCTGGTGACGCGCAAGTTCAACGTGATTGGGCGCCTCATCATCATGGACGACATCACCGAGCGGGTCGAACTCGAGGCCCAACTCTCGCAGGCCGACAAGCTTTCCTCCATCGGCTTGCTGGCTGCGGGCGTCGCGCACGAAGTAAATACGCCGCTGGCGGTCATCTCGTCCTACGCCCAGATGCTCTCCAAGCAGCTGCAGGGCGACCAGCAGAAGAGCGGTCTGATGGAAAAGATCACCCGCCAGACCTTCCGCGCCTCGGAGATCGTCAACAATCTGCTGAATTTCTCGCGCACCAGCGGCACCGAGTTCACCGCGGTCGATGTTAACAAAGTCATCCACGACACGCTGGCCCTGCTGGAACATCAGTTCAAGACGTCCAAAATCCATGTGGAAGGTTCCCTGCATGAGCAGCTGCCCCTGATCAACGGCAACGCGGGACGCTTGCAGCAGGTGTTCCTGAATTTGTTCCTGAACGCCAAAGACGCCATGACCAACGGCGGCACTTTGCGGATTGCGACCACCAATGGGGAAAGCGTGAGCGTGGCTATCTCCGACACCGGCACCGGCATCGCTCAGGAGCACATCCCGCGCATCTACGATCCCTTCTTCACCACCAAGTCGGCGCGGGAAGGACAACCTCGCGGCACGGGGTTGGGGCTGTCCGTTACCTACGGAATCATTCAGGAACACTCCGGGAAGATTCGGGTGGAGAGCCGTCCCGGCGAAGGCACCACGTTCTATCTCGACTTCCCGCTGACCAGGGTGGCCGTCAATGTCTGAGGCCGCGGTCGTCACGCACAATCCTCCGGGGGAATCGCTGCCTTCGTCGGCCGGAAGCGTACTCATCATCGACGACGAGGCCGCGATCCGCGAGTCTCTCGAAACTCTGCTCCAGCTGGAAGGATACGCGGTGGAATCTGCCGCCAGCGGCGAAGAAGGCCTGGCGGCTCTCGGCGAGCGTAATTTCGACCTGGTCCTGCTCGATTTGGCGTTACCCGACCGCAACGGCATCGATGTGCTGGCGGAGATTCGCACCCAGGATCCGGTGCTTTCCGTCATCATGATTACCGCCTACGGCACTGTGGAAAATGCCGTCAAGGCCATGCAGAGTGGCGCCACCAACTTCATTCAAAAGCCCTGGGACAACGAAAAACTTCTCGCCGATGTGCGCGCGGCCATCGCCCGGCACCGCGCCGAAGAAGAGAATGTCCAGCTCAAACGGGCACTGAAGCAGCGTTACAACTTTGAGAACATCGTGGGCAAGAGCGAGCCCATGCTCAAGATTTTCGACCTGGTAGCCCAGATCGCGCCCAGCCGATCCACCATCCTGTTGCAAGGCGAAAGCGGGAGCGGCAAGGAACTCATCGCCAAAGCCATTCACTTGAACTCTCCGCGGCGGGATCGACCCTTTGTACCGGTCAACACCGGCTCCATGCCTCCCGACCTTCTCGAATCCACACTCTTCGGGCACGTGAAGGGGGCATTCACCAGCGCCATTGCCTCGAAGAAGGGGCTGTTTGAGATTGCCGACCGGGGCACGCTGTTTCTCGACGAAATCGGCAACATGAGCGTGGACACGCAGAGCAAGATTCTGCGGGTCCTGCAGGACCGCAAGTTCATGCACCTGGGCGGCGTGCACGAACTGCAGGTGGACGTCCGCATCATCGCCGCCACCAACGTCGACCTGAAGCAGCAGGTGCGCGATGGCAAGTTCCGTGAGGATCTGTTTTACCGGCTCAACGTTATCACTATTGACCTTCCGGCACTGCGCCAGCGCAAGGAAGATGTGCCGTTGCTGGCCGCGTTCTTCCTCGACAAATATTCCAAGGAGAACGAGCGGCCTGCGCGCCGCCTGATGCCCGAGGCCCTGCGTCCATTGATGGCTTATTCCTGGCCTGGCAATGTCCGCGAGCTGGAGAACGTGATCGAGCGGGCGGTCGTGCTCTCGAACGACGTTAACATCGGCTCCGACCTGCTCCCCGACCACATCGCCGGCCGGGCCACCGCTTTCCCGGTTCTGGAGCACCGCGCCGACGCTTCCCTGTTCGATATCATTGAAGACTGCGAGCGGCATGTCATCATCGATATGCTGGAAAAGTGCAACTGGAACCAGACCGAAGCCGCCGAGCGCTTCCACGTCCCCCTGTCCACCCTGAACCAGAAAATCAAGCGCCTCAGTATTGAGATCAAGCGCAAGACGCGGGAGTAGCTGAGGTTCTCGGCTTCTAGCTTCTGGCTCCTAGCTTCGGGTATACGAATCACGTGCTCAACGGCTAGCTAGAAGCCAGGAGCTAGAAGCTTGGCAGCTGATCCCTCCCCGCCGTCTCTGTTATAGTTCCGTGGAGCAATGGAACTCATCTCTCCTACTGACTTCGCCAAAGAGACGGTGCAAGCCGTACAGGACTACTCTCAGCTGGCGGGACAATCGGTGTCCAACCTATTCCGGGCGCCGCGCTATCTCGCCGACACCATCCAGCAGGCCGATCTCATCGGCTTTGGATCGCTGCCCATCGTCGTACTGACGGGATTGTCCATCGGCGCCGAGCTGGCTTTGAACAGCGCTAACACACTGCAACGATTTGGGTCGCTTTCGCTGATCGGACAACTGGTGTCGGTAGGCATGGTGCGCGAGCTGGGCCCAATTATCACCGGACTGATGGTTGCGGGCCGCAACGCTTCCGGCATGGCCAGCGAACTGGGCTCGATGATCGTGACCGAGCAAATCGACGCCATGCGTGCCCTGGGCACCGACCCAATGAAGAAGCTGGTGACTCCCCGCGTAGTGGCCACGGTGTTCATGCTTTTCTTTCTGACCATCATCTCCGATCTGCTGGGATTGTTCGGCGGCGCGGTGGTTTCGACGTTCATGTTCGGCATGGATTGGAGGCAGTACTGGAGTACGTCCTACCAGATTCTGGTCTTCCAGGATGTGCTCATGGGTCTGGTTAAGCCGCTGCTATTCGGCTTCATCATCGCGACCATCGGATGCTATTACGGAATGACCGCCAAAGGTGGAACCCAGGGAGTCGGCCGCGCAACTACACAGGCTGTAGTCGCCTCCTCCGTTTTAATTCTGGTCACCGATTTGATTGTCACCAAGTTGCTGATGAGCGTTTTTGCATATCAGTGAGCCGTAACTAACGACCATGGCCGCACCTCCCTCTGCTATCGAAGAGCGCACGCCGTCTCCGCCGGACTCCGCCTCGGGCGTCATTGTATTCGACCAGGTTTCGATCGCGTTTGAGGGGAAGCCGGTGCTTGACGGCATCTCCTTCTCGTTGCCTAAGGGAGAGACCAAAGCGATTTTTGGCGTAGCCGGCTCGGGAAAAAGCACCATCCTCAAGCTCGCACTGGGACTGATCAAACCGGACTCCGGACATATTTATGTGCTGGGAGACGATGTGACCCAGATGCGCGAGGAAGAACTCTTCAACCTGCGCCGAAAGATTGGCATGGTGTTTCAGGAGAGCGCACTGTTTGACTCGCTCACGGTACGGGAGAACGTTGCCTTCCGCTTGCTGGAGGAGGGAAATGTTTCCGAAGAAGAAGTGGATGGCCCGGTACGCGAGTCTCTCCGTTTCGTGGAGCTGGAAAACACGGTCGACTTATTTCCGTCCGAGCTCTCCGGCGGAATGCGGCGGCGCGTAGCCATCGCCCGCGCCATTATCACGCATCCCGAAATCCTGCTCTATGATTCGCCGACCGGAGGGCTCGACCCGGTCACCTCCACCACCATTATTCAGTTGATCATCAAGCAACGGGACGTGTACAAGACCAGCGCACTGATGGTGACGCACCGCTTGCAGGATGCGTTCGTCATGGCTTCGCACTATTTCGACCCCAAGACCAATCAGATGCAGCCGCTCCCGCCCGGCGCTCATACCGAAGTCCCCATGGGCTTCCTGATTCTGCGCGACGGCAAAATCATCTTCGATGGCGACGTACACCAGCTCGCCCATACCCGAGACGAGTACATCCGCGAATATATTTCGTAGAAATTACCGTTTACAACATCACCAAATTCGCCTCAGCTCGCCTTCGCAGCTTTCATCCCCTCACGCCGCGCCGCCAGCTGGCCTTCCACATGCTTGAGGAACTCGCGTCCTTGTTTCGACCCGGTAATCAACTTCTCGATATTCGCAAACATTTGCGGGTTCTTGGTCCTGACGCGTAGATCCGCAAGAAACGGCTTCACTTTGCCAAAGATGAAGAACATTTCTCCGCTGAAGCTGGGTTGGAGGAACAACTCCTGATTAATGGTACCGGCCAGAACTAGCGACGCTGCCATGCTCCAGTACCCTGAAGCCTGGCGTAACCAGTTATTCTCCTGCGTCCCCATAGCGCCGACTATTTTCATGAAATCATCAGCGCTTTCCGGCCAGAACGTCGTAAGCCACCAGTTGCGCGCCTTGCGCAGTTCCGCCTCGCGGCGCAGGTCGTAGAGCTTGAGCAGCAGTTCAGCATCAGCGGTAGTTGCTTTCTTTGACATGATGTCTCCCACAGGAAGTAATCTCAAACTAAGTATCGACAGGAGTCCTCGCCTGTCCGGCAGAGCAAAGCTCGGCAGTTTGTTTTACCCGACCGGGGCCTCCACCGGCACGGGCCGTTCGTAATCACATTCTTTATTAGGGCAGGCTATGACCGGCCCCGACTTTAAGAACTTCTCCACCAGGTGATCGGCGCCGCAGCTCGGACACTTCTCAGCAATGGGTTTGTGGGCGGAAGTGAATTTGCATTTCGGGTAATTGGAGCAGCCGTAGAAGGTGTTGCCTTTGCGGGCGCGTTTCTCGACTAATTCTCCGTCGGCGCACAGCGGGCATTTCACGCCGATGAAATTCTGCTTCACATACTTGCACTCGGGATAGCCGCTGCAGGCGGTGAACTCGCCGTAGCGTCCGTGGCGGATCATCATGTTGCGTCCACATTTTGGGCAGACTTCATCGAGCGGAATATCAGGAACCTTCTTGCCTTGATCCAGACGGCGCGTGGTCTTGCAATCCGGATACCCTGTGCACGCCATGAACTGGCCGAAGCGTCCGCGCTTCAGCACCATCACCCGGCCGCAGTTTTCGCAATATTCTTCCTGCGTGGTCTCCTGCACGTCGGCGGAATCCAGATCGGGCAGGTTGATGGGATTTTCTTTGGTGAAGGTGCAGCTGTTGGGGTCTTCCTTATCGTACGAACTGCAGGCGTAGAAGCTGCCGTGCTTGCCCCACTTGATGACCAGCGGCGAGCCACAGCGCTCGCACTTCTCGTCGGTGGGCTTCTCCATCCGCTTGATGTTCTCCATGTGTTTGGCGGCGTAACGGAGATCCTTCTCGAACTTCTTGTAGAAGTCGCCCAGGGCGTCGGTCCACTTCTCCTTGCCTTCTTCGATTTCGTCCAGTTCTTCTTCCAGGCGCGCGGTGTATTGCACGTCAAAGATGTCGCGGAAGTTTTCCACCAGCAGATCGGTGACTACCAGTCCGATTTCTGTCGGGGTAAACTTTCCACCCAATTTCTGTACGTATTGCCGCTCCTGAATCGTGCTGAGAATGGCGGAATAGGTGGACGGGCGGCCGATGCCGCGCTCTTCCAGTTCCTTTACCAGCGACGCTTCGTTGTAGCGCGGCGGAGGCTCGGTGAAGTGCTGCTCGGGCTTCAGTTCTTTCAGCGTAAGTTTCTGCCCCGGTTCGAGCGGCGGCAACTTGTGCTTCAGTTCTTCGTCTTCTTCGTCCTTGCCTTCTTTGGACTCTTCGTAGACTTTCAGGAAGCCGTCAAACTTCATCACCGAGCCGGTTACCCGGAACCAGAACGTGTCGGAGCCGGACTTGGCGTCGATGTCGACGGTGGTTTGGTCGAACACCGCGGGCATGATCTGCGAAGCCACGAAACGCTGCCAGATCAGTTTGTAGACTTTGTACTCATCTTCTTTTAAGTACTGTTTGATCTGATCGGGATGACGCATCGCCGAGGATGGCCGTATAGCTTCGTGGGCTGCCTGGGCTTCTTTCTTCTCTTTATAAGTGTTGGGCGACTGAGGCAGGTACTGCTCGCCGTATTGACTCTTGATGTACTCGCGCACTTCCTCCAAGGCCTCGGCCGAAACCCGAGTCGAATCGGTACGCATGTAGGTAATGAGACCGACCAGGCCTTCTTCGCCCAGTTCTACTCCTTCGTACAGGCGCTGCGCAATCATCATGGTGCGCTTCACGCTGAAGCGCAGTTTGCGCGAGGAGTCCTGTTGCAGCTTGCTGGTGGTGAATGGCGGAGTCGCGTTGCGCCGACGCTCTTTGCGATCGACGGTGCGGACCAGCCAATCGGCTTTTTCGAGAGCGGCGCGAATTTTCTCGGCGTCTTCGCCGTTGCCGATTTCAACTTTCTCTTCGCCGCGGCCCAGAAAGCGGGCGTCGAAAGCTGGCAGCTTGGGCGCGGCCAGATGAGCGTCAATGGTCCAGTACTCTTTCTTTTCGAAGGCTTTGATTTCGCGTTCGCGTTCGACAATCAGGCGCAGGGCAACGGTTTGAACGCGACCGGCGGAGAGACCTCGGCGAACTTTGTCCCAGAGGAGCGGAGAAACCTGGTATCCGACTAAACGATCGAGAACGCGGCGCGCCTGCTGTGCGTCGACCAGATGCTGATCGATGTCGCGAGGGTGTTCGAAGGCGGCCCGCACTGCGCGCTGCGTAATCTCGTTGAAGGTTACACGGCGAATGCGCTCTTCGCCTTCTTTTTCTTTCTTCTTTTTCTTTTTTCCCTTACCGTTGCCGAGTTCCTCGGCGAGGTGCGCGGCGATGGCTTCGCCTTCGCGGTCTGGGTCAGGCGCCAGGTAGATAGTGTCGGCGGACTGCGCCAGCTTCTTCAGCCGGGTGAGAACCTTCTCCTTGCCGGGGATGACGATGTATTCCGTGTCGAAATCGTGGTCGATATCCACGCCCAGCGTGCTCTTGGGCAAATCCTTCACGTGGCCGAGAGAAGCCTCGACGGTGAAACCTTTGCCAAGATACTTCTGGATGGTCTTCGCCTTGGCGGGCGATTCGACGATGACTAAACCTTTGCTCAATGGGTCCTCAATAAGTAATTGCTTTCGAAGCTAGCACGAAT
>Ga0335078_10015681_pt1 | contig 11248 bp, 10 predicted proteins | sample Lox_Sample_32_FD_206711 | JGI IMG/M metagenome (GOLD analysis project Ga0335078, IMG submission 206711) | Soil microbial communities from Loxahatchee National Wildlife Refuge, Florida, United States - Lox_Sample_3.2 | ecosystem: Environmental > Terrestrial > Soil > Wetlands | place: USA...
GGGCCATCCCCTCGGCGAACTCGCGCATCACGTGCAGGTCGGAGTGGCACGCGCCGGCGCCGCCGACCTTGATGACCACCTGTCCGGGACCCGGCTCCGGCTCGGGCAGCTCCACGAGTTCTGGCTGGGACTTGAAGCTCTTGAGCTGCAGGGCGCGCATGGGGTTCTCCTTCGAATCGGGCGCCGGCTTGGCTGAATCGGGCGGCTGGCGACGGTGCGGTCAGGTGAGCAGCGACAGCGGATGGGTCAGCCGGTACACCACGGAACGCAGGTACTCGGCGGCCGGCGCGCCGTCGACGGCCCGGTGGTCGAAGGTGAGGCACAAGGTCAGCACCCGTGTCCGCACGGGGGTGTCACCTGCCAAGCGGACCGAGTCGCGGAGCCGCCCGACGCCGAGGATCGCGACCTGTCCCGGCGTGATCACCGGGGTGAAGAAGTCGATGCCGTGGCCGCCGAGGGTGCTGACGGTGAAGGTGCCGCCCTCCAGGTCCGCCAGCGCCAGGCGGCCGTTCCGCGCGGCCTTGGCGAGCGCGCGGGCCCGTCCGGCCAGCTCGGACAGCGGCACCTGGTCGGCTCGGCTGATGACAGGGACCATGAGGCCTTCGTCAAGTGCGACCGCCAGCCCGATGTTGATGTCCGGCTGGACGTGGATCGCGTCGCCGCGCACCGTCGCGTTGAGTCGGGGGTGGTTGCGCAGCGCGAGCGCCGCGGCCCGGACGGCCAGCTCGGTGATCGTGGGCACCGGGAGCCCCGCATGGCGCCACTGCTCCCTGAGCTGAGCCCGGAGCGCCATCGCGGCGTCCATGGTCACCTCGGTGCCCAGGGTGAGCTGTGCCATCTCCTGCAGGCTGGCGTGCATCCTGGAGGCGATGACACCGCGCATCCCGGTAAGCGGGATGACCTCGGCGGCACCGGGCGCCTGTGCTTCGTCCGTGGACGGGGTGCCGTCCGCGGATGGGGTGCCGTCCGCGGCCCGCCCGGGCCCCGTGCCCTGGCTGGGCGCCGTGTCCTGGCTGGGCGCCGTGTCCTGGCTGGGCGCCGTGTCCTGGCTGGGCGCCGTGGCCGCGGCCGCGGCCGCGCGGACGTCTGAGCGCAGGATCCTGCCGCCCGGGCCGGTGCCCGCCACGGTGCGCAGGTCCACCCCGGCCGCGGCGGCGTCCCGCCTGGCAAGCGGCGAGACCGCCGCCGGCGCGGCGCTCGGGGCGACCGGCGTGAGCGCGGCCGCGGCGGCCGCGGCGGCCGCGGCGGCCGCGGCGTCGGCCGCGGCGTGCACGTCGGCGGTGAGGATCCGCCCGTTCGGGCCGGTGCCGTTCAACCGCGCGATGTCGACCGCGCGCTCGGCGGCCACGCGCCTGGCGTTGGGCGAGGCGAACAGCCGGCCGGCGCGGGGCGGCGGTTGAGCGGCGGGCGTCTCTGCGATGGCGGCGGGCGGTTCCTCCCCCGCCTCAAGCAGCCAGCCGATCAGGGCGCCTGGCGGCAGCTCCGTGCCAGGCTCGACCGCCGGGTGGAACAGGCCCGCCCCTTCCGCCTCCACCTCGACGTCCACCTTGTCGGTCGCCAGCCGCAGCAGCGGGTCGCCGGGAGCGACGGAGGCGCCCGGCGTGACGAGCCATTCCTCGATCAGCCCGGACTTCATGGTCAGCCCAAGCTTGGGGACGAGCACGGCGACGGCCACGTCAGGCCCCCGGGCGTTCGAGCAGCCGCATGACACCGGCGGCGATCCGGCCGCTGTCCGGGATGTAGGCGCGTTCGAGCACCGGGCTGAACGGCACGGGCGCGAACGGTGCGCCAAGGCGGAGCACCGGGGCGTCCAGGTAGTCGAAGGCCAGCTCCTGTATCTGCGCGGCGACCTCGGCGCCGATGCCGCCGAAGGTGACGGCCTCGTGCACGACAAGGGCCCGGTTCGTCCTGCGGACAGAATCGCAGATGGCCTGGCTGTCAAGCGGCTGAACGGTGCGCAGGTCGATCACTTCGGCCTCGACGCCGGACTCGGCCAGCTTTTCCGCCGCGGTCATCGCCTCGGCCACCATGCGCCCGACCGCGATGACCGTCGCGTCACGCCCCGGGCGGAGGGTGCACGCCTGGCCGAACGGTATCTCGTAGAGCTCCTCGGGCACCGGGCCCTTGGTGCCGAGCATCAGCTTGTTCAGCACCACCACCGTGGGGTTGTCGTCCCGGACGGCGGCCACCATCAGGCCCTTCACGTCGTGCGGTGACGAGGGCAGCGCGACCTTCAGGCCCGGCACGTGGGCCAGCCACGCCTCCAGGCTCTGGCTGTGCTGCGGGCCAGCGGACAGGCCGGCTCCCCCGGCCGTCGTCAGCGTGAGCGGCACGGAGACGTCACCGCCGAACATGTACTTCAGCTTGGCCGCCTGGTTGTACAGCTGGTCGAGCGCGACACCGAGGAAGTCGAAGAACATCAGGTCGCAGACCGGCCGCAGGCCGCGGGCGGCCGCTCCCACGCCCATCCCGATGAAGCCCATCTCGGAGATCGGGGTGTCGATGACCCGCCGCTCGCCGTAGGTCTTCAGCAGCCCTTCGAAGGCGTGGAACACGCCGCCGTAACTGGCCACGTCCTCGCCGATGACGACGATGTTGTCGTCCTCGGCCATCAGCTGCATCAGCGACTCGGTGAAGGCCTTGACGTAGGTGAGCTCGCGCACAGCCATCCTTTTAACCGGTGTAGACGTTGTCGAGCAGGTGCGCCGGGTCGGGATCCGGGCTCTCCTCCGCGAACTTGATCGCGGCGGCGATCTCTTCGCGAGTGTCGGACCATGCCTGTTCAAGTTCATCCGCGCTCACGCCGGCGGCGGCCATGCGCTGTTCGATCGAGGTGATCGCGTCGCGCCGCTTCCATGCGTCGATCTCCTGCTGGGTGCGGTACGGGATGCGCAGGCCCTTGATGCCCTGGTGGTCATAGAACCGGTAGGTCTTGGCCTCGAGCATGGCCGGGCCCTCGCCCGCTCTGGCCCGGTCCACCAGCCGCTTGGCCGCGAGGTAAACCGCGACCGCGTCCATGCCGTCCACCACGTCGGCCGGCATGCCGTAGGCGGCCGCCCGGTCGGCGACGTCTTTCAGCAGCATGTGCCGGTCCTGCGGGGTGAACTCCGCGTAGCCGTTGTTCTCGCAGACGAACACCACGGGCAGCTGCATGACCGCGGCCAGGTTGGCGGACTCGTGGAAGGCACCGATGTTCGCCGCGCCGTCGCCGAAGAACGGGATGGCCACCGAGTCCTTGCCCCGGTAGACGGCCGCGAGCGCCGCCCCGAGCGCGTGCGGGATGCCACCGCCGACGATGCCGTTCGCGCCGAGCATGCCGATGCTCAGGTCGTTGATGTGCATGCTGCCGCCGCGGCCCTTGCAGTAACCGGTCTGCTTGCCGAACAGCTCGGCGTACATGTAGCGCAGGTCGGCGCCCTTGGCGACCGCGTGGCCGTGGCCGCGGTGGGTCGAGGTGATCACGTCGTCGGGGCGGAGGGTGGCCATCACGCCGGCCGCGACGGCCTCCTGCCCGACGTACAGGTGCAGGAAGCCGGGCAGCCGGCCGGCCTCCATGAGCTTGCCTGCCCCTTCCTCGAAAAGCCGGATGCGGACCATGCGCCGGTGCAGGTCGCGGACCACGCCGGGCGGCAGCGCCGCCATCGGATCCTGTTCTGCTGTCTCGTTCATCAACGCTCCACATCGGCCACGCGGCGGCTGGTCATGCCACCACGGTACTGTCCGAACCGGAGAAACGCTACACTGCCTTCAGAAAGTAGCGGATAGCCGCCCGGCGCTGTCAGGGTCGGCTGCCGGACGTGGAGGTGCGATGCGCACGGCGGTGGTCACGGGTGCCGCGCGGGGGCTCGGCCGGGCGATCTCCGCCCGGCTGATCGCGGACGGCTTCGCGGTGTGGGCCGTCGACACCGACGAGGCCGGGGTCAAGAAGACCGCGGGCGAGATCGGCGCGACGCCCGTGGCCCTGGACGTCACCGACGAAGCAGGCGTCGATGGCCTGGCGGAACGGCTCGATCGATGCGACGCGCTGATCAACAACGCGGCGATATGGAAGTACACGCCGCTCGCGGCCACCCCCATGGACGAGGCACGCGCGGTGCTCGCCGTCAACGTGCTCGGCCCGCTGCTGCTGATGCAGCGACTGGTACCGGTGATGGCACGCGGTGGTGCAGGCGGGTCGGTCGTCAACGTCTCCTCGATCACGGCGAAGTACTCGCCGACCGGGGCGGGCCTCTACCCCGCGTCCAAGGCGGCACTGGAGTCGCTGACTAGAATCGCGGCCCAGGAGTTCGGACCGCTCGGCATCCGCTGCAACGCGGTAGGACCCGGCATCATCCCGACGGAGGGCACGCTGTCGCACTACGGTGACGAGCCCGCCAGGCGGCGGCGCGGTCAGGCGCTGCCCGCCGGGCGCTACGGTGAGCCGGACGACGTCGCCGACGTGGTCGCCTTCTTCTGCTCGCCGGACTCCCGCTACGTCACCGGCCAGGTGGTCTACGTGGACGGCGGGTACACCGCGGCGGGAGCGAGCTTCTTCCGCCTGGCTCGCGACGCGGGCGCCTGATGGCCAGCCCGGCGGACACTGGCCCGGCGGACACTGGCCGGGCGGACACTGGCCGGGCGCTGCGCCTGCTCGCCATCACCGGGGGGCACCGGGTCGACCTTGACGCGTTCACCGGCATGCTGGCCGGCATCTGCGCCGAGCGCGGCTGGGTGTTCGCGCACGCGGTGCAGCCGGCCGCGCAGGACTGGCTCGGCCCGGACTCCCGCGGGGCGTTCGACGCCATCGTCTGCCACGACCTGCCCGGACTTGCGCTGCGGCGCGGTACCGTGCCGCGGCCGGTCGGGCCGGCCCCCGGGGTCGCCCGGCGGCTGGCCGGGCTGCTTGAGGCCGGCCAGGGCTTCGTGTTCCTGCACCACGCGCTGGCCGGCTGGCCCGCCTGGCCGGGATGGGCGGAGGTTCTCGGCGGCCGGTACCACTACGCGCCCGCCGAGTTGCGCGGGCAGCCATGGCCCGATTCCGGCTTCAGGTACGCGCGGTATACCGCGCGGGTGGCCGGCCCTGGTCATCCGGTCTGCGCCGGCGTCGAGGACTTCACGCTGGCCGACGAGCTGTACTGCTGCCCGGTCTTCGCCGGCGACGTCGTACCGCTGCTGCGCGCGGACGCGCCGGCCGGGCCGTTCCGTGAGACGTACCACGAGGTGCTCGGCACGCCGCGGGAAGGACCGCCCTGGCGGCACCCGGCGCCCAGTGACCTCATCGGGTGGGCCAAGGCCGCCGGGCGCAGCCCCGTCGTCTACCTCCAGCCGGGTGACGGGCCGGATACCTTCGGCCACCCCGGCTACCGTCGCCTGGTCGCCAACGCCGTGGCGTGGGTGTCGTCCGCGGACGCCCGCGGCTGGGCGGCCGAGCACCGCACCCGGGTGATCACGCCGCCAGCGAGTTAACAGGACAGGCAAACGGGACAAGCGATCAGGAGGAAGCAGCCATGGACCTGCAGTTGACCGGGCGCAAGGCACTCGTCACCGGCGCCAGCCGCGGCATCGGACGGGCCATCGCCGTCGAACTGGCGCGCGAGGGGTGCGATCTGGCCCTCTGCGCCCGGGGCGCCGAGCCGCTCGAGTCGCTGGCCAAGGACCTGCGGCAGGCCGGCCGCACGGTCTGGACCCAGGCGGTGGACGTGGCCGACGAGCGGGCCGTTGCTGGCTTCGTCGAGACGGCGGCCGGGCAGCTGTCCGGCCTGGACATCGTGGTCTCCAACGTGTCGGCCGGGTCGGTGAAGGGCCCGGACCAGTGGCGGCTCAGCTTCCATGCCGACCTGCTCGCGTTCGTCAGGATCGCCGAGGCGGCCGTACCGTACCTCGAGCGGTCCGACGCGGCCGCGATCGTGGCGGTCGGGACGACGTCGGCGTTCGACACCTTGCCACCGACGTCGGCGAACTCCTACGCCGCGGTCAAGGCCGCGGTGCTCGAGCACGCGTCCGGGCTCGGGCACGCGCTGGCGCGCAACGGCATCAGGGTGAATACGGTCTCCCCCGGGCCCACCGACTTTCCCGGCGGGCCCTGGGACCGGCTGCACGAGGCCAGGCCCGAGTTCTACGAGTCCATCAGGGCCCGGATCCCGCTCGGCCGCCTGGGCCGCGCGGAGGAGGTCGCGCGCGCGGTCACCTTCCTCGCCAGCCCGGCGGCCAGCTTCTGCAACGCGGTGAACCTGGTCGTGGACGGCGGCTTCGTCAGCCGCGTGCAGTTCTGAGGTGCCGGGCCCTGCGGGCCGGCTGGACGCCGTCCTGGTCTGCGGCGGCCGATGGCACGACTTCGACTATGCCAGGTACCGGCTGCTTGGCCTGCTCGGCGAGACGGAGCAGGTGCGCACCAGGGTCTTCGAGGACTACGGCTGCACGGACGCGATCGGGCGGGCGGACCTGCTCGTCAGCTACACCTGCGACGTCCGTCCCACGGCTGAGCAGGCCGATGCCCTGGTCCGGTTCGTGACAAGCGGCGGACGGTGGCTGGCGCTGCACGGCACCCACTCGGCCATCGACCCGCCCTCCGGTGCGGGCGCGTACCGTACCCCCCGGGCACTCGGCCGGGTCGCGGAGCTGCTCGGCGGGCAGTTCCTCGCCCATCCGCCCATCGCACCGTACACGGTGCACGTCACGGCGCCCGGGCACCCGCTGGTGGCCGGCCTGCGACCGTTCGAGGTGCGCGACGAGCTTTACGTCTGCGAGCTGCACCCGCCGCTTGAGGTGCTGCTGCACGCGCGCTTCTCCGGCGAGTGCCGCGGCTTCGCGGAGGGGCGGGTGACCGACGACGAGCCGCGCCCCGTGCTTTACCTCAAGCGCACCGGCGCCGGCCTCGTCTGCTACTTCACGCTTGGCCACTGCCGCGGCCGCTTCGACGTGCAGGACCTCGGCGTGGACGACACCGGCCGCCGGGACTTCGGCAGCTGGCAGGTGACCGAGTTCGCGACGGTACTCGAGCGGTGCCTGCGGTGGGCGGTCACCGGCACGTTCGCGCCGGCACAGTGAGCGGCGGAACGGTAAGCGGCGGCAGAGTAAGCGGCGGCACAGTAACTAGTATGCGTATCTACTTACTACTTTCGCGGCGGCCGGACGCGGTGCTAGGGTCCGAGATACCGGTCCGAGGTAGTCGTTTTGAGATACCGGCTGCAGAAATGGAGCGCGCGTGGCGGCCGAACCCATACCGCTGACAACGCGGGTCGTCACCCTGGCCTCGCGCCCGGACGGGCGCCCGACGCCGGCCAACTTCGGGCTTGCCGAGGCCCCGGCCGGCCGGCCGGGGCCGGGTCAGCTGCTCGTCCGCAACGCCTACATGAGCGTCGATCCCTCCATGCGCGGGCGGATGGAGCCGACAGAGAAGCACTACACGACCAACTTCACCGTCGGCGGCCCGCTTGACGGGTCCGCCGTCGGGCGGGTCATCGCGAGCCGCGCCCTCGGGTTCGCGGCCGGCGACTTCGTAAGGCACCGGCTCGGCTGGCGCGATTACGCCGTGGTGGACGCCGCCGCCGCGACGCGGGTGGACCCGGCGCTCGCCACCCTGCCAAGCTGGCTCGGCGTGCTTGGCCAGACCGGCTTCACGGCCTACGCCGGGCTCCGCAGGATCGGCGAGCTGCGCACGGGCGACGTGGTGTTCGTGTCGGCGGCCGCGGGGGCGGTGGGCAGCGCGGCGGGCCAGTTCGCCAGGCTGCTCGGCGCCGCGCGGGTGATAGGCAGCGCCGGCGGCCAGGACAAGGCCCGCATCCTGGTCGACGAGCTGGGCTTCGACGACGGGATCGACTACCGGGCCGGCCTCGCCGCCGGGCTCGCGGCGGCGGCGCCTGACGGCATCGACCTGTACTTCGACAACGTCGGCGGCGATCACCTGGTCGCCGCCCTGTACGCGCTCAAGGTGCACGGGCGGGTCGCGCTGTGCGGGATGATCTCCACGATGGAGGACGCCTCGTCGGCTCCCGGGGTGCAGCACCTCATCCAGGCCGTGCTCAAGCGCCTGGTCATCCGCGGCTTCATCGTGCGCGATCATGAAGATCTCCGCCCCGAGTTCGAGCAGCGGGTAACGGCCTGGCTGCGCACCGGGGAGCTTGTCTCGAAGCAGACCGTGGTCGACGGCCTGGAGAACGCCGTCGGCGCCTTCATCGGGCTGCTCGGCGGGGCCAACGTGGGCAAGATGCTCGTCCGCCTGTCCGACGACGTGCCGTCATGACCGCCGTCGATCCCGGGCTGTTCGGCTCGCTCGACCCGCCGCGGCTGGCCGGCGGCCGGTGCGCGAACTGCGGCACCGTGTCCTTTCCGCCGCAGACGGGCTGCGCGCGGTGCGCGGGAACCGAACTGGCCCGGGTGGCGCTCGCCGACCGCGGCACCCTGTGGACCTGGACCGTCCAGGCCTTGGAGCCCAAGGCGCCCTACCGCGCGCCAGGCGGCGGCTTCGCGCCCTACGGTGTCGGCTACGTCGACCTCGGCGACGTGATCGTGGAGGCACGGCTGCTCGGCGATCCCGCTGGCTTCGAGATCGGCATGCCGATGCGGCTGGCGCTGCTGCCGCTGTGGCCGGGACCGGACGGCTCGCCGGTGGTCAGCTACGCCTTCAGGCCAGCCGACGATGGCACGGCTCACGACGGCACGGCTCACGACGGCACGGCCGACGACAGCACGGCCGACGACGGCACGGCCGACGACGGCACGGCCGACGGAAATGCAGCTGACGGAAACACGGGGGGAGAACGCGGATGAGCGGTGCCCGCGTCGAGGTCTGCGTGATCGGCGTAGGCCTGCATCCGTTCGGACGGCACGATCCGGCGCTCACCGGCATGGCGATGGGCGCCAAGGCGAGCCGGCTTGCCCTGGCCGACGCCGGGGTGAGCTGGGCGGACATCGGCTATGCGGTGGGCGGAAGCAACGTCTCAGGCAAGCCAGACAGCCTGGTCGGCGTGCTCGGCCTCACCGGGGTACCGTTCGTCAACGTGCGCAACGGGTGCGCCACCGCCGGCGTCGCGCTCGCCACGGCCGCCAACGCGATCCGGGCAGGCGAGACCGACCTGGCGCTCGTTGTCGGGTTCGACAAGCACGAGCGCGGCGCCTTCGCGGCCAGCCCGGCCGACTACGGCCACGCGGACTGGTACGGCGAGACCGGCCTGATGGTCACCACGCAGTTCTTCGCCATGAAGGACCGCAGGTACCTGCACGCCCACGGCCTGAGCGACCGGCTACTCGGCCAGGTCGCCGCGAAGGCGTTCCGGTGCGGCGCGCTCAACCCCGATGCCTGGCGGCGCAAGGCACTCACCGCGGACGAGATCATGCGCGCCCGGATGATCAACCCGCCGCTCACCCAGTACATGCTGTGCTCGCCGAGCGAGGGCGCCGCCGCGGTGGTGCTCGCCCGCGGCGACCGCGCCGCGGACCTCTGCGAGCACCCGGTCCGGCTCGCGGCCGTGGCCAAGCGCACCAGGCGGTTCGGATCGTTCGAGGTGTTCGCGCCGTGGCTGCCGCCGCAGGCCGGCGAGAGCGCGAGCGTGGACGCCGCCAGGGCCGCCTTCGCGTCCGCCGAACTGTCCCCAGCGGACGTGCAGGTCGCCCAGCTGCAGGACACGGACGCGGGCGCCGAGATCTACCACATGGCGGAGACCGGCCTGTGCGCGGACGGCGCGCAGCAGGAGCTGATCGACCGCGGCGAGACCGCGCCAGACGGCAGGCTCCCCGTCAATACCGACGGCGGCTGCCTGGCCAACGGAGAGCCGGTGGGCGCGTCCGGGCTGCGGCAGGTCATCGACATCGTGCTGCAGCTGCAGGGGCGGGCAGGCGCCCGCCAAGTGCCCGGGCGGCCACGGGTCGGTTTCACCCACGTCTACGGCGCGCCGGGCATCAGCGCGTGCACCGTGCTGACCGTGCAGGGCCTGACCGCGTAGGGAAACGCCGATGACAGAACCTGACGTGACAGAACCTGACGTGACAGAACCTGACGTGACAGAACCCGACATGGCTGGCTGGCGGGCGCAAGCGCGCCAGTGGCTGGCGTCCGAGCTGGCGACGCGCTCCGCCGCGCCGGCCGGGCCCGCGGACTACTCGGTGTTCCAGAACCTCACCGAGGAGGCCGAGCGCGACCTGCTCGACACGGTGCGGGCCTACCGCAGGCGGCGGTTCGACGCCGGGTACGGGGCGATCACGCTGGCCGCCGAGCTGGGCGGGAGCGGCATGCCGCCCCGGTACGCGGTGGCCTTCACCGACGAGGAGCGGGCCTTCGCGGCGCCGCAGTCAACCGAGCTGATCAGCGTGACGACCGGGCTTGCTGGCCCGACCATCGCGACGTTCGGCACCGAGCGCCAGCGGAAGATCTTCGGCCGGGCCTTCCTGCGCTGCGATCTGCTGTGCTGCCAGCTGTTCAGCGAGCCGGGCGCCGGATCCGACCTGGCCGCGGTGGCGACAAGCGCGGTGCGCGTACCCGCAGGCGCGGCGGATGACCGCGCGGGCCAGCCGGGGGCGGCCTGCGGGTGGCTGCTCGACGGGCAGAAGGTCTGGTCATCGGGCGCCAGGTTCGCCGACTACGGGCTGCTGCTTGCCAGGACAGAACGGGGCGTGGTCAAGCAGGCCGGGCTGACCATGTTCCTCGTCCCGATGAACGCGCCCGGGCTGGAGGTACGGCCGATCAGGCAGATGAGCGGCGCCGCGTCGTTCAACGAGGTCTTCCTGACCGGCGTGCGGGTGGGCGACCACCTGCGGGTCGGGCCCGTCGGCGCGGGATGGCAGGTCGCCAACGCCACGCTCGGCTTCGAGCGCACCGCAAGCGGGCAGGCGCAGCGCCGCAAGGGCGGCACCTTCGAGGACCTGCTCCGGCTGGCAAGGCGGCTCGGCAAGGCGGGCGACCCGGTCATCAGGCAGCAGCTGGCCGACGTCTACGTGCGGGCCCAGCTGCGGGCCGCCACCACCGCGCGCGTCGCGCGGGCGGCCGCGGCGGGCACACCGCCTGGACCGGCGGCGTCCATCGGCAAGCTGGTCGCCTCGGCGAACCTGATGCGCATCGCGGAGGTGGCCAGCTCCCTGCTTGGCGCGCGGATCGCCGCGGACAGCGGGGAGCCGGACGGCTTCGCGTGGGCCGAGCATGTGCTCGGCGCCCCGGGCTACCGGCTGGCGGGCGGTACCGACGAGATCCAGCGCAACATCATCGGCGAGCGCGTTCTTGGCCTGCCCAGGGAGCCGCGGGTGGACCGGGGCGCGCAGCGCTCGGAGGAACGGCAGC
>Ga0335078_10015683_pt1 | contig 11248 bp, 13 predicted proteins | sample Lox_Sample_32_FD_206711 | JGI IMG/M metagenome (GOLD analysis project Ga0335078, IMG submission 206711) | Soil microbial communities from Loxahatchee National Wildlife Refuge, Florida, United States - Lox_Sample_3.2 | ecosystem: Environmental > Terrestrial > Soil > Wetlands | place: USA...
TCAAAGAGTTTGTCACAAAGATGAAGGAAGCGGGAAACCATTGCGAGCTGTACACCTTCGAGGAAGCGGACCATTTCTTCTCAAAAAAATCGGACCAGGTCGAAGCGCTCAAAGCCATGGACGGTTTCTTGCTCGGCCTCGGCTACCTCGAAAAGAAGAGCGCCAGGTAGGGGCATTGCACGGGCCCGGAGGAAAGGCAAAAAAGGCTCGCGATACGCTGAAGAAAGGGAGGGACAGGATTGGCCCTGGACGAATGGGAGAAAGACCCGAGGGTGCGCTCCATGCGGCGGGTTTTTGCCGCCATAGAGAGGCGCCAGGCCGAGCTCCTCGAGCGGATGAACATAGACCGGGTGGAGAGGGGCTTAAGGTCTATGCGAAAGGCGGCGCTCCTTCTGTTCGAGCGCACCTGGGCGGGCGCCGCCGACCGGGGCGTCAGGCTGGGAGAGGAGGACGCGGTCGACCTCTATGTCCATTGTCTCGCGAAAGTCCTCCACACAAGGGGCATGTCAGTGCCTTCCGAATCTCTTCCGGATAATGAGGCAGTGAAAAGGCTCATGGAGGAGGCTCGATGATGCGCCTTCGGCTCTTCGGCCGCTGCCGCATCTACCATGACCCGGTGACTCCGGTGCTGCGGGCCCCTGCGCAGATCGGATGGGATGCATGGTTCAGGACCATCGACCTTGTCACCCCCCAACCCCTTAAGGGGGAAGAGCTGCTCCGGAGAACGAAAGGCTGGTGGACAGTGGAGCCGAAAGACGTGGGCGACATTGTCTTACAGTACGGCCGGATCGTCGTGGGGGACCAGGGAGAGCTGATGGTCGAATGCGCGGATGAGGCGACCATGGAGGCCCTTTCGAAGGCACTGCTCGAGAAATTCGGAGACCAGGTGCAACTGGCGCCTTGAGAAGGCGACGCTCCAGGGTTACCGTTTATCCTGTCTCGGAAGAGGGAGGGTTGCCGGCCGGTTTGAATTTGGGCAGCGTCACGTCCTGACTCACGTCCTCGAAGACGACCTCCACCGGCATGCCTATCTTAAGGTCATCGGGCGGGCAATCCACGACGGTGCTCATCATGCGAACGCCCTCCGCCAGCTCCACGAGGGCGATATTGTAAGGCACATCATTCTCGAAGCCGGGAGCGGGCCTGAGGCAGACGGTGTAGGAATAGACCGTGCCGCGCCCGCACGCCTTCGTCCATTCGACGTCGAAGGAAAAGCAGGACGGGCAGAAGTCGCGCGGGTAGAAATAGTGAAGGGAGCACGCGCGACATCTTTGGATCCACAGCTCATGTTGCCTCGCTCCGTTCCAGTAGGCTTTCGTTTCACCGTGCACATAGGGAATTCGTTTCGTATGGTCGGCTGACATTTCGCTAATCCACCCCCAGAATCACTGTTCCGCTTGATGCAAGAGAGCCGCCGATGCCGTTGCAGAGGGCGGTCCTTGCCCCTTTGACCTGGCGCTCCGCGCTTTCTCCGCGGAGCTGTCGCGCTGCCTCGATGAGGAGAAAAATACCGAACATCCCGGTATGTATGTAAGAGAGGCCCCCTCCATTGGTATTGGCAGGGCGAAGACCGCCTGGCGACAGGCCCCCTCCCTCCACGAACCGCCCTCCCTCCCCTTTGGGACAGAAGCCGAGGTCCTCCAGCTGGAGGAGAACGGTGATCGTGAAAGAGTCGTAGAGCTCCAGGACGTCTATGTCCGAGGGGAGAAGGCCGGCCATGCGAAAGGCCCTCTCTCCGGAGTGCTTTGCCGGCGTCACGGTGAGATCCGGCATGCCCGTGATGCTCCGGTGGGTATGGGACTCACCGCAGCCGAGCACCCATATTGGCTTCTTCCGAAGGTTTCTCGCTCGCTCCACCGTGGTGACGATCACCGCCCCGGCCCCGTCGCTCACGAGGCAGCAGTCCCGCAGGTGCAGGGGGGTGGACATCATGGGGGACGCGAGGACATCCTCTACGGTGAGCGGATCCCGCATCGTTGCGGCGGGGTTGAGACTGGCCCATTTCCGCGCTGCCACTGCGATCTCTGCCAGTTGAGCGCTCGTTGTGCCGTACTGGTACATGTGGCGCTGCGCCGCAAGCGCATAGGTCGGTATGGGGAGCCAAACGCCGTAGGGGGTTTCGAACTGTTCTTCTGGTTCCTGAGGTGATCCGGTGGCCCAGCTTGTGTGTGCGCCCCTCCTCCGGTCGGACAGGCGCGTCTCTCCGTAACAGATGAGCGCGGTCTCGCATAATCCGGCGGAGATGGCTGCTGCGGCATGCTGCACATGAAACTCGAACGCCGAACCGCCCGGCATGGTGCTGTCGGAGTAAGCCGGCCGTATGCCGAGGTATTCGGCAACCATGATCGATTCCATGGTGAGCCATCCCGCGCTGAAGAAGCCGTCGATGTCAGACTTGGCGAGTCCCGCATCGTCAAGGGCTCCCTTTGTGGCCTGGGCGATCAGCTGAAGAAAGGTCTTCTCCGGAGTATAACCGACGTCGGACTCGGCAATCCCTACGATTGCCGTTTTTCTCTTAAGGCTCTCCACGATCCTCATCTCCTTCCAAAGGACGTACTCTAGTCCTCTTTCTTCGTTATCATTATCATAGTGTTACCTCCAAGAATCACCTCGGCCTTGAGAGTAAGATCGGATCTGTGTTTTCCCTTCGATGTTCTCGAGGCAAAGGCTGCGCCGGTTCTCAGAAGCCACACGAGGGGAAGGAAAAAGTACTGTTTCATCTTTCTCCTGTCCCGCATGATGGCGGCAATCTTCAACCCGTTGATCTCGAACATCAGGTCGAGAATGGTGATCGTGAGGGGGGAGTTGTGGAAGTTGAAGAGATTTGAGCCAGCGCGCCTGTAATCCTCCACCGTCTTCGGTTTCGTGAGGTAGCCCCTGAGGACGTATTTGAGGCGTTTCTCGATGTTCGAGTAGTTAGGAACGGTGAATACTCCGATGCCCCCCGGCCTAAGGACCCTTGCGAATTCCTCGACCGCTCGGTATGGGTTGGTCATGTGCTCCAGGCCATCGACGCAGCATGCGTAATCGAAGGAATTATCCGGCGCATCGATCTTCTGGTTGAGATCTACATAAGCACACTCGATCCCGTGAGCTCTGAAGATGTCGGGCTCGATCTCACCGCAAACCACATCGTATCCCATTGCGTGGAGGCTCTGAGCCAGGTGGCCATAGCCTGCGGGGGCATCGAGCAATTTGCCGCGCGGCTGCTTGGAGAACCAATCGATAAGGGCGGTGTGGATGCTTTGGCGCGCCTTAGGGATGAGTTCGTCCTTTTCGCCACCAATACGCATCGTCTCTTTCCTCACGGGGATACCCGTCTTGTCCTTGTCCCTCCTACGGACTGCAGAGGGACCAGGCGTCAAAGAGAGAAACGTACCGAAGAAGAAAGAGGCTTCCTCCTACTGTCCTCACTTTGAAATAGTCCACCTGCGGGTCTTCCGCACGAAGACCCCCCTCGTACCACCGGTCCACAATTTCCGCCACTTCCCAACGGCGCCCCTCAAACGTAAAGGCCAGCGGCCGCTCATTGGCCTTATACCCACTGTAGCACTCTACCGCGACTCTCTCGCACTGCACGAAGGACGACCTCCATGAGGCGATACCGGGAGCATGCCGCCTTTCGTAATTGTAGCTCAAGCCGAGGCCAGAGCGCCATCCTTTCATCGTGAATGAGCCTGCATTGACGATCTTCCGGAACAGGGCGGTCATTCTCGTCCTCTCTCGATAATCTCCCGATGGCCGCTCCGGCGGAATGTCAAGTGCCGTAGTGTTCCGCAGAGTAGAGTAACGATTCCCCCGGCGATTCTTTCCCCGCCGGCATCTTTTCCTGAAGCGAAGCCTATCGTAGCGAAGGAAAAGATGGAGCCGGTCGGTGTTGGGAATGAATTCCGCGGAACGCTATAGCGTTCATGAAAAAAGGTCGTCTTGCGAGAAAGGGCGTGGCTTCCATTGTCATACATCTCCGAGCCTCGCGCCGTCTGGTCGGGCTTCCCAACCGGACGCTAAAGGACAAATTGGCGCAGGTGTCCTTGCTGTTAATCGAGATGTCCTGGGGCGACGAGGAACGAAAACCACCAGCTTAGCGGCCAAGAGAGTCTTAAGATGGCTTGGCCTCCTTTCGATGACCCGGATGAAAGCCGGCGACGCTCGTCCAGCGGCTTTCGTCCGGGGGGCAAAAAACTAACGATGCTTCTAAGGGCGGACTTCCTTAGTCCTACTTGAACACACCGCACGCAATGAAGGCGTCCATCCCTTCGATCCTCTTCGCATAGGTGGCTTTCGGCTGTATCTTTTTTGTCGTGGGGTTGACCCACACGTAGTCGACCCAGCCGCTGCCCTTGGTCTTGGCCAGTTCGATGAGGTCCTTCATGAAATACTTTCCGTTGGGATCCTTCAGCTCCAAGTGGTTCATACCCACGAACTTGGGATTACCCCCGTTCGCGAGGTTCACGCCATTGAAGTCCTGCACGAACACGTACAGCTCTCCCTTTACGAACGGCCCCTCCTGGTTGCTGATCTCTGCGAAAGCCTTCTCTTTTCCGTTGGCCTTTAGGTAGGAGTAGGCCTTATCGACCATTGCCTTTGCTTCTTCCTGCGTCGCCGAATAAGCGGCGATCGCGCTGGCAAGAACGAACACTGCCAATGCTACACTCACAAGAATCCTTTTCATACCGGTCCTCCCTGGTAATTGATATAGGTCCTGTGCTCCTCATGATGCGAATAAAGGGCGATCCTTGCCCTGAGCACTATGCCTGGCGCCGTAGCGCTGAAAGTTTTATCGGTCTTTGCAGATAATACCTAAGGCAAAGATACCTGGGGAAATGCCCGGTGGTCGCGCGACTCTCCCTCCTGAGGTAACAAAAGTACACAGCTTTTAATTGTGCTATACTATGTCAATTCTCCCGATTGTGGCGTAAACACGTCAAAAAAGAGCAACCAGATCTCTTCCCCGTCTTTCTTGTTCCATCCTCCCCTTTCCTCATATTCTCGCACGGCGCCAGGGAAAAGAGGCCTCTGAGCGGATTCGGAAAAGCGTACATCTGCGAGCGCCACGTGATCAGCAATGATCCCAAAGGACGCAAAAATTGGTCCGTACGGGCCTTTCTTTGAAAGAGAGACCCGCTTAGACGCGGGTTTGACCTTTTCTTCCATGAGGAATCGAACATACCCCTCTCTACGATCCCTCCCCATGGGTCCCCTCTTCGCTCATTATATAGCATATAGCTAACAGTATGTCGAGAGGAAAAGTGATGAAAGAAGTCGTGAAAGGCGAGCCGTTCGCCGTGGATTGAAAGAACCATGGGGGATGTGGGACATTACTGTTGCATGGACGATGTGGAGACCATCCAGCATCCCCTGAAGAGCATCCTGGTCCGTGACTATGTTCTCGGCTTTTTTGCGTTGTTCGGGTTCCTGGCCGCCTTTCACGCCCTCACTCCAACCCTCCCTATCTATCTCGAACGACTGGGGTCGAGCAAGACTGAGATAGGCGTACTCGTCGGGGCGATCGGCATATCGGCGCTCGCGGCAAGGCTTCTTGTCGGAAAGGTCCTGCGGAGCCACCCGGGACGGGTGGTGATGATGATGGCTGCCGCGCTCTTCGGCCTGAGCTTCCTCGCCCTCATCGTTTTCCGGCCCTTCTGGCCCGTGTTCATCGTGAGGCTCCTCCAGGGAATCGCCTTCGCTTCCCTGGACACTGCGGTCCTTTCCCATATCGTGAGGATTATTGCGCCGGCATACCGTGCGCGCGCGCTTGTGTACTTCTTTGTCGGACCGAGTCTTGCGGCGGCCATAGCGGCGACTTCGTCCGTCTACGTAGCCGACGCCTACGGCTTCACGGTTCTCCTTTTTGCCTGTACGGGCTTATGCGTCTGTTCCCTTTTACTTTCGTCGACTCTCGGGGGAAAGGACGCAGAGGAGCCCAAGCTTTCTGCCCCGCCGGGCGCCCTCTTCTTCCGGCCGCAAATCCTCGCCCCTGCCATCATGAGTCTCCTGTTTTATTTCTCCTATGCGGGCGTGGCCGCCTTCTTCCCCCTTTACTCCCTTCAATGCGGCGTGATGAATCCGGGGCTCTTCTTTTCCTCTATGGCGGTGACGCTCATCGCGGTGCGCCTCCTCGGCGGCTTTGTCTTCGAAATCTACACCAAGGAGAGGATCATCTCCTTCTTCCTGCTCGTAGCAGCGGCGGCTCTCGCCATCCTGTCCCTCTCGACGACCCTTCCCCTGTTTATTCTTGTCGGCATGCTTTGGGGGACAGCGATGGGATACCTTATTCCGGTCAGCATGGCCTACGCCCTCGAATATGCCGGCTCATCGGATGGCACCGCAATCGGGACTTACCAGGCATTCATGGACATCGGACTGGCGCTCGGTCCGGCAGCCATGGGGATGGTCGTTCATTTTGCCGGCTATCGGTACATGTTTCTCTGCTCGGCCTTCGTCTGCCTCGTGAACCTCGGCTTCTTCCTCTTCTATCTCAGGAAGAGGGGTAAGAGTACGCGGGCCGCTTAGCCGATCGCACTTTTTGATTTCTCGTGCGGGCAATTCCTGTCCGTCACCGGTGCCGGAACCTTCAACCCCGGCCCTAGGCAATCAACTTGGGTTACATTGGCATACATCTCCTTGCCTCCGCTGTTTTGTCTGGATTTCCCATCCGGACATCGACAGGAACCCGGCAGAGGTTTTCGGTGTTCTCAATCACAGGTATCAGAGAGGGCGACGAAGGGTGCCGGCGATGCGATTGTTGCAGCAACGGCCACTGAAAACAACCTAACTCTGGTCACCTCAAGGACAGAGCACTGGCCATTTCCTGATCCGGCTCAATCCTTCATTTTGATGAGCAGCCAGTTCTGTTTCTTGCCGGCGAAGCGGGTGCGGATGAGGGCAAATCTGCCTCTTAGCCTTCTGCCGTGAAGGTCGACTTCCACGTGGCCGTCGCCAAGGGCCTGCTCCATGCTTTTCGGCGGGTTCTTTTGGGAGAGGACGTTTCCGTACGTGCCCTGGTCCCAGAGCACGACGCGGCCGGCTCCGTATTCCCCCTCCTCGATCTCCCCTTCAAAAGCGGCGTAGTCGAGAGGGTGGTCTTCAACCTCCACTGCGAGCCTTTTTACGGCCGGCTCCATGACAGGTTCCTTGGGCACGGCCCAGCTCTTGAGCACTCCATTCACTTCGAGGCGCAAATCATAGTGAAGGTGACTGGCGTGATGCTCCTGAACCACAAAGATGGGACCGGTTGGGGCCGAGTCATCTCTCTTCATAGGGAGATTATAGGCCCGGGAGGGGTGAAAGGCATCGTGCAACGGGCAGAAGATGAAGAGTCGCCTTGCCACCCCAGACCGGCTATCTCGTGGGCAGATATGGCGAGAACCATCGACTGAGTTCAAGGAAGGATACGAAGGGCCCGATTGTGGTATACTTCACGATCTTAAGGAGATGCCGCCTCATAGAACCTAAGGACGTGCAATAACGATGGGCAACGAACCGAATAAGATCATCTACTCCATGATCGGGGTAAGCAAATACTACGACAAAAAACCCGTGCTCAAAGACATCTCGCTCTCCTATTTCTACGGGGCAAAAATCGGAGTCCTCGGCCTGAACGGATCGGGGAAAAGCTCGCTCCTTCACATTCTCGCAGGAGTCGACAAAGAGTTTAATGGCGAGACAGTCCTCGCCCCCGGCCACACCGTGGGGCTCCTCGAGCAGGAGCCGAATCTGGATGACACGAAGACGGTGCGGGAGATCGTGGAAGAGGGGGTGCATGAAATAGTAGAGGCACTCAGGGAATACAATCTTCTCAGCGAGAAATTCGCCGAGCCGATGTCCGACGATGAGATGAACAAGCTTATCGAACGACAGGGCGAGGTGCAGGAGGCACTCGACGGGTGGGATGCATGGGACCTTGATTCGCGCCTCGAGATGGCGATGGACGCCTTGCGCTGCCCCTCGCAAGACACGCCCGTCAGTATCCTCTCCGGTGGAGAGAGACGCCGCGTCGCCATGTGCAGGCTGCTCCTGCAGAAGCCCGATATTCTGCTTCTCGATGAGCCGACGAACCATCTCGATGCAGAGACGATCGCCTGGCTCGAGCATCACCTGCAGAACTATCCGGGGACCGTCATTGCGGTGACCCATGACCGATATTTCCTCGACAACGTGGCCGGCTGGATCCTCGAGCTCGACAGGGGACAGGGGATCCCGTGGAAGGGAAACTATTCCTCCTGGTTGGAACAGAAGAAAAATCGCCTCCGCCAGGAAGAAAAGGTGGAGAGCGACAGGCAGAAAACACTCCAGCGCGAGCTGGAATGGATACAGATGTCCCCCAGGGGGCGCCATGCGAAGGCGAAGGCACGCATCACTTCCTATGAGGAGCTCTTAAGCCGCGATGCGGAGAAAATCTCCAAGGATCTGGAGATCTATATTCCCCCGGGACCCCGCTTGGGCAATGTCGTCATCGAGGCCGACAACGTGAGCAAAGCATACGGCGACAACATTCTCATGGAGGGAATGACGTTCTCCCTCCCGCCCGGCGGCATCATAGGGGTGATCGGGCCGAACGGAGCCGGGAAGACAACCCTCTTCCGCATGATCACCGGATCCGAAAAACCCGACTCCGGCTTTTTCAAGATCGGTGAAACGGTGAAGCTCGCGTATGTCGATCAAAGCCGCGATATCCTCGATCCAGAGAAGAACATCTGGGAGGTCATTTCCGGCGGAGACGATACCATTCAGCTCGGCAAGCGCCAAGTCAACTCCCGTGGATACGTGGCGCGCTTCAATTTCTCAGGCGCCGACCAGCAGAAGAAGGTGTCGATGCTCTCGGGAGGAGAAAGAAACCGCGTCCACCTCGCACGCGTGCTGAAGGAAGAGGCTAATGTCCTTCTCCTCGACGAGCCGACCAACGACCTCGACGTGAACACCATGCGCGCCCTGGAAGAAGCATTGGAAAGCTTTGCCGGCTGCGCGGTGGTTGTCAGTCACGACCGGTGGTTCCTCGACCGTATCGCGACCCACATGCTCGCTTTCGAGGGGATGAGCAAGGTGGTCTGGTTCGACGGAAACTACTCCGAATATGAGGCGGACATGAGGGCACGCCTCGGTGCTGCCGCAGACCAGCCTCACCGAATCAAATACCGCCACTTGACGAGAGGGTAAGTCCGCCCGCTGCCTCCAGCACACGGCATTCATGCCGCGGCACGCACGGCTACACGTGCCGGGAAGTCTCCATCGCCTACCGACGAGAGGACAAAAGCACTGGCCCGCCTAATCAATATCTCTCCTTCAGGCACGGCCAAGGCGCTCATCAAGAGCGGCTTACAGCGCATTACAACCGGAGATCTGGCGGCTTAATTTAAGCGACCTTGACGCAACACGAGAATAGATGTATAATAATATCAACAAAATTAGGTATATGAATGGCAATGCCCTTATGCAGAAAAAGGGCATTCTTATTTCTTGGGGTTCAGAATGGCGAAAGGTAACTCTACTAAGGTAAAAGACCTGGTCGACGGGGGAATGGAGAAAGGCCTTCTTGGGTTGGATGAAATCAACGATTTCCTCCCTCGGAAGGTCTTTGCTCCCGAAGATGTTGAAGATGTATTCGATTTTCTTACGGAATCTGATATCGACATAGTGGAATTGATGCAAGAGAAGGTCGAGCCGCGGAGGGAAGAGCCCGCGGACGGGGGAGAGGCTGAGAAGTCACCTTCAGAAGCAGCCGACACCATGATATGGGCCTATCTAAAGGATGTGGGACATGTGGCACTCCTCACATCCGATCAGGAATACCAGATAGCGAAAAAGATCGAAGAAGCTGAACAAAAGGAAAGGAACATCCTGTTTGACCTGCCCCAGGCATTGAAGGAACTGTTGGAAATAGGTCAGCAATTGAAGGCAGGGACCCTGAACATAGCCGACGCGATCCATATTGATGAAATGAACCCCGAGCAAAAAGACCAGGAGAAATATAGGAAGAAGACCATATCCTCCATCAATTCTATAAAACGCCTTTACGAGAAAAGGGAGGGAATAAGAAAGATACTGCCGGGAGCCGACAAACCAAGCCGGAAGGAGCTTGCCAATGATCTGCGGAGGATCGAGGACAAGAGAGGAGAAATCCTGCTCGATCTCAAACTCAACAAAAAAATTCTCGCAGAAATCATCAGGAAGATCGCGCAGCAGATTGACTTCATGAATGATGACGAGGCAAGTATCGCAAAACGGAAACTGAAGGAGCTGAGCGAAATTGAAAATGGACTGAAGATAGTCAGGAACAGGCTCATTCAGGCAAACCTGAGACTCGTGGTTTCTATTGCCAAGAAATACGTCAACCGGGGGCTGTCATTCCTTGATCTTATCCAGGAAGGCAACATGGGGCTCATGAAGGCTGCCGAGAAATATGATTATCAGAAAGGATTCAAGTTCACCACATACTCAACGTGGTGGATCAGGCAGGCCATAACAAGGGCAATTGCAGATTGTGCACGGACTGTCAGGGTACCGGTCCATATACTTGAAACTAAAAACACGATCAACAAGGCCACCGTAGCCCTCTTCCAGGAGTTGGGTAAGAAGCCTGACCTCGAAGAGATCGCACTCAAGGCCGGACTTCCCCTGCAGAAAGTCAGAAAGACGATGGGCGTTTCCGGTGGTGCCGTATCAATCGAAACCCCGGTCGGAGATGATGAATCCAAGCTCGGTGATTTCATCGCAGACACAAAAGCTTCTTCGCCCTTTATGGAGTTCGTGGGCACCTCTCTCAAGGAGGAGATAGACAAAGTTTTGTCAACTCTTACCCCGAGAGAAGAGAAGATTGTCAGGATGAGACTCGGCATCGGGGAGAAGACCGATTTTACCCTGGAAGAAGTGGGTGATGTCTTTGGGCTTACCCGTGAACGTATCCGTCAGATCGAAGCCAAAGCTCTGAGAAAGCTGCAACACCCGTTAAGGAGAAAGAGGCTGGAGAGCTTCCTGGAATAAACGAGTAACATGCCCCTCGTTCAGTGGAACTTACCATGACGGTCCAATAAGTCTCCAGTTACTTTCTAGTGCCGCCCGGGGTGCCGAGATCGACCATGCCGCCCTTCTGCGTCCAAAGGAACGCATGGGAGTACCGATCGCCGGTTGTGGCACTCTCACCGACCACCTGGCCTTCGTCGTTCACCGCAGTGGCTCTACTGGTGGTACCGCCCAGGGTGCCGAGATCGACCATGCCGCCCTTCTGCGTCCAAAGGAACGCATGGGGGTA
>Ga0335078_10015684_pt1 | contig 11248 bp, 7 predicted proteins | sample Lox_Sample_32_FD_206711 | JGI IMG/M metagenome (GOLD analysis project Ga0335078, IMG submission 206711) | Soil microbial communities from Loxahatchee National Wildlife Refuge, Florida, United States - Lox_Sample_3.2 | ecosystem: Environmental > Terrestrial > Soil > Wetlands | place: USA: Florida...
TATCGCTTGTCCTCTTCCTGATCTGCTGGCTCCTTCCATGCGGCCTGCAGGCGCAAGACTGGGTGAAGACCGGAACCAGCCTTGGTGTAGAGAAAGTCCGCCTCGCCGTTCCCGACTTCAAGCCCTCGACCAACGACATTCAAAACGTCGGCCTCCTCAAGATATTCAATGACACCTTATGGAACGACCTGGATGTATCGGGGGTGGTCGAACTCGTCTCCAAGAGCTTTTACCCGTTGCAAGTGCCGGGGCAGCCCGTTGAGGTGACTTTTCTCGCTTGGAACCAGCCCCCGCCCAACGCGGCGATGCTCGCCTTCGGAAATATGGGAGTGGCTGACGGCAAACTAACGGTGCAGGCATGGTTGTACGACGTAAAGAACACGCAGTCCCCGCAGGTGTTGGGCAAGCAATACACCGACACGGCGAGCGATGCCGCGGCCCGCGTGATGGCCCACAAGTTTGCTGACGAGATCATTTTCCGGCTCGGTGGCGGCATCCAGGGCATTGCCGAAACCCAAATTTATTTTGTCAGCGACCGCAGCGGACATAAAGAAATCTGGGCCATGGACTACGATGGTTCGAACCAGCATCAGATCACGCGCTTGGGATCGATCGCCTTGTCGCCCCGCGTTTCACCCGACGGATCGCGCCTGGCGTTTAGCGCACTGACAAAAAATGGCTGGGAGATTATGATGTACTCCCTTGAGATTAACCGGCCAGTCAGCTTTCCCCGAATGGGGGGGACGAATCTTTCGCCGGCCTGGTCAGGGGATGGCACCCATCTTGCATTCTCTTCGTCGCGCGGTGGCGATCCAGCGATTTATGTAGCGGATGTCTCAGGCGGCAATCTGCACCGCATGACGACAGACAAGGGCCCCGACGTTTCTCCGGTGTGGAACCGCAAAACGAATGCGCAAATTGCATTCGTCAGCGGGCGCACGGGATTGCCTCAGATTTATACGATGGAGGCGGATGGCACGAACCAGCAGAGGATGACCGATCAAGGTTATGCTGTCTCGCCGAATTGGGCACCCAACGGGCAGTTTCTGGCACTTGCGTGGGTGCGAAAATATGGGCCGGGCGAACCGGGGGCTTCCGATTTATATTTGATGGATATTGCTAGCAAGCAATGGGTGCAGCTGACGCACGACGGAGGACGAAACGATTTCCCATCGTGGTCACCGGATGGACGACATATTGTGTTTCAGTCCAACCGGTCCGGGAGTCCGCAAGTCTGGACGATGCTGGCAGACGGCACAAAAGTTCAGCAGTTAACTTTTACCGGAAATAATTCGCAGCCGAATTGGAGTTGGAAATAATTCACTGCAATCCATAATCAACTTCGTCTGACCCCGGGCGGCCAAGCCTTTGGGGTCGCAGGGAGGAATACAAGTGAAGCAACCGAAACTGAAGTGGCTCTTTTTAATCATCGCCCTTAGCGCTTTCCTGACATTAGGCGCCTGCAAGAAGAAGGCAGCTCCGCCGCCACCACCACCACCGCCACCACCGCCGGCACCTACGGCATCCATCTCGGTCAATCCGAACACCATACAGGCTGGGCAGTCGGCCTCGCTGACATGGCAGACCAGCAACGCGACCGATGTGTCGATCGACGGCATCGGAGCGGTGCAGCCGAATGGATCGCAGAGCGTGTCTCCGAGCGACTCAACGACCTATCACCTGGTGGCCAAGGGAGCCGGTGGCACGCAGGAAGCAACTGCGCGCCTAACCGTGACGCAGCCTCCACCACCTCCGCCGCCGCCGGCGCCGACCGTGACCGATGAGGACTTGTTCAGCCAGAACATCAAGGACGTTTACTTCGACTACGACAAGTCCGATATTCGCGCGGATCAGCAGACTTCCGTGCAAGCCGACGCGCAGTTCCTCAATCAACACACGAACATCAATTTCACGATTGAAGGGCACTGCGACGAGCGTGGCTCGACCGAATACAACTTGGCTCTGGGTGACCAGCGCGCCAGTTCCGTGAAAAATGCCTTGACTGCTGCGGGTGTGAGCGCCAGCCGCATCAAGACCATCAGCTACGGCAAGGAAAAGCCGTTCTGCACGGAAAGCAACGAGGCTTGCTGGCAGCAGAATCGCCGCGGCCATCTCGTATATCAAAAGTAATCAGGAGCCGGGAGGCGCAAATGCGTCTCCCGGCCGTATTTCCTGGAATTGCGGCATACGGGGCAAAGAATTTCGCCACAACGTGGTTGCCGACTTTCTGCGTACTAATCTTGGTTCGGAAACCTTTCCATGTGGAATGGTCCCAGCCTGTGGGACAATCATGGCATCTAAACTCTTCAGGAATTCCTTATGAAACCACATCGTATCTCAGCGTTTTTCGCGTTGTTGTCGGTGCTGTGGCTCGGCCCGACTCCGGCTTGGGGCGTCAGCAAAGAGATGGTGCAACTGCAGACCCAGGTCCAACAGCTGCAACAGCAGATGACCGCGATGCAGCGCAGCTTCGACGAGCGCATGGGCGTGATGAACAACCTTGTCCAGCAGGATGCCGACGCGGCCAACAAACTCGGGGCCGCGCTGACTGCGTTGCAGGCGACACTGCAGAAACAGCAGACCGACGCTGGCGGGAAACTCGATCAGCTCTCCGGTCAGATCCAGTCGCTAAACGACACCATGGACGAGCTGAAGGTTCGGCTGGCCAAGGTCAGCAAGCAATTGGAAGACATGCAGTCGGCGCAGCAGAGCATCCAGGCGCAACAGGCGCAGCAGCAAGCCGCCCAGCAGGCCGCGGCGCAGGCGCCGCCGCCGGACGTGCTTTATAACAACGGGGTGCGCGACTACAACGGCGGAAAGAACGATCTCGCGACTCAGGAGTTCTCAGACTACATCAAGTTCTATCCCAACACCGATCTCGCCGGGAACGCCTATTTCTACCTGGGTGAGCTTCAGTTCAAGGCTGGAAACTACCAACAGGCGGCACAGAACTATGATCAAGTCCTGCAGAATTTTCCCGGCGGGAACAAGGCTGCGTCGGCACAACTCAAGAAAGGATTCGCTCTGATCGAACTCGGCAAGCAGGACGACGGCGTGGCCGAGTTGCGCCATGTGATCCAGCGCTATCCACGAACTCCTGAGGCGTTGCAGGCGCGGGACCGACTGCGCAAGCTTGGTGTTGCAACCAGGGGATAGTTTTCGCGTTATATCGCTGGCGCACGCACAGCGCGCCCCCTCATGGCTGAAGGAAGAACAATTTCTTTCATTCACTGTTCTTTCGATTGTCCGCTGAAGGCACGAAATCGTACAAATTGGCGAGCACTCTAGCAGGGTTGTAAAACCCAGTTGTCAAAAATTTATTCACACTGGCGGAATCTAAAACGTGTGAAAGCGATTGCACATTTGCGGGTCAGAAACTCAGTATCCGGGCCGCGTGCGCGTATGGGCGTGATGCTTCGCAGCTTTGTGAGCGTGATGACGCTGCCCGCGATGGTGAACTTTTCTTACACGGCTTACGGGCTGCAAGGAAGCGCGGGGAGAGTCGGCGAATCCCAATGTGCTGACAAGAAGGCAGATCGTCATCCACAGATACCTCTTCATATACCCTCGCTTCCGACGATATTACCCTACAAATAAGTATTTGTTTCGGAAATCCGCGAGACTAAACTGAGTCTGCAAGTGGCGGCTCGGGGGTTACTTGTTATTGCCCCTCCATTCATAGCAAGAGGTAGCGACCATGGCACACAGCGAGATAGATCAGGATCTGGCGAAAGGCGCCAGCGAAACCGAAAATCATGAGACTCCGGGCAACATCGGGTTGCAGGAACAGCTCGGGCATCGCGATCAGGATCCGATGCTAAAAGATGCGGATTCTGACTTTCCGGAGCCGGGCCAAAATCCCGAACATAGCGGGGAACCGCAACTCAAGACGGCTTAGTGGCTGCTGCATCCCGCACAGCCAACGCGGCATCCTCGGCCGCATAATCGAATTGCGCGAGAGGCGTACCGGTCGGCGGATTTTCGCGCTCCCATGCGATTGTTTCCCGGATGGCCTCACCTAGTGCGACTGGCTCCTTGTATCCCAGTTCGCTGCGAATCCGAGCGGAACTGGCTGTCCAATGCTGCGCTGCATTGCCCGGCCTTAGCAAATGGCGGGGCGTGCGATCCACAGGTAGCACCACGAACTCACCTTCCCACTGCATTTCGTCGGCGATTTTTCGCGCCCATTCCAGTTCGCTGAACGATGGCTCCTCACAGACGTTGTATATGCGTCGTTCTGCGCGATGGTCGATGGCAGCCAGCGCAATCGCTGCAGCCACGTTTGCCACATAGCCCCGCGGCGAGTGCCACGAGGCCAGCGTGTCGGCAGAAAGAATGTGGCGGCGCCCGTCGCAAATGCGCTTCACCATCGGATAGAAACGATGCAATGGATCGCCGGGGCCATAGATCATGGGCAGACGGAGGACTGTTCCGCGGAGATCAGGATCGTTCATGACAGTATGCTCTGCCGGGATCTTGTCGTAATCATCCGAGAGCCACGTGAAGTTTTTTCGCAGCATCTGAAGAGTCTCCGGCGGATAAGGATGCAGAGTTCGCCGCAGCGGCGACTCTTCCGTCAAGGGCACCGGCTCCAGCGGACCGTCCTCCGTGCCTTGCGCGACCGAGATCGCACGGTAGACGTCCATGCTGCTTAACATCACGACGCGCCCAGCCACGCCGCGAAAAGTGTTCATCAACTCTTCCGCCTGCGGACCGGAGCTGACGACCAGGTCGATAACGACCTCGGGGGCAAACTTTTTCAGTTCTGAGGAGCTTTCCTGAAGCTGGTTGCGGTCGCCGTGAATTTCGGTGACGCCTGCGGGCGCTGCCGTCTTGCCGCGGTGAAATACGGCGAGCGAGTGTCCGCTCTGCTGCAGGGCAGAAACGAGAAAGCGGCCAATGAAACCATTCCCGCCGATGAGAAGAATGCGCATAGGACGCCGCAATTGGCTGACAGGCTGGTCGAGTTGAATCCTAACGCAGTTCTTCCATGCAGGCGTCGAGTACTTCCTTGCCCGGACGCGTCATGGAATCGGGCAGCGTAGCGAGTGGCTGATCCACCACATTCAGCATGTCGATGAATGTGGGCGCCTTGGGATTGACGTAGAACACGCCGGTGAGCACTTCGCCCTTGTCGTGCGCCTCGGTCAGGCGCGTGATCGCCCGAACCTTGTTGGTGGGATCGTAGTCTTCCTCCAGCTTGCGCAGACGCAGGTGCGAGCCGTCATGCATGGTGACTGCGATGGTCGAGCCGGGATCGTATTCGACGTCGATTTCTTCGAAGTGTGGCACGAAACTGACATCCTGCAGCGTCTCTTCGTGCTCCTTCACGTATTTGTACGACTTGGTTGATCCTTCATGATCGTTGAAGGTGACGCAGGGAGAAACAACATCGAGCATCACCGTGCCCTTGTGCGCAATTGCTGCCTTGAGCATGGCGCTGAGCTGCTTCTTGTCGCCGGAGAACGAACGCCCCACTAGCGTCGCGCCGAGTTGAATCGCGAGCGCGCAAGTATCGATCGGAGGAAGGTCGTTGAGGACGCCGGACTTCAGCTTCGAGCCGAGATCGGCCGTCGCCGAGAATTGTCCCTTGGTCAGGCCGTACACCCCATTGTCTTCGATGATGTAAATGATCGGCAGATTACGCCGCATGAGGTGAACAAATTGTCCGACGCCGATCGAGGCCGTATCGCCGTCTCCACTGACGCCGATGCAAATCAGCTTGTGGTTTGCGAGCAAGGCGCCGGTGGCAACCGAAGGCATGCGTCCGTGAACGGCGTTGAAGCTGTGCGAGCGGCTCAAGAAATATGCCGGGGTCTTCGACGAGCAGCCGATGCCGCTGGGCTTGATGACGAACTCAGGTTCGACGCCCATCTCGTACATGGCTTCGATAATGCGCTCGGAGATTGCGTTGTGGCCGCAGCCGGCGCACAGCGTGGTTTTGCCGCCTTTGTACTCAATGACGGTAAGGCCGATGCGGTTCGTCTTTGGTCCGGCTGCTCCGGGCTCGACTGTAGTGCTGGCCATCTACTTGCCCTCCATGCTCGTGAGTTCGTCAGTGATGGACCGCGCGTCGAGCGGCAGTCCGGTGATGTGCGCGATGCTGCGCAGGCGGCCGATGAGTTCTGGCTTGAGATCGAGTTTGAGCAGGCTCAGCATCTGCGCGTCGCGGTTCTGCTCCACAACGTAGACGTGCTCGTGCTGCTCGATGAACTCGTGCACCTCGCGCGTGAATGGATAGGCGCGGAGCCGCAGGTAGTCGGTCTCGATGCTGTACTCCTCGCGCAGCTGATCGCGGCTTTCCGTGATGCCCCAGTGCGACGTTCCGTACCCGAGGATGCCGATCTTGGCATTGTTGCCCTTGGTGATTTCAGGGCGGGGAACGAAGGAGCGTGCCGTCTCAAACTTGCGGTTCAGACGCTCCATGTTGTTTTCGAAATCGTCGGCGCGCTCGCTGTATTGAGCTCGCTCGTTGTGGCCGCTGCCGCGCGCGAAATACGCGGCCGCCGGATGTGAAGTTCCAGGCAGCGTGCGGTAGCCAATGCCGTCGCCGTCGACGTCTTTGTATCGGGCGAAACCTCCGAGACGGTCGAGATCCTCTTTGCTTAAGACCTTGCCGCGCTTGATAAGTGTCGTAGGATAGGGAAACGGGTCCGACATCCAGTTGTTCATGCCGAGGTCCAGATCCGACATGACGAACACGAGCGTCTGAAATTGCTCGGCCAGGTTGAACGCTTCCGGCGCCATGGTGAAGCACTCTTCGACCGAGGAGGGGAACAGCATGATGTTCTTTGTGTCGCCGTGCGAGAGAAACGCGGTCGAGAGAATATCGCCCTGCGATGTGCGCGTGGGAAGGCCGGTGGACGGGCCGACACGTTGGATGTCCCAGATCACGCCCGGGACCTCGACGTAGTAAGCCAAGCCCGCAAATTCGGCCATGAGCGAGATGCCCGGTCCGGCGGTGGCTGTCATGCTGCGCGCACCTGCCCAACCGGCGCCGATTACCATGCCGATCGCGGCCAGTTCGTCCTCTGCCTGCACGATTGCGAAGGTCGCTTTTCCGTCGGGCGTGATGCGGTATTCCTTCATATACTCGATCATCGTCTCGACCAGCGAAGAAGAGGGGGTGATGGGATACCATGTCACGACTGTGCATCCGGCGAACATGCAGCCCAGCGCAGCCGCGGAATTGCCGTCGATGATGATCTTCCCCGCGGTCTTGTCCATGCGCTCGATGTAGAACGCGCCGCGCTTTTCGAGGTTCGCCTTGGCGTAATCGAAGCCGGCCTGAGCCGCCGCGAGATTCAGATTTGCCGCCTTCACTTTCTTGGCGAACTGTTTGCGGATGGCCTTCTCGACCTCGCCCATGTCGATGGTCAGGAGGCTTGCGACCACGCCGACGTACACCATGTTCTTGACCAGTTTTCGCAGCTTGGCCTCAGGACAGACCTGCGCCACCAGCTTGTCGTAGGGAACGGAATAAAAGACCAGATCATTGCGGAGCTTGTGCAGCACCAGCGGCTCGTCGTAAAGCACCGAAGCCCCAGCGGCCAGCGACATCGTGTCTTCCGTCGCCGTCTCCGGGTTCATGGCGACCAGGAAATCGATTTCTTTCTTGCGGCCGATGTAGCCGTGCTTGTTGGCGCGGATCGTATACCAGGTCGGCAGGCCGGCAATGTTCGATGGGAACATGTTCTTGCCCGACACGGGCACGCCCATCTGAAAAATACTGCGCAGCAAGACCGTGTTTGAACTCTGTGAGCCGGAACCGTTGACCGTCGCGACCTGAATGCTCATGTCGTTGACGATTCGCTTTTGCCCAGTCCCGCCGGTTGATCCCCGGGGAACGACATCCGTCGTGGCCATCCCAACACCTTCCTTCAGTTCATGAGCGATCCCACTCGCCCTGAGTCGTGGTTAGCACAAGAGGAAAACACTCCATTATACGGCGGCTTCATGGTTGAGTCGCGGCCAATCGCCCGTCTATGGCCCGGAGGAACCTGCTTTGGAAATGAGGAGAATTCCGCGGGCTTACCCTTCGGTTTTGTAGAACTGGGCCATAGTGCGGAACTTATTATATCGTGACACGACCAATTCGCCAGGGGGGATTTGCTTGAGAGCCTGGTAGTGTGTTTGCAAACTGGCATCAAGTAGGGCGGCGGCCGCCTCGTGATCACGATGCGCCCCGCCCTCCGGCTCAGGAATGATGTCGTCAATGCAGCCGAGTTCCCTCAGGTCGGTCGCGGTAATGCGCATGGCATCAGCGGCCAGTTCTTTTTTCGAGGCATCCCGCCACATGATCGCCGCGCAACCTTCAGGCGAGATCACCGAATAGATCGAGTTTTCCATCATCAGCACCCGGTCGGCGACGGCGATCGCTAAAGCTCCGCCGCTGCCGCCTACACCGATCACGGTGGCGATAATCGGGACTTCCAACCGCGCCATCTCGCGCAGGTTGTAGGCGATGGCTTCGGCCTGGCCGCGTTCCTCGGCGTGAATGCCGGGGTAGGCGCCGTCGGTGTCGACCAAAGTGAAGATCGGGCGCCTGAACTTCTCCGCGATTTGCATCACGCGGAGAGCCTTGCGGTAGCCCTCCGGGTGCGGCGTGCCGAAGTTGCGGTAGACCCGCTGCTTCATGTCGCGGCCTTTTTGCGTGGCCACGATCAGCACTTCGTCGCCGTGGAAGCGCGCCATACCGGTAATAATGGCCGCATCGTCGCCAAAGCCGCGGTCTCCGTGAATTTCGCTGAAGTCGGTGAAGATGCGCTCGATGTAGTCGAGCGACTGCGGACGCTGCGGATGCCGCGCCAGTTCCGTCTTTTGCCAGGCAGTATGCGGAACGTGCATGTCCTGGCGCAGCGTTTCAATGCGCTCCCGCAGGCGGGCGATCTCGCGCCGGGTCTCGTCGTCAGGACCGTTGGACTCCAGTTCGGCGACCTGGCGCTCGATCTGCTCCAGTTCCTGCTGGATTTTCTCCGTCGCTGCCATAGGCAATCAGCTGATGATGCGGACGCTGCCCCGTCCACACAATTGTTCCACCCGCGCAATGAATGCGCGGTCTGGAAGCACATTATAGCCTTCTGCCTCCATAACAACCATGAAATCGCCCTGTCGTTCCACGTCGAACAACACCTTGGCCTCGCCTTTCCGCTCGAGGAACAGATGGTGCAAGTTGTCGATGGTGGACTCGGCCGAGGTCTCCAACGGAATGCGCACGCGGATGGCGCGCGGCAGCGGGACTCTCGCTTCTTCCAGTGGCATGATTTCGGCCGCTGTAATCTTCGGATTGGCACCCTCTTCGATGCGTACGCCGGCTTTCACCAGCACCGGAACTTCAAGCTTGACCTTCTCCCCAATGCGCTTGAATGCCTCGGGGAAGACAATCATATCGATCGTTCCCGACATGTCTTCTAGAGTGGCCTGAGCGTAGAAGTCTCCACGCTTGGATTTGAGCACGCGCACATTGCTGATGATGCCGGCCGTGACGATGGTTTCGTCTTTGCCGGTGGACTTGGTCATCGCGGCCAGTTCTTCGACGCTGAGCGCCCGCAGGTCCTGCAGCTTGTCGCGGTACTTTTCGAGCGGATGACCGCTGATGAAGAACCCCAGAATTTCTTTCTCAGCGGTGAGCCGCGTGTGCTCGTCCCAGTCCGGCGTGTTGGGCAGTTTCTGATTTCCCGCGTCGGATTCTTCTTCTGCGAACACGCCAAACAGGCCATGCTGGCCGGATTCGACATCGCGCTGGACTTTTTGCGCCTGTTCCATTGCTTTTTCGAGGACGGCCATGAGTTGGGCGCGGCGGCCGAGCGAATCCATGGCGCCACTCTTGATCAGCGATTCCACGACTCGTTTGTTGAGCAAACGCAGATCGACGTTTTCGCAAAACTCGAAGATCGACTTGAACCGTCCTAGCCTCTTGCGCCCCGCGACGATCGATTCAATGGCGTTGCCGCCCACGTTCTTAACCGCGGCCAGCCCGAAGCGGATGGACTCTCCGTGCGGTGTGAAGTTGGCGTCCGACACGTTGATGTCCGGCGCTTCGACGGCGATACCCATTTCGCGGCATTCATTGATGTACTTGACCACGTCGTCGGTGGATCCGGTCACCGATGTAAGCAGCGCGGCCATGAATTCGACCGGATAGTGCGTTTTGAGATATGCCGTGTGGTACGCCAGCAGGGCGTAGGCGGCCGAGTGCGACTTGTTGAACCCGTATCCGGCAAACTGCGCCATCAGGTCAAAAATCTTCTCGATCTTCTTCGGTGGATACTTTCGCTCCGCAGCCCCCTTGACGAAGCGTTCGCGCTGCTGCGCCATTTCTTCGGCCTTCTTCTTCCCCATGGCGCGGCGCAGCAGGTCGGCCTCACCGAGGGAGTAGCCTGCGAGGCGGTTCGCGATCTGCATCACCTGTTCCTGATACACAATCACGCCCAGCGTTTCCTCCAGGATCTCTTGGAGTTCCGGCAGTTCGTATTCGACTTTCTTACGGCCGTGCTTCCGGTCAACAAAATCATCGATCATGCCGCCCTGAATCGGCCCAGGCCGGTAGAGCGCGTTGAGAGCCGTGAGATCCTCAATCGAATTCGGCTGATATTTGCGCAGCACATCGCGCATGCCGTGCGATTCAAATTGGAAGACGCCCGACGTCAAACCCCTGTGGAAGACCTCGCGGTAAGTCTCGTCGTCCTGCAGCGGGATGTCGTCGAGTGTAAGCGTTGTTCCGCGCGTCTGCGCAATCAGCTTGATCGCGTCAGTGAGAATCGTCAGCGTGGTCAGTCCCAGGAAGTCCATCTTCAGCAGGCCCATCTTTTCGATGGCGACCATATCGAAGGCGGTAACGATTTCGTCGTTCTTGGTCCGGTGTAGCGGCACCAGTTCGGTCAGTGGGCGCGGCGAGATCACAACGCCGGCAGCATGCACCCCTGAATTCCGCACCAGGCCTTCCAGCTTGCGCGCAGTATCGAGCAACTCGCGAACCTGCGTGTCCTTCTCGTAGGCTTCGTTCAGTTGCGGCGATTCTTCAATCGCTTCGTCGAGCGTAATATTCAACTGCGTCGGCACCATCTTCGCGATGCGGTCGACGTCGGCGTAAGGGATGTCCATGGCGCGGCCAACATCTTTGATGGCGGCCTTCGCGGCCATGGTGCCGAATGTGATGATCTGCGCCACATTGTCGCGCCCATACTTCTGGGTGACGTAATTGATCACTTCGCCGCGGCGGTTCATGCAGAAATCGATGTCAATATCT
>Ga0335078_10015685_pt1 | contig 11247 bp, 9 predicted proteins | sample Lox_Sample_32_FD_206711 | JGI IMG/M metagenome (GOLD analysis project Ga0335078, IMG submission 206711) | Soil microbial communities from Loxahatchee National Wildlife Refuge, Florida, United States - Lox_Sample_3.2 | ecosystem: Environmental > Terrestrial > Soil > Wetlands | place: USA: Florida...
TAATACCCGTTTCAAACATCTCCAATGTCGTCGATTGATCATCGAGTGCCGGCGATGGCCGGTGAATGGGATAGTGTGTGTTTGACTCGACCGCGCCCAATCCGTCCACGGGTTTTCCGAGCACATTGAGAACGCGGCCCAGCGTATTGCGTCCCACGGGCACCGCGATGGGTCCCTCCGTGTCAACGGCAGGCATGCCGCGCACCATGCCTTCGGTTGGTTCCATAGCGATGGCGCGAACGCGGCCTTCGCCGAGATGCTGTTGCACTTCCGCGATGATGTCCAGCGGTTGCGGTAAATGGTAGCCCTCGCTGGTGATGTGCACGGCGTTGTAGATGGACGGCAAATGTCCCGCCTCAAATTGAATGTCCAGCACAGGTCCGATAACCTGCACCACTCGTCCCACTGCTCCCGCTTTCTGTGCCATACCTTCTCCTACGCGGTCGACGCCGCCCCGCTCACAATCTCAATAATCTCTTTCGTAATGGCTGCCTGACGCACCTTGTTCATGTGTAAGGTCAAACCTTCGATCACTTCTCCAGCGTTCTTCGTCGCCGCTTCCATAGCAGTCATACGCGCTGCATGTTCCGCCGCAGAAGACTCCAGCAAGGACCGCAGCACCTCGGTCTCCACATACCGTGGCAGCAAACGGTCCAAAATCACATCCGGCGGCTGCTCGTAAATGTAATCTACCTGCGCTTCCGGACCCTGTTCACCGTGCTCGGTCTTTTCTTCAATTTTCTCGATCGGTAACAACTTCTCCATTACCAAATTGGGCGCAAGAACGCTTTTGAACTCACTGAAAATGAGATAGACGGAGTCCACCTTCTCTTCGGCGTAAAGATCCGTGGCGATCTTTGCAATCTCCCGCGCCACTCCCAGGTCCACGCGCGCCAGCACGTTCACATATTCCGCCGCAAACTCGAATCCCACCTTGCGCAGCGCATCCCGGCACTTCTTCCCCACCGGAATCACTGCCATCTTCTTGTTTTTCTTGCTGCGGAAGAATTTGGCGGCTTCTTTCAAAATGTTCGCGTTAAACGCCCCAGCCAGCCCGCGCTCTCCAGCCAGCACAATCGCAAGTACGCGCTCCTCCGGTCGGTGCGCCAGCAGCGGATGCTCGGGCGACTCGATTCGCGTCATGACCGAACGGAGCACGCGTGCAAGTTCATGCGCGTACGGCCGCGCCGCCAGCGCCGCTTCCTGCGCACGCCGCAAACGCGCCGCTGAAACGAACTTCATCGCCCGCGTGATTTGTTGCGTGTTCTTCACCGAGCGGATGCGGCGCCGGAAATCGAGTAGAGTGGCCATGAGCTCCCGTTATGCGCCTTAGTGCGCCTCCGCGGCCACCTTTGCCGCAAAGCGATCCTTAAATCCTTCCAGAGCCGTCTTGATCTTGGCCTTAATGCCGTCATCCAGGGCTTTCTTGGTTGCGATCTCTTTTAGCACCCCGGCGTAATTCGTCTCTGCGAACTGCAGAAACTCCTTCTCAAAGCGCCGCACCTCCGGCACTGGAATCGAATCCAACGCGCCGCTGGTCGCCACATAAATTGCCAGCACCTGCTTCTCCACAGCAAGCGGCACGTACTGATCCTGTTTCAACACTTCCGTAAGCCGCTGCCCGCGCGCCAACTGCGCTTGCGTGACCTTATCCAGTTGGTCCGCGCCAAACTGTGCAAATGCCGCCAGTTCACGGTATTGCGCCATGTCCAATCGCAGCGAACCCGCCACCTGGCGCATCGCCTTGATCTGCGCGTTGCCGCCCACGCGGCTCACCGAAATACCTACGTTAATCGCCGGGCGAATGCCGGCGTTGAACAAATCCGCTTCCAGGTAAATCTGTCCGTCGGTAATTGAAATGACGTTCGTCGGAATGTAAGCCGAAACGTCGCCCGCCTGCGTCTCGATGACTGGCAAGGACGTCAGGGAACCTCCTCCCAGTTTGTCGTTCAACTTTGCAGCGCGCTCCAACAAACGCGAGTGCAAATAAAACACGTCGCCCGGAAACGCCTCGCGGCCGGGCGGCCGCCTCAGCAGCAACGAGATCTCGCGATAAGCCTGCGCGTGCTTCGAAAGGTCATCGTAAAACGTCACCGCGTGGCGCTTCGTATCGCGGAAATACTCGCCCATGGCGCAAGCCGCGTAAGGCGCGATGTATTGCAGCGACGCCGGTTCTGCCGCCGATGATGCCACGATAATCGTGTAATCCATCGCCCCGGCATCCGTCAGCGTCTTGATCACCTGCGCAATCGTTGAGCGCTTCTGCCCGATCGCGCAGTAGATGCAAATCATGTCGCTGCCCTTCTGGTTGATGATGGTGTCCAGAATGATGGCGGTCTTTCCCGTCTGGCGGTCCCCAATGATCAATTCGCGCTGCCCCCGCCCGATCGGAATCATCGAGTCGATTGCCTTAATACCGGTTTGCAGCGGCTCGCGCACCGGTTGCCGGTCCAAAACGCCTGGCGCCAGTCGTTCCAGCGCAATGCGCTGTTTCGCCTGAATCGGGCCCTTATCGTCTTCCGGTTCGCCCAGCGGATTCACCACGCGCCCGATCAGCTCTTCTCCCACCGGCACGGACATAATCGTGTTCGTGCGCTTGACGGTATCGCCTTCTTTCAGTTCGGACGATTCGCCCAACAGCACCGCGCCAACTTCTTCCTCTTCCAGGTTCAGAGCGATCCCGAACACGTCGTGAGGGAACGACAGCATCTCCCCATACATGGCCTTTTCCAGCCCGTGAATACGCGCAATTCCGTCGCCCACGCTGATCACCGAGCCGACCTCATCCACCGCGACGGTTTGCTCGTAATTCGCGATTTGCTCGCGCAAAATCTTGCTGATTTCGTCTGCCTTGATGTTTGCCATACCTGCTCCGTTCCCGAATCCCTATTCCGCGGCCAGGCGCGCCCGCAGAACGTCCAGCCGGTTCTTCACTGACCCATCGTAAATCGTGTCCCCGATGCGTACCACCGCTCCGCCCAGGAGCCCCGGCTCCAGGGTGTATTTGGCCTGCACCTTTTTCCCGGTCATTCGCTCGAGCGTCTGCTGCAACGTGGACTTCTGCTTGCTGCTCAGCTCTACCGCTGACACTACTTCCGCTTCCGCTACGCCCTGCCGCCGCTGCAGCACGTGTTCGAATGTTTCCACAATTTCCGGCAGCAGGTGCACCCGCTGGTTATCCACGACCACAAACAGAAAATTACGGACGATCCGGCTGGCCCCAAGCCGCGACACCAGCTTCTCAATCACACCATGCTTTTCCGGCCGGCCAACTGCCGGGCTGGCCAGGAAATTCCGCAATTCCGCGGACTCCGCGTAAGCGGCGGCGAAATCCTCAAGCTGCTTCCGTGCCGGTTCCCCCGCGCCTTGCTCCAGCACAATATCCGCCAGGGCGTTTGCGTATTGCAGACTCGCCGACTTCAATTCGGCCTCCCCTGCAAGCTCTGTACGAACTCGTTCAACATGGCTTCCTGGAGCGCTGGTGTCAGTTCCTTGGCCACCAGTGATTCCGCTCGGTCCATTGCCAGTTTTGCAGCTAGTTCCTTCAATTCCACCCGCGCCGCGCGTTCCGCCGCTTCGACCTCCGCTTTCGCGGCAAAGCCAATCTTCTCTGCGTCCAGCTTGGTCAGCGCCCGCAGACGTTCCAGCTCCGCCGCGCCGTCTTTCTTCGCCTGTGCCCGGAACAGTTCCATTTCCTGCTCTAGCGAAGCTAATCTCGCAGCGGCCTCGTGAAGCTGCTTCTCCGCTTCGGCCTTCGCAAAGGCCGCTTTACTGATCGCCGCGCTGATGTGGTCAGCCCTATGCCGGAAAGCAGGCGGCAGAACCTTTCTGAACAGCCAGAACACCACGGCCGCCACTATGGCGAAGTGCACCCACTTGAAGCCACCCGTTCCCATCACGTGATCCGCGGATCCAGTTTCCTCCGCGGCCCGTGCCAGCCCTGCAAGCGCGAGCGCCAGCAAAACCGCACAGCCTCCGCGCAAACTCTGTCCCCAATATTTCATCGCATCTCTCGCGCGGGACTACCCGGACCCGCTGGCGCGCGGAGCACTCGCTGCGCGATTTCCGCCGCAAGCTCCGGCACGCTTCTCTCAATCTCTTTCTTGGCCGCTTCCAGTTGCCCGGCAACGTTTTCCTTCGCCTGATTTACATCCGCGCTGGCCTTGCTTCGCGTCTCTTTCAGAAAGGTGGCGCGCTCATCGAGCACTTTCTTGCGTTCGGCTTCCTGCTCCGCATAGACTTTGGCTTTCGCCTGCCGCAGCGCCTCATCGTATTGTTTGATTCTGTCGGTCGCCGCAGCTTGTGTCGCTTCCGCCGCTTTCTGCGCACCCAGCGTGCGCGCATCGCGTTCGGCCATTACCTGCAATAAAGGTTTAAAGAAGAGCGAGCGAAGAATGAAGTAGAAAATAAGAACAATCAGGGCTACAGGCACAGCCCTGAGGAACAGTTCCCCAATTTGGTGAACTAAGTCAGTCATCCGATTTGTGGCGCCTAATGGTTCAGGTGGGCAGCCACGCCGTCATCCCTCAACCCGGTAGGAGCGTACGGTGGGCTTTGTGCTGCCTCACAGAATTATTATTTATAACATTCGCGGAAACACGGCGTCAATTGAATGAGTGCGCGCCTCCTATCTTTTTCACCTGAGGCGTGCCTCGCGAAAGCACGTAAACTCGCTATAATCCTCTTTTCTATTTCGCGTGGCCCTGCGCTTCGTGTGCCGCGCCGGAACAGTCCATGACCAAGACTTGGCAAACCAAGCTGATTCACTCCGATGCCAGGATCCCCGAAGGCTACCGCTCGCTCGCCACTCCCACCTTCCGCGGCTCTACCACCCTGTTTTCTTCGGCTGCTGACGTCAACGACACTTGGGACCAGCACCGCGTCGGCTACACCTACGGCCTTTATGGCACCCCCACGGTTCTCGAACTAGCCGCGCGTGTCTGCGAACTCGAATCCGGCGCTCACACTATCCTGACTCCCGGCGGCCAATCCGCCATTTCGTTGATCAACTTTGCACTGCTGCAAGCTGGCGATCACATGCTCCTCCCGGCCAGCGTTTACACCCCCAATCGCAAGCTTGCCACGCGCCTGCTGTCGCGTTTCGGAGTCGCCACCGACTTCTACGACCCGTGCATTGGCGCTGGCATTTCCTCGTTGATTCAGCAAAACACCAAGTTGATCTGGTGCGAGAGTCCCGGCTCCATCACCATGGAAGTTCAGGACCTTCCCGCCATCGTGGAAGCCGCCCACAAGCGGAATGTGCGCATTGCTCTCGACAACACCTGGTCGGCCGGCGTGCTTCTCGATGCCTTCGCTTATGGCATCGACGTCACCATGCAAGCGCTGACCAAATACGTCGCCGGCCACAGCGATCTTTTGCTTGGCTCGGTAACCGTCCGCGATAACGCACTCTATCAGCGTCTTGGCGCCGCTCAGCAAGTTATCGGATGCGCCGTCTCCCCCGACGACTGCAGCCTCGCTCTGCGTGGCATGAAAACACTGGCCGTACGACTCTCCGCGATCGAAATCTCGGCGCTGGCGGTCGCCACGTGGCTCGCGGCGCGCCCCGAAATCGAGCGCGTATTGCATCCCGCTCTTTCTTCGTGTCCCGGCCATGAGTTCTGGAAGCGCGATTTCCTCGGATCCTCCGGCGTCTTCTCCATTGTCTTCAAACCGGGACCGACGCAAGAACAAATCCGTGCCTTCGTAGACGCTCTCGAATTGTTTGAAGTGGGATACAGCTGGGGCGGCGTGACCAGTCTCGCCGTAGCCTATAATTTCGGCCATCTTCCCGGACGCCTGCCCTACGATCACCGCATCGTCCGCCTCAGCATCGGCCTCGAATCCACCGCCGACCTCGTCGCCGATCTCGATCAGGCTCTGCGCAAAATCTCGTCGTAGTTTCCTGCCGTTTACTGGATTTTGCCTCGCTCCATCATCAGGAACAATGTGAGATAGCGGCGCAGATACTGCGTAATCAGAAAATTCTCCTTCACATGCTCGTATCCGTGCTCTCCCAGCCGCGCCGCGATTTCCGGATGCGAAAGCAGAAAGCGGATCTGGTACGCCGTGCCTTCGACCGAATGTGCCAGCATGCCAGTGTGCTTATGGATGATCTGATTGGGAATCCCGCCCACCGCTGAAGCCACCACCGGCTTCTTCTTCCAAAGCGCCTCGGAAACCGTAAGCCCAAACCCTTCGCGCAAGCTCTTCTGAATCACGATCGTCGAAGCCCTCTGCAGCGCATTTACTTCCAGCGGCGCCCACGCCGGCAATTCCAGCACCTTGATATCCGGATCGCCCTCCGCCGCCGCCTTCACTTCGCGCAGAACAACGGAACCCTCCGGATCATCCGACGCCGAACCACCCGCCAGAACCAGCTGGCAATCAAAATAACGCCGCACAATCCGGTACGCGCGAATTACCCCCACCGGATCTTTCAACCGGTCGAAGCGCGAAATCTGCGTCAGGATCGGACGCTCCGCATCGATTCCGTGACGATTCAACACCTCTGCGATAAATTGCGGCTCCAATTCGCGATTCTTCTCGGACAACGGATCGATCGCCGGATAGAATCGGTACTGCGGAATCGAAAGCTGCCTCGCAAACTCCGGCGAAGAGAAAATCGCGCCGTCGTATTTCGAAATGTATTGCTCCAGAAAATCCCACACCGCGCGGTTGGGATGCGACAAGTCAATGTGGCATCGCCAGATCCAGTGCGACTTCCCGTTCCTCGCTTGGATGAATCCGGCCGGCTGCGGGTCGTGAATCACGATGAACTGTGCATCCAGCGGAATGCGGCTCAGGTTCTGCTCCGTATACGCGCGGTAAACGTCCAAGTGCCCGGGGCTCGGCTGATACGCCTCTCCGTGCAGCGCGTTGTGAAACGCTTTGGTCACCTCAAAAAAATCTTCTCCGCCAGTCATTACTTCCCAGCGGATATCGATCTCCAGTTCCCGCCCCAAGGGCACAATACGGTTCAGCATCTCCGCCACGCCCCCGCCCACGGACGTTGAGTTGACCATCTCCACGGTGCGTCCCCGCAGTGGCGCTGCCAACGTGCGCAACTCCTCGATCTCTCCTTCGCCAATCACCTGCCGGTAATCAGCCAGTGGAGTGCGGTTGGCCGTTGGCACCGGGTTCATGCTTACTCCTTTCGCGGTCCACCAGTCGCAGCAATTTCGCTCGCGCGCTGTCCAGCGTGTTCGTATAAATGTCGATCTGGTTGATGCGCTCCCCAAGGGTTCGCAAGCCCAGCGAATTCGCCAGCCAGTAGGAAAAATCGTTGGTGCGCAATTGCAGCCGCAACCGCGAAGAAATGAAATGAAAATAGAACGCCGCGTGACTTAGGCGCGTGACCCCGGCGTGAAATTCATCCAGTGTCCGCGCGGTCACTCCGAACGGCAGGTTAATCTCGATGCTTTCGCAGAAATAGAAGCGGTTCAGCGCCTGCTGATTTGCGAATTCCGGGTGCTGTGCGATGAATCCCCGCAACAGGCGGCACAGATCATCGCGAATCGCCGCGATCGAGGTGTAATCTCGGATGTCCAGTGCCGCCAGTTGTTCCGCCAAGGTGCTCCGGTTCGTGTCTGCCAGAACCCATTGCGCGAAATCGTTCGAAAACCCTTCCGTCAGATAGTGGTGCGTGCCCAGGGTTTGAAACGTGTGGTGAAAAACGGAGGCATCCGAACACTGCTCCAGCCCGGTCAGCAATTCCGTCAAGGTTCCAGCCGAAAGATTCCCGATACGCGTAAGGTGCGCCACCGTGAAAAACTCAAACGGAGTCTCCGCCACGTTCACCGCTGACCGCCTCCCCTCCGCGCTTTCCGGTTACGATGCACGTGCCACTTCTCCTTTTTCCCCGGTATCAATGCGAATGTCCGTAAGGTCCGAAAGCAGGTTCGCGGCCCAGCGATACACGTTGTTCTCGTAAACGATTTTGCGCATGCGGCTCATCCTCGCGTACTGCTCGTCATCATCAAATTCCAGCGATTGCCGGATCGCGTGCGCCAGTTGATCCACGTCGTAAGGATTCACGAACAGCGCATCGCTCAGTTCCTGGGCCGCGCCGGTAAACGTGCTCAAAATCAAGGCGCCGCGCGCATCGCTGCGCGCCGCAATGAACTCCTTCGCCACCAGATTCATGCCGTCGTGCAGCGAGGTTACCAGGCACACCGAGGCGGCTCGGAAATACCGGTCGATCTCCTCGTGCGAGTGGTGCCGCTTCAGCAAAATGATCGGCTTCCACCGCCCGGACTGGAATCGCGCGTTGATGCGTTCCGCTTCCGCGGTTACTTCCTCCACAAACTGCTGGTACCGCGGGATGTGCGTGCGGCTGGGCGCGCCAATCTCCACGAACGAGAATCGCTGCTGATAGATTGGATAGAGTTCGAGGAACCGCTCGATCCCTCGAAACCGCTCGATAATTCCCTTCGTGTAATCCAGCCGGTCCACACCTACGCCTAGTAGCGAAGCTTCTACTCCCAGTTTCGCAAAAAGGTCCGCGCGGCTTTCTCCGCTGATGCGAATCACCTGTGTCCCGTTCTGCTGTGGCGGAAATGCCACGCTGATCGGATACGGCCGCACGCGCGTTAGGTGCCCTCGACGGCTCACCTCGAAGCGATCCCAGTCCGTCAGCGCCTCCACGGCGCGGTCGACTGTCTGCAGGAAATTGTTGCAGTGCGTCTGAATGTGGAATCCCACCAGGTCCGCTCCCAACAAGCCCTCCACCAATTCCCGTTGCCACGGGCAGATTCCAAACGCTTCTGCATTGGGCCATGGGATGTGCCAGAACGTGGCCACGCGCACGTCCGGCCGCGCGTCCTTCACCATTTTCGGCAGTAACGCGAAATGGTAATCCTGCACCAGCAAGACCGGCGATTTGTCCTCTTCCATTTCCGTCAGCACCGCCTCAGCAAAGCGCTGGTTAATTCGCTGGTAATACATCCAGTCCACCGGCCGGAACAGCGGCCTCGTATGCGCAATGTGGCACAGGGGCCATAACCCCTCATTCGAGAACCCTTCGTAATATCCGCGTTCCTCTTCCGCTGAAAGCCACACGCGCCGCAACGTGTACGTGGGCTCTTCCGGTGGCACCGCGAGCCGGTCGCGCTCGTCCACTACTTCGCGATCTGCATTTCCCGAGCCATTCGCGATCCAGGTTCCTCCGCACGCCTGCAGCACCGGTTCCAGTGCTGTCACCAGCCCACTCGCCGGAATTACCAACCGCACCTCGTCCTTCTCGTCAAAGACGTGCATATATGGTTCGCGGTTCGACACCACATACATCCCGTGTTCCTTGAGCTTCGTTTGCAGGCTCACCCGCAGGCGCTGTGCCGTCCACTGCGAGAGCTGCGATTCCCGCAGTTGTGCTTCCTCCTGCGCTGCCGCGCGTGCGGAGTTCAAGTCGCGCGCAAGATGTCGCGCCTCCGTGTGAAGCTCGTTGAAAATCTCTCCTTCGGGCAAAGCGGTCGCGTGATTCGTGGGATCCGCTCGCAGTTTCTGTAGCCATTTCGCGGTCCTCGCGAGCGGCGACGTAATCGTCCAGCGCACCAGGAAGAACGCCAACGCCGTGATCAGCAATGTCTGCAGCGCCGTGTTCAGCAACGCATCGCGCAGGGCGTGCCATACGCGCGCTTGAATGTATTCGGTGTCATAAACCAGCAGAAGGCTGCCCGTTCTGTTCTGATCGCGATGCAGCGGCAGCGCGTACAGATAAACGGGCGATCCGCGCTCGTCCAGGAAGGCTCCAATCACTTCTCCCTTGTCGGCGGCCAGTTCGGCAACCTTCGGTCGTGAATTAACTATCGTCGACAGCCCCTGCGTCGCCGCAACCTGTTCGCCGGCAATGGAATAGACCGCCACACCCAACAGGTGTTCCCGCTGCACATACCGCTCCACCATGTGGTTGAGGTTTCGACTCGTGATGGTGGCCGCTGATGCCTCGATGTTATCTTGCAGATTCTCCGCCAACAGCGCACCGCGCCGCGAAAGGTCGCTTTGCAGATTCCGCCGTTCGCTCCGTATCTCGTATCCTGCATAAAGCAGCGACACGACTAGTACACTTACGGCCAACGGCAGGACGAGTTTGAGGGTCGCGCGCACATCTTTATCCAAAGCATGGAAATGCGCTGCCCGTTCGAATTGACTTTTGCGCGGAAATCAGGAATTCGCGCGAGGGTCGACGCGAACAATGGCTGACGGGCTTCCGGGTAGGCTGGGGCGAGCTGCCCGTCTGATTTACGCCTAGGCTAGCGGGGTGGCGGGTGTCCCAGTTAACACACTCGCAAGAAAGCGGCCAAACTCCAATCAATCGTATACTGTATCGTTAAATCCTTTGAACTTATTGCCTTTGCTATTCCTTTCAGGCCGAATACATGCGGTGATTCCGTTATGAAACCGAGCAGAAATTACCCGTGCCCAGGTGCCCGCCTTCTCACTTTATCTCGGAAGGGAGTCGCCGCGTCCGTGTCCAAGGGTACTTCTTGACGGAGGACACCGGACGCGGGCAATCCCGTTGGTTCAGAGTGGAGGCCTGCTCGGTGACGAACACGCCTCGCTTTTGGGGTCGCTCTGAGCGGGAATTTGGGGTACCTGCCCAGAACGAAGATGCAGCTTTGAAAAGATCGCTGACATCCTCCCGGACCGTCAAACGAACTGCTCCTAGTTCTTTAATCAACTCTTAACTGGCTTTGTTCGTTTCACTTATATTGTGTTATCAACTGCGATTTTGGTGTACCATACCTCACCGAGTCCCTTGGAACTGCTTGTGGGTACACGCTCTACGCCAACTCGTCGCGTTTATCGCTTCGGTCTTTTCGAGGCTGATCTGGATCTCAGTACACTGACTCGCCAAGGTGTCCCCGTCCGCCTTCAGGAACAGCCCTTCCGGATTCTGGCCCTACTCCTTGAGTGTCCCGGCGAAGTCCTGACGCGCGACGAGCTTCGCAAGAAGATTTGGCCCGAAGGCACCTACGTCGAGTTCGACGGCAGTCTGAATACAGCCCTCATGAAGCTGCGGGCCGCCCTTAACGACAGCGCCGAGAATCCCATTTTCATAGAAACCGTTCCCCGAAAAGGCTATCGCTTCATCGCGCCCGTTGAACTTTGCAAGTTCGAAGCGTCTTCCATCACGACGGCCATCCGCATTGAGGCTCAGGCGGACCCCGATGGCGTTTTAGATGCCCCCGCCGGTGAATTCCCGGGAGCTGAACCCCGCGCGCTAGCGAAGCAACCTACAGCGAGGCG